>Ga0182021_10008360_pt1 | contig 12265 bp, 7 predicted proteins | sample 612E3MmetaG_FD_120493 | JGI IMG/M metagenome (GOLD analysis project Ga0182021, IMG submission 120493) | Permafrost microbial communities from Stordalen Mire, Sweden - 612E3M metaG (Illumina Assembly) | ecosystem: Environmental > Terrestrial > Soil > Wetlands > Permafrost | place: Sweden...
CTGACACAACCTGGTCCGTGATGGCGGAGATGGACCTGGACGAAGCCGAAATGCTGCTGCACCGCCAGGCCGCCCTCCTCGCCGTGAGGTTTGGGGCGTTGCTGGCGGCAGCCGCCTTCGCCCTGGGCATGTTGTGGCGTCAACAGCGGCTGCGGTTTTACAGGCAGGCATACGAGGCGGAAGTCGAGCGCCGGGCGCTGGTGGGCCACTTCGACTACCTCAGCCACTACGCCAACGACATCATCCTGCTCACCAACACCGAAGGGCGTATCGTCGAGGCCAACGAAAGCGCCGCCAGGGCTTACGGCTGCAGCCGCGACGAGCTGCTGGCAAAGAACGTCGCCGAGTTGTACCAACCTCGTTCGCAGGCTGAATCCGGCGCCCGCGAGCGCGCGGAGGCTGAGCGGGATGGGCGCGTATTCGAGACCTGGCATCGCCGCCACGATGGCACCGCTTTCCCGGTCGAGGTCAGCACGAGGACCATCGACGTGGACTCCGTCAAGTTCCAGCAGACCATCGTTCGCAACATCGCCGAGCGCAAGGCGATGGAGGAAGAGCTGCGGCAGGCCAAGCAGAAGCTCGAAGCAGTCATCGACGCCGCGCCGGCCGGCATTGTCGTACTCGATAGCGAAGGACGCGTCCAGCTTTGCAACAAGGCCGCCGAGCGCATCTACGGTTGGACGGCCCAGGATGTCCTCGGCCGTCCTGTTCCGGACGCGATCTATCCGGAGGACGAGAAGACCGGCGGGGCGCAGTCCTGGAAGCAGATGGTCGCCGGCAAGGCCGTCAGCGGAATGGAGGCGACGCGCTGGCGCAAGGATGGTTCCCAGATCGAGGTCAGCGTCAGTTCCGCGCCCCTGTCCAACGAGAATGGCTCGGTGGTCGGCGCTTTGACCGTCATTTCCGACATCACCGCCCGCAAGAAAACCGAGAGGTCTCTCATCGAGAGCGAGGAGCGGTTCCGCCTGGTGGTGGAGAACGCGCCGGAGGCGGTTTTCATCCAGACCGGGGGCTGCTTCCAGTACGTGAACCCGGCCGCCATGGCGGTCTTCGGGGCCAGTTCCGCGGACCAACTACTCCATCACGCGGTTCTGGAGCGCATCGACCCCGAAAACCACTCCATCGTGCGGGAGCGGATGCGCTCGCTGTTCGAGGACAAGCATCGCGCGCCGGCGATCCAGGAAAGATACGTCAGAATGGATGGCTCTTTCATCGATGTGGAGGTATCGGCGGCGCCGTTTCGCTATCTCGATGCCGATGGCGCGCTGGTCTTTTTCCGCGATATCACCGAACGGAAGCGGGCCGAGGAGGCGCTGCGCGAAAGCGAGCGGAGAATGCAGTTGGCGGTCAGGGTTTCCAAGACCGGGCTGTGGGACTACGACCTTCGCTCCGGCAACGTCTACTACTCTCCGGAATGGAAGGCCCAGCTTGGCTATGCCGAATCCGAGATCGGCAACAGCCTGAGCGAGTGGGAGAGCCGTCTGCACCCGGAGGATCGGGAGCACGCGGTGACCGTGATCAAATCCCTGGAGGCCGCCTCGCCCGACTTCGAATCCGAATTCAGGTTGCGGCACAAAGACGGCAGCTACCGCTCGATTCTCTTCAGGGGCGCCTTGCTGTTCGACGCCCAGGGGCAGCCGCGCCGGGTGATCGGTTCCCACATGGATTTCACGGAGCGCAAGAAGATGGAAGAGGAACTGGACGCAAGCCGGCGCCTGGTTCATCGCATCCTCAATGCGACTCCCGACCTGCTTTACATCTACGACCTCTCCGAGGGCCGCAACACGTTTGCCAACCGCCATGTGACCGAGTTTCTGGGCTATGGCTTCGAGCGCGCTCAGGAGCTCGGCGGCGACCTGATGGGCCAGATCCTCCACCCCGACGATGCGCCCGCGGTGGACGAGCACTACCGGCGGTGCCGCGCCGCCGCCGACGGAGAAACGCTCGAAATCGAGTACCGCATGCGGCACGCGGGCGGCTACTGGTGCTGGGTGCACTGCCGCGACATGGTGTTCGCGCGCACCAATGGCATTCCCAGCAAGATCCTCGGCGTGGCCCAGGATGTCACCGAGAGGAAGCACGCCGAGGACGCTCTGCGGAAGAGCGAGGCCCGCCTCGAGCGCGCCCAGCGGATTGCGGAGTTGGGGAGTTGGGAGGCGCCTACGGCCAATCTGGAGAAGGCTTCCGCGGACCAACCCTACCGTTGGTCCGACGAGGTCTACCGGATCTGGGGAGTCTCGAAGGAAACCTTCACCCCCACTCTGAACGGCCTTCTGGCCACGGTCCACCCCGAGGATCGCGGCGCTCTGGAAGCGGCCATTGCGGCCAGTCTCAAGACCGGCCAACCGTTCCGTGTGGACCATCGCATCCTTCGCCCCGACGGGACCCAGAGGTGGGTGCGGGAGCATGGAGAACTCGAGGCTGACGATTCCGGCAACTTGCGCATGATCGGCACCGCCCAGGACGTCACCGAGGCTAAGCGCTTGCAGGACCAGTTCCTGCAGGCTCAGCGCCTGGAGAGCATCGGCCGGCTGGCGGGGGGCGTCGCCCACGACTTCAACAACCTGCTGACCGTCATCATCTGTTGCAGCGAACTGGTGCTCGAGGAACTGCCCGCCGAGGGCTTCCTGGCCACGTCGGTGGGCGAGGTCCGCAAGGCCGCCCAGCGGGCCGCCGCCCTCACCGAGCAGTTGCTGGCCTTCGGCCGCCGGCAGGTGGTACAGCCCAAGGTCTTGAACCTGAACCTGGTCGTCCAGGACGTGGAGAAGATGATTGGCCGCCTCATCGGCGAGGACATCGAGCTCATCACTCATCTCGATGCCGCCGGCCTCGTGGTTGCCGATCCCAATCAGATCAACCAGGTTCTGATGAACCTGGCCGTGAATGCGCGCGATGCGATGCCGCACGGCGGCGAGCTGGTCATCGAGACTCGCGATTTCGGTCGAGACGAGAGCCGCCCCGAGCTCGCGAGCGGCTCCTATGTGGAACTGGCGGTCAGCGATACCGGTTCGGGCATGGACGACTACACCCGCAGCCACCTGTTCGAGCCCTTCTTCACCACAAAGGACAAGGCCAAGGGCACCGGTTTGGGCTTGTCTACGGTCTACGGCATCGTGAAGCAGGCCGGCGGACACATCTGGGTGCGCAGCGAGCCCGGGGCGGGGACGACATTCCACATCTGCCTGCCTCGCGCGGAAGGCGAGGCGGCGTCCGCGGAGGTCTCGAGACCGCCGGCGGCCGACCTCGGTGGCAGCGAGACGCTGCTGGTGGTGGAGGACCAGGCCGAAGTGCGGCACCTGGCCATGGAGGTTCTCGAGAGCTACGGATACAAGGTTCTGGGAGCGGCCAGCGGTCCCGACGCTCTGCAGCTCTGCCAGATCTACACCGCGCCGATCCATTTGCTGGTGACGGATGTGGTCATGCCGGGGATGACCGGCCCGGACCTTGCCGTGCGCCTCACCGAGCTCCGGCCGCAGATGAAAGTGCTCTTCATGTCCGGCTATACGGACAAGCTGATCGCCAGAGAAGGAGGCCTCGCCAGCAATGTGGCTTACCTGCAAAAACCGTTTTCCCCGCTCTCCCTGGCTGCCAAAGTGCGCGATACTCTAGGCTTCGCTGCCAGCGGTTAACCGCGGGGCGAGGTGGGCTTGAGGGGCGTGCTGCCGATGCACTTGCCCGCCCAAACATTAACGCCGGTTTTTGGGCTTGCGCCCCGCCAGGTCGTGTTGAATCAGGCTGACGATTCGCTCCGCTGTGCGATCCAGTTCGGCCGCCGATCCGTTCTTCGGCTGTTCGTAGACGGACCACACCACAACCCGGGAATGCGGGTCCACCAGAAACAGAGTCCCCTTGGCCCGGTGGAACGACGACGGAGGCACAGGTCTGGCGCCCTGGAACCCCTCGCCTTGTTTTTCGAGATCGCCCGGTTCGGCCTTCTGCGGCGGAACTGGCGGCGCAGGCTGCATCCCGCCGGTGGGGGGCGTGGCTACCTGAGCCTGCGGAGTATTTGTCGCCTGGCCCGGCGACGGCGGCAGCACCACCGGCGCCGGAGGCTCCGCGGCAACGGGCGGAACCGGCTGCGGAAACAACTCCGCCTGCCGGCCCTCGAAGGCCTCGCCCAAGTGGTCGGTGAAGATCGCGTCGGCTTTCTTTGGGTCCGTCACCACCTGAAAGATGCCCAGCTTGGTGAGCCAATTGGCGAGGTACTGATCCATTCCGTTTGACATCGGCAGCAGGTACACCTTGTGAACCTGCGCCAGCTCCGCGTTTGGCGGCGCCGCGAGCGCAGCGGCGAACATCGAGAACAGCAGGGCGATAGTCGTCTTCATGCCAGGTACCATCATACGCAATCGGCCGCGAGGCGCCCGCGCCATTGCGCGCGAAGCGCCCATCCCACTGGGGGGGGGCACTGCCAGCGGGGGGCGGCTGTCATTGCTAGGACGCTCGACGACCGGGAAAAGTCTGCCGCCGCGCGCGGCACGCCGGCTCGTAATCCGCCCGCTGGGGCTCCAGGCCACGGCGAACAGCCCGACCAACCGCCGATCCGTCGTCTGCGGCCGCGCCCCCGGCACGCAGCCGCGCGCCCCCGGCATCGAACCGAGTCTCTCACGGGATGGGCCTGGGTGCGGCCCACTTGCAGACGGATGGCGGACTGGTGTCGCGCGCGCTGGCAGAAGCCGCGCCGAACGTCCTCCAGACCGGCGTTTATGCTAGGGTGAGGAAGCGCATGGCCGTTCCCGCGCCGCCGGCGGTTGCCGCAGGCTGAACCAGCGCGGGCCTCACGGTTGCGAATGCGCCGTCTGCCGATGTCCGCAGTCACCGTTGTCATCCCGAACTGGAACCGCCGCGACCTGCTGGAGCGGCTCATCCGGCAGCTCGGAGCCCAAAGCCACCCGGTCGCGGAGATCCTCGTGATCGACAACGGTTCCCAGGACGGATCGGCGGAGGCGGCCCGCCAGGCGGGTGCCCGCGCGATCGAGATGGGCCGCAACGCTGGCTTCAGCGCCGCCGTGAATCGCGGCATTCTCGAAACGCGCACCGAACTGCTCGCCATCGTGAACAACGACGTCGAGCCGGCCCCCACATGGCTCGAGCGGCTGGTGGAAGCGATGCGGAAGCCGGAGGTATCCTTCGCGGCCGGCAAGCTTCTGAGCGCTTCCCATCCCGGCTCGCTCGACGGCGCCTACGACGCCCTCTCCCGCGGCGCATGTTCGTGGCGCGCCGGCAACGGCCGCCCGGACGGGTCGCCCTGGGACCGTCCCGCCGAGATCCGTTTCGCACCGTTCACGGCCACGCTGTTCCGCACGGAACTGTTCCGCCAGGTGGGGCTGCTGGACGAGCGCTTCGGGTCCTATCTCGAGGACGTCGATTTCTGCCTGCGCGCGGCCCGGCTGGGCCGTTTCGGCAGCTACGTGCCAACCGCGGTGGCGGTGCACCAGGGCAGCGGCACGCTGGGGCGGTGGCACAAGGACGTGGTGCGGCTCCTGGCGCGAAACCAGGTCCTGCTGGTGGCCAAGCACTATTCCGGGCGCGACGTGCTGCGCTACGGGTGGCGGATTCTGGTGGCCCAGGCGCTATGGGGCGGCGTCGCGGCGCGGCACGGACGGCTGCTGTCGTTTCTGCGCGGCAAGCTGGAAGGCCTGGCGATGTTCCGCGCCGTCAGTCGCGAGACGTCCCGCGACGGGGGCTGGGATCGGAGCCTCTCCACGATTCTCGAACAGAGCGAGGCCGAGATCCTCCGCCTCCAGCGAACGACGGGCTTCGACCTGTACTGGCGGCTCTACTTCGCGCTGACTTCTTTGAGCTGACCTGCGCTTATGAACCGCATCGGGGCAGTCGTGGTGGCTTACAATTCCGGACGCGAGATCGGGCGTTGTCTCGATTCGCTTCCTCCCGGCATCGAGGTGGTGGTGGTCGATAACGCCTCCGTCGACGACACCCGCCAGGAGGTCTCGCGCCGGCCCGCCGCCAGACTCATCGCCAACCCTTGGAACCGCGGCTTCGCGGCCGCAGCGAATCAGGGCATCGGCGCGCTCGATTGCGATCTGGCGCTGCTGCTCAACCCGGACGTGGAACTCATGGGCGGCCTGGATGCCCTGGCCGCTCAATGCGTTCTCGATGGCGTCGCCGCGGCGGGTGGCAAGCTGATCGCCAGCGACGGGTGCCCGCAAACCGGATTCATGGTCCGCCGCCTTCCCACGCCCCTGACGCTGGTCTTCGAGGTCCTGGGCCTGAACCGGCTCTGGCCTCGAAACCCGGTGAACCGGCGATACCGCTGTCTCGACCTCGATCCCGAGGCGGAGGCCGCCGTCGAGCAACCCCCAGGCGCCTTGCTAATGATCCGCCGCGACCGGTGGCGGCAGCTCGGCGGGTTTGACGAGTCGTTTCACCCGGTGTGGTTCGAGGATGTAGACTTTGCGAAGCGAGCAGCGCTGGCAGGCTACACGATGCGGTACACACCTGCGACTGTTGCAAAACACAGCGGCGCCCACTCTGTAGGCCAACTTTCCCGCTCAACCAAAGACGGTTTCTGGTATGGTAACCTTCTGAGGTATGCCTCCAGGCACTTCGCCCGCGGGGGAGTGTTTCTGGTGTGCATGTCTGTTTTGCTGGGTGCGGCTCCCAGGGCGCTATTTGCAGTGATTCGTGAAAAGCGCTTGGAAGCGATATTGAGTTATGTTAAGATAATGCACCGGGCCGGTTGTCTTCTTTTTGTCGGCAGGCGCGTAGATTCGTATTCATCGTCAGCCTCTGCGGTACAGTAGGATGGCGCGGCTGTAGCAACTGTCATTGCGCAAGTTCATTCGGTCATGAGCCATACTGATCTCGTATCCGTAACGATCGTCACCTACAATAGCGGGCGGTTCATCAAGCGGTGCCTCCAGTCGGTTCTGGCTCAAGGCTACGCTTACAAGGAAGTCATCGTTATCGACAATGCTTCCACGGATGGGACACAGGGCATCCTGGAGCAGTTCGAGGACCGCTGCCGGCTGGTATTCAACGAGACGAACAAGGGTTTTGCCGCCGCGCAGAACCAGGCCATTCTGCTCTCGCGCGGGGAGTGGGTTCTCGCTCTCAATCCCGACGTCCTGCTAACGCCGTATTTCATCGAGGCGCTGGTCGAAACCGGACACGTTGACCGCAAAGTGGGCACTGTTTGCGGAAAACTGCTCACCATGCGCGCGAATTTCACTCTTCCGGACGAACCGCTGGTGGACTCGACCGGGATGTACTTCACGCCCATGTTGCGGCACCTGGACCGGGGCAGCCGGGAAGTCGACAACGGCCACTATCTGAATAGCGAGTATGTCTTCGGCGCCACCGCGGCTGCCGCGCTCTACCGCCGCGAGATGATCGAGGACATTTCGATCGACCGCGAGTTCTTCGATACCGACTTCTTCGTCTACCGCGAAGACGCCGACGTGGCCTGGCGGGCCCAGTTGATGGGCTGGCACTGCATGTACACGCCGCACGCACGCGGGTATCACGTCCGCAGCGTTCTGCCCGGCAACCGGCGCGCCCTGCCTGCCGTGATCAACATGCACTGCGTCAAGAACCGGTTCCTGATGCGCATGAAGAACATGACCGGCGATCTCTACCGGCGCAACTGGTTCTCCATCACCGGCCGCGACCTGGTGGTTCTTTCGTGCTGCATGCTGCGCGAGCAGACCTCGCTCAAAGCATTCTGGTTCCTGGTCAAGAACTGGAACCGAGTCCTGGCCAAACGGAGCCAGATCATGGAGCGGCGCCGGGTTAGCGACGCCTACATGGCCAACTGGTTTCAGTACGAGCCGGTCAGCAAGCCCGCGCCCAAGCTCTCCAAGCGGGCTCGCGCCCAGTACCAGGCCGCTGCCGCCGCAGCCGGCTCGCACGCGGAGATGTTCGAGTATTAGCGTTGCGTCTCCGAAACCCCTCGACGGCTCCGCGCACCGGGAATGCGGCTCACGCTCCAGCAGGCCGCGGCCGCACACTCGAGGCTGCGCCACCGACACCGTGAAGATCGCCATTCTGGGGACACGCGGCATCCCGGCCCGCTATGGCGGGTTCGAGACCTTCGCCGAAGAGCTTTCGACGCGCCTGGCAGCCCGCGGCCATGACGTCGCCGTCTACACCCGGACGCGGCACAGCGAGCCGTGTTACAGGGGCGTCCGGTTGTGCTACCTGCCCACCATCCGCCACAAGTACCTGGACACCCTGGCGCACACCTTCCTGTCGACCCTCCATCTGGTGTTCCATCGCGCCGACGTGGCGCTCTACTGCAACGCGGCCAACGCCCTTTTCACCTGGCTGCCGCGTCTGGCCGGTGTTCCGGTGGCGCTGAACGTGGATGGGATCGAGCGCAAACGGAAGAAGTGGAACTGGCTGGCGCGGACCTGGTATCTGGCGTCCGAACGGCTCGCCGCGGCGTTCCCGAATGCCGTTGTCAGCGACTCGGAGAAGATCGCGGAGTACTACCGGGAACGCTATGGCAAGAGCACCCACTTCATTCCCTATGGAGCGGAGACGGGCAAGACGGCGGGCACCGGCGTCCTGGCCCGTCTGGGCCTCGAACCCGGCCGCTATTTCCTGTACGTGAGCCGCATGGAGCCGGAGAACAACGCGCTGCTGGTGCGCGAAGCTTTCGAAGGCGTGGAGACGGACCTGAAGCTGGCGCTCATCGGCGATGCCCCTTACGCCCAGGCCTACATAGCCCGTGTCCGCCAGACGCGCGACGCGCGCATCCTGATGCCCGGCGCCATCTACGGAGAGGGATACCACGAACTCCAGTCTCACTCGTTCGCTTACATCCACGCGACGGAGGTCGGAGGCACCCACCCGGCGCTCATCGAGGCCATGGGGCGCGGCGCGCTGGCGCTTTATCTCGACACGCCCGAGAACGCCGAGGTCGCCGCCGGCGCCGGCATTGCCTTCGACCACGGGAACCTGGGCTGCAAGCTCCAAGAGGCGCTCGAAATGTCGGAAAATGAACGTGAGGAGTGGCGGCAGCGGGCCGTCGCGCGGGTGGCCGAGCGCTACAGTTGGGACGCCGTGACTAGCGCTTACGAGGACCTGCTGCGCTCGCTGGTCCGGCGGCGTTCCTGAGACTTATGGAAGTTGCTCCGTATCGTTCCTGGGTCGAGATCTCGCGGCGTCAGATTGCCGCGAACTTCCGCGCGGTGCGCGAGGCGGTGGGTCCGGACGTCGAGGCCGTGTGCGTGGTCAAAGCGGATGCCTATGGCCACGGCGCCATCGAGGTTTCGCGCACGCTGGTGGCGGAAGGCGCCGGATGGCTCGCCGTCAGCTCGGCCGAGGAAGGCGTGGCATTGCGGCAGGCCGGCATCGCGGCGCGCATCCTGGTGATGGCGGATTGCCAGCCCTTCGAGCGGCCCGCCCTGCTCGAATACGATCTGACGCCGGTCGTTCTCTCGCTCGACGGCCTGCGCGCGCTCGAGAGCTTTGCCGCCGCCCGCGGCGCGCGCGTGCCGTTCCACCTCAAGATCGACACCGGCATGGGGCGGCTGGGAACGCTGGCTGGGGCCGCCGAGATCGCTGCCGCGGTCCGCGCTGCCGGCCACCTCGAGATCGAGGGCCTGATGTCCCACCTGGCCTCCTCGGCCGACTACACCAAACCGCAGACCGGGCACCAGAACCGGAGCTTCGACGATCTCTGCCGCGCTCTGGCGCGCCAGGGCGTGGCGCCTCGCTTCCGCCACATCTCGAGCACCAACGCGATCGTCTACGGGCGCCGCGAGACCTGGCACAACATGGTCCGGCCCGGGCACCTGCTCTACGGCTATTACTCTGCGGCACGCGGCCATGCGCCGGGCCGCGTGCTCAGCGTCGCCCCGGCGCTCACCTGGAAGGCCAGCGTGCTCGAAGCGAAGGACGTCCCCGAGGGCGCGCTGATCGGCTATGGAGGGATGTTCCGCGCGCCGCGTCCGATGCGCATCGGCGTACTGGCGGTGGGCTACGCGGACGGGTTTTCGCACCGGCTCTCGAATCGGGGCTACGTGATTGCGGCCGGCCGGCTGGTTCCCATCCTGGGCGCAGTCTCGATGGACCTGACCACCATCGATCTCACCGATTGCCCCGCCATCGCCGCCGGCGGCGCGGTGACGCTGCTCGGTTCCGAAGGCGACGTTTCCATAGACGCGCAGAAGATGGCGCGCGCGGCCGGGACGATCTCTTATGACATCCTGTGCGGCATCCGTACGCGGGTGAAGCGCGTGTACGGGTAGGTCCTACCGCGCGGCGGCTCCCAGCGCCACCTGGCTGCGGGCGGTGCGGATACGGTCGCGGTACTCCTGGATCAGCGTGCTGAAGCCCGCCCAGTAGTAGCCGGCCACAAACAGCACCAGGAAGGGAAGGCAGAAGAAGTTATAGACGTCGATCGCGAACACGCACATGGCGACGAAGTACGTGCCGATGGCGAGTTCGATGAACGGCAGCCAGCCGCTGCGGCGCCGGTACTTGGCCGCCACGCTGCGCGCCTTGCCCTGCCCGGCGGCGTATTTGGGCGTGCGCACAAAGCCGCTCTGGATCCCCAGCAGCGCCTCAAACACCGCGCGCGTGTTGATCACCGTCAGCGCCACGCCCACCGCCATCAGCGCCGGCAGCATCAGAACCGAGCGCACAACGCTGCGTGGGTGCAACTCGCGCTGCGCCAGGACGTAGAACACCGAAATGGACCAGAAGGAAGCCACGATGAGCGGCAGATCCAGGAACACCATCTGGAACCAGCCCATGTAGAACCGCACGATCATCACCGGGAGCATCAGCGCCGAGACCATCATCATCATGGGATAGCTGATGTTCGGCGTCAGGTGCATGATCGCCTCGACTTTGAGCCGCAGCGGAATGTCGGCGCGCAGGATGGAGGGCAGCAGCTTCCTGGCAACCTGCGTCAAGCCCTTGGCCCAGCGCGATTGCTGCACCTGGAAGGCGTGCATTTCGACGGGCAGTTCGGAGGGGCAGTCGAGCCCCGGCAGGTAGACGAACTTCCAGCCCTTGAGTTGCGCGCGGTAGCTGAGGTCGGAATCCTCGGTAAGCGTGTCGTGCTGCCAGCCCCCGGCGTCGTCGATCATGGCGCGCCGCAACATGCCGGCGGTCCCGTTGAAGTTGAAGAACAGGCCGCGGCCATACCGCGCGCCGTGTTCGAGCACGAAATGGCCGTCGAGCAGCATGGCCTGGACTTCGGTGAGAACGTTGAAGCCGCGGTTGACGTAGCTCCAGCGCGTCTGCACGACTCCCACGCGCGGGTCGGCGAAGAAGTGCACGGTGCGCGTCAGGAAATCGGTGGGGGGGATGAAATCGGCGTCGAACACGGCAACGATTTCCCCGGTCGCCGTCTTGAGGCCTTCCTGGAGCGCTCCGGCCTTGAAGCCCACGCGGTTGCTGCGGTGATGGTACTCGATGGGGTGGCCCACGGCGGCGTAGCGCGCCACCAGCCGCTCGGCGAATGCGTGGGTCTCGTCGGTAGAGTCGTCGAGAACCTGGATTTGCAGCAGCTCGCGCGGGTACTCGATCTTGAGGACCTCTTCGAGCAGCCGCTCCACTACGAAGCGCTCGTTATAGAGGGGGAGCTGGATGGTCACCGGCGGAAGGCGCTCGAAGCGCGTGGGCGGCCCTTTGGGGAGCTTCTTCCTGTACTTGAAGTAGGTCCGGATCACCTCGTAACGGTGCAGCCCGTAGACGGAGAGGATGGCCAGCAGCCCGAAGTACGGGATGAGGATCATCCAGTCGAACCAGTCAAGCTGATGTATGCCCGCGAAGGTGTTGTCCGCGAGCGCGTGCCTGAGCTGCTGGTAGGCGGTAGCGGTGAGAAGAAGCGCCGGGTTGAACAGTGCTGTCATGGGGCGGCCGGCAGAGCGGCCCGATTCTCTTTATTATACGGCTGGGGAACCATTCTACACCTGAGGGCGGCCCGTGAGAAGGGGGCGGATTGGGGGGCCGATTGGGGGGGCAGCGGGAGACCATCCTGCCCGCACCGGACGGAACGCGCACTCGAAATCCGTGGCGCGGGCGCAGTGAGGTGGGGCAGAGCGGTGCGATCCGGTCTTCTCCGCGGACTTCGATTTCGCGTGGCGCTCCTGGTGGGTCTCGCAGGGAGCGCACGCATTGACGGGGTTCTGCCGCTCAGGTTATGATTTCCGTGAGACCGATTCGGACTTGAAGTATCGAGTCGAGCAGCGGTTCAGGCCAGATCGTCCCGATGCAGGAGAGAACGCTTGAAATCAGGACGTTGCGCTTCAACCCGGTTGATGTTTATATTTGGGTCAGTCATCGC
>Ga0182021_10008361_pt1 | contig 12264 bp, 11 predicted proteins | sample 612E3MmetaG_FD_120493 | JGI IMG/M metagenome (GOLD analysis project Ga0182021, IMG submission 120493) | Permafrost microbial communities from Stordalen Mire, Sweden - 612E3M metaG (Illumina Assembly) | ecosystem: Environmental > Terrestrial > Soil > Wetlands > Permafrost | place: Sweden...
CGCTCCGCTACATTTGATCGCGCCGCGTAGGCCAGCCAGCGACAGATAACCAAGGGTATCCGCGCCCACGAAACGACAGATCTCCTCCACGGTGTGCGCGCTGGCGACGGCGCCGGAGACGACGTGCAAGAGAAGGCTCGTGGCCCGGTCCGAGGTCGAGTGCGTGCGGCCGAGGACGTAGAAGTCGCGGCTGGTCGGGCCGCTGGCGGCGCGGAACAGGTGCCGCGCCGACGGGAGCGCCGAGACGCCGACCACGCCGCGCAGGACCAGCGGCGGCTCACGCGGCGCGCGGCGGAGGTCCCGGGCGGTGTCCGGGCGCGCCGCGTGCTTCGGCGAGGGCTCGCCGAAGAAGCTCTCGTCGCGGAAGGTGCGTAGCCACCGGAAGACGTCCTCGGCGTGGAAGACGAAGATCCCGGTGCGCAGCGAGGCCGCGAGCGAGAACTCGTCGAGGTTCAGCGTGAGCGAAGCTTTGCCGCTGGAGTCGAAGAGGCGGTTGTGCGGTCCGCGGATCTGCTCGGCGATCGCGGCGCCGACGAGGCTCTCCACGGCCGGCACGTCGCCGGTCTCGAGCCGTCCCACGATGGGATCATCGAAGGTGAACCCCAGCTGGAGGAGCAGCGTCTTCAGCTGCGTGGGGATGTTGGCGGCCGAGGCGATGGCGTCCTCGCGGGCGTCCGCGACCGAGTCGAGCCACTCGCCGAAGCTGCGCGCACGTGGCTTCACGCTCGCGCCCACGACCTCGACGACCGGCAGCTCGCCCTTGTCGGCGGTCGCCTTCCGGTCGAAGCAGAGGATGTGTCCTTCCTCCGCCTCGCAGAAGGGGACGAGCCCGTGCGCCTCGACGCGTTTCCTCGCCTGGGTGATCTCCTCGGCGTCGAGGAGCCGCTCGGGCTTGCCGATGTCGCCAGTGACGTGGAGGGTCAAGAGGTAGCTGGGCGGGAGCTTGTGCCGCAGCAGGCGCTCGCGATCGTCGATCTCGGGATCCGAGACCGGAGGACCGAGGCGCTTGCCCTTGCGCTCGAGCACGCTCCGGATCCGCTCCACGCTCGCGAGCGCGAGACGCGTCGCGTCCACCGCGACGCGGAGCTTGAGGCTGCTACGCGCGGCTTTCTTTGCGCGGGGGGGCTTCACGTGAGCCGACGAGCCTACACAATCTCGCCGCCGTCAGTCGACCTTCAAGATGGCCAGGAAGGCCTTCTGCGGGATCTCGACGTTGCCCACCTGCTTCATGCGCTTCTTGCCCTCTTTTTGCTTCTCGAGGAGCTTTCGCTTGCGGCTGATGTCGCCGCCGTAGCATTTGGCCGTGACGTCCTTGCGCAGCGCACGGACCGTCTCGCGGGCGATGATCTTTCCGCCGATGGCGGCCTGGATGGCCACCTCGTACTGCTGTTGCGGCACGAACTCCTTGAGCTTCTCGGCCAGCGAGCGCCCGCGGAGGTTCGCCCGCTCCCGGTGCACGATGATCGAGAGTGCGTCGAGCGGCTCGCCGTTGACGAGCACATCGACCTTCACCACGTTGCCGGGACGGTACGCGATGAACTCGTAGTCCATCGACGCGTAGCCGCGTGACACGCTCTTGAGCTTGTCGTGGAAGTCGAAGAGCACCTCGCCGAAGGGCAGCTCGTAGATGACGATGACGCGGTCCTTGCTCGCGTATTTCATGTCGATCTGCGCGCCGCGCTTGTCCTGGCAGAGGGCCAGGATGGCGCCGACGTACTCGGCCGGCACGTGGATCGCCATCTTCACGTAGGGCTCTTCGATGCGCTCGATGTACTGCGGCGGGGGGAGCTTGGCCGGGTTGTCGACGATGACCTCGGAGCCGTCGGTCTTGAACACGTGGTAGACGACGCTCGGCGCCGTCGTGATGAGGTCCAGGTTGAACTCGCGCTCGAGGCGCTCCTGGATGATCTCCATGTGGAGCAGGCCGAGGAAGCCGCAGCGGAAGCCGAAGCCCAGGGCCTCCGACGAGTCCGGCTCGAAGGTGAACGCCGCGTCGTTCATGTGGAGCTTCTCGAGCGACTCGCGAAGCATCGGGTAGTCGGCGCTGTCGGTCGGGAAGATCCCGGCGAAGACCATCGGCTTCACTTCCTTGAAGCCGGGCAGGGGAGCCGTGGTCTGACGCCCCGTGTGGGTGACGGTGTCACCGACGTTGGTGTCGTGTACGCTCTTGATGTTGGCGGCGAGGAACCCGACCTCGCCGGGGCAGATCTCCTGCACCGCCACCGCGAACGGCTGGAACGACCCCAGCTCGGTGACCTCGTAATCCGTCTTCGAGGCAACGAAGCGGATCTTGTCGCCCTTGCGCAGGGTGCCGTCGACGACCCGCACCATGACCATCGCACCGCGGTAGCTGTCGTACCAGGTGTCGAAGATGAGGGCCCGCAGGGGCGCCTCGGGATCACCCTTGGGCGCCGGCACCTTCTTGACGATCTGCTCGAGGATCTCCGGCACGCCAACGCCGGTCTTGCCGCTGCAGGATACGGCCTCCGAGCAGTCCAGGCCGATGACCTGCTCAATCTGCTCCTTGGTGCCGTCGATGTCCGACGAGGGCAGGTCGACCTTGTTGAGGACCGGGATGATCTCCAGCCCCTGATCCAGGGCCAGGTAGACGTTGGCCAGGGTCTGCGCTTCGACGCCCTGCGTCGAATCGACGACCAGGATGGCCCCCTCGCACGCCGAGAGGGAGCGGGAGACCTCGTAGTTGAAGTCCACGTGCCCCGGCGTGTCGATGAGGTTCAGCTGGTAGGTGACCCCGTCCTTCGCCGTGTACTTCAGGCGGACGTTCTGGGCCTTGATCGTGATGCCGCGCTCTCGCTCGATGTCCAGCTTGTCCAGGAACTGCTCGCGAGACTCCCGCTGCGTCACGGCCCCCGTGATCTCGAGGATGCGGTCGGCCAGCGTCGACTTGCCGTGGTCGATGTGCGCGATGATCGAGAAATTGCGAATCAGCGACTGCGGGGTGGGGCTCATAGGGGGACGCGGGCGGGACAACTAGCGCGCCGGGGCGCCCATCGCCAGGATCAATCGTCGGCGGCGTCGGGCTCGGTGCGGGCGGCGCGCTCGACCGAAGCGCTGCTGCCCTTGGCCTTCGGCGCGCGGCGCGGCGTCTCTTCGGAGCTCGCCACGCCCGGCGGCGGCGGCGTCACGTCGAGCGGGAGCTGGCCCGGGAGCAGGTGGGCGTAGTGTCGCAGCACGAGGTCGATACCCTCGCGGATGTAGACGGCCACGGGCACCTTGGTCCGATCATGCAGGAGCTTGAGCTTGTCGCTCTGCTCGGGCGTCACGTAGATGGTCGTCGAGATTTTCTTCCGAGACATCGCCGTGATTTCCCTGCGGTTCACCGACTTGAAGTGCGCTCTCGTAGTCCAGTAGCGGTCCGTTGACCAGGCGCTCGAGGGGGCCATGACCCCCGCTTTGAGGCAGGGCAACGACACCGCTATACACTACGTGAACATATGTGAGCTTTCAAGGGCCTCCCGCAAAGAAATACGGTTGAACTTTCCAGCACTTTTCGTAGGGTTGGAGGGCTTTCTGAGGAACCACATCACGCCGCTTGCGGGGAGGGGCCCGCCGTAGGTATCGTGGCGCCCCGTGGCTCCGTGGGCCTCCATGGGCCCGGGGTGGGGAAAGTGCCGCCTTTGCGGTTCGTCCACGCCCGAATCTTCCCGGCTTGCTCAAGGGACTCGATGACGCCTCGCTTCTTTGCTCTTCAACGTTCGATCGTGGTCGTCCTCGGTGGCGCCACGCTCACGACCGCGTTCGCCCTCGCTGCCGCCTGCGCGAGTTCCGAGACGCCGGGTGCCACCGGCGAGGCCCAGACGCCCGCTGCGCAGCTCGCCCCACCCCTCAAGCACGAGCCGTGCGAGGACAGCATGGGCCAGGTGGATGCGCTCGACGTCAACGGTGACGGCAAGCCCGACCTGAAGCGCATCGTCAACAAGGCCTCGGGTCAGGAAATTTGCCGCGTGGCCGACCTGAACCACGACGGCAAGCCCGAGCTCTACAGCTACTACGATGCGACGGGCCAGCTTCGCCGGCGCGAGGCGATGTACGAGGCGTCCGAGGCTGTTTCTGCCATCGAGTACTACGAGGGCGGCAAGCTGGTGCGTCGCGAGCTCGACACCTCGGGTCAGCGGCGCGTGGACGTGTGGGATACCTTCGATCCAGCCACCGGGAAGCGCGTCAAGCGAGAGCGCGACACGAACGGTGACGGCAAGGTCGACCAGTGGTGGACCTGGGACGGCGACAAGCTCACCATCATGATCGACAAGAACGGCGACGGCCAGCCGGACCCCGAGGCGACCCTCGTCACCGGACCGAACGGGCAGCTCGTGAGCCTTTCCTCGCTCGACGCGGGCCTCGAGGGAGGTCCCGTCACCCCCGCCGCCGACGCGGCCTCGCAGGAAGGCACGAGCATCAAGTTCCCGCCGCCCCCGATCATCTATTCGGCCGCAGTCGCGTGGGACGGCGGCAAGGCCCCTGACGCGGGCAAGAAGAAGAAGGGCGCGAAATGACTGGTTCGAGCCGCATTCTCATCCTCGCCGGGCTGTTGGGCGTAGCCGGTTCCATCGCGCTGGCGTGCGGCGGGAATTCGACGCCTCCGCCCACGACGGCCAAGGCCGCTCCCGGCGGCACCAAGGACCAATCGTCGTGGCCCGCGGACGACAAGTCCATGTGCGACTGGCACAACAAGCCCGAGCTCGAGGTCAGCGAGACCGCAGGGCCCGGCGCGCTCAAGCCCAACATTCGCCGCGTCTACAAGACGCTGGGAGAGGGCGACAACCGCCGCAAGGTCCTCATCTGCCGCGAGGTCGACACCAACCTCGACGGCATCAAGGACACCGTGCGCACCTTCAACCCCAAGGGCGAGCCGCTGCGCGAGGAGTCGGACACCGACTACGACGGCCGCGTCGATCATTGGCTGGCTTTCTCGGACGGCCGCGTCGTCGAGGAGGACGAGGACACCAACGGCGACGGCAAGCCCGACGTCTGGAAGGTCTACGTGAACGGGCAGCTCTCGCGCATCAAGCGCGACCGCAACTTCGACGGCAAGCCCGACGTGTGGGAGATCTACGTCAAGGGGCGCCTCGAGCGCATGGGCCTCGACGAGAGCGGCGACGGCCACGTCGACCGCTGGGATCGCGACGACATCTTGCGTCAGCAGCAGGATGCCGACGAGGCGAAGGCGAAGGCGGCCGCAGACGCCGACGCGGGCATCGTCGCCGACGCCGGAACGTCGGCCGACGCGGGCGACGGCGGCAAGGGCAAGCGCAAAGAGAACCGGTAGGGACCGGGCTCAGGCCTTGGACGTGCCTTCGCGCCCGTAGGCGTCTTCGAGGCGGACCACGTCGTCGAGATCCGGCGTCGAGGCCTCGAGCACGTCGACGTCGGTCACGGCGACCATGCGGTGGACCGTGCGCGGGGTGCAATGGAACGACTCGCCCACCTTGAGCCGGAGGGTCTTCACGGCGTCGCCCGTGCCCAGCTCGAGGTCCATCTCGCCGGACTGGACGTAGAACGTCTCGTCCTTTCTTTCGTGGTATTGCCGCGAGAGCTTGTGCCCCGCTGTGATGTGGAGGATCTTGCCGACGTAGCGGTCGGTCTCGGCCCACACGATCTCGTAACCCCAAGGCTTGTCGACACGACGCATGATCAAGAAGACTACTGCACCGGTGAAGGGGGAGCGGCTCCAAAAGATCCTCGCCCGAGGCGGGCTCGCCTCGCGGCGTCACGCCGAGGAGCTCATCACCGCCGGCCGCGTGCGGGTCAACGGACGCGTCGTCACCGAGCTGGGCACCCGGGCCGATCCTCGCCACGACCGCGTCGAAGTCGACGGCAAGCGCGTCGTCGCCGAGGGCTTCCTCTACGTGATCCTGCACAAGCCGCGCGGCGTCGTCGCGACCATGAGCGATCCGGAAGGCCGTCCGACGGTGAGCAGCCTGCTCGAGAACGTGGGCGCGCGCGTCGTGCCCGTGGGCCGGCTCGATTTCGCGACCAGCGGCGCGCTGCTCGCCACGAACGACGGGATGTTCGCGAACGGCCTCTTGCACCCGAAGAAGGCCGTTCCGAAGACCTACGTCGTCAAGGTCGCCGGTCGCATGGAGACCAGCGACATGGACTGCTGGCGCGAGGGGCTTACCCTCGAGGACGGCAAGACCCTCCCGGCCGAGGTCACGTTCATCCGCCACGAGAAGGGCGAGTCGGGCTCGGGCGACAAGACCTGGTTCGAGCTGACCATCAAGGAAGGCCGAAACCAGCAGATCCGCCGCATGGGAACGGCGTCGGGCTTCCCGGTCATGCGCCTCTCGCGGACGGCCTTCGCCGGCATCGATACCGAAGGCCTGCGTCCTGGCGCCTTCCGATACTTGACTCGTCAAGAGTTGATCGGGCTGAAGAAGGCCTATGGCGTCCCCAAGAGCATCCCGTCGGACCTGCCCAAGGAGATGGAGCAGCCGCAGTACCGGCCGAAGACGCAGCGCCGGTCGGTCGCCGCGGCGAGCGAGCGAAGCCGTGCCCCGCGTCCGGAGACGGCGTCGCCCGAGGCCTCTTCCACCGCGGGTCGCGGCGCGCGTCGCCCGACGGGCGGCCGACGGCCGGACGCGCAGACGGGTAGCGAGGGCGTGCAGCCGCGCTACGGCATGGGCTCTCCCGGGCGTCGACCCGCCGACACGCGCGAAGAGTACGGCGGGCGGAGCGGCCGCGGCTCGAGCGGCACGCGCGCTGGGCAGTCCACCCCGCCGCCGCGCGGGGCCGTGGGCGGAGGTCGCTCCAGCGGGACGCGGACGACGGGCAGCAGCGGCGGCGTCGGAGGCAGCACCGAGGGCAGCTACCGCATGAGCAAGGGCCGCAAGCGCTGAGCCTCAGGGCAGGTACGGCGTCGCGTCGTGCTCGGTCTTCGCGGCGGGCCGCACCGAGGCGGCCAGGGGATCGTCGAAGGTGTCCGGCAAGCTCCAGTCGTTCTTGAAGAACCCCGCCGCGCGCACCATGCCCGCGGACAGCAGCATCTGCCCCCGTGAAGGGGCGACGCGCTCGTCGTAGACCACGAAGTCGGGCAGGAGGTCGGGCAGCGAGAGCGCGCGCCACGTGCCCAGCGCGCTGGTGCCCTCGACCACGACCAGGTAGCGATCCGGCCGCTTCGGGTTCGGCCGCACGAAGGCCGCGCCAAGCTGATTTCCCGTGATGCGCTGTGTCCCGATCAGGACCGCGTCGCCATCGATGCGGATCGGCAGGTCGGCCTCGAGGGCGCGGAGGACCTTGTTCGAGCTGGCGCTGCCCACGAGAAACAGCGCGTGCTCGTTGGCGAGCGACTCGCCGCGCGCCTCGAACTCGAGATCGCTCATGACGGGGTACTTCACCGAGACCCCGTAGCGAATGGCGGCGAAGCTCCGCGCGACCTCCTCGTTGGCGCGCGCCTCGGTGTCCTTCGAAGCGCCCCAGACGAAGAGCAAGGACGCGTGGTACGCGTCCCGGAACGGGCCCGTGATCTCGCCGCGCTTCCACAGGCCGGTGTGCGCCGCCGGGCCCGGCTTCCACGCCGCCCCTTCCCTGTGGGCGACGAGGGGCGCCGAAGCGTCGAACGACAGCGCGGTGCCGTCCAGCGTGAGCGCGAGCGCCGCGTGGTCGTCGACGAGCTTCGGGTCCCGGTCGAAGCGGAGCTCCTCGATTCCGCTCGTGGTGGCGGCAATGGCGTGCTTGCCCTGCACCCGGGCGTCGAGCTGGCCCCAGCCGTCCGGCGCGCCGAGCTCGGTCACGTGAGCCCAGGCGTCGTCCCCGTCCCGGGGACGGATCGTGCGAAAGTGCACGCGATCCGGGTGCGGATCGCGCGCGTGACCGAGGAGCCACTTGGCTCCCTTCAGATCCTGGTACGTGGTCTGCCAGACGTTGTGGCCCAGATTGGGATGCTCGTGCACGACGGAGTACTTCAGCTTGTCGTACTGGTCGATGAGCACCTGGCTGTTTTCGACGGGCAGATCCTGGGTGCCGTGCACGATGAAGAGCGGGAGCGCGGCGCCGTTCAGCGCCCACTCGACGTTGGAGCGCTCCTCGGCGACGACGTGCTCCCAGGGGCGGATGGGGCGGCCGAGCACGTCGCGCCGCACGAAGTAGCTGTGGTACCCGCACAGCGGCGCGGCCGCGGCGAAGCGGTCCGGGTGCCTGAGGGGGATGGCGGCGGCGCCGATCCCGCCCATCGACGGCCCCGTGATCGTCACTCGGTCGCGGTCCACCGGCCAGCGCGCGCTCACGCGATCCAGGACGCGCATGACGTCGTCCTCGCCCAGATCGCGGTACATCGTGTTGCCGTGCGCCGTGGGTGACAGGACGAAGGCCTCGAGCGGGGGCAGTGGCTCGGTGTGGCGATCCTCCCAGTCCTGATCCTTGGCGACGTCGTCGCCGCCGAAGAACCAACGCAACATGGCCAGGGGTTTTCCGTTGAGACCATGCAGGACCACGATCAACGGATATCGTTTCGCGCCGCCGGGCTTGTAGCTGGGCGGGACGTACAGGCCGTATTCGCTCAGCTCCCCGTCGACAGGTGACGTGTACGCCATGCGCAGCACGCCGGTGCGGCCGACGTAGGGGTCTTCGCCGGACGCGACCTTCGCGAGCGCGGCGTCGAGCGCTTTCGCCTCGGCCGACACGGCGTCACCGTCCATGTCGCCGCGCCCCACGAACGCGGAGATGCGCTGCCGCGCGAGGCGCATGCTCTCGAGCGAGTCGGGCCGGAGAAACCCGGGCGGCGCAGCGGCGAGCTTCGCGAAGGCCTCGTCCGCACGGGCGACGGTCTCGCGCACGGCCTTGCGCGGGAAGAATCGCGACGTGACCTCGCGTCCGGCGACGCGCACCACGATGGAGGTCGCGCGGTCCTCGAGCAGCGGGAGGTCGGCGCCGGCGAGGCGCGGAAGGGTCACGACCAGCTCGCCCGTCGCGCGCGGAACCTCGCCCGCGTCGACGTCGAAGAATCCGTCGAGCGCCGCCGTCACGCGCAGCGGCACACCCAGCGGGACCCCCTCGGGATAGCGCACCGTGACACGCGGCGCGTAGCCGTCGGCCCGCAGCGTGCGCTCGACCGAGACCCACGACATCTTCGCCGCCAGCGCCGTCGTGTCGGCGATGCCTGTTCCCGGGAGCTCGAGCCACGCGCCCTCGGGCGGGAGCAGGTGCTCGTCGACGAGCCGGCCGCGGAAGCTCCACGCGCCCTCGCGCTGGTGGATCTTGAGCAGGAGCTTGTGGTCTCCGGCGCCGAGATCGAGCGGCACGAGATCGTCGTCGTCCCGCTGCGGGCGCGCCTCGTCGCGAGAGAAGAGCACGCGTCCGTCGACCGAGACGCGGAGCCCGTCGTCGGCACCGAGGAGCAAGAGGAGCTTCGTGGCGCGGGCCAGGTGCAACGTTCCAGCCGCGTAGGCGACGAGATCGGCGCCCTTCGCCGCGAGCGCCGCCTTCACGTCGACGGCGCCTTCGCCGCTGGACGCGAGGACCCACTTCGGGACCTCCTTGGTGCCGCCCTGCTTGGGGCCTTCGCTCCCCAGCTGGGGCACGAGGTGATCTTCGTCCACGTCCGGCGGTGGCGCGAGGAGCGGATCCGGTGCCTTGCCCTTGATGCCGTTGGACGCCGAGCGGTACGGCCCGAGGAGGAGCCACGCCCCGAGGTGGCCGTCGGCCGAGGGGCCGATGCGCACGGGCGTCACGACGTCGTCCGCGCGTGCCGTGCCCGCCGGACGTGCGAGCCCCGCGAGGACGAGTACGATCGCGAAGCCCGCGCGGCGCACGACCCCGGTCAGATCCCCTGCGCGAGCTTGCGTGGCTCGTCACGGAAGAGCACCTCGACCTTGCGCGCATCGAGCACCTGCGTCACGACGCCGTCGCCGAACTTGGTGTGACGCAGCAGATCGCCGACGCCGAAAGTGCGCTTCGGATCGTACTTGATGAAGTCGGTGGGGGCGCGCCCGTTGACCGACTTCTCCCAGGACTTCTCCCGATCGCGGCGCTCTTGCTCGAGGCGCGTCACCGTGGAACGGGTCGTTCCGGCGGCGGCCGTCTTGCGCACGGCACCGCCCGCGGTGGTGGCTTTCTCGCCAGGCGCGCGCTCGCGGAAGACGTGCTGGGAACGGCACGTCTCGCATTCGACGCGCGCCGGCTTCGGGCCGATCATGGCGACGATGCGGTGTGTGAGCAGCAGCTTGCACTTGGTGCACCAGCTATCGACTTCTCCGCCGGCTTTGAGTGACTTGGGCACGTATCAACCTTCCTTGCTGATCTTCTTGCGAGAGCTCTTGCCCTCGCGCTTCGTATACACGTCCATCTTGATGTCCGGCTTGAGGCCCGTGCCAGCCTCGCCGTCGTCGTCGTCCTGATCTTCGTCGCCGTCGTCGCGCTTGGCGGGCTTCGGGTGTGTCGGCGAGAAGCGGATGGTGGTGTTGACCTCGAACTGCAGGGTCGTGAGCATCTTCTGCATCTCGCCCGCGAGGTTGGTGTGCTCGAGGAAATCCCGCATTTCCTTGGCGACCACCCGAAAGACGCCGTTCTTCGTCTCTTCCACCTGCGAGAAGATGTACGCCGCGGCCTCCTTGGGCAGCTTGCGGTCCTGGACGAAGTGCTTGATCGACTCCGGGGCCTCCTGGGCCTTCTCGAAGCCAATTTCGACGGCGCGCTTGAAAAGCTCGGGGATCACCCCCTCGAGGCGCCTCCGCCGTCGCGCGTCCTTGTCCTTGTCGTCCTCTTCCATCAGGGCCTTAGGTTGACTAACCCCAGCGGGGCGCCTGGTCAATCGCCGTGCTATAGACGCGGGCCATGAGGGTTGCGGTCGTGCAGCTCAGCTCGCAGGGCGATTTGGCCGCCAACCTGCGCCGGGTCGAACAACTGGTCGGGGCGGCGGCGGCCGATGGCGCGACGCTCGTGGGACTTCCCGAGAATTTCGCATTTCTCGGGGAAAGCGAGGAGGACAAGCGCAAGGTCGCCGAGGTCGTCCCCGGGGACGGCCCCATCGTCCAGGCGCTCGCGGCGCTGGCCCGGAAGCACCGGATCCACCTCGTGGCGGGCGGAATGCCCGAGCAGAGCCCCGATCCGGCGCGCCCTTTCAACACCTCGCTGCTGGTCGCCCCCGACGGCTCGATCGCGGCGCGCTACCGCAAGATCCACCTCTTCGACGTGGATCTGCCGGACGGGACGGTGCTCAAGGAGTCTGCGGGCTCTTCGGCCGGAATCGAGCCCTGCGTCGCGCCCGTGGGCGACACGCTCCTCGGGATGACGGTCTGCTACGACCTCCGGTTCCCGGAGCTCTTCCGCCGGCTGGGGGACTCGGGCGCCCGGATCATCACGGTTCCGGCGGCCTTCACGCTCACCACGGGCAAGGACCACTGGCACGTGCTCCTCCGCGCCCGGGCCATCGAGAACCAGGTGTTCGTCCTGGCGCCGGCCCAGACGGGGAGGCACCCGCGCGGCCGCCAGACCTACGGCAAGAGCCTCATCGTGGACCCGTGGGGCGACGTCCTGGCCCAGTGCGGGGAGGGGGAGGGGTACGCCGTCGCGCGGCTGGACTTCGCGTACCAGGATCGGGTGCGCGCCTCGCTCCCATGTCTGAAGCACCGACGCCTGTGAGCGTGCCGCTCTGCGATCTTCGCGCCCAGGATGCGCGGATCGCGGACGAGGTGCGCGGCGCGGTCCTTCGCGTCGCGGACGCGCAGTCGTTCGTCCTCGGAGAGGTCGTGGCCAGGTTCGAGGCTCGGCTGGCGTCGCGCGTGGGCGTTGCGCACGCGATTGGCGTCGCCAGCGGCTCGGACGCGCTGCGCCTGAGCTTGCTCGCTGCGGGCGTGCGCCCCGGGGACGCGGTCCTCACGACGCCGTTCTCCTTCTTCGCGACGGCCGGCGCCATCCATCACGTGGGCGCGGTCCCCGTCTTCGCCGACGTCGACGCGGGCACCTTCACGCTGACCGCGGACACGTGTCGCGCGCGACTCGAGCGGCTCGGCGCGGGCCCGCGGCTGCGCGCGCTGCTCCCGGTGCATCTCTTCGGGCAGTGTGCCCCGATGGCGGAGCTCTCGGCGTTCGCAGCCGCGCATGACCTCGTCGTGGTGGAAGACGCGGCCCAGGCGCTGGGCGCCACCGACGACGGGAGGCCTGCAGGGAGCCTGGGCCTCGCCGCGGCCGTGAGCTTCTTTCCCAGCAAGAACCTCGGCGCGTGGGGCGACGGTGGGGCCGTGCTCACCTCCGATCCCGTGCTCGCGGCCCGCGTTCGGCGCCTGCGTGCGCACGGCTTCGACGCCGACG
>Ga0182021_10008362_pt1 | contig 12264 bp, 8 predicted proteins | sample 612E3MmetaG_FD_120493 | JGI IMG/M metagenome (GOLD analysis project Ga0182021, IMG submission 120493) | Permafrost microbial communities from Stordalen Mire, Sweden - 612E3M metaG (Illumina Assembly) | ecosystem: Environmental > Terrestrial > Soil > Wetlands > Permafrost | place: Sweden...
CCACTCACCCATCTCTCCATGCTGAAATTATTTTATAAACTATTTGAAGAACAATATTAAGACGGTTTAGCATCCGGTAACTGCCGGGTCAGCCACTCACCCATCTCTCCATGCTGAAATTATTTTATAAACTATTTATTGAAGAACAATATTAAGACGGTTTAGTATCCGGTAACTGCCGGGTCAGCAACTCACCCATCTCTCCGTGCTGAAATCTTTCAATAATTTTTCGATGCAAATATAATACTTAACACTGAATTATGTTGAGAAAAATTATTTATAAATCCGGAGTCTGTATTATCCTCTCAATTTCTTTATTAGAAATACAATCAGAAACAAAATGAATGCAGTTACTACAGCTGTTGGCCCGCTGGAAAAATCAAATTTGAATGCAAAATAAATTGAAATCGGCGGAACAATAGCCCCAACAAGAACAGCAATTATAAAAACATTCTTAACTTTTTTTGAAAGCAAAATTCCTATTGAAGAGGGAATTATCAAATAAGCAAATGCAAAAACATCACCAACAAAACGTGTTGTTAACGATATTCCAGTTCCAACTACAATATAAAATATAAGCAGCCAAGCTTTTGCATTAATTCCGTGAGCGCTTGCCGACTCCGCATCGAATGTAACAAACTTTAGTTGCTTCCGGAAAATTGTAAATACTGAAATTGTAAAAATTAATATCCCGGTTAGAATAAAAAATTCTTTTTGATTGATAAATAATATATCGCCCTTTAGAATTGATTCAACCTCTGCAATATCAGCAATGGGACTTTTTTGAATGAACATAATTCTAACTGCAATTGCTACAACGAATATTATCCCAAGAATTCCATCTTGAGTTAAATATTTCTGGTGATGGGTTTGTGAAAAAACTATAACAGTAGAAATAGCAAATAACAGTGAATAGAATATCGGTTCAAAATTATGGAGGAAATCATTTCCTTGAAATGATGTACCCAACAAGTTTGCGATGAAAGTTTCTATGTGGATAACATGCAAGAATGAAAATGCAACTCCGGCAATTGCAACTTGAGTTAACACAGCACCAAGAAATACTACACGCTGGGATACGATAAAGATTCCTAGAAAGCTGCAAATAATTCCAGCTAAAATACTCCCGGCAATTGCGTATGGGAATAATTCGATTAGTTGATGTACTGTTTCCATTAATTTTTCTTCAAATGTTTTGGTGTTATAATATATTCGCCGTCAATAAGAGAAACATGAAAATCCGAAGAATATGTGTTGCGCAAGTTTGCCTCGGAAAGTATTTCTTCAATGTTGCCAAATTGAAAATAATTTTTATCAATTAGAATAATTTTTTTTACGATGTTTGCAACATCTGTTAAGAGATGGCTCACGAGAAAAATTGTTAAGTTCTTTTCACTGTGAAGTCTTGTAATCAAATCTAAAAGAGAATAGTGTGAAGGCGTATCCATCCCGTTGGTCGGTTCATCAAGAATTAATACAGTCGGCTCAACCGCTAATGCACGGGCAATCAAAGTCCGCTGTCTCTGCCCACCGGAGAGTGAATTATAATTTTTATCTTTCAATTCACTCATCCCGATATATGCAAGACTTTCTTCAACAACTCTTTTGTCTTCAGGACTAATTTTCTTAAACGAACCGGATAGAGAATATCTTCCCATCATAACAACGTCGAACACGGTATAGGGAAGAAGAGGTTGTACGGTATCGCGTTGAGGAACATAACCAAATCGTATTTGAGCTTTGCTAAGATTTCCGCTGACTAATTTTATATTACCTAAGAGTGATTTAAGAAGAGTTGTCTTTCCGGCGCCATTGGGTCCAACAATTCCTACAAAATCATTTTCAGCGATCGAAATATTAATACCTGAAGCTACAACAGTTTTTCCATAACCAATTGATGCATCGGTAAATTTTATTATTTCCTTATTCATAATAATTAACTGTTTTGAATTATTTGATTAACAATATAATCAATCATATCTATGTAAGAGTTCACACCTTTCAGACCATAAACCGCAGTTGCAACTTTTACAACTTTAACACCGGTTAATTGAGAAAGCTGATTCGGTGCCGAGTCGCTGTAAAAGTTTTCCATTAAAATTGTTTTTATACCCTTGCTTTTAATTACCTGTACTAATTCTGCGTTATGAGAAGGTGAAGGAGCTATACCAGGTTTGGGCTCAACAAATCCAGCAGTCTTTAAACCGAATCTATCCGTAAAATAAATCCAGCTTGCATGAAAAAATAAAAATGGTTTTCCTTTGACCAACTGCATCCTATTGGCCCACTCTTGCATTTTTTTATCCAACCTGGAATTAAATTCATCTAAATTTTTCTTGAAGTAAGCTTCGTCTTGATGAGATTCGCTTGCAAGATTTTCATAAATTTCTTTAGCCATTACCTTTGCATTTTCCGGATCTAACCAATAATGAGGATTCCCATAAGGATGAACATCTCCGTAACTTGCATCGGGTTTATAATTCGGGACTTCTTTTTTATCAATATCGTTTGCGAGATCAATAACTTTCAAAGTGCTGTTCCGCGATCCATCTATAAGTTGATTAGACCACATTTCTAATCCCATCCCGATTCTAAAAAAAATATCAGCATTACGGAGTTTTAACATGTAACTTGGTAATACTTCTACAAAGTGCGGATCTTGATCACCGCGTGCAATGAAATCAACTGTAACTTTATCTTTCCCAACTTCTTTTACTAAATCATAAATAACAGTTGTAGATGCCACGACTTTTATATTTGCGTAATTAGAACTAACGATTGCCATTAGTAATACTAAAATTATTTTTTTCATTTTTTGTCCTCTTAACTTAAAATGGATGAGCTTTATGCGGTCCAAGTGAAAATAAAAATTGTAATTTAATTGTTGTTTCTGCCGGACGGTCAGTGCCATTGCCATAATTAAAAAATAAATGCTGCAGACCTAAACGTACGACAGATGTTTCTTCAACCGGGTAATATGAAAACCAAGTTTCAATCCCTTGTGTAGAATTTTTATCGTCATTATTTAATGTTAGAAATGATGGAGCATCTCCGATGATTCCGGCTGTGTAATCGTACTTAATACCAAAACTAAATTGTTTCTGGAATTTGTAATCGGCATAGATGAACGCGCCGGAATTTGTTATTGTCTGGTTAGAAGCTGAGACAAGATTAATGTTTGTTTGTGTAATGCGCGGGACATCACGATGATTTAATATTCCTTCGCCTTGAATTGTAAGAACCGTATAAGAATCTGGTGCGTATTTAAATTTGAAATCAAGTCCGCCATAAAAATAATTAAAAGACCTTTCTTGTTTATCAATAGGCGCGCTGCTATACAATATTAAATTACCTTTGGAATAGATTCCGGAAGAAGCGCTCAAACCAATTTCAAGATTTGTATAATCATCCAGCGATAAAAACGAACTTAGTCTTCCAACAAAGATTGGATTGATGCCACGATCTACAGCATTGCTATCTGACTGCGGAATCATCGATCTTCCTTTAAATATTCCAAGATCAAGATTTGTAAATACATCTCCCGTTGGTAATAGAAAACTGAAATTAATTCCAACATCATTAAAACCGCCCTCACCAAAAAATACTTGATGGAACAGAGGACGTTCTATGAACGGCCATGCATGAGGATGAACTGTGTTCAGCTTTCCAAAGCCTACCAAAAATTTTCCGGCTTTGATCTGCATATCAAGCGGAAGACCTCGGACAATATTTCCGTAAAGTTCTTCAACTCCGAATGCATTATTCTCGTAAGAAATATTTGCTGTTGCGCGGGCATAGGGATTTAGATACCCGTCAACAAATAATTCCATTTCGGGATCGCTAAAATTTAATTTTCCATACTCCGGAGTGCCCTTTGTAAAATTTGTAAATGTGTTGAATGAGCCGATTAAACTAATATCCGGATTTATACTTGATTGTGCGTTTGTGCTTACAGTTACAACAATAAATAAGAATAGTGCAAATAATAATTTCTTCATAATAATTCCATTATTATTAAATAAATAATATTAACTAAGACGGAATAAAATTATGAAAGGGGTGGCGCTCTTAAGTCAAAATTATAAAAATATTTTGTAAGGTAATGATTGGAATAATCATTTATATGATTTGCTGACGTTTGCGGAGTTTTACAGGAAGAAAAAATTGAAGCGGTAAATAAAAATTTTTCAGATGCGAAATAATAAAGCCGGCATTTGGAATTTTCATCGAGAAAAGGATCAGTTTGTTTGTCAGAAGTCTTTGTTCTTTCCAAACGGTATGAATTTCCATTTTGAAAATTGATCTTATGCGTATGAAAAGCAGCAAAGATCAAAAAGAACGAATAGAATACGAGAAAGACTTTTGCTATTCTATTTATATATGTTTTTTTACGTGTCATCAATTTTTTTTAATTCTTACTTATGAAGATATAAAATAGAGATTAAATAAAAAATACTTTATGCCTTGTTATTGATTTTCTTACCATCCAAACGTAACTTCGTTCCCAAAGTAACAATAAAATCAAACTTTTTTATTCTTAACCCGGAGGTTATATGTCTAACAAAAAATTATCCGGAGAAGTTTACTTCCCATTAGAAAAAGTTATAGAGAATTCTATTATAAAAGATAGAGACGAACTAGATAATAGAGCAAAAAAAGATTATTCCGGTTTCTGGGGCGATATTGCCAATGAACTCCATTGGTTCAAGAAGTGGGATAAAGTAATAGATGATTCAGAAAAACCTTTTTACAAATGGTTTACCGGCGCTAAAACTAATATTGTCTACAATTGTTTGGATGTGCATGTAAAAACATTCCGCAGAAATAAACTTGCTTTGATCTGGGAAGGGGAAAACGGCGAAGGTAAAACTATGTCCTACTTTGCACTTCACCGTGAGACATGCAAATTTGCAAACGTATTAAAAAGTATGGGAGTTCAAAAAGGTGATAGAGTCACGATTTATATGGGAAGAACCCCTGAGATTGTTATTGCAATGCTTGCTTGTGCAAGGATCGGCGCTGTTCATTCAGTTGTGTATGGAGGATTCTCTGTTGAATCTCTTGCGGAAAGAATTGAAGACAGTAATTCAAAAGTGCTGATTGTATCAGACGGTGCTTACCAGCGGGGGAAAATTGTTCCTCTAAAACAAATTGCTGATGAAGCTCTTCAGCGCTGCGGAACTATTGAACATTGTTTAGTTGTAAAGCGTACTGGGCAAGAGATCAATATGGAACAAGGAAGAGACATGTGGTACCACGAATTAATGAATCTTCCGATTGCTACACAAAATTGTGCACTCGAAGTTGTTGATGCGGAAGATCCGCTTTTTATTTTATATACATCTGGTACTACAGGAAAACCAAAAGCGATTCTTCATACTCACGGCGGATATATGGTGGGTACATACGCTACTTTAAAATATATTTTTGATATTCATGAAGAAGACCGTTACTGGTGCGCTGCAGATCCCGGATGGATTACAGGGCATAGTTATATTGTATACGCACCGCTTCTGAATGGAACAACTTCTTTTATGTATGAAGGCGCTCCAAATTTTCCATATCCAAATCGCTGGTGGGCTATGATCGAGAAGTACGGAATAAATATACTTTACACAGCACCAACTGCAATACGTGGACTAATGCGTTTCGGTGAATCATGGGTAAACCGGCATGATCTTTCTTCACTTCGTCTTTTAGGATCTGTTGGTGAACCGATTAATCCTGAAGCCTGGAAATGGTATCATCGAGTTGTTGGAAAAGAAAAATGTCCCATCATGGATACTTGGTGGCAAACGGAAACCGGAATGTTTATGATTACTCCGATGCCGAGTGATCCGCTTAAACCTGGTTCAGGTACAAAACCTTTCCCGGGAATTGAAATGGATATTTTAGATGAATCCGGTAAATCCGTTAAAGCAAATGAAGAAGGTTTTTTAGTTATCAAAACACCCTGGCCAGCAATGATAAGAACTGTATACAAAGATCCCGAACGATATGTGAGTCAGTACTGGAGTAAATTTCCTGGTGTTTATTTAACCGGTGACAGCGCACGCAGAGATGAAGATGGTTACTTCTGGATTATAGGCAGAGTTGATGATGTTATAAAAGTTTCCGGTTATCGCTTGGGAACTGCAGAGATTGAAAGCGCATTAGTAAGCCATCATTCGGTAGCGGAAGCTGCTGCAATTGGTCTTCCTCACGAAATAAAAGGAAATGCAATTTATACTTATGTTATTCTAAAAAGCGGAGTTGAAAAGAGTCAACAACTTATTGACGAGCTTCGTCAGCATGTTAGTCATGAAGTTGGACCGATTGCGAAACCGGAACATATTGAGTTTGTGGACTCACTTCCAAAAACCCGCAGCGGAAAAATTATGAGACGTGTACTCAAAGCAAGGGCGCTCGGGCAAGATCCCGGAAATATTTCAACTCTTGAAGAATAAATTTGTGTTTTTATTTTTGGGTGGAATTTATTCGATAAAGAATTATCTTACAGTTATACTTTGTGTTTTTCTAAATAGCGTTATTAAATTATTAATTAATGAGAAAGGTCTTCCATTTATCTTTATTCGTTTTCTTGCTGTCTATCTTTTTATTATTTCAGGATAATCATTTATTAGCACAAGATACCGGAACACTAAGAGGATTAGTCACAGATTCGACTACTGCGGAAGCGTTAGCTTTTTCAAGTGCTTACATAAAAGAATTAAAGATCGGTGCAAATACAGATACCCGCGGATATTTTTTAATCACTTCAATACCAGCTGATCAAAGCTTCACTTTAGTTATCTCCTATGTAGGTTATAAAACAAAAACTATCACTATTCGTGTCGCAAAAGGCAAGATGAGTCATTACAACATCAGTCTGATTGCAACGAATATACAAATGAAAACTATTGAAAGTACTGCGGAAGTTTCAAGCGAAACAAATGATTTGAAAATTAGCATAAACAGAATAAGTGCTAAAGAACTAGAACTGATGCCTAAAGGGGTTGAGACAGACATATTTCGCAGCATTCAATATCTGCCTGGTGTTCAATCAACGGGAGATGTCTCCGCCCAGTATTATGTAAGAGGCGGAGCTAGCAATCAAAATCTTGTACTGATTGATGGATTAACTATATATCATCCTTTCCATGCCATGGGTTTGTATGGAGTTATTGATCCGGATATGATTAATAATATAGAATTTTATAAAGGGGGATTTACTGCTGAATACGGTGAGAGACTTTCTTCTGTGATGAGTATAAATACAAAAGATGGGAATAAAAATAATTATGGTGCTACAGCATCTGGAAGTTTAATGTCATCAAAACTTTTATTAGAAGGGCCAATTCCATATGGTTCATTTATTGTCACTGGGAGAAAAAGTTATTCGAATAATGTTCTTAAGAAATTTTTGAACGACCAAACGGTGCCGTTAGATTTTTATGATTTATCATTTAAGGCAAATTACTCAAATCCGAATTTTATTTCCGGCAGTAAGTTTTCAGTAAATGGTTTTATGAGTTCTGATAATATTCATAATAAAGATCCACAGCTTGAAGATTATAATTGGAAAAACAATGTATTCGGATTTAAATGGTTTCAAGTGGGTGAGGATAGCCCTTTGTTCTTCGAAATTGGATTATCGTCAAGTAATTTTGAGGGAAATGTAGACCCAAAATTTAGTTCAGCACACGCCATGAATAACTCGGTTACAGATGTTGGTATGCAAATGAATTTTACATATCTCTTTGACAATATGGATGAAGTTGGGATTGGTTATCATATAAATCTTGTAAAGACAAGTCTCTTATTACAAAACTCCTTGAACATACCAAAAGATCTGGGCTCGGAAGGCTCTAATATATCCATCTATGCAAAATATAAATTTCACCCGTGGGAATCATTAGCTATAGATGCTGGTACAAGGATGAATATTGCTACACTCTCTTCTAATAAAAATTTCCAATCTTTCGAACCAAGAATTAATATTTTCTGGCGTATGATTCCAGGAATTACTATTAAGGGTGCTTGGGGAATTTTTCAACAAGCAATGACAACTATTAATGATGAGAATGAAGTTCTGAATGTTTTTGAACCTTGGATAATCACACCTTCATATTTGGCTCCTGCAAAAGCTATGCATTATATATTGGGTTTGGAAACGGAACTAGTTGCTAATTTTTCTTTCAATGTAGAAGGATATTACAAAAAGGTTGAAAATTTACCATTGTTAAACGAACAAAAAATATTTTTCACTGATCCGGATTTTATTGATGGTAAAGGTGAATCGTATGGATTAGAATTTTATACGAAAATAAATCCTAACCCGATTAGTTTTACAGCATCTTATACTTATGCCTTTGCTTACAAAGAAGTAAACGGAGTAAATTATTATCCAAGATATGATATTCGTCATAAATTGAATTTAGCTTTTGCTGTTAATCTTGGCGCCGGTTGGTCAACAAGTGTTGATTGGATCTTTGCATCTGGTCTACCATTTACTCAAACACTAGGTTATTATGACAAGTTTTATTTCCAAAATATTTTTACTCCATGGAATGGACTGGATCCAAGATCACCTTATTTAATTCTTAGTGTTCAAAATTTAGGGAGATTACCCGATTATCATCGCTTAGATTTTACAATTTCGAGAAAATTTAAAATTAACCCGCTGACTTTTAACATCGATTTCAGCATAATCAATGTGTACAATCGGGAAAATATTTTTTATTTCAAAAGGGATACGGGTAAGCGAGTGAACATGCTTCCGTTTTTACCATCAGCAACTATTAAGATAGAAATATGAAAAAATTCTTTTACTTTTTATTTATTCTATCATTCGGAATCTGCATACTTTCATGTGATGAAAGTTTCGATCCTTACGGAACATTCATGGATAAGTATGTTCTAAATTGCATCATAAGAGGTGATACAACTTTTCAAACCGCTACTGTAACTCAAGATTATCAGGTACTTAATCTTGAACCACTTTCCAATTCTAAAGATCCAAATATATATGGAACTATAATTCGGATCTGGAATGGAAATGACAAAGTAGCCAAAATGAGAGATACTACAATTCAGCGCCAAGCTAATGATCTTTATAAAACACCCTACGCTCTTTACTATACAAATAATTTTCAGCCTGAATCCCAATCCGAACTTCAGATTGAAGCTATTTTACCAAATGGTAAACGCCTAACATCAGTGACTAATACACCTTCTGCTGTAAATATGATCTACAAAGAATGTGACCTTTTAATCCCGGCTGTTTTGTCGACAGGTTCAAATGATTTAATTCATTATGCATGGCATAGTGATCAGCAAAATCCGGTTTACATCATCCGTCTTTCGATTAATTATTTTAAGAATGAGAATTTAAATAAGATTAAAAAGACTATGGTCATTCCACTCAATTATTTGCAATATAATAATTCATATTTGCCCAACTATGCCAAGCCGCTTAACACTGGCAGTTATAAAGTTGATATGGCTACTATAACAAGAGCAATGCAATTGATATCTGAAGGAGATCCCGATAAAGCTAGTTATGAAATTATGGGATGTGTACTTGAAATACTTTCACTTGACCAGAATTTAAGCTCATATTATAATTCAACGACGCGTAGTAATGATCTTTTTTCAGTTAAATTAAACGAGACAGATTATTCAAACATCCAAGGTGGTTATGGAATATTTGGCGTATATATGAAGACTTACTTTGTCTCATATTTTCGCCATCAATATCTTCAAACATTTGGATATACTCCTGGATCAGATGAGGGAAGATAATTGGATAATTTTTTTATGAAAATAGTGAAACGTATTTGCTTTTTTCTTTTTCTCTTTCTCTTAATAACATCTTGCGAAAAAGAAGTCTTTACAGGTCCACCGGATGAACCACCCTCTGAAAATGCGAAGATATTTATTCAATCTAATCCTTCCGGTGCTATGATCTACTATCAAAATAAATATACTGGTCAGAAAACCCCCGATACATTAACCTGGTTGAGTTCCGGTAATCAAACAATAAAGTTGCTATTGAAATCGTTTGTAGATACATCATTTGTGGTCCCAGCTGAAGATAAAAAAATCACAAATGTGTTTGTAGATTATTCACTCAATCCTGCACAATATGGAAATTTATACTGTCGTAGTTTTCCGGATGGCGCTTCTATTTTCTTAAATGGTCAAGAGATTGGATTTAAAACACCTTATACAGTTACTCATTATTTTCCTGGTGACTACAAAGTGAAATTTACCAAGTCTCAATGCAGGGCTGATAGTACCATAGCAGCAGTCGAAGCAAGTAGAACCCTAACTGTTTATTTACCATTAGAAGACACAAGTAAATTTGTAAGTTATATTACAACTAATTCCGGCATACCCGATGATTATGGTCGTTCAATAATTATTGACAGAAATAATGTAAAATGGGTTGGCTCATCCGCGGGAGTAACATCATTTGATGGTCAAAAGTGGAAATTTTATGATATAGGCGGAACAGTATTAAAGTTAGCCTTTGATAAACAATTTAATATATGGGCTGCAACTACAGGCGGACTGTATATGTATAATGGTACAACTTGGATAAATTGGACTAGTAAACTCCCGACTTATTTAGTGTCAGATGTCATTTGTGATGACCGTGGAATAATTTGGATTGCTACGGCATTAGGTCTTGTGAAATATGATGGTGTCCAATGGCAAGTATTTAATCCACAAAATTCGGGAGTTCTTGATTTGGATATACATTGTTTAGCTGCTGCACCTGATGGGAAACTGTGGTATGGTACAAAAGGTGGGATAGGAACTTTTGATGGAATTGTTTGGACATATAGGACGGAAATGTTTACGCAAATTAGTTCAGTTATAGGGTATAACATAAAAGATATAAATATTGATGAGAATGAAAATGTATGGGTTGTTCACGGACAACATCTTTACAGTCCTGGTGGTGGCGGATTAACTGAATATGATGGATTAAAATGGACTGAAATTATTTTAAGTGGACTGCTAACAAATGAAATCTCTTCGATTGACATTGATAAAAATAATTATAAGTGGATTTCAACTCCACATGGTTTAGGAAAATTTTTATTACCCTCTAATTTAAAAGTATTTTATAACCTTGGTTATCGAGTGCTGGTAAGAAATGTATCCGCTTCAACAGTGGACAATAATGAAGATCTTTGGTTTGTAACTATGGGAGATGGAATTGTAAAAATTAAAAAAGGTAATTATTAAATCATAAAATATAACATCTGACCTTTTCACTTAAAGGACGTTATCAAAGATTCATAATTTTTATAATATTTGGAAAACAGAATCAATCACAGTTCCATCTACCCATTTAACAATTGCAACTACTTTCTTTTTATTCACATTTGGTTTAGCTGGTGCACCTCCGCAGATTTCGTAAACTTCTTTTTGAATCTCTTTTATTGAACGAATTGGTAATGAAGAATTCTTAACGGCATTTAACAAATCTTTTCTTTTTGGATTGATAGCAATTCCTCTTTCAGTAACGATAACATCAATTAGTTCTCCCGGTCCACATAGTGTTGTAACTTCATCAAGTATATCTGGAATTCTATCTCTGAACGATGGGATTGCGAGTATAGTACATTTTGAATAGAGACAATTCTGCCAACCACCAATTCCATGCAACAAATATCCATCTGAATGTGAAACTACATTTGCATTAAAATTTATGTCAACTTCAGTTGCACCAAGAATCGCCGCATCAACCATTGAAGCAAAATTCCCTTTACCATTATAATTGTAACTTGTAAATGGGGTTGTCATCACATGATGAATATTATCGCGCATCGACCGGACACCATCAAGATCAAAAGTTTGTCCGTCAAGGATGTAATCAGTTAATCCTTCTTCCAATAATTCAACTAAATATTTTGTAGAACCGCCGCGAATAAAACGAGCTTTAATTCCTTTAGCTTTCATTATTTCTTTTAAGTAAAGAATAACAGCTAAGTTTGTTCCGCCTGCACCTGCTTGATATGAAAATCCTTCTTTCACAATCCCTGCTACATTCATAAACTGAGCAATATATTCTGCAATTAAAAGTCTGTCCGGACTTTTAGTCATTTCTGTGGTTCCGCTAACAATCTTTGAAGGATCGCCTAAAGAATCAACTTGAACAACATAATCAACATTGTTGCCTTGAATTTGCCAAGGCACACATGGAAATGGAACGATGTTATCTGTAACAACAATAACTTTATCGGCGTATTCAGAATCTGAAAGTGCAAA
>Ga0182021_10008365_pt1 | contig 12259 bp, 7 predicted proteins | sample 612E3MmetaG_FD_120493 | JGI IMG/M metagenome (GOLD analysis project Ga0182021, IMG submission 120493) | Permafrost microbial communities from Stordalen Mire, Sweden - 612E3M metaG (Illumina Assembly) | ecosystem: Environmental > Terrestrial > Soil > Wetlands > Permafrost | place: Sweden...
CCGTGCTGCTTTCCAGTCACCTGCTCAACGAAGTGCAACAGGTCTGCGACCGGATCGCGGTGCTCAACAAGGGTCGCGTTGTTGCCCAGGGGCGGGTGAATGATCTTTTAAACGGGAGCAGGCCCACGGTCCGCGTGAGCGTGCCTGTACCCGCCGATGCCGCCCGGATACTGCAATCCTTACCCGGTGTGGAAAATGTGCAGGCGGATGGAAACAGTCTCATCGTTACGGGCGTGGAAAGCCCGGCGATCATGGCCTGCCTGCTGCAGAACAACATTATCCCCACCGAGATCACCAACCAGAAGAGCAGCCTTGAAGCCCTCTTCATGGATGTCACTTCCACCAACTAATCTCAAATTGCTGGAGTATTCATGTTCCTCAAACTTTTCTCCATCGAATGGACCCGCTTGGTACGCCGGACATTATTCTGGGTTACCCTGGCAGCCTGCGCGCTGTTTATCTTTTACAGCCAACAGCACTTCTACACCGCCAACTTTACCGAACTGGCCAGCGGCAGTCTAAAAATGCCTGGCTTTTCCTTTGATCTGGCCAATTCACTCGACCAGAGCATGCTCATCGCGCTGCCTTTCCTGGTCATCATCGGCGCCATAATGATGGGCAATGATTACTCCCAACGCACCAACCAGCACTGGCTTATGCGTGCCCCGCGCCCATCCAGCCTGCTGGCAAAATTCTCCCTATTGGTCCTGGTTTCTTTCATCATCCAGGTGCTCACCCTGATCGTTGGAGGGTTGGTCGGATGGTATTTCAAGACCTACACGTATCACGTCTTCAGTCTGGCCAATGTCAACTGGCTGGCCACCCTGGCCGCGCCCTTCTACATGACCCTGGTCACGCTGCCCTACCTGGCCCTGATGCTGCTGGTCACCATCCTCACCCGCTCCACTTTCTTCGGACTTGCAATCGGATTGGGTTATACTCAATTCATCGAGATCCTGATGAGCGGGCTGATTTACACCGGCAGTTGGTTAAGATGGCTACTGCTGAGCAATTTATACTTCAGCGCCACATGGCTTTTGAATTCCATCGGTAATAAAATTGTAGAGTTGCCTGCCAACCTTCTCGCCCCGGCAACTGTTTTTATTGCCGCCGCAGTTTATACGCTGATCTTTCTCGCCGCCGCCTTGTGGCTCTACCAGCGCCAGGATCTGGGCGGGTAACTGTTCGCTGAAACCGATCACGGATTACCATGTTCAAATACTTCTCCCGCATCCAATGGAAACTGACCCTGTCCTACGCAATCGTCACCACCGGGACAGTGATCGTTTTGGCCGCCCTCCTGGTCGGCATCGCCTTGTTTGCCGAAAACCAGTCCACTACCCGAATTTTCGACAGCTTTTTCTGGTCAAAGACTGGTTTCCAGGATAACATTCCCTACCTATTGGATGATCCTGCCGCCCTGCAAGCCTGGTTGGAACGCGTCCAGTCCGAGGGCTTCACCAGTAGCGATTTTCAAACCTATTCCGTGCGGGAAACGCTGGATTACGCCAACACGTTCATCGCCGGCACACCTATCTACGTGCTGGATCCTCAACTCAACTTGATCGCCAGCGTCCCTCCTGCCCAGGCTTCGGCCATCGGCAGCCCATTCAACGTCCGTGTCATGAGCGGATATAACTTGCAAAGCATCCTGGATGCCGCACTGGTAGGCGATAAGAATTACTACTCCCAGAGCATTCAGCAACCCGACGGGAGTTACATCGCTGCATTCCCGTTACGAAAAAGCGACAGTGATCCCGTTACCGCCATCGTGATCTACTATCTTAAACCGGTTGCATTTGCCACCCCATCGAACCTTTCCATTTACACCACATTCTTTGTTGTTACCGCCGTCATCATATTGATGGTTGCTCTGCCCATCGGCGCGGTCTTCGGCTGGCTGGCTTCGCGCGGGCTGCGCAAACGCCTCGCCAACCTTTCTGCCGCTTCCCAAGCATGGAGCAAGGGCGATTTTACAGTTACCCCGCGTGACAGATCTGGTGACGAGATCGGCGAACTGACCCGCAACCTGAACATCATGGCCGAACAGCTCCAAACCCACATCCACACTCGTGATGAACTGGCGCGCGTTGAAGAACGCAACCGCCTGGCACGCGACCTGCACGATACGGTCAAACAGCAAACGTACGCCGCCCGCATGCAGCTTTCTGCCGCGAAGAACTTGCTCGCCGACAACCCGCAGGCTGCCGCCGGGCACATCGAATCCGCTCTGCAACTCAATCGCGAAACTCAGCAAGAGCTTAAGCTCATTATTGATGAACTGCGTCCCGCCGCCCTCGAAGGCCGCGGTCTGGCGCAGGCGCTCAGCGAGTACGCCGCCCGCTGGCAGGAACACACCGGAATCAAGGTGGAAACCGTTATCAGCAGTGAACGCCCGCTGCCGCTGGAAGTGGAACAGGCGCTCTACCGCGTCCTGCAGGAATCCCTCTCCAACGTTGCCCGCCACGCCGAAGCGGACTCGGTCTCGCTGAACCTGAGCATAGCTCCCGATCAAGTGACATTGTCCATCTCCGATAACGGGCGCGGCTTCGAACCGGCAATTGTTTCGGCAAACTCGCTCGGTCTGGCAGGTATGAAACAACGCCTGGCCGAGGTCAATGGCGCGCTGACGATCGAATCCACGCTGGCAGTCGGGACAAAAGTCACTGCCGCAGTACAGTTGGCCGCAAAAGATGCACATTAGATCAATTTCTCGGTATCGATTGAAAGGTGTTTCATGACTATCAAGGTTCTGCTTGTAGATGATCACAAAATAGTCCGGCAGGGGGTCCGCGCTTACCTACAAACCCTGGCTGATATAGAAGTTGTTGCCGAGGCCGATTCGGGCGCCGCGGCTCTGGCTCTCATGGAGAAGCTCTTGCCGGATGTTGTATTGATGGACCTCGAAATGCCCGGCGAACTGGACGGTATCGCCGCCACGCGCCAGATCCGCAAGCTACGACAGGAGACGCAGGTGATCGTGGTCACCTCCCACCACCAGGATGAATACATCTTCCCGGCAGTACGCGCTGGAGCGATCTCTTACTTGTTGAAAGATGTGGAACCCGAAGAACTCGCTGCCGCAGTCCGCAAAGCCGCGAAGGGGGAAGCCATGCTAGATTCACGCGTGGCCTCCCGCATCATTCAAGAACTGCAAGGCATCCGCAAAGATGAGATCAACCCTTTTACCGAGTTATCCGAGCGCGAATTCGAAGTTTTGCGACTGATTGCAGCGGGGAAGTCGAATAACGAGATTGCGAAAGCACTGGTGATTGGCGAGAGCACGGTCAAGACACACATTGGCAACATCTTGAAGAAACTGCATCTCGATGACCGTACACAGGCTGCCGTTTATGCCTGGCAGAAGGGTGTTGTCCGCCGCGGCTCATAATACCCCCTCTCACCTTTATATTATCCGTATATAAAGTATCCCCTTGGGGGCACCTATTTGTACGGTAGTAAAGTTTTGACAATTGAATGGGATTAGCTATAATGCGATTCCAACGCGGTTTGAAGTGATATCGCATCGGGGAGGTACACTTCAAATACCACAATGCAAAGTGGATGAAATGGTTCACTTTATTGAGACGTAGATGGATGTTGTGCGAAAATAAAATTAACGCGACAACGGCAAGGTGTTGTAATAATTCAATAACTCTCCATCACCATTCAAGCCAACCTGGATGAATGGATAACTCATTCCATCATCCAAAACCGGTTTGGTGCGGTTTTCCCACCGGAAGAAGTATGTGCCTATTTTAGAACCCGGCGCCGGCGTAAGCTGGGAGAGATTCACTCCCGGATCGTAGAGAGCAATTAATGCCCTGGCCTTAACTTCGAGCTCATCGGTCGATAAGCTGGTGACTCCTTGGGGAATCTGGTTGGGAATAATCTCAATGATTACATGGGCCTCACTGTAGACAATATATGTGCGAGAGCTGGTGTCGTACTGAGTTAAACTAAGATCGTTGCGATAGAAAGGCAGCGAAGTTACATCGGTTAGATCAACATTTCCAGGCTCAATGCTCTGAATCAGTTGAATATCCTGTTGGATTGCAGCAGCCGAAGGGCCCTGCACCCACATACGCAATTTATTAACTTCTATCTCCTGGGCTTGTTCGGTTACATAAGAGTCGCCGATCAATTCAGGAACGGGGTCACCCTCATCAGGGTCATAAACTACAACAATTGTCCCATGGACAAGTTCATTCATTATCCAGGTGGTGTAATCCTGCATGAGCTGGTCTAAATATACCTGACCGTCTGCTTTGTTTGTAAATGTTGGGATTGGCAGTGGGCTTGCCGGTGATAAAGCTGCATAGCGCTTATTTAAATCCTCGATACGGCTGATCAACTCATCGAATTTTGCTGATATTTTTGAATAAGAACTTCCCATAAACCGGAACCCTTGTTTTTCAGGACCAAAATTAGAAGTTTCATAATCCCCGGTCTTTTTTTCATCTTCAACCAATGAATTGTAATCGGCTGCAGCTTGCCTGATCTGCAGGAGGATTTCTTCTGTTTGTGCTTGAATTGAAGGAGTTGCCGTTGCAGTTGCAACTGTAGCTCTGGCTGTAGCAACATCCACCACAGTCTGGCTGGCTGATGGCGTATTCGTTGGAAGGTTGGTCTGGGTAGCACAGCCACCCAACAAAAAAGTAGCTATGATTAACCCAATAGCCGCATGCTTCAATCGGTGGATGGGCTGAACATCATCCATTCAACTCTCCCTTGGGGGCATCCAAAATCCGCCATTTCTGGCGGATTTTATATTAACCATTAACGGTTTGGCTCTCCTGCCGCCGTTTTTGGCGAGATGAAACTGCATAAAATCACTTTTTCTGCCAAATGGCCACCGCAGACCGCGCCGAAGGCGGTCAGGTGGACCTCGTGTTGGGCAACCTCACGATCTATCAATCACTTATCCCAGTGCAATAATAACTTCATCCAAATGGTTTGCTACTGTTGAAAAATGCCCTTCGCCAGGGTAAAAAGTGGCTTGGCAGCCTGGGATGGAGGAGGCGACTTTGCGGGCCACTGCTACCGGCACGTTCAGATCTGCTTCGCCATGCAGCAGGCGTACAGGGAAACGGATTTCTTCCAAGCGGAAATCCCAAGGACGGGCACACACGTGCGTATCCCAGGCAATACCCTGTATCCCCTGGCGCATCGACTCCGCGCCGCTAGCCATGAAGGCTTCCAGGCGACCGGGCTTTTCGAAGATGACCGCCTCTACAGGCGGCATACTGCGCATCATTTGCTTGCGAACTTTGGCTACATCGACTTGCCCCTTGGGTATCGTTAGAGGCAGTAACAAGCCAATCAGCCGCGCCGATCGAGCGGCAAGCTTCCACATCAACCGATTCATCACTGGTAAACAGGCCCGAGCCTCAGGCGAGTCCATGCAGCCGGCGCCGCTGACGATCACGGCTGCCGATAATCGGTCTTGGATCAAGCGGGCACAGGCAGATACATACCCGCCACCACCAGAAACGCCAAAGACACCGAATTTCCCCAGCCCCAGGCTGTCGGCCAAGATGACGATATCCGCTGGCCAGTGACTAAAGCCACGCCCAGGCTGGAAATCTGAGCCGCCCATACCGGGCCGGTCACAGGCGATCAGGCGAATACCAGCCTTTTTGAAGTCATTGGCATCCAGCATAGCCGGTTCCAGGCGCGAGCCGGACTGGCCGTGGAAGTAGAATACGGGTTTACCGCCGGGCAACCCATATTCGGCATAGGTTAGAGTGCGACTATCCGGTAAACGAAAGGATTGGGATAAAAGGTCAGTCATTTCTTGGTTCCTCAGCTATTTTGAAATAGGTTGCCAAACACACGGTTAGACTGCCAGCCTAATAGCTTTTAGGCTTCACTCTTGCAGCCTAATCTCCCAAATTAATATAGGTAATTAGGTTGCGATAATTGATAAACGATGTAAAATCAACTTTCGCACGCAGAAAGTATAGCAGAGCGGTAAACAAAGGGCAAGTGACTGCATAGCAGTGAAATAATTGCTCGATCGAGTGCACTGCACATTTAGGATCCTGCACTGACACCCTCTCGACTTTGTATTATCCGTATATACAACACCCCCTTGGGGGCACTACGATACGCGGGTGTTCAAAAGGCTATCACGGCTGAATGGACCTGATGACCATGTAGAACACCCGTCGTATTATTAACTTAGGGAAGCTATCCCGCGACGAAGACCATTTGGCCGGCATTCTATAAGATTTGATATTGGAACGTCAGCGCCTGGCTGCTCTTGATGAACGCGGCCGTCCAAGACACCACGGGCGTCTGATTCGACGAGTTCCCGCTCACCTCCGAGCGCGTCCTTTTTTACATTTGCAGGTTTGATACTGTCTTTAGTTGCACCATCCGAGCGAACTCTAACTATTGGGGGAGATGGAATTCAAGGAATCCCTGTATAATGATTATGTGAAATATTTCCCTATTCGGGGATAACTTTACACTTTTCACGGTTCTAATCTTAAACTAATCTAAAAAAAATAAGAAAGATTCAAACTGCCCGGTTCTGTCTCATGAAGCAAGGGAGGGTTTCTATGCATAAGAAACGCTGGCTCTATGGGAGTCTCGCAGTCCTGATCATTCTGGGACTTATCCTGGGTACAGGCGCATTTGTTTTTTACAAGCGCATCCCGTCTGTAGCCAACCAGCTCGCCAGCCATGACGAGACCACCGTCCTGATTATCAGCCCGGATGGTAGTGCGAGCTACCCGGCAGATGCATCCATCCCGATCACTGCCATGGCCACCAGCAGCCAGCCAATGACAGCCATGGAATTATGGGTCGATGGCAGCCTGTTCGCAACCCAATCCCCTGGAACGGATGATGATGCCAGTCTCTTCTACAAAAACTGGCACTGGATGCCGCTGGTCCCCGGGGAGCACATCCTCGTCGTGCGGGCCATCAACCAGGATGGATCGGTCGGCACATCCAATCTCGTGCGTATCAAAGCCGACGAGGCAGCCGGATTCGTACTCCGGCACACCACCCAGCCGGGCGATACCTGGGAGTCGCTGACCCAAGCCTGCGATACGAGCGTCGAGACCATCGCCGGGCAGAACCCCGGATTCGACCCCGCCGCGCCCCTGCCGGTCGGGGGACAGGTCCAGATCCCGTGCGGAAGCATGCTCCCCCCAATGGCCTATACGGGACCTGGGATCACGCCTCCCCTGACGGAGCAACCGGCTTCTTCCCCGTCCTCGCCGCCGGGTAATTTTGGATTCTGGCTGAACAGCCTGTTCTCACCAATCTCAGCGCTTCCCTTTGCGCCGGGTCTCACCGCCGGATTGAATGCCTGTACCGTCACACTGATGGTTCAGGACAACTCCACGGATGAACAGGGCTTCGAGATCTGGCGTTCAGGTGTGAACGGATATGATCGCATCGCCACACTGGGTCCGAACTCTGGCGCATCTTTCTCTTATAAGGAGACTGTTCAACAACCGGGACAACTTCAGTATGTGGTTTCGGCCTTTAACACCGAAGGCAAAATGACCAGCAATATCGTTGCCGTGAACGTTCCGGACGGAGCCTGCGGCGACCCGGGCAACCCAGACGTCAGTTACGCCAACGGCATCCTGACGGTGCCGACGGACTTGAACGTCGCCTATCTGTATGCCTCGCTGGACGGAGGCGCCTGGCAACGTCTGCCCTCGGGCGACGATTTCTTCTCCCCGAACAACGGCCAGGTGGACCTGCACCAGTACCTCGAGCCGCTGCTGACCACCTATCCGGATGCCCGCCAGGTTAGCCTGAAGGTGTGGGGCTGGAGCAATGGCGCCCTCCAAAACCTGGGCATCTTGAGCGTCACATTTGATCATACCTCGCTAACTTTTTGCAAGCTGGACGACCCAAAGCAGTGCAGCGGAGACGTGGGCTCCACCCAATGGGTGACCACGGGGGAAGTACCATCGAATGCCTTGAATTCCTCGCGGACATTCAAGTTCACCGCCAATACACCCGGCATCCCACTTGCCCTGGTGCAGATCTCCAGCCGGCCCTTCAGTGAGGCCTTCCAGCTGGAGGATCCCTACCTGGTGGACTCCTACGCGATCCAGACCGAGCAGGCGAATGGGGTTATCTACGGGGAATTCACGGTGAATTTTTCGTTCTACCAGCAGCAGGGTGGCTCGGATGTGACCAGTAACTTCATTCTGAACCACTCGATCTGGCCGGCCGCGCAACCATCCCCCTTTGATCAGAACATCATTAAGATGATGAATACCAACGGGGTCGGTTTTCACCTTCTGGAGGGAATCCCGGACCCCACCTATTACATCCGCATCGTCCCCTGGGATTTAAACAAACCGGTGGGAGGGCTGTCGAATACTGTTGATCTCACCTACAAGGCGCGCCAGGAGCCACCTCCTTTTAAGATCGACACCGGTTCCACGCCGTCCTACGACCTGGAGATCTTAGCCTATTCTCCGGAGCAGAAGGTGAACCCGGCCAGCTTCGGCTGTGTGATCATCACGGCCATCGACGAGGCGAAGGTCAGGGCATCCTTAGAAAATAGCCTCCCTCATGCTCTTGGCGGCCTTACGGATATTGTCAACGCTTTTATCGACAGCTACAAGAACAAAATGGCCAACGGAGATGCGCTCTGCCCGCCTCCCCTGCCGGAGGAAAGCACATGGGATTATGTTACCGGGCAGTTGGCCGAGTTCTGGGATAGCGTTGTCAAGGCGTTCAATGCCATCAAGAATGGTTTGGTCAGTGCGATAGCCGATGGTATCAACGCTTTATTCGATGAGGATATCTGCGGCAAAACCTGCAAAGCCGGCCTGATGACCGCCTTGAATTTCGCCATCACCTATTTCACCGGCATCCCGCCCACCCTGCCCTCCTTTACAGACCTGGTTAATAATGGAATTGATTACACGGTCAGCCTGGCTGTCAGCGAAGCCGGGATATCCTGTGATGCCAAGTGTGCTGCCCAGATCCGTGCCGGAGTTCAGACCGTGGCAGATGCGGTTACCTCTGCCCAAAGCCAGCCGGGCTGCAACTCGGCTGCAGCGCATTGGTATGGGAAACAGGCGCTCTGCCTGCCAGACGGGCTGACCACCCAACCGGTCCCGGGCGGCGTCTACATCCCCGGCATCGCCACCATCCAGGCGACCCGCAATGGCAAGGGGTTACAGTGGTCCCCGGATAGCGATTATTCCGTGCTGATCACCTCCACCGCCCGCAACGAGGCCATAGTGGGGCAATCCATCTGGTTTTACGGGCCAAGTTGGCCCGCCAAGCAAAAAACATATGACATGCTCCTTAATGAGACAAGTCCGGGAAACCCGGCTGGCAACATGACGTTTCCCTTTACCATCCCGGATGCCATGGAAGGAAACCTGTTCCAGCCGGCTTCGGTAATCCTTCCTGACACACTGGACACCGGTTCCAAGCTTGTCGTCCCGGTCGCCCTCACCTCGACGGCTTACTCTGTAGCTGGACAGGGGTATATATACCCGCCGTTAATGGTCTATGCCCTGAACCAGGCCAAGACCATGGGTATGCCTGACAGCTCCTTCGATAGCCTGTTATGGGCTCTTCAATCCAACAGCAACTACTACCTGAGCAGGCCGGGGTATTCAATCACCATCCAAGCTGTCTTGCTGTGCTATGACAAGGCCGCCCTGAAGAAGATCCCCTGCTCGAACCCGGTTACCCGCACGTTCTCAGCCGAGGAAGTGCAGACACTGATCGATAAATTGAATGAGGTGCAGCCATGACCCGTCGATCCATACTTCTCATCGTTACCTGTATCTTTCTGGCCGGGTGCAACCTCTCGCAGGGAACCAGACCGCAAGCCTGGATCGATGCGCCTCTGGATGGCAGCAGCCTGCTGCTGGCACCTTACACGATCGTCTTCCATGCCTTTGCAGCGGGTAACCCGCAGGCGGTTGAGCTGACCATCAACAGCCAGGCTGTAACACCTGATGCCCTCGAACTGGACCAGCCGCTGGTTACGGTATCTTACCTGTGGAGCCCGGAGAAACCGGGACGCTATATCATCGCTGCCCGAACTCAAGACCAAAAAGGTACCTGGAGCGAGGCTCATACCCATGTGGTGATCGTCGGTGAAACGATCATCACTCCCACGCTGATACCCAGCATCACTCCCACGCTGATACCCAGCATTACTCCCACGCTGATACCCAGCATCACTCCCACACCTACAGCCACCATCACCGCGACGATCACACAGCCGGTCGGGCCGGTCTTTTCCAACATACGCCTGTCGGCCAATATCTTCTACCGCCTGGACGCAGTCCCAAACAAGGTCACTTTCACCGTCAAGGTGGATGACCCAGCCGGCATTAAATTAGTGGAAATCTACTTCCGCCTGCGCGATCCAGTTAACAGCGCAACCACCAACTGGGCAAACGAAGATATGAAACCCGGTGGAGGTGGTATGTACACCTACACCCTCAGTCATGCCCATCCCGCCCTGACCCCCACATCGCCCAAGACGATGACCCTGGAATACCAGTTCATCGTCACCCATCCGGACCTGAGCCTGACACGCAGCCCGGTGTATAGCGACATCACCCTGCAGGGGCCGTAACAGCTTTTTGGTACAATCTCACACCTCCCGCATCGGCGGGAGGTGTGTTTGTTAATTCATTCTTCTTGCATGCATGAAGGAATGAGATTACCTGCCATCCAAGGAAAATCCATCTGGCCGATAGCATCATTAGTGTACCTATTTACAAGGTTTGCCAGGCCACTTATTAAATAAGAGACTCCAGTCAGATGCCCTCTCATCTTTGTATTATCCGTATATACAACACCCCCTTGGGGGCACCATTATATACGGGAGTATGCAAGTTCGTCACGGTTGAATAGACCCGATGACCATGCAGAATACCCGTCATGTTTTTAACCTGGGGAACCCATCCCGCGACATGGGAGTCGTGATTCCTTTCAACCCATATTCCAACATAGCACGTTATCAATTCAATAACGCACCCGTCCGGTGGCTCACGATCAGACTTACTGAGCGTCTCATAATAAAGTAAACTATTTCATATGTACAAACCGGCGCGGTCAAAAAAAGATCGTAACAAGTAAGGTTTGTGCCGTAAACGCAGGATTGCCAGATCGAGTTGTTGATGCAATTGGTTCAAATCAAAACAACAAACATTGCGAAGTTCCACATGTTTCAAATGTTGCCAGGTACCTTCATCCGGATTGAGATCAGGTGCATAAGCAGGCCATCTTTCGAAATGAATTTGTTTGGCTGCGCCATTCGCTAAAAAGGCTCTGACTTCTTTACTGCGATGGATGGGAGAACCATCCCAAATCACCAAAAACTTGCGATCCGTTTGTGAATACAGGTGTTTCAAGAGATGAATGCTATCCGATCCATTCAGAGCATCCAAGAGTGTCATCGTAAACAGCCAGCCGTGAGGGGTAATGCCACTCATCCCGGACAGATGGTCGCGGGTTTGGAAGATCTGCAAAATCGTCGTCTTTCCCCACGGCGCATAGGATCTGTAATGGTAAAACCTCCTCCTTCGAGTCAGGGCGATAGGGGGGACTTTTCTATGTAAGATACCCGGATGAGACGGGTATCCATAACTATTCCGCAAACTTGCGCACAAGCCATGTCTTGACTACTTGAGTCAGCACAATATAGCAAAGCAGCATTCCAGCCAGCAGAGTGGTGATAAAGCCGTCAGACCCAACGCTCCCGCCAGCGGCTTGTCTTATAAGGAAATCAATCCCTTCCGTGCTTCCCCATCTGGCGGAACCAAACATCCTCCGGCAGATGGAAGCGGTTGGGGAATATTAATTGTATAATTAGTAATGGATCCCAGAACATAGCATTTGAATACATTTGGATGTCATCTTTGGTCTTCCACTATTCGACTCTGAATGTTTTGTTTTCATCTAGAAAGATGGAAGGAGTATCAGATGGAATTGGCAAAGGATTAAACATTGACACGAAAACTCACGTATCCGTATTCATATGCCAACCATTGGCAGCTGATCTCAACGAATCACATACTACAAGGAGAATAAACATGCCAACATTCGGTTCACCCTTTTCAGGTTTAGCAAACAATAGGAAGCTTACTAAGACGGAACTTATCAGAGCGGTTCGTTTCACGGTGGCGGCAGAGTTCGAAGCAACTCAGTTGTACACACAACTAGCTGAGTCAACCAACAACAAGCTCGCCGTGGAAGTGCTCAAGGATATAGCGGACGAGGAGCGTGTACATGTTGGAGA
>Ga0182021_10008366_pt1 | contig 12259 bp, 10 predicted proteins | sample 612E3MmetaG_FD_120493 | JGI IMG/M metagenome (GOLD analysis project Ga0182021, IMG submission 120493) | Permafrost microbial communities from Stordalen Mire, Sweden - 612E3M metaG (Illumina Assembly) | ecosystem: Environmental > Terrestrial > Soil > Wetlands > Permafrost | place: Sweden...
CGTCCACCGGCCCGGCCTTCACACATTCGCCCACCGTCCGCTTGAAGATACGCCGAAATCGCTCCTCACCCCACCGCTGACGAATCTTGGTCAGACTACTGTGGTCCGGCAAGCGCTCGTGTAGTCGGTACCCGGCAAACCACCGCATGGCGATGTCGGTCTGGACTCGCCGCATCAGCGTCCGGTCATGGACAATCCCCTCCAGATACCCGGCCAGCATCAACCGCAGGGCCGCCTCCGGGTCAATGCTCGGCCGCCCGTTGTCCGGGCAGTAGGAATCGCTCACTTCCTTGCGCAGCCACGACAGATCCAGTACCCGGTCGACCCGCTTCAGGATATGGTCGTCGGGCACCAAGTCACGGAGTGGACAGGCGACGAAGATGTCCTCGCACCAGCGGTCCTGATTACCTACCATTGTCCGGGGTCTCCTTTCGATTGGGCGTCACTAGCTATTAGACGCATCAACCGTCAAAAAAGTGTCAAGACTTTTTCAACAGCCCCACTGTCCCTCGTTTTCCCAGAAACCGTCCCCGCTTTGCACAAACGGGGGACGCCACGAGAGCACGAAAGACGCGAAGAATGGAAAACCGCCAAGGTCGCCAAGAACGCCAAGGCTGAACACTCTCTCCCTCTATCCCTTGCAGCTCACACTCGATCCCTCGATCTCTTGATCCCTCGATCCCTGATGCGTATTTGCCACCAAGGCGCCGAGACACCAAGAGGATTCTCCCAGACACAGGAGCCAACATGAAAACCAAAACAATCAAACAGCAGGTAACGTTCAAGGGCGCGACGCCCCATGAGCTCTACGAATGGCTGATGAATTCGAAGAAGCACTCGCAGTTCACCGGCCAGAAGGCCGTAATCAGCCGCAAGGTCGGCGGCAAGTTCAAAGCCGGCGACGGCTGGATCGAGGGAATGAACCTTGAACTCGTGAAGGACAAGCTCATCCTTCAAGGCTGGCGCGGGAACGACGACGACTGGCCCAAAGGCTACTACTCGACGGTCAGGTTCATTTTTACCAAGACAAAGGGCGGGACCAGGCTCGACTTTCTCCATTCCGGCGTACCTGCGAACGCTTACGAGGAAATCAGGGACGGCTGGCGCGAGTACTACTGGGAGCCTCTCAAGCTGGCCATTCAAAGATAACCGGCAGCCGCCTTCGGCCGATAGCCGCTTCTCCCTGTGTCGCGGCGCAAATCACGGCGCGAGTCACTGTGCAAACCATGGCAGGAACCAGCCTGCAAGTCGAACCGCTAGACGCCCTGCAACAGGCCCTCCAAGTCGCCTGGGCAGCAGTTCTACCAATCGCCCCGCAAGTCAACTTCCAAGTCGCCACGGCATTCGACCCGAAAACCACAACCCAAGACGCAGTGGAATTCGCGGCCAGAATCGCGCCGGAAACCGGGTCGAGAACCACGTTCCGAACCACCTTGGGAACCGTCCCGGGAACGGTTCCCACCGTGGCTCCCAGAATGTCGATTCTGGCCTGCCTCGTAGCGTCTAACACATCCAGTTTCGGCCACTTAGGTAGGTTTTTACACGGCTTGCGGTGCCAAGTGCAGCTCCGATTCCATTTTGAAGCGTTTCTCGCCCGGAAAACCCCGTGTTGGGACGTCCGAGACTGCCCGCGAGTGCAGTGCGGCACACGCTTCTTTACATTTGGCTATCTTGCGCATGATACTCTCTGCGACACACGTCGTCCCGATTCCCTACAATCGAAGTGAGCCAGGAGCGGGATTGGGTACCAGATGGTTCGCCCGGCTCACTTCGGGAACGCTGGATGGGTTGTGTGTCGAGAGGGTCTAGTTCTGGTCAGACGTGACCCGAAGGGCCTCTTCGGGCGTGGTCAGGCCGGCGCGGGCTTTGGCCACGGCATCATCGCGGAGAATCTTCATGCCCTCCGTCAGCGCGCTGGCCTTGATTTCTTCCGATGAGCGTTTGTCCATCACCATGCGTCGGGTTGCAGCCGAGACGAGCAGGAGTTCATAGATGCCGGCGCGTCCGCGGAAGCCACGCATCGAACAGGACGGGCAGCCGGTGCCCCGCGTAAACTTTGTGCCGGCAGCGATTCCCAACCGGGCGAGGACCTCGGCCGCGGGCGTATAGGGCGTTCGGCAACGGTCGCAGACCCGGCGGACGAGTCGCTGGGCAAGTATCGCAATCACGCTGGACGAGATCAGAAACGGCTCGACGTTCATGTCGATCAACCGAGTAAGTGCGCCGGCCGCGTCGTTGGTGTGGAGGGTCGAGAGGACGAGGTGGCCGGTGAGGGCTGCCTGAAAGGCTATTTCGGCGGTCTCGGCGTCGCGGATTTCGCCGACGAGGAGCAGGTCCGGGTCCTGGCGCAGTATGGAACGAAGCCCGGATGCGAAGGTGATCCCGGCCCTGGGGTTGATCTGGCACTGGCGGACCATTGGCAAGTGGTATTCCACCGGGTCTTCAAGCGTGATGATGTTCTTCTCGATGGAGTTGAGTGCTCCGAGCACGGCGTAGAGCGTCGTGGTCTTGCCGGAGCCGGTCGGCCCGGTGACGAGGATGATACCGTGGGGTTGACGAATCGCATTCTCGAAGTGAGCGGCCGTCTCCGGGTTCATACCCAGGTCAGGCAGTTTGAGCTGGCCGGATGTCTTGTCGAGCAGGCGCATGACGAGGTTCTCACCGTATATCGTCGGGAAGGTTGAAACGCGGACGTCCACCTGCCGGCCGTGCCAGGGGAAGTCAAAGCGGCCGTCCTGGGCTCGGCGTTTGTCCGAGATATCCATGCCGGAGAGGATCTTGACGCGGGAGACCACGGTGGCATGCAGGCGGAACGGAAACAGGCCGGATTCCTTCAGCAGGCCGTCGATGCGAACCCGGACTCGAAGGACGTCGGCTTCGGGTTCGACGTGGATGTCGGATGCGCGGTCGGACATGGCCCGCTCAAGCATGGCGTTGACGAACCTGACGATCGGCGCCTCGCTCGCGAGCTGCTCGGCGCTCTTATCGGTGACTTCGGACTCGAGGTAACGCAGGGCTTCATCGGCCTCCGCGTCCGTCGCCGCACCTTCAATGGCCAGGGTCTTGGCACTCTGGTAGTACTCGTTGACCACGTCGCGAACGGCTTCCGGGTCAGCGAGTGTCGGGTTGATCTTGAGGCCTGACGCGCGATGCAGTTCGTCCAACGCGCCGATGTCGGCGGGATCGGCGATGGCCACGGTCAGGGCGTCGTCAATCCGGTAGAGCGGAACGACCTGTAGACGTTGGGCTAGTTCCGTCGGGATGATGCTGATGAGCGCCGGGTCAACGATGTAGTTGGCAACGTCTACGTAGGGGATGTTGAGATCGCGTGACAGAAGCTGGTACAGCCGGTCCTGCGTCAGGAGTCCCCGACGCACGATCACTTCCTGGAGCGGACACTTGGTGTTGACCGCCTCGCGCTCGATGTCGGCAAGCTGGACCTCGGTGACGCCGGCGTGGCTACGCAGCAGCTTGTGAAGTCTAGGCTCGTTCATCTATTTTCTCGCGGTCGGCGAGGAGTCGGCGGACTTCGGCCAGCAGTTCATCCGCACTGAAAGGCTTGTTCATGTACGCATCAGCGCCGAGCGCGGCCCCGGTCAGACGGTCCTGGGGCTGAGACCGGGCGGTGAGCAGGATGATCGGTATCCGGCGGAGCCGCCGGTCGTGCTTGACCAGGGCACACACGTCCAAGCCAGTAATGTCGGGTAGCATGATGTCGAGAATGATGAGATCTGGCGGGTTGGAGCGGATGCCTTCGAGCGCATCCATGCCCTTGGACGCGGTCCGGACCTGAAATCCGGCAGCCTCAAGACGCGCCTGCAGGACCGCGCGGATGTCCTCTTCATCGTCCACAATGAGGATGGTCTGGGCTTGCGAGTCGGTCATCGGTTCAGTTCGGCTTGCGTCGAGGCAGGTGCAGGCGGACCTTGGCGACGAGTTCTTCGGCGGAATAGGGTTTGCGGATGTAGTCGTCCGCGCCCAGTTCCATGCACTCCCGCTCCGACCCCAGCGACTGGGAACTGGAAGCTGAGAACATGATGATCGGCACGCTACTGGTGCCGGGGTCGGACTTGAGCACCTGGCAGACCTGGTAGCCATCCATCTTCGGCATGCGCAAGTCAAGCAGGACCAGGTCGGGGCGCCGTTCGCGGAACCGAACAAGGGCTTCTTCGCCGTCCTCAGCGGTTATCACCTCGAATCCGTTGACCTCAAGCCGGGTTCGGGCCACGAGCGATACGTCGGCCTCGTCGTCGACCAGGAGAATCAGTGGTTGCCGGCCATGCGGCTGGCATGCGGGGGCCGGCGAATGGGTGCTCGAACCCGACCCCTCAGCAGACAGGTCGGCGGGGGGCGTGCGATTAACCGGTGTCTTCGTGGTCTTTCCTTCCGTCGGCGGTGTGAAGCGGCAGAGTGAAGTGGAACGCCGTGCCGGTGCCCTCCTGGCTTTCGAACCAGATTCTGCCGTGGCTCATCTCAACCATGTGTCTGGTGAGTGCCAGGCCAAGGCCGGTGCCTGCTGGTCGGCCCCGGTCGTAGTGTTGAATCTGGCGGAACTTCTCGAACATGCGGGCCTGCTCGGACTGAGGGATGCCGATACCCGTGTCCTTGACGCTGACCTGAGCAAATCCGGCGTTGGTCGTGACCGCGATGGAGATGCTTCCCTGGTCGGTGAACTTGAGCGCGTTGTTGACAAGGTTGGCCAGGATTCGATGGACCATGCGGTCGTCGGCGTAGACGTGTACCGGCGCGTCAGGCACTGTCGAATCGAGCGTGAGGCCTTTTCCGCGAGCCAGGACCCGGAACGTGTCGGCGATCTCACTGACCACGTGGCCGAGGTCGAGCCGGGCCGGCCGGGAGTCCATGCCGCCTGCCTCGATTGTGGACAGGTCGAGCAAGTCGTTGATGAGTTCGCCGAGCCGGTTGCAGTTGCGATGGGCGAGTTTGAGAAACTGCGTCTGCTGGTCGTTCGTCGGGCCAAGCGAGCCGTCGGCAATCAGATTGATGCCTTCGGATATGGCGGTGAGCGGCGTGCGGAGTTCATGCGAGACCATGGAGATGAAGTTGGACTTGGCTTCGGACAGTCGTCTCATTTCCTCGTTCGCAGTCGCTAGCGCGGCCTTCTCGGTGGCGAGTTCGACGGTCACCCGCGCGACCGCTGCGCCGGTCTCACGCAGGCCCGCTATCATGTCGTCATGGGTCCGGACCAAGTCGGCGATTTCGCCCGGAGCGGTGGTGCGCAACTGCCGGGCCTGCGCGACAAAAGGCTCGGCCACTCTGCCCTCAGCGGTTTCTCGGATTGCCCTCTTGAGGCGGCCGAGGTCTGCCGCCACCTCGCGCGTCTGGCTGTCCAGGGCGCGAATCGGCGCGTCGACCCGACACTGGATGATGGCCCAGGACATTGGCATCAGGGCCATCATCGTGACCAGTATGACGATGATGACAAAGAGGTATCGGTTCGCGTTCGTCGCATGCGCAGCCAACCTTGTCGCGGTTCGCAGGTCAACCATGGCGAGGAATTCCGCGATTGGCTTCATGACCGCGGCCTGCTGCCGTTCGTAGGCCGTGTCGTTCAGCAACCGGATGGCCAGTTCCCGGTCGGGCGTGCCCTGCTTCGAGAAACTGCCGCTGCCGTCGTTGTAGCGCCCCTTCACCGCGTTCATCGCGACGTTTTCAGTACTCTCCAGTACGTTCCAGGCTTGCTCCGCTTCGCTGAGCTTGGAGAACTCGGCGCTGGTGAAGCCGAGTTCCTTCATGAGTTGCTTCAGCGGAACCGTCCTCTGGCCGAGGCGCGGCGGTTGCGAGTCCTCCCCCACGAAATCCGCGTAGATTCCCCGATAGCCTTCAGGCCGCGGTTTCTCCCCGTTGCGTATGGCCAGGACGTCCCGGTAGTACTGTTCGTACCTGGGGTCGCCGGTCGCGGCGTAGGCCCGGGCAAGGCGGGTCAGGTTATCCGAACTCTGGCGCAGTTCGTCGCACAACAGGTAGGATTCGAAGCGGGTTCTCTGGCTCCGATTCAGGTTGCGCTGGCTGATGATGAGCAGGACGGCGACGGCTGCCATAGCAAGCAGGGAGAGGGAGACCAGTGAGTACAACACCCGGAAAAACTGCCTGATGGTCACTGGAGCTCCCGCGAATCCATGCTCAGCGCGTACAGAACCCTCCGGCAGGCAGGCCGGTTCCGATGTCCCATACGCCTCAATCGAATCTCAGGCAGAGTCTGCTCCTTCATCTGGTGCCAAACGATAGCGAAAACGCTTGGATTGTCAATGAGTCCCATCCCCCACGCCAGCCCCGCCGAACTTGCGATTCGGCCGAAATCCCGTATGATGCTTAGACTATCGGAACCGCAGGAAAAGAAATGCAGCATGACGTGGCAAAGATACGTTCGGTCGCATGTTTGTGTCTCGGGGCGTTTGCCTCCTGTCCCGGTTCCCTGACTGCATCTGAATTGAGTCTTGGGGCCGATCTCGACGGCAACTCGCGCTACGTCTGGCGCGGCAGAGGTTTCTAACATGCCGGCCAAGACGTGGCTGTCAGTTCAAGCGCGCGTCACTGCGCTGGTCCTCGCCATAGCGCTAGTGGCCGTGTGCGAGCTAGTCGTGACCCAGTCAAGCGGGACCCGCCGGATTGACACCAGCCTGGCTGCCGACGCGAGCGAGCACGGGAAACTGCTGGACCGAGCGCTCGAACTGGAAGGTAGTTCACTCGCGACACTCGCCAAGGACTACACAACATGGGGTGAGATGGTTGATTTCGTACGAACCGGGGACCGAACGTGGGCAAGCGTGAACATTGATGGAGGAATAGTCACGTACCGGGCCAACGCAGCGTGGGTCTTTGATGCCGCCGGGTCGCCGGTGTACGCGGCACGCGATTCCTCCCTTGCCGTCCAGCGCGAACCGCTGCCACCCGGGCTTTCGGTCAAGGATGTGTTCGGCCACGACCATTTCTGCCATTTCTTCGTCACCGGGTCCGACGGCCCGGTCGAGATACGCGGCGCGACAATCCACCCATCCGACGACCTGGAACGCAAGACGCCGGTGCGTGGTTACTTCCTCGTCGCGCGGGCGTGGAACCGGCAGTATCTGGACGAATTGGCTCAATTGACCGGAAAGGCGCTGCGGATTGAGCCGGCCCGCGTCGGGGCGAGGCCGTCGACAGAAATCGCCCGGCAGTCCGGCGAGATCACTTTCACGAGGCCTTTGCCCGGCCCGCAGGGCAAACACGAGCTGATGCTCACGGCGTCGTTCCGGCCCGGCTGGACCGCGGCGGCCCTGAGTTCCGGCCGCGGTCTATTCACTCTGCAGATAGCACTGGCGCTACTGGGAGTCATAGGCCTGACGCTTGCGCTCTGGTTCTGGGTGACACGGCCGCTGGGCCGGCTAAGGCGCAGCCTTGAGTCCGGTTCCACCAAGGCGCTGAAGCAGCTTGAGCACGACCGCACCGAGTTCGGACAACTGGCGCAACTGGTGGGGCAGTTCTTCGGCCAGAACGCTGCCTTGGTCAAAGAAGTCACCGAGCGCAAGCAGGCTGAGGTGGCATTGCGGGAGAGTGAAGAACGGTTCAGAGGTATCTTCGATGCCGCACGGGACGGAATGGTGCTGGCCGAGGTCGAGACCGGCCGCTTTGTCACCGCCAATGCCGCTTTCTGCAACATGGTCGGCTACGATCTGGAGGATATTGTACGGATGTCTATGGCCGACATCCACCCGTCGGAGTCGCTGGCCTACGTCAAAGAGTCGTTCGAGAAGATGGCCGCGGGGAAGATCTCGCTTGTCCAAGAAATCCCGGTGAAATGCAGAGACGGCAGCGTCCTCTACGCTGATGTCAGCGCCGCAGCGATAGCGCTGGACGGCAGAAACTCCCTGATGGGTGTTTTCCGCGACGTCACCGAGCGCAGGGCGGCCGAAAGAAGGCTGAGGGAATCCGAGCTGAAGTTCCGGGCCATCTTCGACAACGCCAGCGACGGCATGTTTCTCGTCGACCCGGAAAGCCGGCGGTTCTTGCTGGCCAATAGCTCCTGCCTGCGGATGCTGGGCTACTCGGCCGACGAGTTCACGAACCTGAGCCTTGCCGACCTCCATCCCGCGGAAGACCTTCGCTTCATATTCGGGCAAATCGAGAGTTTCATGAAGGGCGAGACAGGCAGGAGCGGCGACATCCGGTACAAACGCAAGGACGGGAGCCTGTTTCCCGCTGACACGAGCCCGGCCGAGATGATGCTGGGCGACAAGAAATGCCTCATCATCATGTTCCGCGACATCACCGAGCGGAAGCAGGCCGAGGAGGCGTTGCGGGCCAGGGAAGACGATCTCAAGCGGTCGAATGCTGAACTGGAGCAATTCGCCTACGTCGCCTCGCACGACCTGCAGGAACCACTGAGGATGGTCGCCAGCTACACGCAACTGCTCTCGCGCCGGTACAAGGGAAAGCTGGACGAGGACGCGGATGAGTTCATCGGGTTCGCGGTGGACGGTGCGGAACGGATGCAGGGGCTGATCAACGACCTCCTCACCTACTCGCGTGTCAGCACAACCGGAAAAGAGCCCCAGCCGACCGACAGCGGCATCGCGCTCAGGCGAACGCTGCAGAACCTGAAGCTGACAATCGAGGACAACAAGGGCAGCGTGACCTACGACCCGCTGCCGGTTGTGACGGCTGACGAACGCCAGCTCGAACAACTCTTCCAGAACCTGGTCGGCAACGCCATCAAGTATCACGGCGACGAGCCGCCGCGCATCCACATCTCGGCCGAGTGCAGCAACGGCTGGTGGACGTTCGCTGTCAAGGACAACGGCATCGGCATCGAACCGCAGTACTTCGGACGCATCTTCCAGATATTCCAGCGGCTGCACACCCGCAAGGAATACTCGGGCACCGGCATCGGCCTGGCCGTGTGCAAGAAGATAGTCGAACGGCACGGCGGGAGAATTTGGGTTGAATCTGAACCGGGCAGGGGCTCCACTTTCATGTTCACCCTGCCCGCGAAAGGAGCGTAGACAATGAACACGGCAAACGGTCGTCCGATTGAGATCATGCTGGTCGAAGACAACCCGGGCGACGTCCGGCTCACCCGGGAAGCGCTGAAGGAAGCCAAGGTCCGCAACAATCTGAGTGTGGTGGATGACGGGGTCGAGGCCATGAAGTTCCTGCGCCGGGAGGGCATCTACTCCGCGGCGCCGCGGCCCGACATTGTCCTGCTGGACCTAAACCTGCCGAGGAAAGACGGCAGGCAGGTGCTGGCCGAGGTCAAGGCCGACCCGGACCTGAAGCGGATCCCCGTGGTCATCCTCACGACGTCGAGAGCCGAGGAAGACATCCTGAAGACCTATGACCTGCACGCCAACTGCTTCATCAGCAAGCCGGTTGACTTCGAGCAGTTCATCCGCGTGATCCAGTCAATCGAGCACTTCTGGCTCGCCATCGTCACGTTGCCACCAGCAGACTGAGAGCGGGGCGCCATGGACGGTGGCAACGCGAAGATACTGCTGGTCGAGGACAACCCCGGCGATGCCCGGCTGCTCGAATGGTACCTGTCAAAGCCGGGTGCCGAGACCTTTGAGCTGACCCGCGCGGAGCGGCTGGCCGATGCCCGGGAGCGGCTGGCCGAACGCCGGTTCGACGCGGTCCTGCTTGACCTGTCGCTACCGGACTCAAGCGGGCTGGATACGGTCCGCGCGGTGCGCGGCGTTGCGGGCATGACGCCGATTGTCGTCATGACCGTACTGGACGACGAAGAGGCTGCGCTTCAGGCGCTGCGCAGCGGTGCTCAGGACTATCTGGTCAAAGGCAAGTTCGAAAGCCGGGACCTGGCCCGGGTGCTGCGCTACGCGATTGAGCGCCAGCGGACCGAGGCCGCGCTGCGCGAGAGCGAGGAACGCTACCGCGACCTCTTGGAGAACGCGACCGACCTGATTCAATCAGTCGGACCGGACGGCAAATACCGCTTCACCAACCGGCAATGGCGCGAGACCTTGGGCTACTCAGAAGATGAGGTCGTGCGGCTCTCGATTTTCGACGTACTGGCACCGGAGTCCCACGACCATTGCCGACGACTCTTCGGCGAGCTAATGCAGGGTGGGCGCGCCGCGTGCGCCGAAGCGACCTTCCTTACCAAAGACGGACGACGCGTGTTTGTCGAAGGCAACCTCAGTTGCAGCCTCAAAGACGGCAAGCCGGCCGCGACGCGCGGCTTCTTCCGCGACATCACCGAACGAAAGCGGGCCGAGGCGGCCCTGCGTACGGTCCAGGAGCGACGCGAGCAGCTCGAGAACATCGTCAGCCGGAGCCCCGCCGTTGCTTTTCTTTGGCGAACGGACGAGCGGTTGACCGTGGACTTCGTATCGTCGAACATCAGCCAGTTTGGCTACGAACCGGAGGAGTTCCTCGGCGGCCGCCTGCGCTACGCCGACATCGTCCATAGCGAAGACCGCGACCAGGCAGTCGCCGAGGTCGCGCGGCACGTCGCCGCCGGGGCAAGCGAGTTCGTGCAGGAATACCGGGTGCGCACGAAGCCGGGCGAACTGCGCTGGGTCGAGGACCACACCTGGGTGCCGCGCGATTCCGAGGGCAACATCACTCACCATCAAGGCATCATCGTCGATATCACCGAACGGAAGCGGGCGAGAGCCGAGGTGGAACAGAAGAACGTGGAACTCGCCCGGCTGGTCGAGTTCAAGAACCACATGCTGGGCATGGCCGCGCACGACCTGCGCAACCCGTTGACTGTGGTCAACACGGCGAGCTCGTTCCTGCTCGATGACTCGTCGCGACTGCTATCCGCTGAGCAGAGACACGAGTTCATCCGCCGCATCAATGCGAACGGGGAGTTCATGCTCAAGCTGATCAACGACCTCCTGGACGTGGCGAAGATCGAATCCGGCCGGCTCGACCTCGAACTGGCCACCGGCGACCTCTGCGGCCAGATTGAAGAAAACCTGACGATGAACCGGATGCTGGCCGAGAAGAAAGGCATTCGACTGGACTTCGCACCCGAGTGCGGCGTGCCGCTGTTCCGCTTCGACCCCGGCAAGATCGAGCAGGTCCTGAACAACCTCATCAGCAACGCGATCAAGTTCTCCGCGCCGGGCACGGCCGTCACGGTGCAGGCGTCGCGCGTGAATGATAGCGTCGTTGTGTCGGTCCGCGACCATGGGCAGGGCATCCCGGCCGAGGAGCTCGACAAGCTGTTCAAGCCGTTCGGCAAGACGACCGTGCGCAGCACGGCCGGCGAAAAGAGCACCGGCCTTGGCCTCGCCATCTGCCGCAAGATAGTCGAAGGCCATGGCGGCCGCATCTGGGCCGAATCCGAGGTCGGTAAAGGCTCGACCTTCTCCTTTTCGCTGCCAGCCGCGAGTGACGAATCGCAGGCATCCAGTCACAAGTCCGAGACAGGAAAAGGCGGAAGCGCCGCTCCAACGGCCAGGTTGACTCCAGAGCGGCATGCCCGGTCCGACGACGGAGCATGAGGAAGTAGCATCAAGACACGGACTATTCGTCAGCAGGTGACGTTCAAGGCCGCGACGCCCCACGAACTCTACGAGTGGGTGATGGACTCGAAGAAGCACTCGCAGTTCACCGGCCAGAAGGCCGTAATCAACCGCAAGGTCGGCGGCAAGTTCAAAGCCGGCGACGGCTGGATCGAAGGAATGAACCTGGAGCTCGTAAAGGACAAGCTCATCCTTCAGGGCTGGCGAGGCAACGACGACGACTGGCCCAAAGGCTACTACTCGGTCGTCAGATTCCGGTTCACGAGAGTCAAGAGCGGGACGCGGCTCGACTTTCTCCATTCCGGCGTTCCGGCGGCCGCCTACGAAGAGATCCGTGACGGCTGGCGTGAGTACTATTGGGAGCCACTCAAGCTGGCCATTCAGAGTTGACCTCCTACAGGGTGCGCAGACTACGCAGACGAACGCGGACTTCCGCGTGAGCGAACGCCGCCAGTTTACTATATGTCCCCAAGAAACCGAGCCCTCATTTGCCTTAACTTCGTCATTAGTAATTGGTTATTCGTCATTCTTCCATCTCCCCTATCCCATCCCCCCAGCTATTCGGTGAAGAACTGAGCGAATCACCCGGCAAGCAATCGGACAGGCTATTCTCCCCGCAATCCGGTCAGGAATCCGGAGAGCTACTCGGGCGGCTATCCGGCAAGCTACGGGGCGGGCTATTCTCCCGAGAACCCGGCGAGCTACTGGGGAAGCTACTGGGACAGCAATTCAGCCGGTTACTCAGCAGATTGCCCGGTCAATTGCCGGGA
>Ga0182021_10008367_pt1 | contig 12257 bp, 11 predicted proteins | sample 612E3MmetaG_FD_120493 | JGI IMG/M metagenome (GOLD analysis project Ga0182021, IMG submission 120493) | Permafrost microbial communities from Stordalen Mire, Sweden - 612E3M metaG (Illumina Assembly) | ecosystem: Environmental > Terrestrial > Soil > Wetlands > Permafrost | place: Sweden...
GAGCGGGTCGCGCCGCGCCTGACGCCACCTATCGGGGGTGAGAGATCCTGACCCGATCCGCTACCATCAAGCGACCATACCGCGGACCTTATCGCCGAGGACATTACGAGCCCTTCCTTGCGCATTGGAGACCGGCATGTCGGATGACTTCACGCGGACTGCTCGTCGACTCGGAATGGTGTCGGCCGCTGCGACCGTGATCCTGGTGGTCACATACGCAGTCACGCTCGTGATCGGGCTGGTGTCTCTGAAGTCCCCCAACGACCCCATAGGTGACCCTTGGTTCTCAATGCTCGAGGTTGAGATCATCGTCATGATGCCGGCGATAGTCGCGCTCATGGTGGCGGTACACGCCTGGGCACCCACGCATGCCAAGACTCTCAGTCTGACTTCTGTCGTCTTCATCGGATTGCTGGCGGGGTTGACATGCAGCGTGCACTTCGTCGTCTTGACGCTCAGCCACCAATCTGCGTTTTCCGAGCAGTCGTGGCTGCCGCTCTTCATGACCTTCAAGTGGCCCTCGGTCGTATACGCCCTGGATATCCTGGCCTGGGACGTCTTCTTTCCAGTCTCGGTTCTGTTCGCTGCCCCGGTTTTCAGCGGAAGTCGGCTCACTATGTGGATCCGTCGGCTAATGATCGCAAGTGGAGTGCTCGCATTCGCTGGCCTGAGCGGCGTTGCTCTCGGCAACATGCAGTGGCGGAACACCGGCATTGTCGGCTACCGTTGGGGTGTTTCCGGTCGCCGCCGCGCTACTGCTCGTCATGTTTCGTCGAACGGCACCTAGAGAGGCCTGAAGAGCGCATCGATCAGACGCCGCGGGGCGATCGAGCAGGCATGAGACGGCCTTCGTTCCGGAAGCTCAACCCGGCCCCGGACTGGCGAGGTGCGGTGCCTGCCGGCCGAACGCTATCCCGATCGAGCCAACGGCCGGTCCTTGTCGAGGCAGCCGATCATGTCCGGTCGCTACGGACGTTCTGCCCCCCAGACCCGACACGAGGTCGTCTCGGTCACCTCTTTGTCAGGATGAGGAAGAGGGCGCCCGCAACCACGAGCACCGCGATACCGGCGACAAAGACCCAGGTGCCCCACGATTGGTCGTGGTTGACCCGGCCGACCACGATGAGGATCGCGGAAACCGCCGCCATCAGGGTCAAGAATGGATGGGCTTTCACACGAGACGGCATCTGATTCCTCCTATTTCTGTGGACAAAGGGGGGCTGAATGTGCTGGACCTGGCTGCGAGCGTTACCCACGGAACGCATCCATGAACCGCACCCGGGCCCCGATGCGCATAGCTGCGTTGGTATACATGCGGCCGGCGAGCCAGGTCAGGCCGACGATGGATACGACAATTAGCGCTGCTGCCAGGCCGACCTGCCAGAACGGCACGTCGCTGGACGCCATCCGCACCGCCATGAGGATTGGGGCGAACGGCGGCAGCAACGAGCACACCGTGGCCAGGGGGCCACTCGCATTCGGCAGCGAGGCGTACATGAGCAGGTACCCCGCGATCTGGAAGATCGAGATCGGGGCGATGGCGCTCTGGACCTCCTCCTGGCGCGAGACCAGGGAGGCGACCGCGGAGTAGGCGGTGGCGTAAAAGAGGAAACCGAGCAGGAACCACAAGATATCGCCGAGGATCGCGGTCACCCCGAGGGCCGGAATGGAGGCGACGTTGGTCACGTGGACCGCGACGAGCGCGGCCGCACCCACGATTGTGAGCTGCAGCAGACCCACCAGGCCAACCCCGATGACTTTGCCAGCGAGCAGGCGGCTCGGCGGGATCGTGGCGAGCAGGATCTCCATGATCCGCGTCGCCTTCTCCTCGACCACACCCTGGGCCACCATGTTCCCGTACTGGCCGAGCGCGATCCAGAGGAGTATTCCCAGGGCCAGGCTGGCGAGCAGGTTCTGGGTGTCCTTGGGCGTGGTTGGCGCAAGCAGCTGAACCGGGACCAGGGACATGGCCGACTTGATTGCCGCCGGTGAGAGGCCGGCGTCGGAAAGGCGTGCGGCCTCCGCAGCCAGGGATAGGGCGGACTCGACGTTCGATGGGACCGCATCCTTCACCACGGCCGTCGGCGCGGTCGACGACCCGATCACGAGGACGTCGAGCGTGCCCGCCGTTATCTGCGCCTTTGCGGCTGTGACGTCGGCAATATCGCTGACCGTCACGGCCACACCCAGGGCATCGGCCGTCGCCGTGAACGAACGCTCGAGCGCCTGCGAGCCGCCGCTGAAGCCCACCCGCACAGGGGTGCTCTTGCCGGCGAGCAGCGAAGCGGCAACGATGCCGACTACGACGAGAACCGCCATCACGACAGTGCCGCCAACGAAGACGCGCGACCGCAGGCGCATGCGGACTTCGCGGCGAGCAACGAGCAATGTGGTCGGCAGGTGGCGCGTGCCGCCCAGATTCAAGAACCGGGCGTTCATGCCGCTGCCTCCTCGATGACCGTCCGGAAGATCTCTCCGAGAGTGGGCTCGACGCGCTCGAACTCGCGCACCGGTCCGGTATTCAACGCCTCCCGGAGCAGCTCCTGATCGTCGACGCCCGGATCCAGCTCGAACAGCCGCCGCGAGCCGTCGATCTGTACGAGCCGGACGCCCGGGACGCCGGCTTCCCAGTCGTCGGGGGCTCCGGGGACGTCGATCCAGCGGCGCTCCTGCCCTCCGGCCCGGAGCTCGTCCACGGTGCCGCACGCGACCATCTTGCCTCGGTCGATGATGCCCACCCGGTCGCAGATCCGCTCGACAAGCTCGAGTTCGTGGCTCGAGAAGATGACGGGGACTCCTGCGTCGGCCCGTTCGCGGAGGACGCCCGCCATCACGTCGACGGCAACCGGATCGAGCCCGGCGAAAGGCTCGTCGAGCACGAGGACGTCCGGCCCGAAGACCAGTGCGGCGGCCAGCTGGACACGTTGCTGGTTGCCGAGGCTGAGCGCCTGGAGATCGTCGTTGGCCCTGTCCCTGAGGCCGAAACGATCAAGCCAGCGCACGGCCGATGCCCGCGCCTCCGAGCCACTCATGCCGTGTAGTTCGCCAAGGTATGCCAGCTGCTCGGCCAGTCGCATCTTCGGATACAGCCCGCGCTCCTCGGGCATGTAGCCGATCCGCCTGCGCGCCGCCAGGTCGAGCGGCCGTCCATCCCATCGCACCTCGCCCGCGTCGGGAGCGAGGACTCCGAGCACGATCCGCATCGTGGTGGTCTTCCCCGCGCCGTTCCGCCCGACAAAGCCGAACAACTCGCCGGCATTGACGTCGAAGCTCAGGTCTCGTACCGCGACTGTCTCCCCGTATCGTTTCGAGATCCCTCTGATCTCGAGACTGCGCTCAGTGCTCATCTGTCCTCCGGTGCAATCGCCGCGCGTTCGCCTGTCGAAGAGTCAGCGTCTGTTTGATCGGGGACCCCGGTGGGGCGATGATGGCCTCGAAAGGGCGCGTTCGCATGACGCCAACGCATCCTGTCGACAGGAGGCTCTGGTTAGTCTCCTTGTGATCTCGTCGCGATAGTGGCCGTTGACATTATCGTGTCGCGTGACTCGCAGCCCAACCACATCGGCTCCTCGCTCGCCGTGCGCCTCACGGCGGCGGTGATCGCCACCGCGTTCGCGGCCGCAGCCAAGATCGCCGCCGGACCGCGAGCCGCGGCCGCAACGGCTGTGGTGGGGGTCCTGATCGCTGTTGTGCTGCTCCGCCAGCGGGCATAGCCGTCCGGACCTTCCCGGTTGCAAGGACGCGCCGCTGACGCTGACCTGGCCAGGCAACCGCCGCCGCGCTCCGGCTGGACGCCAGTTGTCTGCTTAGCCAACGGGGAAGCACTAACGTCCTAAGCGGCTGCCTCGTGCGCCACTGGAGATGTTGGCCAGAACCAGGCCGCAGCGAGGCTGGCCAACGCGAGTGCCACCAGCATCGCCAGCCACGCTGCGATCACGATGAGCAACGCGTCGTTCTCGCGGATCTCCACCTGCTCCAACGAGCGGCCAGCGAGGACGGTGCCGCCGTGCCACGGCACTACGACGGCCGCCATCCGCACCCCACTGCTAGGTTGCCAGGTGACAATGTCGGGCGGATTGTTCAAAGCACTGGTGAGTACGCCGGCGGGCGGGATCGGGTCGTGGCCGTCGAGCTGGCCGTCGGTCGCGAGGACTTTGCCAGAGGAGTCGAAGATGACCAGGAACGGAGCCAGGCTCTGCGCCACATCTATCCGACCGACACTAACCAGGTCCGACGGCTGAGCACCAGCATCCAGAGCGGTAGAAGCATCCTCCGCCATTTGGATCTGCGGGTCGTTGGCTCCCGAGCGAAGGTCCTGCTGGTTGGAGGCGTATACCAGCCCGCAGCACAGCGTCGCGAGAACGGCGAGCGGGAGGAAGAAGGCACAGGCACGTCGCGCGAACGGCGATTGCATGTCAGACGACCTCTAGCTCGGGTTTGACTCGGCCGGATCGTACTCCCAGTGTCCGAGGTGTCCAGCCGGGAAACGGCGGCGTTGCCTGGCCAGGTCAGCGTCAGCGGTGCGTCCTTGTGATCAGGAAAGTCCGGACATCCGTGTGCCGGCCGGCTCTTGCGTGACGACGGACGCCTTCGGGCGGATCATGGCGGAAGCGCCGTCAACCGACGATCGACTTGATCGGCTGTCGCGCCTGAAGCCGGACGACCGGGAGGCGATCGTGCGCTCAGCGCGGAAACCCGCCGGACCATAGAAGGGATCGCCATCCCCGATGATCTGGCGGCGGCGATCACCCGCTTGCTCGCCCGGCTCGGCGAGCAAGCCGCCTACGCCGTCCGATCTTGAGCGATGGCGGAGGACTTCCCGGCGGCCTCCTTCGCGGGCCAGCAGAACCCGTATCTGAACGTCGTGGTAGCGGCCGTTAATGGGCTGATGGTGCACCCGCCGCCGTCTCAGGCGACATCTCTCTGTCGGCGAGTGGATACGGGCGCCGATTCGGCACGGCCGAACAGGTAGCCCTGGCCGTAGTCGACCCGAAGGGCGAGCAACGCTGCGCGCTCGGCTTCTGTCTCTATGCCCTCAGCCACCAGGCGGAAGGCTCCACGATCCGAGAAGTGCACCATGCCGGCCACGAGCGCCTGGCGGGCCGGATCGGAGTCGATTCCGCGCACCAGGCCGATGTCGAGCTTGACCACATCCGGCCTTAGCTCCAGGACGTGGCGCAAGCTCGCGAAGCCGGCCCCAGCATCGTCGACCGCTAGGCGGACGCCAGGACCAAATGCGCGCACGGCCGTTCTGAGCGCGGCGTAGTCGTCGATAGGGACGTGCTCGGTCACCTCCACGGTCACTGGCCGGCGGACCAGGCCAAGCAAAGGGGATGCTAGACCGGACAGGACGAACTCGGGCGAAAGGTTGACCGACAGGTACGCGGATACCGGCTCCAGCCCATCTGACGCCGCAACGGCCGCGGCCATGGTGGCGAGCTCGAAGTCTTGCCCGAGGCCGACGCGATTGGCGGCAGCGAAGACGCGATCGGGGCGTTCGCCGTATGAGAACCGCGTGAGGGCTTCATACCCCACGATCGTTCCCGATGCGAGCTCGACGATCGGCTGGAATACAGGAGCGAAACTCCGCTCGTCGATCATTGAACGCAGGATGCCGATCTCGATCGATTGGTCATCTAGCGCGGCAAGCTGGGGGGCCAGTATCGAACCTATCAAAGATGCCGCCTCGACCACCGAAGGCAATGAGCCATAAAGAAGGGCACGTCGATGAAGGCCGCCCGCGCCGGTTCCGGCGCCATAGCCAACGCCCAGGACGCCCACAACTGCGCCAGCGTGAACGATGGGCGCGTGCAGGGTGATCCGCAGGCCCGCCTCATACATCCGCCGGTCGTAATTGGAAGACTCTTCTGTGGCCTCCCAATCAGCGACCCAGGGACCATCGTGCACGCGGCTCCGAAGGTACCCAGCTCGTTCTTCATCAACCTGCAATCCTGCCACGACGGGCAGTTCTCCCGGCAGTCGAGACGAGTGGGCAAGATGGCGAACGGTTCCGTCGGGCAAGAAGGCTCCCAGCAGGACCAGGTCGAAGCCCGCAGCTTCCGCCACCTCGGCCACTATCGATTCGGCGGTGTCGCTGAGCGATTCGCCTGGGGCGAGACAATGCATGAGTTCGGCCAGCCGATTGTGGGCTCGACCCAGCCGATCGAGCATGATTCGGCCGACGAGCCCGAGGATTCCGGCCACGGCGGCTCCCACGAGGCCGATCCACGCGGCTCCGCCGAGATCCCCGACGACCCAGAACGCCGCGCCAAGAAAGGAGATCTGGCCGGCGAGCCAGAACACCGCGACCCGTGTTTGCAGCACGACCGAGAGTGAGGAGGCAGTCAGGATTGCGACCACCGCGACGGGTGCGTGCTCGTAAGTGCCAGTCGTAGCCGAGGCGAGAGCCATCGCCGGAACCAGCAACGGCCAGCCGAGCAGCGCGCTCAGGGCCGCCCCTGCCGCCCATTCGGGGCTGCGCCGACGGCCTGCCAGGATCGATATCGAGGCTCCAACCAGAAGCAAGCCCAGAAGAACCCCGAGGACGCCCCGGTCTCCGGCTCCGAGACCGAGCGCGATGGCGAGGACCAGAGCGATGCCGGTCCCAGCAGTCAGTAGATACGCGCTGGCGAGTTCAGCTTCGGGCGGTATGAAACCGGGCCGACCAGACACCTCGAACCCGGTCAATCGCGCCAGCGCTCGCCGCATGCGCAACCCGCCCTCCGGGTCCAGTCGTCCGGTGGGGCCTGCGTCCGGGATTGCCATCGAGTGACCCCTGTGCGAGTTGGCTAGGCTGCAGCCGCTAGGCCAGCCCGATCCCCCGCCCCGAAGAGCGCGTCCAGATCGAGCAGGATGACGAGTTGGTCTGCGAGCTGGGCGATGCTCTTGTGGCAGGTGTCGGTATGGCGAGGCGACTCTTAAGGGGTGAAATTCGGCCGTGCGAGCCGCTCCGGCGGGCGGCCTTGCGAGCCGCCCCGGAACGTGGCCACGGCCACCGCCATGGCCACCGCAACGGCAACGGGGATGGCCGCCCCAGCCAGTGATCAGGCAGCGGTCAGGCCCAGGTCCGGCTCCGGGTCGTCGTCCCAGCCCGGCGGCCGCGCAGTGCCGGCTTGGACCAGGGGGATGCCGCCGGGTCGCATCGGCCGAGGCCGGACGGGTTCGAAGCCAAGATCTGGGAAGAAGAAGCGGAGCGCTTCCAGGGCACCATCGTAAGCGGACGAGGAGACCACCCTGGTGGCCTCGGCCAGGATCGAGCCGGGAACGACTGCCGAGCCGTCCACTGGCAGCAGGGCCGCACTGTGTCCGGCAAAGGCGAGCATCTCGCGGTCGTTCGGGCCGTCGCCCATTGCCGCGACATGCTCGCGGCCCAGCCGCAGCGAGCCGGCAACGCGCCGCAGGGCCTCGCCCTTGTTCGTGCCGGGCGCCATGATCTCGAAGCCGAACTGGTCGCTGTAGACGACCGACGCCCGGCCACCGAACCAGTCGACGGCCTCGGCGACGGCCCGCGTATGTTCGTTGGGAGAGGTAGGAATGTAGACCCTGATTGGGCCGTCGCCCGCCTGGCTTTCGAGCGACTCGACATGCCGCAACCGCGGCCCAAGGGCGAAGTCGGGCGTGCCGTCGGCGGCTTCCGCCCCGGCCCGGCCCGGTCGAATTCGCTGGCGCACATGGCCGTCGAGGAACCCGAGCAGCGGCGAGGAACCGAGCTCGCCGGCAAATGCGAGACCGTCGATCACCAGCTCGCGGTCCAGCCGCCTGGCCCAACCGACTTCGCAGGTGACGGGCGACACGAACGCGCCGCCGTTCATCACTATCTGGGGACCGCGCAGTCCGAGCTGGCGGGCGATGTCCGTCACAGCCCAGGGGCTCCGGCCGGTCGAAAGGACGACCTGTATGCCGGCCGCCTTGACCGCGATGATCGCCGACCGAACAGACGGTCGGAGGATACCGGCCTCGTCCAGAAGCGTTCCGTCGAGGTCGCAGGCAAGCAGCCGTGGCGTCCGCACGGCCGCCGAGCGTGGCTGGATGGCCATCATTTCGCACCACACGGCGATTTGTCTATATTCATCTCGTCCACAGATTGGCCGACCGACGACATCGGGGCGTTAGCGGCGTGATAACAGATGGTCAACGGGGCGGCGAGCGCCGCGCTCCGCGCAACGACCCGGGGCCAATGCGGACATCGAGGAGAGGCCGCGGCTGTAACCTCTACGTAGCCGCGGCCCGCGGACTACGGAGGAGCAACGGCGAATGGGCGACTCACTCAAGATCGGGAAGATGGGGCCCGCCAAACCTGTCGGCGTGGTCGAGCCGGCCGAGGTTGTCGCGCCGGCGGATTCTTCCCCGGCGCTCGTGCCGCCGCAGCCGGCCGGGCTCGTCGACGCAGCGCAGGCAACGGGCGCCGTCAAGCTCGATGCCACAACGCTGGCCAAGCTGGACGTGATCGTCGCAGAATTCGTCGTTGCAATAACCCAGCTGGAACTTCGAGATCCCAGGTTCCGGCAGCGAATCGCGGATATCCAGGCTCTCGGCAGCGACGAGATCAAGGCCTCCGCCCAGGTTTCGTCGCGGCTGCTCGCTCGACCGGTCAACACGATGAAGAAGGGTTCGCTGGCGGCATCTTCTCCCGTCGGCTCGAGCCTGCTGCAGCTGCGGCGCCAGATCGACGCGCTGGATCCGGGGCACCAGGGCGACCTGTTCGGGACGCGCAAGCTTTTCGGCTGGATCCCATTCGGCGACCGGCTGCAGGCGTACCTGGCTAAGTACCAGTCGAGCCAGAGCCACATCAACGCCATCGTCGCCGGACTGGAGAGCGGCCACCAAACGCTCGTCCGCGATAACGAGGACCTGGAGCAGGAGAAGGCCAATCTCTGGGAGGCGATGGCACGGCTCCGCCAGTACATCTACCTGGCCCAGAAGCTGGACTCCACGCTGGAGGCGCGGATCGCAAGGGTCGAGGGCAACGACCCGGAACGGGCCCGCATCCTGCGCGAGGACATGCTGTTCTACGTGCGCCAGAAGGTGCTCGATCTCACGGTCCAACTGTCCGTGAGTGTCCAGGGCTACCTCGCAATGGACATCATTCGCCGCAACAACCTGGAGCTGATACGCGGCGTGGACCGCGCCACGACCACGACGATCTCGGCCCTCCGAACGGCAGTGATAGTCACGCAGGCCCTCGGCGACCAGAAGCTCGTCCTGGACCAGATCACGGCACTGAACACCACGACGTCGAACCTGATCGAGAGCACCTCGACGATGCTGCGCACGCAATCCGCTGCGATCAACCAGGGGGCCGCGGCATCGACCATCGACGTTGCCAGGCTCCAAGCGGCCTTCGACAACGTCTACGCCACGCTCGACGAGATCGGCGCCTACAAGCTCGCGGCGCTGGCCGCCATGGCGCGCACGTCCGACGCGCTCAGGACGCAGATCGAGAGGGCTCAGCCATACATCGAACGTGCGCTGGCCAGCGGCGCCGAAGGGTCGAACTCGGGCTCGACGCGGAGGTAGCCGCCGCCCGTCGCCGCCGGAGGGCGCGTGTCGGGCGCTGGGGCGCGCGGCCTCGCGGCGCCACGAACGGGACAAACGGCCCCTCGGATGCGGGCCCATGGTCCTAGGGTATATCAGCGAGAATTGAGACAGTCTCAGCTGAGATGAACGCGAGACCCGCCACTTCCGACTCCCCGGCCCTGCCGGTCGCCGCCGCCGGCGCCGTAGTCGACGCCACTGCCGACGCCGCCTGCTGCCCGACCATCCAGCTGCCTCCGGAGCCTCGCCTCGACCTTCCAGCGCCGGAAGTGGCAGCCGCCGTTGCCGCGGCCGCGCTCCTCGCCGACGGAACCCGTGCCGGGATCATGGCCATGCTGGCCGAGGGCCCGCATTGCGTATGCGAGATGGCCGCGGCCCTCGGCGAGAGGCAGAACAACGTTTCGATGCACCTGGCCCGCCTTCGCGAAGCCGGCCTGGTCCGCGCGGCCCGCCACTCCGGGGACGCCCGGTGGATCTTCTACGAGCGCGACGAAGAACGATGCGTCGCGACGGTCGCCGCGATCGCAGGGCTTCTCCGATGACGGCGATCGTGCTGCCGCGCCCCAACCGACGGCTGCCACTCCCCCTCGTCGTGGGCACGGCCGCCGTGGCTTGGCTCGCAGCTTGGATGCTCGAGGCACCGACCGCGGATTGGATCACATTCACCGTCCTGGGCCTTACGCACGAGTCTCACCTCGGCGAGACCCTGGCGTTTCTGCTCGAAGACCTGCCCAAGGTTCTGCTGCTGCTGACCGGCATCGTCACTCTCGTTACCCTGATCCGCGGATTCTTCCCGCCGGAGCGGGTTCGGCCACTGCTCGTGGGCCGTGGCCTCGTCCCGGGGTCGTTCGCCGCGGCCGGCGTCGGCGTCATCACGCCGTTCTGCTCGTGTTCGGCCGTGCCGCTATTCATTGGCTTCGTCGAAGCGGGCGTGCCGCTCGGCGTCACTTTCGCGTTCCTGATCGCCTCGCCGATGGTCAACGAGGTCGCGCTCGTGATGCTGTGGGGCCTCTTCGGGCCGGGCATCGCGCTTGCATACATGGCCGCGGGCCTGACGGTCGCCATCGTCGGCGGTCTCGTCATCGGCAAGCTCGGCCTCGAGCGCTACGTCGAGGACTACGTCTGGGCGCTGCAGGGCCGGCCTTCGACCGCCATCGCCATTCGCCTGACCTGGGCCGATCGCCTGTCCGACGCCTGGGCGTACACACGGTCACTCGTCCGCAAGCTGCTGCCGTACCTGGTCATCGGCATCGGACTCGGCGCGCTCATCCATGGCTACGCCCCTACCGATCTAGTCGCCACACTCGGCGGCCGCGCCAATCCCTTCGCCGTCCCGATCGTCGTCCTGCTGGCCGTGCCGATGTACTCGAACGCCGCGGGCACGATCCCCATCGTCCAAGCGCTGCTAGGAAAGGGACTGCCGCTAGGTACGACGCTCAGCTTCATGATGGCCGTCACCGCCATCAGCCTGCCCGAGTTCGTGATCCTGCGGCGCGTCATCAAGCTGCCGCTCCTGGCCGTGTTCATCGGTGTGGTGAGCACCGGGATCATTGCCATCGGCTACCTGTTCAACGTTCTAGTGAGCTGATCGCGGCCGTCCGTCGCCGGGTGCCGGCGCCGCACCGCTCTCCGCGCCATCCAGAGGGAGAGCAATATGACAACCCAATCCATAGGTTTCGTCGGCGGCGGCCGCATCGCCCGCATCATGCTCGAGGGCTGGCGTCGGGCCGGCGCACTGCCCGGCCATGTCGTGGTGAGCGACCCGAACGCGGCGACGCTCGAAGCGCTCAAGGCCCAGTTCCCGTCGATCCAGACCTGTGTCGGCGACAACTGCGCCGCGGCCGGCGAGCCGGTCGTCTTCCTCGGGCTGCATCCGGCTGCCTTCGCCGAGACGCTGCCGTGGCTATCCGGTGTTCTTCGGCCGGACGCGGTGGTCGTCTCATTGGCACCGAAGGTGACGATCGATCTAATCAGCGGGCTCCTGGGCGGCTTCGATCGAATTGCCAGGGCCATCCCGAACGCGCCTTCGATCGTCGGCGCCGGCTTCAACCCGATCGCCTTCGGGCCGGCCCTGGGCGAGCGGGCGCGGGCAACCGTCCGGGCACTCTTCGCGCCGCTCGGCGAGTCCCTCGTGGTCGACGAACCGGACCTCGAGGCCTACGCCGTCACGGCCGCCATGGGCCCGACCTACTTGTGGTTCCAGCTCTACGAGCTGCGCCAGATGGCCCGGTCCTTCGGGCTCTCCGACGAAGCCGCCGCCGCGACCGTCGCACAGATGACGCGCGGCGCACTGGACACGATGTCCGAATCCGGGCTATCACCCGCCGAGGTGATGGACCTCGTCGCCGTCCACCCGCTGGCCGACGCCGAACCGATCTTTGTCGAAGCCTACCGAACGCACCTGACGGCGGTGATGGAGCGGATCCGCCCTGCGTGAGTTCGCCCGCGAGGCCGTCCCCACGGCGCCGATCCCGCGGCGCCATCAATACAGGAAGAGGGTTCGCTTGATGAAAACGATCGAAGTCCTGGGCTCGGGCTGCGCCAACTGCAACCGCCTCGAGGCCAACGCCCGCGAAGCCGTAATCATGGCCGGCGTCGAGGCCGAAGTGGTCCACGTGACCGATCCGCGCGAGATCGTCGGCCGCGGCGTCATGAGCACGCCCGGCCTCGTCATCGACGGACGGGTGGTCTCCGCCGGGCGTATCCCATCTGCCGGCGACATC
>Ga0182021_10008368_pt1 | contig 12255 bp, 11 predicted proteins | sample 612E3MmetaG_FD_120493 | JGI IMG/M metagenome (GOLD analysis project Ga0182021, IMG submission 120493) | Permafrost microbial communities from Stordalen Mire, Sweden - 612E3M metaG (Illumina Assembly) | ecosystem: Environmental > Terrestrial > Soil > Wetlands > Permafrost | place: Sweden...
ATGTTCAGACCACATAGTTCATTGAATTACCGTCCCCCAGCGCCAAAGGCATATTTGCATTGAGAAATAAAAAATGGCATAATTCTAACTTAAAATCTGGTACATGTTTCGGGGGCAGGTCACTCGGAGACCTCTTGGTGCGTGATTCTCTCACTTAAAGATCTCCTGAGCGTGTGATTCCCAGTCTTTTTCAGGCTGTGGCTCTTCCTGAAATAGAAGATACCCACCGCCCTCTCCAGCAGGTCGGGCAGTCAGTAAATATCCTTTATAATGATGGTATCTGTACCCGTACCCGTCCATAGAACCCACTTCAGCACAAAGAGGTGTGTGGGTTTCAATGATAATCCTACTTATAATATTTGTAATGAATAGGCTAATGAATTCGGTAAAAGCTGATGACCATAATTATTGACCTTAAAAACGCAATCCATAAATACTCTCAGAAACTAAACTGAATATGTTACTCTCCCACTGAGCAAATGAAGACCCTTCAGTTCCAATAATATCTTTACTGTTTCAAAGGTATTTCGTTGAGAGAAATGATTTTTATTTCCGTCCCTTTTTATTATTCTACTTATGTAAATTTTTGGATTTACCGCTGTGCCACCGCTGTGATTTTAGGGTATTTTTTAAAGTTAACCTACTGATTTTATTAATTATTGATAGTTGGTTTCGTGAGGTTCGAATCCTCCCACCCCAGCTTAAATAGATGATGTTGAAACAAGGGGTTAGCTGTTTTCGCTATGAACCCTTTTTTCATTTAAGTTAATGATTGTGCCCGTAACTGTGCCCATTTGTCGCTGCTGTTACGCTTCCCGTTGGCTTGCCGCTAGTCGTAAATCAGTGTCATTCACTATGTTATAGCGGTCGAAGATAGTTCTCGTTTTGTGGCCGCTTACTAACATGGCCACTCTTTTCGGTACCCCTGCCCTTATCATATCCCGCACCGCAGTTCTCCGAAAATCATGCAAGAGGTGTTTCCCGATACCCGAATTTTGGCTAGCATTTCTCCAGGCTCTCTGGTAATTACCTATTTTCCCAATGCCGTCCCTTTCTGGAAAAACATAGGGTGAAAGCTTTTAATTTTTTCTTGTTGCTTCCACTGCCCGCTAAAGACCTTTTTCAATTCCTCATCAAGATAGATAATGCGACCCTCATCGTTTTTGGTCTCACCAACTTCAAGTCTCACTATGCTTTTTTTTCTGACCTTCTCTGATTAAAAAAAGTCATTTAAAAACAAATTGATAAAAGTCAAAAAATTTCCCCTTGCCTTTAACCTATTGCTGGAGTATTCTTATGAAAAATTTTTTTAAGCAATAACCACTTTTTTCGATAGGAGGGCGAGAATGAAGGTAACGGTTGCAGCATTACTCAGCGTTAGGAGAATTTTGGGCTGGAGCCAAAAAGAAATAATATTTTCGGGGGGAACTTTAGGGGATTTATTAAAACAAATTGAGGCTCCAGGAGGAAGTAACCTTTATACATTGCTTATTCAGGCAGATGGTACTCCCAATCCTAAGTATCGGTTTGCATTAAATCAGCAAGTAGTTGATAAAGAGGCTCTTAAAATAAAAATAAAGGAGGGGGATCGCTTGGTAGCAATGGATGCTTTGCATATTCCTTCGCTAACCTGTTAAATAAAAAAATATAAAGAATTTCCATTAAAGGAGGACAGATAATGGCCACATTGACCAAAGAACTAAAAGACCTGATTGAAACGAACCGGATTGCCTATGTGGCAACCGTAGATCAAAATAATGCTCCGAATGTGTCCCCTAAAAGCACCTTTAGCATCCTGGATGATGAAACATTCATTTTTGCTGAGATCATGTCAACCCGGACCAGACAAAACCTATTAAAAAATCCTAAGATAGCACTTTATTTTTATTCTCCAGAAAAGAACATGGGCTGCCAGATCAAAGGCGAAGCAGAGATGCTTAACTCGGGAGAATTGTATCAGGAAATGTTAGAGGCATTGAAGTATTATGATCGTAAGGCGAACTATGTGGTAAAGGTAAAGGTAAAAGAAATCTATCCTTGGCCACCTAAATAAAAAAATATTTTAAAAAGTTGCGGGCGCTCCTCAGGGGTCAGAAATACAAGGTTCTGGCCCTTTTTTTGCGCAAGAATCTATTTCCGCAGAATTCTTCCCGGCCTCTGTCCCGTAACTGCTCCTTTGGAAATAACCTCCTCACCATTGATGAAGACATTTTCGATACCAACCGGATAGTGGAAGGGGTTATCATAGCCAGAGCGGTCGCAAATGGTTTGAGGATCAAAGATAACCAGATCCGCGTAATAGCCAGGGTGGATGATTCCCCGGTCTTGTAACCCCAGTTTTTTTGCTGGAAGTCCGGTCATTTTGTGGATAGCCGTTTCAAGGGAAAGAAGTTTTCCCTGCCCGGCGTAGTGGCGGAGGATGCGGGGGTAGGTGCCAAAACCCCGGGGATGGGGTTTCCCTCGGCGCAGGATTCCGGTGGCCGAGCGGGTGGCACTGTCCGTCCCAATCATTACATAATCTTTGAGAAGAATTTGCCTGAGGTTATCTTCGCTCATGAAAAAAAAGATGGCGCTTACACCCAGTTCTTCATCGCGTAAAAGGGCATAGAGCATCTCCCAGGGAGCAAGCTTTTGTTGTGAGGAGATTTCGGCAAGTGTTTTTCCTTCCAACCAGCGATTTTTTTCTTTTTTAACTGACGCGATCATCACCTTTTCCCAAAACTCGGGTTCGGGATTTTGGGATAAAATCTCTTCCGTCATTTTTTTTTGACTATCCGGGTCAGCTAAACGGGTTAATTCTTTTTGCCCACCACCTTCCCACGCCCACGAAGGCAAGAGCACATCCAGGTCAGTGGAAGAGGCAGTATAGGGATACCGGTCAGCATGAATACTGAAACCTTTTTTTTGTAAATCTTCGATCAGCTGAAAAACCCTTGCCAGCTTTCCCCAATTGTTTTTCCCATGTGTTTTGAGATGGGAGATTTGGAGGGAGACTCCGCCTGCCTCAGCGATATGGAGAGCCTCTTGGATTGCTTCCACCAGTCCCTCTCCTTCGCTTCGCAGGTGAGTGGCGTACAGACCCTCAGATTCAGCGACCACTTTTGTTAAGGCGTGCAGCTCTTCGGTTGACGAATACACACCGGGGGGATAGATGAGACCAGTTGAGAGACCAAAAGCTCCGCTGTTAAGACCTTGACACAGAAGGGTCCCCATTTTTTTTAAATCACTTTGAGACGTGGGACGGTTTTCATAACCGACCACGCTTCCCCGAAGGTTGCCATGGCCAACTAAGGTGGCGATGTTGACAATCGGTTGGGCTTCTTCCAGACGGAGAAAATACTCATCAAACGTTGTCCAGGTGAGGGGAATGCCCAGATCAGTCAACTCAGCTTTTCTTCGTTCGCGCACCGCACCTTCCAGAGGAGCGGCAGATACACCACATTGCCCAATGAGTTCGGAAGTTACTCCCTGGTAAACTTTACTCTCCGCTTGGGGATCAGCAAGGAGAGTGAAATCAGAATGGGAGTGGATGTCAATAAAACCAGGAGCAACAACTTTACCTTCTGCGGAGCAAATTTTTTTCCCCTGATCACGAGGTAATTCTCCGATGAAAACGATTCGATCTTTTAAAATTCCAACATCCCCCTTTCTCCCGGGGCAGTTGGTTCCATCGATTATTAAGCCTTCTTTGATTATCAGGTCATACATAGGATATGGTGTTTTGAATTTGTCTTTAAGTGTTTTTTATTTTATAGTAGCTCTTCCAAATTTAAAAGGAAAGTTATTTTTCCATCTCCTAATAACGTTATCCCTGAAAAAACCTTTATATGGTTTAGCGGAGGCTTGAGGTCTTATCACTATTTCTTGCTGGCCTACAAAGCCATCAACAATGAGTCCAATGTGATGTTTGCCGGCCTCTACGATTACCAGGGAAAGGTAACCCCCTTCGTGAAGGGGAGGAAAGGCTACGTTGAGCACGGTGTGAAGCTGGCAGAGAAAAATTGGTGATTTACGGAAGGTAATAGTTTCTTTGTGGTTTTTGAGAAAAATCTCTTGAGGTAAAATCCGCGTATTTGCAATTACCTTAGCCATCGGGATAGCAAGTAAATAAGGACCGACTCTTATTATAAAGCCGACATGATAGATAGGGTAAGCGGAAGCCGAATGATGATTTTACTGCCAATGTCTTTCTGCGAAGAAATTTCAATAGTTCCGCCTAGGGCGGTAACCTTATTTTTGAGCGGCTCCAATTACTTTTTCAAACTCAGATGCAAACTGTTCGCTTATCCCGCTTAGCTTTTTTATGGCATCAAAGACTTTATCACTAGATCTTATTACCTTCTGGGAACCTTTTTTTACATTAGCAACGATTTGTCTGAGATTAAGCACCATTGTTTTAAAGGATGCGGCTAACTTTCCTACTTCATCAGCTGCTTTAACCTCAATCTCTTGTCTTAAGTCCCCCTCACTTACTACGCTCGTTGCTTCTACGAGCCGTAAAAGATTTCTAGAAACCGAATTGGAAATATAAATTCCAAAAATCATTCCAACTAAGAGGCCCATCGCTATGGATAAGGCTTGCGATTGCCACGCCCTATCCATAACTAAATTAGATAAAAAATTTACTGCTAAAATCCAAAGGATAACTCCCGTAAAACTTAAAACCAATTTATTTCTCATAACGATCCCTCTTAAACCATGTTATATCCCCTAGATAGGGAGCTTAATAGTAAAGGTGCTTCCTTCTCCGACTTTGCTTTGTGCTTCGATAGCTCCCCCAAAACCTTGAATGATCTTTGAACTGCTAGAAAGTCCTAAGCCCGTTGCATCCTTATCTGCTTTTGCTGAAAAAAAAGGATTGAAAATTTGAGGAAAAATTTCAGAAGGTATTCCTACCCCAGTATCGGCAAGATCTATTTGAACAATCTCTTTCGTTTCGTTGACAGCAAGAGATCCGTTCAGCGTGGTAGTAGTGGTAATGGTGAACGTGCCTCCGTTGGGCATTGCCTCAAAGGCATTGTTGATAATATTGATAAAGACCTGTCTCAATTTGGAACTGTCTGCATAAATTAACGGCAGGTTTTTCTCATAGTCTTCGTTTATCATTATCTGAGCGGAATCCGCCCGATTTTTTACCAGGGCAACTATTCTTTTTAAAATGTCATTCACATCAATTCGCTCCAATTTAGTTTGTTCTTCTTCTCCAAAATCTATTAAATCGCGAATCATTCTCCGCGCATTATGTAATCCTTCTAGTATTACGTTTAATTGTTCCTGGGTGGTCGCATCGTTATTTTTTTGTCTGAGGAGAAGGCTAATATGGCTCAGAGCCGAAACCAAAGGGCTTTCAATCTCTTTGCTGATATTGGCGCTTAGCTGTCCAAGCATTGAGAACTTGGCATCCTGAATAAGTTTGTCCTGCATTTTTTTTACTTTTTCATGAGCAAGCATCAATTCGCGAATCTTTGTGTGATAGTCAGTAACATCTTCCGCGATTAAAACAGTTCCGGTAACTTTTTTTTCCTCAATAAGATTGGTAACAATGATTTTAAGAATAAACTTATTTAAAGGCAAAGTAAACGTTACTAAGGTGTGGTTGGGTTGGGTTGACGTTTTCTCTATTGCCTCTTTTATTTTTTGCGAACTTTCGTCATCAAAAAGTTCGTATAAATGGCAGCCGATAAGTTGCCCTTCGGTTTTATTAAATATTTTTATTCCGGCTGGATTGATATACGTTATGCGTAAATTGGAAGCTGTCTCGATCACTGCTTCCGCGATAGTCTCTAAAACGACTTCTTCATGCCGCCGCAGAGACATAAGTTCCTTAACGACTGCCCGCTTAAACATACCTTCAGCCCCAAGAATTTTTTCCTCTTTTTCTCCGGTTGCAAGTTTTTTGAATATTTCTAAAACATTTTTCTTTAGGGTTTCTGCTGGCCCTTTATAAAGAAAGAAGTCCGCTCCCACTCCTTCCAAATAAGGAGCTTCCTCAACCAAAGCACCTGAGACCAACACTATCGGGGTTTTTTTCAATCGAGGATCTTCCCGGATGCATTTAACAAACTTTTTTCCATCAATTTTGGGCATAATCAAAGCGACAAAGAGACAATAAAAGTGCGTCTGCTTTACTATCTCTAGTCCTTCCAGGCCATCAGAAGCTTTTTTCACTAAAAAACCTTGTTGCGTGAGAATATCGCTTAAAAGCTCCTGATAAAAAACATCATTATCTATTACTAATATTTGTTTGGGCTCCATCACGTGCTCCTGTAAAAGTGGAAAAAAGAAAAAGTCTGTTATCTTTTCTTTTAGTAATTTCTTCGCATTAAATCTTGCTTGTAACCCGCACCACTTCTTCTACCGTAGTTATTCCCTCACGAAGCTTCACAAGGCCCGTTTCACTTATGGTCCTCATGCCCATTGCAGTTGCGGCCTTTTTTAATTCCGGAAGTTGTGCGCTCTTTGCGATCAGATTTTTTATTTCCTCTTTGAGAGGCAGAACTTCATAAAGTCCGATACGGCCTTTATACCCTGCATGATTACATTCATTGCAGCCTTTTCCCTGGAAGAATTGGATGCCTTTTAATTCTTCTGCCGTCAATCCAAGGGAGGCTAATTTTTCCGGCGGAACGCTCACTTCTTCTTTGCACGCCGGGCATATCTTGCGTACGAGTCTTTGGGCAATGATCAAGATAACTGCAGAAACAACCATAAAGGGAGGAACACCAATATTAATAAGCCGGTCAATCGTGCTGAGGGCATCATTCGTATGGAGCGTAGAAAGCACTAAGTGTCCGGTCTGCGCTGCCTTAACAGCAATCTCGGCAGTCTCATAATCTCTGATTTCTCCAAGTAAAATTACATCCGGGTCTTGGCGAAGAAAGGACCGGAGAGCACCAGCAAACGTTAAACCCACTTTCTCTTTAATTTGAATTTGATTAATTCCCTTTAGGTAATACTCTACCGGATCTTCCGCAGTCATGATATTAACCCCTTCCTTATTAACCCAATCCAAAGCAGAGTAAAGCGTTGTTGTTTTTCCGCTTCCCGTAGGACCAGTAACTAAAATCATGCCATAGGGGCTTTCAACCGATTTTCTAAATTCTTCTAATTCCTGCGATTCAAAACCCAGTTTTGCCAGGTCTAAAACCAAATTGCTTTCATCCAGGATGCGGAGGACGATTTTCTCCCCGAATATGGTAGGAATAGAACTTACTCGCATATCTACCGTCCGTTTCTCAACTTTAATTTTTATTCTTCCATCCTGCGGTTTTCTTCGCTCGGAGATGTCCATCTCGCTCATAATCTTGATTCGAGAAGAAATCCCAGGGTGAAGGTTGCGGGCGAGACTCAAGACCTGATGCAAAACCCCATCAATCCTGAACCGAACTCGGAGTTCATGTTCATAAGGCTCGATATGGATGTCGCTGACTTTTTTGTGGATAGCGTCGGAGATAATAAAATTGACCAATTTCACGATGGGGGCTTCTTCAGCAGCTGACGCCAGGACTTCCGATCGGTCTTCATCTTTCGTGGTTTGTAGTACCTCTAAGCTTTGCTCTTCTTCTTTTGCCACTTGCATTATTTCAGACAGGTTATCGGTTGACTGTTTAAAAAAATTTTCGATCGCTTTTTTGATATGTGATTTCCGAGCTACTAAAGGGATTACGATAAAACCGCTTGCAAATTCGATGTCACTAATGGCATTAAAGTCAAAGGGATTGGCCATGACAACGCTAAGCTCTCTGCCATTTTTTGCAATTGGTATTGCAAGGTACTTTTTTATAACCTTTTCGGGTAGTACCTTAAACACAGTGGGCTCGATCTCCATTTCTTCAACGAGGACGTAAGGAAGGTTTTTTTCCTTGGCGATGAATTTAGCGAGAATTTCTTCCTTTATATATTCCTTTTCAACCAAATAATCATAAAAATCACCCCCTGAGGTTTTTCCCCAGGTCAAAGCATTTTTAACATGTTCCGGCCGGATATATCCTTGGGCAGCAAGTTCCTGAGCTAACTTTATAAGCACGTGGTCTTTTATATTTTTCATATGCTTGGGGTTTATTTAATCCTTGTTAATTTTTCACCGAATATTTATTATCTCCGTTGTTTTACTGCACCTTTTTGGTAAGGTAATGAAAAGTTATTCACAAAAACACATTTCACATAATCTCAAACGTAAATCCTTTTTCAGTAAAAAGCTTAATACAGATATCAGCTACCTCAGGAGAGTAAAGGATATCTTTTTTCTGGGAAATTTCTTCGAGCGCTTTTTCGATGCCAAACGCAGGACGATAAGGTCGGTGGGAAGCCATTGCCTCTACTACATCAGCAACACCGATGATTTTTGCCTCAAGTAATATTTCCTTGTCTTTAAGACCTAAAGGATAACCGGATCCATCTAACCGTTCATGATGCTGGAGCACAATTTGGGCAATGGGCCAAGGAAGCGTAATAGTTTTTAATATCTCGTACCCTGACTGGGGGTGCGTTTTAACCAGACGAGATTCAATCTCAGTCATTTTACCTGGTTTGCTTAAGATCTCAGAGGGGACTGAAATCTTGCCGATATCATGAATGAGGCTCGCCATCTTGACTCCTTCGACCTGTTGTTCGGAAAGACCCATCTCTTGAGCCAAAGCCGAAGCAAGCAGGGCGACGCGTTGCTGATGACCCGCGGTATAAGGATCACGGGATTCAATCATCAAAACCATGACATGAATGATTCCTTGCATTGCTTTCCGCAGATCGTTAAGAGTTGCCTGCAGTTCTTCGGTGCGTTCCTGGACCATTTTTTCGAGGTTTTCTTGGTAGCGCCGGTTTTGTATCTCCAAGTCGTGGCGGTGCAGCGCATTGGTTACATTAATCACCAGTTCGTTAGGTTTAAAGGGTTTAATGATGTAGCCATAAACCCCCATGGTGAGGGCTTTTGACGCAAGGTCTGGATCATCCACAGCCGTCACCATCACTATTGCAGCCTCTGGGTGCTGTTTTAGGACATCCCGGGAAAAATCCAGTCCTGTTTCCCCGGGCATATGCATATCGCAAAGGATGAGGTCAAAAGTATCTTCTTTCAAGTAACTCCGCGCTTGACTTGTATTGAGAGCCAGGGTGCACTTATATCCGTTTATTTCCAGAAGTTGTTTAATTAAGTTTAGTACCTGGACTTCATCATCTACCACTAAGACATTTGCTATCATGGTCCTTGATCCTCACTAACAAGAGTTAGTATGATAATTTTACTTAGCCCATTGCGTTATGCGTTATGAGTTTAATCTTCCTCAATCATTTTTTTGTGGTAGCGTGAGTTCGTGCTCCATGATTATTGCGATTTAAAGAAAGAAAATTGTTATTGAGATAAAGGGCGTGCTCAGCGGTACCCTTAATTTTTTCTACATGGGAATACAATGGTTCGTCTTTTTTGAGCCTCATCAACATCTGATCGCAATTTTCGATAATAACCGTCAGTACATCGACTAATTCCTGAGACGCCATTTCAGTGAATTTTTCTATTTCCTTAGCACCAGAAGAATTTGTTGGGTTGTTTTGTTTTGATTTTAACCCCATGAGAAACCGGCTAATTTCTACCCATTCGTCGATCTTTTTGTTTTTTTGATATTTTTTTGTCTCTCATGGATTATCCCTTGCACATAAAACCGAGATTAAAGGGTTTTATACTGATAACTCATTGATGATTTGCAGGAGAATTCCAAGGCCAAACGGTTTTTCTAAATATCTGCAAAGTCCAAGTTCACCCAGTGACTTTTAGATGGATTCATCCCCGTACGCAGTAATCAGGACCGCAGGAAAACCGGGCTTCCCTTTTCTTGTTGCTTTGATGAGCTCCAACCCATTCATTTCCGGCATTTTTAGATCAGTAATTAAAAGCTCTAAGGGCGTTGGCCAGTTCACCGAAGCGTCAATCACCGAGGGCTACCCAGAGCAGAAATTACCCCATAGCCGAAGCTGGTAAGCCCTGCTTTAAGGGTATTAATGGCTTTGGGGTCATCATCAACAATCAGGATTTTCATTCGTGCTCCCTTGTGGAACCCCAAAATATGAAGGCAGTTATGATAAAATGTGTTTATGTTTTATCCTCGAAGACTGATAAAAGCATTAAGTGTGCCGCATATAAAGCTTGAGGGCAAATTATAATTATTAAATTATTATAATGAGTTAGAAAAATTCATTGTGGTGAAGTAAATAATGTAAAGATCGAGAAATGGGCTGTCATTTTTTAAATATAATAAGTTAGTTCCCTTTAAACTTCAATAGATTTTTTCTTTGTTTCTCGGATGAGAAACTTTTAATCTGCACATCCGGGATCGGATTTCCTTCACGTGTTTAACTTCCGAAAATTTAATTTACATGATAAAATAATTTCTTTTATACTTCTTTTCCTGTCCGAATTCTTTTTGTTGTATGCCATGGCCGAAGAAATATTCCGCAACTACCAAAAGCTTTTAAACAAAGTTGATGAATTTAGCTCCCGGATCATCCAAAAATATCGGAAAGATATTAGCTGTGGTTATGGGTGCAGTGATTGTTGTCAGCAGAATTTAAACCTTCTTCCCCTTGAATACTCCTTTCTTCAGGAAGGGTGTGCTCTCCTACCAGAGCCCATAAAAAAGATTCTTCGTAACCGTGCTGCTCAAGGGCTTGGAGACTATACTCCGTGTCTTTTGCTGGGCCACGGAGCATGTGTATTATATGAGCGCCGTCCCATTATTTGCCGCTCTCATGGACTCCCGCTTTTTATTACGGAAGGCGACAAGGAAAGACGGGACTGCTGTCCAAAAAATTTTACTTTTTACCGTTTGGAGCTTTTGCCTCAAACTGATTTTCTTCATTTGGAGCGGCTCAACACCATCCTCATTACGATTAATAGGGTTTTTGCTTCTCTGACAGGGAGAGAGCCTGGGTTCCGTCTTGCTTTGAATAACCTACCGGATAGTAACATTATTTTTTAAAAAAATTTTACATGAACAAACCATAGGCAAAGCCACCAAGATAGTGACGCAATAAAATAATTTTTTTTGGGTACCTAGCTTTAAAAGAACTTGAAAATTTTTTATAAAGTTTGTATAGAGGTTTTTTAAGACGTCTTTATTTAAGGTGAGGAACTTAACGAAATGAAGATTGGCGTTATTTCTGATACTCATCTTCACAGCTATTCCTTAGAGCTAAAACGGATCGTTGATACGCATTTTGGTGATGTAGACATGGTTATACATGCCGGGGATATTGTGGAGATGGAGGTGTTGGATGCTTTTTTAACAAAAAAAATTGAGGCGGTAGCCGGTAATATGGACCCCGCAAGTGTAAAGAATCACTTTCCCGTGAAAAAGATTATTAAGGTCGGTGCTTTTAAAATAGGACTTATCCATGGCTGGGGGAGTCCTGTGGGTTTAGAAAATCGCATTAGCAATGAGTTTACCGAGGTAGATTGCTTGGTTTACGGGCATACTCATTACCCGGTGAATCAGGTTATCAAGGGAGTTCTTTTTTTCAATCCTGGTTCAGCTACCGAAAAACGCTTTACGAAGATGAATACCGTTGGAATTTTGGAAATATGCGAGCGGATAACTGGAAAACTACTTGAAATTTAAGGAATTTTAACTATGGGGAAAAATCTTTGGGCTCCCTGGCGGATGGAATATATACTCAGCAAAAAAACAAAAGAGTGTATCTTCTGCCTTGATAAAGACGAAGTCCACGATAAAACAAAATTAATTCTTTCCCGGAGCTCTTTATCATTTGTGATCATGAATCGTTATCCTTACAACAATGGTCACCTTATGGTTGCTCCTTTTAACCATTTTTCCGCTATAGAAGATTTAGATGGGGATACGGTGCTAGATATGTTCATGATGCTCAAGAAGTCGATGAGCATTCTTCACACCTGCTTAAGGCCAGAAGGTTTTAATGTGGGGATAAATATGGGGAGGGTAGGGGGTGCAGGCATAGAAGATCACCTCCATATCCATATTGTGCCCCGGTGGAATGGAGATACTAATTTTATGCCTGTTTTGGGCGACGTGCGCGTGATGCCGGAACACCTAGACGCTACGTATAATAAGCTCTTCCCTCATTTTAAAGCGTTAAAAGAAGATTAGCAAATCACCGCTGCGTAACTTTTATGCAAAATCAGAACTTGAATACCCCGTTTTGTAAACGGGGATGAAAAGTTCTCCTGCCGAAGGCAGGGAAAAACGTGTTATAGTTAACGCATGGAACTGAAAAGAACCAGTCATGCGG
>Ga0182021_10008369_pt1 | contig 12254 bp, 15 predicted proteins | sample 612E3MmetaG_FD_120493 | JGI IMG/M metagenome (GOLD analysis project Ga0182021, IMG submission 120493) | Permafrost microbial communities from Stordalen Mire, Sweden - 612E3M metaG (Illumina Assembly) | ecosystem: Environmental > Terrestrial > Soil > Wetlands > Permafrost | place: Sweden...
AACGTCCCTGCACTCATCCCAGCAGCCATTGACCAAGACCCGTATTGGCGAGTAACAAGAGACATAGCCCAAAAACTCGGCTATTATAAGCCTGCACAGATACACTGCCGCTTCTTACCAGGCTTAGGAGCAGGAGAAAAAATGAGCGCATCTATGCCTGAAACCAGTATATTCACTATTGACCCGCCAGAAGTAGTGAAAAAGAAGATTTGGAATGCTTTCACAGGTGGCAAAGGGACAGCAGCTGAGCAACGGAAAACAGGTGCTGACCCAACAGTGTGCAGCATATTCCAATATTACTTCTACCTCTTCGAAGAAGACTCAGCGAAGCTTAGTGAGCGAGAACGCATGTGCCGAGGCGGCGAAATGTTGTGCGGCGAATGTAAAAAAGACATAGCAGAAAAACTCAACAAGTTCCTTCAAAATCATCAAGAACGTCGAGAAAAAGCCAAAGACGTAATCGAACAATACCACATAAAACGTTAAAATGCCATCAACGCTATTTTTTAAGTTTTTTCAGTAAACTTAAACCTTCCCAAGGCACCCGAATCAGATACCCATAAAAATAAAAATAAAAATGTTCTTAAACCAGAAAAATACTCTTTTAATTGATTTTTAAACGTGATTTTTATGGCAAGCAATGTTTTAGTAAGAGAAGTTATGACAAAAAATGTTAAGGTTGTACGGGAAGACACGAACCTTCATGAAGTAATAGCGACCTTGAGCAGCTTCAATATTAACTCACTTATAGTTGTTCAAGGCGAAAGACCTGTAGGAATTATAACTACAAAAGACGCATTGGTAAGAGGATTTGAACACGGCATGCCCGTCACCGCCATCAAGGCTGCGATGGTAGCTTCAAGTCCCCTAACCACGATTGGTGAAGAAGCAACCGTTGACGAAGCAGCGCGCCTAATGAAGCGTCCTAAAATAAAGCATCTTCCAGTCGTAAAAGACGGTAAACTTGTCGGCATCCTATCAGACATGGACATCTTGTTCTCAGTACCGTCAATGCTTATAACAATGGAGGAAGTCTGCCGCCAAAAATAAGCTGACAAGCTATCTGGTTAATGCCCCACCGATAAGACCAGCAACCACACTAAGAATTACTCCCAATGCAGCAACCAAACCACCTATAACTCCAATTACTAACCCTACCTTAGCTCCTAAAACTCCGCCAAAGATAACATCAATTAATCCGCCTAACAAAGTAGCTGCAACAAAGGCAAGAATCACGATTGTCACTGCACCAAGTAGTCTCGCCAACAACCCGGCAACAGTACCACGAACCACGCCTCGCGCTACCACTCCAGCAACGAACCCGCCGACCAACATCCCAATGATAACGCCTAGAAAGGGCAGCAAAATGCCCAGAGGTACACCTATAACCAAAGTTACAAGGAAACCCGCGAAAGTTCCAAGCAAGACACGACGCATAGAGGCACTCTTTCTTCGCTTAATTAACAATTAAGATAAAGCTCTTCCGCAAACAAAAAGATCGCCATCGTCATTTTATTAATAAAGTCATAATTCTCGAAATCTCCAAAATTTTCAGTGTAGATGATGTCTATTTTGTTTTCTTTTGCAGTTACGGCTATTATGCAATCGAAAATTCCTCCTTTAGCTAACTTAAGTTCCTTTGCCAATTTGAAAACTTTACTTGCAGCCAATAACGTTGGCATTATTTTTTTTTGATTTCACGACATTCCCAAAGGATTAGGCATAAATCTGCAGCTTCCTCCAATTTCATGGGACAATCTACCCTCATGGAATTGGTGACTACAGCAAAAAACTCATAAATTACCTGAGCTGTCAAGCAAGCGTCTATTTCGCCTCTTAATGCCTGCTTCAAAATTTTACTGGCTTGTTTTTGATTAGGAGACGATTTGTTGTAGGCATGCACAAGGATGTTTGTATCAAGTAATATCTTCACAGGTTCTTCCCTAGAAAGCCGCTCCTTTACTCGACCAAGGTCTGGTGGATTGTCCAACTTTTCAAGGGCTTTTTTGGCCGTACGACAACCGCTTGCAATACTTAATCGAGCAACTCCCTTCTCAACCACTTCGATATGAAGCACGTCACCATCTACAAGCCCTAATTTTTCTTTAACTTCACGCGGAAGATACACTTTATCTTTGTAATATGTAGTTTCAGCCAAATGAACCACAATTACCCAATTAATTGGGTAAAATAAGCTTTATCACAAATCTAGCACTTTTACAGAAAACAGAAAAACAAAAATAAAAGCGTCAGTTACACTTTAATTACTTTCAATTGTAATAAGTGGTTTGTATGTCTGCAAAAACTCAAGTAAACATAGCCTCAGCTTATAGGCTTCTTCATCCAATGCACACAGTACTGGTTTCATGTATCGGAAAAGCGGGAAAACCAAACATCACAACCCTTGCATGGGCAATGCCGACATCTCTTAACCCACCCCTTTTAGCAATAAGCCTCGCCCCAACGCGCCATTCACATACACTCATTGAGGAGTCAGGCGAATTCATAGTAAACATACCAACACTTGAGATCCTACAAGCAGTCTATTCATGTGGCTCACTCACTGGCAGAAGCTTTGACAAATTCAAAAAAGCAAACCTAACCCCGATGCCAGCTAAAAAAGTCAAAGCGCCAGCTATACGCGAATGCGTAGCTCACCTTGAATGTAGTGTTGACAGCAAATTTACCACAGGTGACCATACGGTCTATGTAGGAAAAATTTTGGAAGCTTATGCTGACATGGGCGTCTTCACGGAAAGCTATGACCCGAAAAAGGCGCGGATGCTCTATCACGCAGGCGGCAACAACTTTTTAGTGCTTGATCCTAAAATCTACAAGTCCTAAAATCCAGTTTAAGGCTCTTTACACTGTCCCTTTTGGTCCCGAAAATAGTTTCGTTTAAAGAAAAGCAGTGTTGAATTGTTAAGTTACGCATTTAAGCATCCTAAACAATAATCCAATTCACATTAAGTGAACCACATGCCATACGACAAAGAAGAACTTGAGAAGTTTAAACTGTCAGGACAAATTCTTCGAGAAACAAGAGAAGAAATGAAGACGCAGGTTCACGAAAACATGCCAATCATCGACGTATGCGAAAAAGTGGAAGGGTTAATTCGGACCAAAGGAGGCAAACCAGCCTTCCCTTGCAACGTCAGCATCAATGAGGTAGCTGCACATTATACTTCGCCGCCAGACGATGGCTCCAGGATTCCAGAAGGCTGCACAGTTAAAGTGGATTTAGGCGTGCATGTGGATGGTTATGTTACTGACACGGCGTTCACTGTTTCTTTTAATCCTGAAGGCAGAAGCATGGCAGCCACCGCTGAAATGGCGCTAAAAACAGCATTAGACAATATTCATGGCGATATGGCCTTGGGTAAAATCGGTGGATTAATAGAGACTACAATTAGAAACCGCGGTTTCAAACCCATCAGTAATTTGACGGGGCACTCAGTTGGAAGATATCTTATTCACGCTGGACTATCCATCCCTAATGTGGCTCAAGTTTCATTTACAAAGGTTAGAACGGGGGAAATTTACGCTATAGAACCATTCGTTACGTTGCCTGATGCAGTCGGACGCGTAGACGATGGCCCACAAACAACCATTTACCGATTACTTAAAGCAAAATCTGTTAAAACCGAATTCGCCAAAAAGATGCTCAAACATATTGAGGTTAATTTTAGAACCTTGCCTTTTGCTGAACGATGGCTAATCGGCGTAGTTCCCAAAGAACGGCACAACGTAGCGTTTAAAGAGTTGCTGGCGTCAAAATCGATTATGAGTTACCCCGTTTTTGTTGAAGCAAGCAAAAAACCCGTTGCTCAAGCCGAGCACACGGTGCTGTTAAAAGATGACGGCTGCGAAGTTTTAACTTAGACATTATATGTTTTTTCTTTTTCTTTAACTTCCTTGAAGATTGCTGTAATCATTTGTCTTGAGTTGGGGCATTTTTGACATGGAACATCAACATCTTTGTAAACATAGTCGCCACGTTGGAATTCGCGCACACTTTTGGAACCGCATTTGCATTCGATAGTAGTCATTACTTTGGGTATTCCAATTTTCATTTGTGCTGTTTGTCTACGCGATTGATATAGTGTGAATACTGACATTGTGAGTGCGATTACACCAATAAGTGCTAGGAACCCAGCAGTTAATGCGTTTCCTCCAGCAAAGTAAGCGTTACCAGCCAATATTAGAGACACTAAGGAGAGTGCGATAACAATTAGCACTATCATTGTTATGTAATTGGAAATTTTTTTGTTTCCCGCTGAAGTTTGATTTGGATTTTGAGTCATATCTTTATCCTCCTATTGTCCTACTCCGATTGAGTTGCCGACTCCTACGATTATGACTTTATCGCCTTCTTTGGTTCGTTCTAATATGACGTTTTTAAGGCGTTCGATGACTGGATCAACCGCATCGTTGATTTCTTTGCGCATTGGTGAAACTGCATCGCCGATGTCTTCTTTGATGATTATTGCGTTAATTGGAATATGATACTTTGTGAGCTTATCTTCAATCTTGAATTGGTCTACACCTGGTCCACCGATTGCTGCGCCGATTCCTTCTGCTACTTCGCCAACCATTTCGCCTTCCAGCTTCAAGCCTGCGTCAATCATGATAACCATTCCGATTTTGCCTTCGTTTTCCTCAATGACTGCTTCGACTGCATCGCCTGGTTTTCCAACGTTGCCGCCAGGGCCTTCAGCTTTAATAATCAGTGCTGTTCGTCCTTCAAATGGCACAGTTGCCATGACGCAGTCTTTTGGTAGTTTGCGGACTTCGTAGCCATGCATTAGTTTTGCAGCCACTAAGGGTCCAGCACCATCTCCGATTGGCTGGCCGAATGCAAACGCTTTTAGAGCACTAGCGTATGCTTCGGCTTCTTTCATAACCATTGGCAATATCATTTGTATTTGCATTATTACGTAAAGGCTTAAAGTTTTCTTCCCTTGAATATAGTAGTGTCTAATGACTTTGTAAATGAAGTTAAGTGCCATGGCAGCTTCCAAAGTGTTTTCTAAATTGTTCACTTGGACTTCGTCGCTTGCTGGCGCCATCAATTTAACTTCATCTTTCAAACGTGAATCTCTAACATCAAGTATGTGATCAAGTTTGTAAACTATGCCTGCTGGATCCATGCTTTGTGGACCAATCGTGAAGTATTCTAGATAGCGGTCAACACGAGCTGTAGGGTCAGTTGTTGGTTTGCCAATTTCTTTTATGGCTTCTATGGCGGCTTTTCGCCCTTCCTCTTTTATGTACTTTAATTTATGAAGCGAGTTTTCTACCTCTCGAATCATAACATACATCTGGATTCTTTGACCGTAGAAAATTAGAACTATAAAAAATACATATGTAAGCAGACTCAATACCTGAGTAATTGCATCTCCGCCTGTAATAAGACTCAAATTCTACACCACTTCCAAAAAACTATTAAACGTAAGTTATAAAGCTATGCCAAATCTCTCTACTTTTTTAGGTTATAAGAAAAGGCTGCCAGCTTTCCCAGGTTCGCATGGCCTAAGACCACACTACAGCTGGAAACGGAACACGGTTTAACTTCTGAGTTCGGAATGGGATCAGGTGGAACCCGTGCCCTTTGACCGGCAAGCCCAGCAATACTCCTCAACTTCCCTTCATTAACCTTTCGCTTTTTACACATAATATTAATGAAAAAACCATTAATTTTTATAAAATAAGACAGGATTGTGGCAACGAAAATTCTTAAAGCTTATTGCAGGCATAAATGTTGAAGAGGAACAAAGGATTGCCTGAAAATAAAATAAGTATTAAACAAAGAGTAGGGGCAACTGCAGGAATATCAACACCTATACTTGCGTTCGCCTGCATCTTAATATCCATCGCATCTTACCCAAAATTCAGTTGGACAAACAACGCTCTGAGCGATTTAGGCATAATCCCAGGCATAACTGGGCCTCTTTTCAATTTTGGACTATATGCAAGCGGACTGTTAGGACTAATCTTTGCAGCATTTGGCTTATTTCCTTTCATTGGAAAAAGTTGGCTTGGAAAAATTGGTGTATCCGTTTTCGCTGCAGCAACATTAGCACTTATCGCCATTGGAGTTTTTAACGAAAACTTTTCTCCAACGCATTATGCCGTTTCCGTAGCCTTCTTTGTTTTGATGCCCATTTCAATGTTCGTAATAACCTCTGCATTCTTGCTTAAGCATCAATCAAAAATGGCTATTTTTACGGTTTTAATTGGAATTTTGGCAGCTTTGCCATGGGTTTTGCTATTTGCATTTAACTATGCTTCAAACGTGGCGATTCCAGAATTCTTATCAGGGCTTGCTATTTCAATATGGACAGTGACTCTTAGCTACAAAATATTTAAGCAAAATAAAGAATGATCAGCTCTTACCTTTTTCTGCTATGTCGAAATACATTTGAGCGCAACAAAAAGAAGAAAAAGAAACTTCTCGGCCTTTGCTTTTTGCGTATTTGATGGCTTCTTCAGTTGGAAAGGCAATAGCGTCAACACCAGCTTTCAAAGCTAAAACGTCGATTTCAGTTCGGGCCACGCCTTTGGGTCGCATGCAACCAAGAATGAGAGGGGTTTCTGGAAACATGCTTCGCGCAACTGCTACTACCTTAGCTATATCGACTGGTTTAGGGGGTAATGTTTTTGCCATGGCGGTTCCAGGTATAGGCATGAATGCAATTATTACTAACGCGGAGGGCTTAACTTTCTTTATCATTTTGAGGGCTTCTAGTTCGCCATCTAATTTGCCCTCGTTTAATCCGACAATAACGTGGGGCACAAAGTTTAATCGCGCTTTATTTAGCGCTTTAAGCGAGTCTTCATAATCTTCTGGTGTAACTTTGAGGTTGTAAATCTTCTTTATCGTTTCCGTTGACCCTATTACATCTATTAAAGCTGCGTCAACCCCGGCTGCTTTAAGGGCAACGGCAGTTTCAGGATTTATTATGCCTGTATGGACAAAAATGGTTAAGCCAAGCTCATGCTTAATTTTCCTTAGCGTGGGGACAAAATTATCGATGGGTACTGAGCCATCAGCCAAACATCCGCCGCTAACAAGAAAACCTTGAGCGCCATCTTTTTTCAGTTTGGCGCTTAACTCAAACAGTTCGTGAGGTAAAAGAGCTGAATGCATGGTTTCAAGTACTTTACCGCCGCAAAGTTTGCAGTTCAATGCACATGAGGTGCCAGTAATGGATATTGTTGGAAAACTACTTGTAGAAGAGCAGAAATATTTTGTTTTGTAATAAGTGAAGCTGGGCGCATAGAATCGGATTTCTTTATTCTCTGAGGTAACACCTTTTTCGAGTAAGCTTTTGAGGTCTTTCTCGTTTAAGTTCCAGATTATTTCAGGAGACATCTGCGCCATACTATTCAGCCAAAGAACTCTTTGCCGCTCTTAATAGTATAACGCAAAAATGAATCATTAATCGATGTGCCAGCGTTTTCCAATCTTCACGATTAAGAAGACAACGAACGCTACTATTATGAACGTTATCAACGCGATTAAGAAGTCGCCGACGCCAAACACTTGAGTCCTAACGTTTACGCCTAATGTTGACAAGTTAGATGCGCCTGGAATTGCTAAACCTATGAGGGGCATAATGAAGTCTTTGACCAGCGCCTGAACTACTCCACCAAGATACAAACCTAACACGAAAGCAACCGCTAAACCCAAGACCTTGTATTTTGATATGAAGTCTTTGAACTCATTCCATAAGCCTTTAGGAGGTTGAGGTGGCGGAGCTTTCTCAAGCGCTTCTCTGATTTTCCTTAACTCAATTAACATCTCGTCATCAGTTGTCAAATTAAAGAACTCCTAATAGAATTGTATGTAACTTAAAATTTTAAGATTACGGTTGCATAATATAGTAATCTTGTTTGTGGTTGTTTGTTTACTCCCACATAGAGATATACAACCAAGAATGGTTGAAATGCTTGAATGCTATTTAAACAGCTGTTTTAGGTTCAAGCGATGAATAAAAAGGATCTTTTTACGCTTTTCAAAACTTCATTTAAGGACTGGCTAGCCGACAACGCAATCCTACGAGCAGCTGCCTTGACGTTCTTCATAATTCTACCTCTACCGTCACTTTTGCTCATAATAGTAGCTTTTTTTGCGCCGTTCTACGGTCAAACCCAAGCAACCCAAATAGTCATAATGCAAATAACTGCACTTGCAGGACCATCTGTTGCAGAATTATTTCGACAACTGCTTTCAAACGCTACATCACCATTCGCATCGATCTGGACTGCATTTACTGTAGTTTTGTTTTCGCTTGCTGGAGCAATCGGTGCTTTTGCCGTATTACGAGACGCGATGGACGAAATATGGGAAGTTAAATCACTAAAACCTCGAAATTTTGAAGCAAGAGTTAAACAAAGAATTGGGCCATTTGTCTTGGTTTCTGCGCTTGGATTGATAGTTATTGCTTGGACTGTAATAGCAACCGCTCTTTTTTCAGAGATAAAGACATATTCAATAAATGGAATGTTAGCTCAGGTTTCCGTTACGATAACTCAAATATTGTTGTCATTTGGTTTATCGACATTGCTTTTCGCCATAATTTACAAATTGATTCCTCAAGTTAAAGTTCACACTGTAGACGTAATTTTACCGGCGGTAGTAACAGCCATCGCATTTACAGCCACGAATTATATTCTCGGCATTTACCTTCAAATCTTCACGGTGACCACAATCGTAGGGGCAGCTGGGTCACTATTGATTATTCTGATATGGATTTTTATTTTAAACCAAATTGTTCTTTTCGGCGCCGAGATTTCAAAGGTTTACGCTTCAACTTTTGGGCCACATCCACACGAACATTCGCCCGGGGCAATACAGCAAATGTTGAAAGCTTTAGATAAAGCAAGGGAAAGAATAGAACAAACAGCCAAGCAAACTAATTAACTATAGTACAAAGAAAACTATGATGTTTTAAGGTTAGTGGTGGGCCGAGGCGGATTTGAACTGCCGACCTTTCGATTATCAGTCGAACGCTCCAGCCAAGCTGAGCTACCGGCCCACCTAATAGAGCACTGAAGTTTAATATTGTGTTAGTTTATAAGAATTGCCGTGGCTACCTCATCACTGAAACGAATGGGCTTCTATTCACCCATGAGAAAGAAACTGAAGCCCCATCTAAATCATTCGGAGCCAAAAGCCGGGTAGAAGTTATTAACGTTTTATGCTAAATCTTTTAATGCGACTCAATTGTTGTTTTGTCAAGAGTGGGCTCGTAGCCTAGCACGGATTAAGGTGTCGGCCTTCGGAGCCGGAGATCGTGGGTTCAAATCCCACCGGGCCCGCTTCTAATTTTTCTTCTGAGTCTTATTACCCCAAAAGTGACGAGGACCACTATCAGGAGTATGGTTATCGAAAAGACCTCAATGAGTAGGATTAAGTTCGAGCCTGAGGCTGAGATCGATGTGCTTACTGTATCTAACGGTATTGTCAGGGTAGAGTTGTTGAAACCTGAAGGCAGAGGATTGGGTTGAGAAGAGATTGCAGGTAGCGACGTAGCAGGCTGCGTTTTAATTATAAAAGCGGACACATCTTGCCAGCCTTCTGCAGAAGCCCCTGCCATAACGAAGGATCCATCCTTTGCTTGAATCAATGCGTTTACGTTAAAGATCCCTCTGCGCCATTGACCCACAGGGTCTATTCTAACATCTGCATAAGTTTGGTTCCACTGTTCGACACCATTTACGTCAGTTTTAACAAGCCATCCAAAAGAAGTTGTTCCTACTTCTGGATCGTACTCAGTTCCGCCACCAAATGCAAACCCACCATCGTAAGTTTGTACAATACAATTAGCATAATCATTGTATGTTCCAGTTGAGGTGAAGCCTCGGATTTTCAAGTCGCCAATCCAATTACCGAACATGTCTCTTTGTCCGTGTAAAGTTGTCACCAAACCGAACCCCCGTAAGTTTTAACCCACAAAGGGTTCCCTGAGGCATCAGTCTTGATTATGAGTGCATCTGTTTGGCCAGCTCCAAAAGAATTAGTGTTACCAGCCAAAGCAAACCCGCCATCACTTGTTTGAATGAGTGAATTTGCGTCATCATCAAGGTAGCCTCCATACATCTTGATCCATTGTAAATCCCCTTCGGAGTTTGTTTTAAAGAGGCAAAAGTCGCTTCCAGTAGAATTTGATGTACCATTGATTTGTATGTTTAAGCCGGCTGCTGAAGACCCTGCTATTGCGTAACCACCATCTCCAGTTTGGATAAGAGAACGGAAAGTATAGTTGGAATTTAGCGAGACAAAAGTTTTAGTCCATTGGCATGTGCCTTTTGCATCAGTTTTAAAAAGCATTAACTCTTTGACGTCAACTTGACCATTGTAACCTTTATCGTTATGAACGGTTACGGCGTAGCCTCCGTCGTTTGTTTGTATAAGCATTGTGGAACCGCCAGTCGGGTGCCCAAATATTTGGTTCCATTGGCTATTGCCGTTTGAATCTAGCTTACAAATGGTAAGAGCACTGTTATTCAAAGTTATATAGGCAAATCCGCCGTCGTTTGTGGTAATAATATTCTGTGGAAATGGGTAACTGAAGTTCTGTATCCATAAGACATTACCAGAAGAGTCAATTTTCGTTAGCGCCGCCAACCTGTTATACCAAAAATACGAGGTCGCCTGAATCCCTTGAACAAAGAAGACAAATCCACCATCGCTCGTTTGGGCAATCCAAGAGGTTGAATCGCTAGAATAAGTGTTTTGCCAATCCAATGGTGGAGCGGAAGACTGCTGGCTTTGCCCTAAAACTGGCACGTTAATTGTGGTTAAACTGGTTGAAAACAATGTTAACATTAATGTTGTTGTCAACATTTTTTTGTTCATTATTGCTCACTTGCCGTCTTCTATGCCCCGTATCCAGGTACAATTGCATAGTGCATCGATTGCGTATTTAGATGTTTTAGTCAAGGACATTTGAGTCAAAAAAGTTTGACTAATAAAAACCGTGAAATTGAAATTAAATAATAAAGAACTCTAAGCAATATTTTATTTATGCAAGTGGGCTCGTAGCCTAGCATTCGTTAAAGAGATAAACGTTGTTGCACAATAGCTGACAACTCGTCGCACATCGCAAAACTTAACTCTAACGATTCTCCTCGTTTAATTGATGAACAACAAGAGCTAAGATTGTACAATGACAGAAAACAAAAACCTCAGTCCCCCAACAAACGCCAATGACGCTTCGAAAACAGTTGCAGCAACCTCAGCACCTAAACACAATATGGAAAAAGAAGACCTACATATCGCACTTCGAGTCTCTATTTATACAATCATAATATTTGTTATTATAACATACTTCCTCATTGACGTTTGGCCAGCCACAACTAATGACCTTGCGCTAAATGCAACTAGATCAGCTAACATATACGGTACAGGAGCCAGTTTTCTCATAGGCCCCGAGACGTCTCTTATATTGATAATGATGTTTTCAGGAACAATAGGTGCTTGCGTCTTCTCACTTTTCGCGATTTCACATCATCTAGGAGCAGACAAAGACTTTGATAAAGCGTGGCAAGCATGGTACCTTCTTCGCCCAATAGTCGGCGCAGGACTTGCTTTAATCTTCTATTTCGTACTACGCGGCGGGGTACTAACAATTGGGGCGAACCTCAATAACTTAAACCTCGTAGGAGTCGCGGCTATATCGGGCTTAGTAGGAATGTTTTCTGAGCACGCTATGCACAAACTTCAAGATCTCGCAGACACGCTGTTCGGAATCGCTCCAGGCGATGACCAAAAGAAAACAACTAAACCAGAACAACTGCTCCACAACCACCCAAACGACAAAAAAATAAGCACAATAAAACTCACTAAATTTAATCGTTCATTTGTTTTTAAGCAAATTTTAAATCTGCCTTCTTATAATTGCCAATCAGGGAACAGAAAGCATGGCAGATATATTTGTAATCGTAGCAATAATAATACCCTTAATTGTAATCGTATGGGCAATCCTAACTTCACTTCGCATTGTTAGACCAACAGAGAAAGGCTTAGTGGAACGGTTTGGCAAATATCATAGATTTGTTGAAGGCGGAATAACCTTGCTGGTTCCATTCGTCGATAAAATCATTAAAGTTAACGTTACCGAACGCATGACACCTGTTCAGCGGCAAGACGTAATCACAAAAGATAAAGTTTTCATGGGCGTTGATGCCGTGGTATTCTATAGAATCAAACGTGATGAAATATCAGTTAAAGCATCACAATATAATGT
>Ga0182021_10008370_pt1 | contig 12254 bp, 6 predicted proteins | sample 612E3MmetaG_FD_120493 | JGI IMG/M metagenome (GOLD analysis project Ga0182021, IMG submission 120493) | Permafrost microbial communities from Stordalen Mire, Sweden - 612E3M metaG (Illumina Assembly) | ecosystem: Environmental > Terrestrial > Soil > Wetlands > Permafrost | place: Sweden...
ACGGAGGTGCTTCATCAGAAAAATGCTTGTTTTACAGGAGGAAACAGAGGCAAGGGAGGCCGGCGGTTTGGAGAGGCGATTCAGAAGAATTCCATACCCTCGGCTCTCTGTTCTCTCCGTTGTCTCCTGTAAGATTCGATTGGCGCCATCATGGCGTGGCTTCTTCCGCCGGCGCGTCGAGGATGCGCTGCACCACGCCGGACATGCGCTGCCAGTTGGCGGTCTCGGCTTCGAGTCGCTTCCGGCCGCGGGCGGTCAGCTCGTAGTATTTCGCCTTGCGGTTGTTGTCCGAGGCCCCCCATTCGGCCTTGATGAATCCGCCCTGTTGAAGGCGGACCAGCGCGGCGTAGATCGTGCCCTGATTCAGGCAGAGTTCATCGGCGCCTACTTGTTCGATGCGTCGGGCGATGCCGTAACCGTGCAAGGGGCCCATGCTGGCCAGCGTTTGGAGCACGAGCAGATCGAGCGTGCCCTGTAGTAAATCGAGTTTTTCTCTCGTCATCGGGGGTCTCTCCTTTGTTAAGTCAACAGGAGAGCGGCTTTCCTGTGGTTTGTCCACAGGAAAAAGGAATTTCTGTGCCACCGGACGCATCGCAGTTTCTGAGTGACCGCTGCCGGTAGTTTGACTCTCTTGCGTGGCCGCCCGGGGCCGAGACTGTAGCGGCGGTCTATGACCGCCGAAAACGTATCGAGGGGACGCAGGGTTTTGTCGGCGCTCATAGAGCGCCGCTACAGAATACCGTTTTGGCTCAAGGCCCTGTGCACACCCATGCGGTGCGAAAAAACTGAGATGCGTGGCGCCATCAGGCGCATCTCAGTTTTCTGCAACCGTCGTGGGGCGGCTGGCCGTTCCGGGTTGGTCCGAGCCGGAGCGCGGGCACTCTTGCCCGCCAGGCTGCTGCCCGGTGTTCCGATCCCGGTTGGGCACTTTCGCCTTCACTCTCACTTTCACTCTGCCCTGAGCGCCACCACCGGATCGACCTTCGCCGCCCGCCGTGCCGGGAGCCAGCAGGCGAGCATTGCGACGGCGGAAAGCACTACCACCACCGCCGCCATCACCACGAGATCGTGCGGACTAGTTTCGAAGAGCAGGCTTTGCAGAAGACGGGTGAGGGCCAGCGCGGCGGCGACCCCGATGAAAAAGCCGGCGCTCGCCCGCTTCAGACCCTCGTTCATCGTCAGGCGCACGACCGAACTCGACGTTGCACCCAGGGCGACCCGGATGCCGATCTCGCGGGTGCGCTGGCCAACACTGTAGCTCACCACCCCATAGAGCCCAACGCCGGCCAGAAGTAGGGCCAGCGCCGCGAAGGCGCCCAGTAGCAGCAGCACGAGCCGCTGGTTGGCAATGGTCGAAACGAACAGCTGGTCCATGGTTCGCACGTTGGCCATCGACAGGTCGTCAGCCACTTCGCGCAGGGCCGCGCGCAACGACGACACAATCGCCGCCGGCTCGCCGGCGGCGCGCACGACGAAACCCATCGACTGCGGGATCGTCTGCACGGTGGGGAAGTAGATTTTCGGACGCGAAGGCCGACCAGGGCCGAGCGTGTCGATGTGCCCGACGACACCGATGATCTCCATCCAATCGGTTTCGCGTGCGGGCGGTTTGCTGCTAGTCCAGATCCGTTGACCGACCGGATCCTGTCCACGGAATTCCCTCTCCGCGAACTGGGTGTCCACTATCACCACGCGAGGGGACTGCCAGTCGTCACGGGCGTCGAAAGTGCGACCGGCGATGAGTTTGATTCCCAGCGCACCGAGCCAATCCCCGCCGCCGATCCCAAACTCAGCCGAGGGCCACGGGCCACTTTCTCCGGGGAGTGCCCCGCCCTTGATGAGGTAGATGGTTCCCTGGTCTGTCCCGTCAAACGGCAGGGGATCCACGATGCCGACGTGAGCAACGCCCGGCACCGCGGCCAGGCGTTCAAGCGCGCCATGGATCAACCTGTAGCGCAGCGCAGGGTTCTCGTAGCGCCCGCCCCGCACAACCCAGTTAAAGGTGAGCAAGCGCTCCGTCTTGAAGCCAGGATCCGATCGATAGAGATTGCCCAGTGTGCGGATCATGAGGCCGGCCCCGATCAGGAGGACGCTCGTGAGCGCGCATTCGCCGATGATGAGCCCGGCACGCCAGCGATTGCCGCGCATCGAGCCCGCTGACCGGCTCTCCTGCACCAACACCGCGCGCACGTCCTGCCGGCCAGCTTGAAACGCGGGCACCAACCCAAAGAGCACACTGGCCACGAGGCTGGCGAGGACACTGAACCCGAGTACCCACTGGTCGAGCGAGACCTGGTCCATGCGTGACGCACCGGCCGGCAGCACCGCCTTCAGACCGCCGAGCGCCCACGAACCGAGGAGCACGCCGGCGCCACAGCCCAGGAGTCCGAGGATGAGACTCTCGACGAGGAGCTGCCGCACGATCCGCAGGCGCCCAGACCCGAGAGCGGCGCGCACGGCAAACTCCCTGGATCGAGCATGGACGCGGGCCAGTTGGAGATTGGCGACGTTGGCACAGGCGATGAGCAACACGAAGCCCGCGGCACCAAGCAACACGTACAGCATCGGGCGCACGTTGCCTGCGCCCGCCGTGGCGAGCGGCAGAAGCATGGGCACGAATCCGCCGCGGTAGTTTTCCCACTCGAGTCCGGCGGCCAGGGTGCGCATGTTGGCAGCCGCCGACTCAAGCGACACGCCGGGCATCAGCCGGGCATAGGCGAATAGACCATTCGGGCGAAAACCGTGTTGAAGCTCTTCGCTCGAAATCGAATGACCGATCGGCGTCCAGAGCTCGGCGCCTTCCAGCGGAATTCGGAAGTTGTCCGGCAGGATGCCAACGACCGTGTGAGACTCACCGGAGAGCTTGATCTTCTCGCCGATGATCGAAACGCGTCCGTCGAAGAGGCGCTTCCAGAGGCTGGCGCGGAGCACAACCGTGCGCTCGGCTCCGGGTTTGTCGTCCTCGGCCGTGAAAAGACGTCCGCGGACAGGCGCCATCCCGATGGCGGTGAAAAGATCGTGGCTGGCCATGGCGCCGTTCAGCCGTTCGGTCTCGCTCGGGCCGACGTAGCTGAACTGCCAGGGACGCGCGATGCCGATGGCCGTGAAGCTCCTCTGCCGCTCACGCCAGGCAACGAAATTCGGGTAGGAGATCGAACTGGAGGAGATATCCTTGGACCCCTCCTGAATGAAGCAGAGCCGATCCTGCTCCGGATAGGGCAGAGGCCGGAGCAGCACGCCGTAAAAGACCGAAAAGATGGCGGTATTGGCCCCGATTCCCAGCGCGAGCGTGAGAATGACAACCGCTGTGAATCCGCGCGCTTTCGCGAGTTGCCGCACCGCGTAGTTCAGGTCGCGCAAGGTGTCCTCCAGCCACGGCAGGCCGCGCTGATCGCGGTAGGATTCTTTCACCTGCTCCAGGCCGCCGAATTCGCGCCGGGCTGCGGCGCGCGCTTCCGCCGGCGACATGCCGGCGGCGAGGTTTGCCTCGGTCGCCATCTCCAGATGCACGCGCATCTCCTCGGACATCTCCGCTTCGATCCGCTTTTTCCGGAAGAGCGGTTGCAGACGAAAGAGGATTTGGCGGAGGAAGCTCATGAAATTCACTCTGCCCGCAGCGCCTCCAGCGGATCGACCTTCGCCGCGCGGCGCGCGGGCAGCCAGCACGCGAGCAGCACGCTCGCCGTCACCACGCCGGCGACGAGGAGGAGAATACCGGCGTCGGCGCGGGCGATCGCGCTGAGCATGGAGAGGCGTTGGAGCGGAAGGTTGAGCGCCCAGCCGAGCGCGAGCCCGATGAGGAGCCCGAGCGCGAGCTGGCCGAGTCCACGGCGCAGCACGAGCCCGAGTATCTGCCCGGACTGCGCGCCCAGCGCCATCCGGATGCCGAACTCCCGCTGGCGTTGCTCCACGAAAAAGGCCGTGACGCCGAAAACACCCAGCGCCGCCAGCAGGCCGCCCGTGGCGCCGAATACCAGCGCCAGTCCGCTGATCAGCCGAATCAGGAGCAGGCGTTGGTCGATCGCCTGTTGCAGAGTCAGGACCGACTTGAAGGGTAGGTCCGGGGCGAGTTCCTTCAGAAGGTTTCGCAGGGGCAGGACCAAGGCCACCGGGTCACCCGTCGTGCGCAGCAGCAGATGAATGCGCGAGCTGGTCGCCAGATCCAGCGGCGCGTAAAGACCGGGCGTGTGCCGCTCCTTGCCGACTCCGCTCATGGGCAGGTCGGCCACGACTCCGACGACGGTATGCCACGGTTGCCGGCCTTCCATGCTCTCGAAGCGCACCTGCTGGCCGAGCGGATCTTCGCCGGGCCAGAAACGCCGCGCGCAACTCTCGTTGATGACGACCACTGGCGCGGCGCCGGCCCGGTCGGTCTCGGTCAAGAGGCGGCCCCGCAGTGCGCGCAGGCCGAAGACCCGAAAATAATCCGGCGACACCCACTCGGCCGGAAACTGCGCGCCGTTGTTGTCATCGACCACCGGACGGCCCGCCACCTCGATCGGCGTCCGCACAAAATCGTCCACTGGATCGCGGTCCGAAGCGGCGGCGCACTCCACCCCTGGCAACGCCGCACCACGCTCGGCGAGCGCGCGGAACAACGCCGCGCGCCGGGCTTCGCGCGCCGCCCGATCCGGCGCGCCCTCGGGCACGTTCACCACGCACGAAGCGACCACCAGGCGGGAGGCGTCACCGGGATAATTGTCATGACCGGCGGCGAGCGTGCCCCGGCTCAACACCGCCGCCACGACCAGCACGGCCGCCGAAAGCGCGATCTGCGTCACCGCCAGTACCCGGCTCCAGCGCCCGAGCGCGGTCGCCCCCATGCCGCCGTCGCGCAGCACCGCGTTGGGATCGAGCTTCAACGTGCGCAGCGCCGGCGCCAAACCCGCGACGAGCCCGACGAACAGCGTGAGCCCCGCGACGCCGATGAGCACGCGCCAGTCGATTTCGAGCGCCACCCAGTAGGGTTTCTTCGGATCGGTGAGAAACGGATTCAGCGCCTGCACCGCCCAGAGCGCGCAGACCACGCCCGCCGCCGCGCCGAGCGCGGCCAGCGTGGTGCTCAGGCACAACATCTGCCGCACCAGCCGGCCCCGGCTCGCGCCGAGCGCTGCGCGCACCGCCAGTTCGTGCCGGTGGCGGAGCGCTCGCGCGTGGATCAGGTTGGCGACATTGATGCAGGCGAGCACGAGCACAAGGCCGACCAGCGCCTGGAGCGTCCAGAGCACGCTCGTGAACGGGCCGCCGACCTCGTTCTCCGCATAGGGCACGATTTTCATGCGGGTACCAATGTGGCCCCGAGCCGGCACTTCCGCTCCGATCCGCTCCATCAACACGCTGAATTCGCTTCGGGCCTGCGCCAGGGTCGTTCCCGCCCGCAGCCGCCCGACCATCGAGATGGGTTCGGACCAGCGGACTGCGGCGGCGCTGGCCGGCAGGCGGAGATTGGTCCACGCCTGCTCGGCGAGGGGAAAGTTGAATCCCTCTGGCATCACTCCGACCACGGTTGCCGGCTCCGCGTTCACCCGGAGCGCGCGGCCGACAATTCCGGGATCGGTGGCAAAATCGTTTTTCCAAACCGTGTGACTGAGGACAAGCACGCGTGGAGCGCCAGGCAGATTGTCAGCCGCCTGCAACGCGCGTCCGAGCATCGGCCGCACTCCCGTGAGCGAAAACAACTCCGTCGTGGCCTCCGCCCCCGGGTAACGGCGCGCCAGCAGGCTCTCGCCACTGACGTCGATCCCGCTTCGCAGATAAGCGGCGAAACACTCGAACGAAGTCTGTTCGCCCTTGAGCGCCAGATAATGACGCAGGCTGGTGATGGCCCAACCGCCACTCTGGTTCACCGCCTCGATCGCCTGAATGCGTTCCGCACCCTCGAACGGCAGGCCCTTGATGAGCGCGCCATAGACGAAACTGAACTGCACCGTCACCAGTCCGATGCCGAGGGCGAGTGTGAGCACCGTGATCGCGGTGAAACCCGGCGTCCGGGCGAGCTGGCGCACGGCGTAGCGCAGGTCGCGCAATCCGTCCTCCAGCCAGGGCAGCCCGCGCGCGTCGCGGTAGCTTTCCTTTACCTGCTCCACTCCGCCGAACTCGCGCCGGGCTGCATACCGCGCCTCCGTCGGCGACATGCCGGCGGCGACGTTCGCCGCCGTCGCCATCTCGAGGTGCACGCGCATCTCCTCGGACATCTCCGCCTCGATCTGCCGACGCCGGAAGAGCGGTTGCAGACGGAAAAAAATCTGGTGAAGCCAGTTCATGAAATTCACTCCGCGCGCAGCGTGTTCATGGAGCCGGAGTGATCTTGAGGTTTGCGAAGTCGCCGCCGGAGCCGTTGCCGGCCCAGATGCCGACCCAGCCGTGCTTGCGGTCGCTGAGCTGGTGCACGACGAGGGACGGCTCGGTCGCTCCGTCCACGAATACCTTCACCTCCGGATGGGCCACGACAATGCGGACGTGGAACCATCCGTTCGGGGCGGGCGCGGGCGCAACCGGTTTCTCGAATTTTTCCGGCTGTTCGGCCCGCAGCTTCTGCCAGGTATAGGTCGGGGGGGCGATGTATTGCACCGCATGGTTGCGGCGCACCGGATCGCTCGCGCGGAAATTGAACGGACGGAAATAGACCGCGTCGTAGGTTTTCTCGTCCATGCCGTGAAACGCGACACCGACGAAGCTCTGCTGGAAGGCATCCTTGCCGCGCGCATCGAATTCGATGGTGCCGTCGGCAAACGCGACCTCCGGCCACCACGCCACGCCATCTCCGGCGCGTTCGTCGAAACGCAGGCCAGAGCGTTCGCCTTCGGAGAAGGTCACGACCGTGCGATTGTAGGTTTTCGACGGTTGGCCGGAAAGCGCGACGATTCCGTCGGGCGTAGCGGATTTGGTTTCGGCGGCGTAGCCGGACAGCGAGAGCGCAACGGCAACCAGCGCAGCGACGATCACGGGTTTGGTTTTCATGAATGTTCTTTCCGATGGATTTACTCGGCCCGCAGCGCCTCGGTCGGATTGACGCGTGTAGCCCGGCGTGCCGGCAGCCAACAGGCGATGGTGGTGATCGCCATGATCAGCAGCGTCACGCCGCCGAACACAGCAGCGTCAGCCGGCTTTACGCCGTAGAGCAGGTGGCCGAGCGGTTGTACGGCGACAAAGGCGAGCGGGATGCCGATCGCGAGGCCGATGAGCGCCAGCACCGCGCTTTGGCGAACGACGAGCTTTACCACGTCGCTGGCACTTGCGCCGAGCGCCATGCGGACGCCGATCTCGCGAGTGCGGCGCGCGACGTTGAACGAAACGAGCCCATAAAGACCCATCAACGCCAGCAGCAGGACGAGCAAACCCTGGGTGCCGACAATCGCTGCGCCGAAGCGGATTGGCATCAGACCGAACGGGCTTGTCGCGATTTGCTGTTCCAGCGAGCGGACATTGTAGAGAGGGAGATCCGGCTCGAGCTGGCGCATGAGGTGTTCGACCGCCGGTGCCAGCGCCAGCGGATCGCCCCCGGTGCGCACCACCAACGTGAGTCCGCCACGGTAGTTTTGGGCGAGCGGGAGAAACATCATCGGCCGGCCGGCGTCGGCCAGCAGCGCAAACCGCACGTTGGGGACGACGCCTACGACCTCGATCGGTGGTTGCCGGCCGTTAATGACGAGGCGGCGGCCCACCGCGTTTTCTCCGGGCCACAAGCGCCGGGCCATCGCCTCGTTGACGATCGCCACTGGCGCGGCCTTGGCGTCGTCGGCCGCGGAAAACGCGCGACCCGCCGCGGGCATGATGCCCAGCGTGGCCAGAAACGCGTGATCTACGGCGACGACGGATGTCGGCAGGTAGCGCGAACTGTCGCCCGGCGCCTGGCCTTCCCGGGCGACATCGCCCTGGATGCTGATGTTCGTGTCGAACGGCGCGTTTTCGGCGAGGCTCGCCGCCTGCACGCCCGGCAGCACCCGCACGGCGGCGAGCATGCGCTCGTGAAAACGTTGCGCAGCATCGAAGCCATGGCGGACGACGTAACGTTGCAATCCCAGATCATAGGAGGCGAGCAGCACGTTTTCGGCCCGGAACCCGAGCGTAACGCGAGCGAGTTGGTGCGCACTACGCAGCGCGAGTCCGGCGCCGACCAGCACGATGCTCGCGAGCGCCACCTGGATCACGACGAGAATGTTGCGCAGCGGATGGCGGGTGGCCGCCGTGGTTCGGGTGGCATCCTTCAGGAGCGGGAGCACCGCGCGCTGCGTCCCCTTGAGTGCGGGCAGCAACGCGGCGAGAAACGCCGCGGCCACCGCGGCCACAAACGTGAAAACAAACACGCGCCAATCTGCTCCGTACTGCGCCATGGGAGGGAAATCGCCCATCGTGGTCAATGCGGCCATCAGGCGCACCCCGGCCCATTGCGACGCCAGTACGGCGATTCCGCCCGCGAGGATACCCATGAGCACGGACTCGACGAACAACTGCTGGAGCAGACGCGTGCGGGAGGCCCCGAGCGCTCCGCGCACCGCCAGTTCACGTTCGCGTTCGGTGGCGCGGGCGAACAGCAGACTGCCCACGTTCGCGACGGCGACACCCAGCACGAGCAACGCACCGATCATCAGGATGCCGACGATGAGCGGAATGAGCTGACTCGCCGCCGGGCTGGGCCGGCTCAAACGCTCGGCGACGACCAGCGCCCGGCCCGGCAGATGATCTTGGGGAAACGCTTTCAGCAGGCGCGCCAGGACCACGTCGACGGCCGCGTTCGCCTGCTTCAGCGACGCTCCTGCGCGCAGCCGCGCCATGACGTTGAACACCGGGCTGCCGCGATTCTCGAGGATGTCACGATTTCCCGGCTGAAGTTCGGGTAGCATGCTGGTGGGAACGAAACCGCTCATGGCATCCGCCCATTGCGCGCCATGGAAGCCGGGTGCCGTCACCCCCACGACCGTGAAGGGCAGGCTGTTGATGTTCACCTGCTGACCGATGATCGCTGGATCGGCGCCGAATCGCTGGCGCCAGCACGCATCGGTAAGAACGACGATCGGATCGGCACCAAGTTTTCGCCCTTCGTTTTCGGCAAAGAGCCGTCCGCGTTGCGGCAAGACGCCGAGCACTGTGAAGTAATTGTCGCTCACCGCCGAGATCCAGGTGCGTTCGGTCGATCCCGGCGTGCGGCTCAGGGCCACGGGCAGTTGCCGGAATGCCAGCAGTCCGGAAAACGCTGCCGCCAGGTCGAGCGACTGCGGCGCGCGGGTGTTGTCCCCCTCGATCGCGCGGCGGAAATCCAGGTAGTCAGGATAACCGAATCCGAAGGGAATCTCGGCGCGTGGGCTCGTCTCCATGACATACGCCAGCTGGTCGGGATTCGCCACCGGCAGCGGGCGCAGGAAGAACTCGCTGACAAACTGAAACACCGTCGCGTTGACGCCGAGCCCCAGCGCGAGCGTGAGCACCACCGCCGCGGTGAACGCCGGCCGTTGCCGCAGCATGCGGGCACCGAACCGCAGGTCACGCAATCCGTCCTCCAGCCATCTTAGCCCGCGTTCGTCGCGGTAGGCTTCCTTCACCTGCTCCACGCCGCCGAACTCGCGCCGGGCTGCATACCGCGCCTCTGCCGGCGACATGCCGGCGGCGACGTTCGCCTCGGTCGCCATCTCGAGGTGCACGCGCATCTCCTCGGACATCTCCGCCTCGATCTTCCGACGCCGGAAGAGCGGTTGGAGGCGGAAAAGGATTTGGCGGAGCAGGGGCACGGGAGGGGCGAAGGGGAGGAGAAGGGTTTAGGTTTAGGTTTAAGTTGAAGTTGAAGTTGAAGCGGGGATCTGCCGGAGGAGGTCGCGGGCAGCGGAGCTTGGGGATGGTTTAGGTAATGGTGAAGTGGGCCGGGACTGGGGGTTCGAACTTCAACCTAAACTTTAGACTTCAACTTTTTCTTCTGCGTCTCTTCCGCGCCGCGTCAGGTCACGCGGTGCGGAGGATCGCGTTGATGGTGCCCGAGAGCAGCTCCCAGCGGGTGGTTTCCTCCTGCAACTGCTTCCGGCCGGCGGCGGTCAGCGAATAATACCGGGCCTTGCGGTTGGCGTCGGAGACGCCCCATTCCGCCTTGACCCAGCCTTGCGCCTCGAGGCGGCAGAGGGCAGGGTAGAGCGAGCCCATCTCCACTTGAAACACCTCGGCCGACATCTGGCGGAGGCGCACCGAGAGGCCGAAGCCGTGCATCGGTTCGCGCTGCAGCGCCTTGAGGATGAGCATGTCGAGCGTGCCCTGGAGCAAATCGGTTTTTTCTTTGGCCATAATATCTCCTTTAGATGATCTGAATGAAGATCGGATGGAGCCTCTCCTTCAGAACGTCAACAGGAAAGATTTCTGGCGGGAAAGGCTGGGCGGGGGGCGGTGATCTCGGCATCCGACCCGACTCCGGCGTAGGGCTGGACCTCGTGTCCAGGCCGCTCCTCGAGCCCGGCCCGGCGACGAGCGCCGGCCCTACATCGGAAAATCAGGTCAAGCCGCGTTGGAGCGGAGCGACAACGTGACCGATCGCGGCCACGCTTTCGCGGGCTCAAGCGCGGCTAATCCCACCGAGCAATCGTTGCGGTTCGGATGGCTCGGGCGGGACGCCCAAGCCGACACGCGAGACGCGTGTGCTCCTCGGACCACAGACACCGGTTGGTGCAACGCCCTGGAGCTTGCTCCGGCAATCTTTGATGTCCCCATACCTCCCGTGGAGCTCGCCTTTTCTGCCGCGATCGGCATCTCCTGTGCTGTGACGCTTCCTCGTTTGGCGCACGCAATAGACTCGGCGAAACACTCTACCTCCTGCTGATATGACGAAACTACTCCCCTTCATTCTTCTGGTTGGCTGTGCGTTCCCCGCCTTCGCGCAAACGCCGTCCTATTATCCCACCAAGCCCAACGACCCAAAGGCCGTGTATCTGGTCAAGGGCGATTTCCCCGTCTTTGCCGACGGGATTGGCGATGATGCTCCGGCCCTGCAACAGGCCATTGACCGGGTGGACGAAAAATCGCGCAACGGCATCGTGTTCATCCCCGAGGGCACTTACCGCCTCAGCCAGACGGTCCGCGTGTACCGCGGCATCCGTCTGATTGGCTACGGTCAACACCGGCCGGTCTTCTTGCTGGCTGAGAACACACCCGGTTACCAGAGCGGCGAGGGCAAATACCTGCTCTACTTCGCCCACAACCGCACCAAGCCGGACGAGCCGCCCATGGACGGCACTGAGGGCACGCTGTTTTCCGGACTGAACAACATTGACCTGGAAATCCGCGACGGGAATCCCGCGGCCGTGGCGGTCCGGGCCCACGTCGCCCAACAAACCTCGCTCGAGCATGTCGACTTCCGGATCGGGTCAGCCCGGGGCGCGGTGGAGGAGCTCGGCAACGAAGTGGAAGACTGTCGCTTCTTCGGCGGCGAGTTCGCCATCAAGACCGCCATCACCTCGGCGGGCTGGCAGACCGTGGTGTTCGACTCCGAGTTCGACGGACAACGCGCAGTGGCCATCGACACCCACGAGGCCGGCATGACCGTTATTCGCTGTCGCTTTCGCAACGTTCCCATCGGAATTCGGATTCCGCTGCTGCGCGTGAGTCATCTCACCGGCGAATCGACCGACCGGGTTTTCGTGAAAGACTCGCGGTTCGAGGATGTGAAGGAAGCCGCGCTGTGGATCGCCCGCTACTACGACCCGAAGACCCAGGTAAACGTGGAAAACGTCGAGTGCGCCCGCGTCCCGATTTTCCTGAGTTTTTCTCCCTTCCTGGGCGGCCTTTCGCGGATCGCCGCAGACAAGCTGACCGTCCCGGCTGACGGCGAGTTTTATGCCATCCGCCAGCTCTCGCACGGACTGCACATCAAGGTGGCCAACTCGCCGGAGCCGGAGCGGCGGCGCGATACGGTGGTTGAGCGGGCGCGGCTCCTGGGGCTCAGTCCGATTCCACCGAAAGATTTTCCCGAGCTGCCTCCGCGCGAATCATGGGTGAACATCCGCGAACTGGGCGCCAAGGGCGACGGCATCACCGACGACACGGCTGTCTTCCAACAGGCCATTGCCCAGCACCGGGCCATTTACATCCCCATGGGGAACTACCGGCTCAGCGATACTCTGACGCTGGCGAAGGACACCGTGCTGGTCGGGCTGCATTCGTCGCAGACCCGGTTGATCCTGTTGCCCTCCACGCCGGGCTTCACCGATGCCGCGGCGCCCAAACCTCTGATCCTGGCACCGAAGGGCTCGACGCCCATCCTCTCCGGCCTCGGCGTCGCA
>Ga0182021_10008371_pt1 | contig 12254 bp, 10 predicted proteins | sample 612E3MmetaG_FD_120493 | JGI IMG/M metagenome (GOLD analysis project Ga0182021, IMG submission 120493) | Permafrost microbial communities from Stordalen Mire, Sweden - 612E3M metaG (Illumina Assembly) | ecosystem: Environmental > Terrestrial > Soil > Wetlands > Permafrost | place: Sweden...
CCCGTAAGCCGTTTATTCACCAGCTTTTTCAGCTGCACCTTATTCACCTCCAGGGGAACAGTAATATTCGAATACTGCGGATGATATTCCGGCGCATCATACCGCTCGGCCGGCTTCTCAACCCTGATCGTCCGGCAGGCGGAAGTAGCCAGCAGAAGCAGCAGGGCCGGCAAGAACCATTTCCGCGAGGTCCTTTGCAATTTCACTTCCTAATCAGTTTGACAGTTATAACGAAGTAATTGAAGGAAGAAGTATTAGATCAATTTGATGCCAATATTTTTTAAATAATTAAATGTCGCATCATAGAATTCATGCTTTCTGGTATGATCTTCAGAATTGCCATCAGGGACGACTATTACCATTCCCTGTCGAGCTCTGGTCAGTAATACACGATAAGCATTAATTAAATACCTTTTCCTTTCCTCTTTATGAATATTTTGCCATTTGTTGCCAATAAAGGAATAGGTCTTCCATCCATTCTCTGAATATCTCAAATCCCCATCCCACATAACACAAGCCCAGTCGATTTCTAATCCCTGGATATGAAATTCAGTAGCAACATCTTCCAGATAGTAAGATGAGCGAACATCATCTTTACCTTCTAAAAACCAATTCACAGGATTCATTGGTGATTTTACATCGACAGCATAGGGCTTTAATCTTTGGGCTTGCGAGGAAACAATCATGCCATATCTTTCACTTCCTCTGGCCTTTTCCTTTAACCACTTTTTCGCGCTGGCTAAATCTCTTGTTAACACTATCGGGTACTTTTCTGAAATATTGGCTAGTGTTTTCCTTGCTTGCTCCGCATCTAAGTCTAAAAGATTCTTTACGAATAACGAAAGATTTTCAGCTCTGAAAGATCGCATAGAAACTGATAGATGTAAATCAACATTAAATACCACATTACCTCTTTCTTCCAATTTCTGAATAGCATTAACAGCAGAGTATTCGGAATCTGTGAGGTTTGGAGAGATGTAAACATTCCATTTTTCATAATGATTATAGACTGCATCAAGCCATTCCGAAATGCCTGCTTCTCCAGTATTGATTTCTTGGCCGCCTCCCACTAAACAGACGATAACGGCCCAATCTTGATGTCGATCTAAGCATGAAATTAGAAACTCCGGTTCTGAACAATCAAAATCAGGTATCCCCTTTTTTCTCTTCATGAAATTTACTGTCTGCTCTTTTGTCCATGCTCTCTGAGCTTCATCAAATATTGCCACATGGTCGTATGGCGGCTTTTTATCAACCAAGTAAGCATCCCTATAGTGGTGTATAATTTGGATAAATGCTTTTACACCTTCTTTTGCCAGACCTTTCTTTATTTTATTTCCTAGTTCACGCTCTTTGGCAACTTTATCTCGCGTTAATGCTTCTTGAAGAATTGCGACCAGAGGGGCATTTCCAGATAAATACACGCTAGTATTACCCTTCTCTTTTTCTAAATGATATGTGGCAATCTTAAGTCCAACAAGAGTTTTTCCGGCACCTGGAACCCCTGTTACAAAGCAAATTATTTTCCGGTTATTTCTTTTTGCCAGATCAATAATTTCCGTAATCGCATCTGTTGTCTTTGTTAGATTTTTTGCATCGGCATCACTCCTAGTTATTTCATCAACTGTGTGACTATTATATAATGCGACTGCTGCTTCAATTATGGTAGGTGACGGGGAATAACTTCCGGCTGCATATTCCTCGCTAACAATAGTCTTATTATCTGCAAAAAATTGTACTATTTTTTTAATTGCGGCAGATAAATCATCTTTATTTGTTTGAACTGGAAAAATCAAATTATCGTTGTGTGATGTCATCACTATGTCGATAAACGAATTTCTAGCTTCGGTCGCAATTAATATTGGAGCGATAACTGCATCATGGCTCGGCTTATGGAAGTTTTTCAAATCAAGTGCATAATCCCATACCTGGTCAATTTGATATTCATGAAATTTTGTCTCTCCCACCTTAAATTCCAGCACAAAGACAATATTGTCAATGATTATAAGTGAGTCAATCCGTTTGCCCATTCTTGGGATTGAAAATTCAAAGAAAATTGTTCCAGTGTAACCGTTCAATGCCTTTCTGAGAATTGGTAATTGCTGCTCCCAAGACCTATTCTGATTCATGGTTGAATCAAACTGATTGGACATCGTAATGCTTCCAATGATTTCCTCATTGCTTTTTGAGAGGAAGGATTCAATAGTGTCCTTGAAGTAATAATTCAGCATGATAAGTGATACTCTTTGGTCTTATAACAAAGATAAAGACTTCTTGCTATAATATTGGGGTTTATTGCATAAGTATATTTTTTATATTGTTATGAAAATGAAATCCTGTCCCCTTGAATTTTTAGGCAGAATGCTAGCTAATTCGCACTCCTGGTGAATACATGCCCCCCCGCTCCCTCATCCGCAGTCAATAGAAAGAAGTACAACTGGAATAGGCTTACCGGATGAAGTCATTTCGTCAGAATAATGCCGGCCGGGGTATCACTTTTAGGGAATGGGCGGATTAAGTGTTGTTTGTTTAAGGACGCAAATTGCGTTTTCAAAGATTGGGTTACTTGAGGTCACAAATTGTGACCTCAAGTTTGTAAGATATTGGTTCACTGAGTATTAAAGAAAGATGACAACGGAGTTGCAGCTAAAAATGGATACCATCAGCGGATTGATCCATTATATCAGTGGAGAAAAAGTGATCCTGGATGTGGATCTGGCAAGGTTGTATGGCGTTGAGGTGAAACGACTTAAAGAAGCAGTCAGAAGAAACATTAATCGCTTCCCAAAGGATTTTCTTTTTGTATTAAGTAAGAAAGAGAGCGTCAACTTGAGGTCGCAATTTGCGACCTCAAGTTGGGGAGGCTCTCGTTATCAGCTGTTTGCGTTTATAGAACAAGGTGTAGCAATGCTTTCTTCGGTTCTTAATTCCGAAAAAGCAATAGAAGTAAACATTGCAATCATGCGGGCATTCGTCCAGATGAGAAAATTCCTTGAAACGAATAAGGAACTGGCAGAAAAGATAGATGAGTTGGAACGAACCGTTTCATCACATGATGAGGATATCCTCCTGATCTTCGAAACGATCAAACAACTGATGCATAAAAAGAGTCAACCCATGGAGCCTGTTGGGTTTAAAATTCCCCAGGTTTAACGAAGCTGATCTTTAAGATTACAAATTGTGACCTTAAAGATTTTGGCATTCGCAATCAAAAATGTGATCCGTTGCAGGCTGGTTCGCATTACAGGTGAATATTCGAATACCCCCGCTCCCCCATCCGCAGTCAATAAAAGCATGGATCCCGGCCTTTGCTGTCAATTAAAAACTTATATTTAAATTAGCTGGTGGATTGGCTGACTAAAGCCATGATTATATCATAAGATAATCCTGATGAATTCACAGGGGAAGGTTTGCAAAAATTGCGGGAACCATTTCGTCGATAAATATTGCAACCACTGCGGCCAAATGGCATTTGAGGCCACCGACCGGCATATCATTGCGCTGTTTGGTGAATTGTTACATTTCGTCACGCATTTTGAAGGAACGTTCTGGACCAGCCTGAATACGATGCTTCTGAAACCGGGGCAGATGTCGCTTGATTATTGCAATGGCATTCGGAAAAAATATTTCAAGCCGGTTTCGATGTTCCTGTTTATTGTTGTGCTGTACCTGGTTTTCCCGGGGTTCTCGGGGCTCAACGTTTCACTGAATGAATACAGGCAGAGTTTCCTGGCAGGCAGGCTCATCCAGTCGCAGATCGATCAAAAAATTGCTTCGGGAAAGCTCGGTGAAGAGAAGTTCGGCGAAAAATTCAGCCATGTCTCCGAAAAAGTATCGAAGTTCATGCTGTTTCTGCTGGTTATTTTCGCAGCCGCCCTTATCCGGTGCCTGTTCCTGCGAACCAAACGATACTTCTATGATGATCTGATCCTGGCCACCGAGATCAATATTTTTTTGATACTGGTCTTTTTTACCGTCATCCCGGTCATCCTTTCCATCATTTTGCGGCCCGGAAACAATATAACATACTCCGCTATGCTCGAACACTCCATCAGCCTGGTCGTCCTTTTGCTTTTCAGTATTTACTCGGCTAAGGTCTTCTCGAATGTTTTCAGGCAGAGGTGGTGGGTCTGCTTGCTCAAAGGTATCTGCTTCGCCTTCCTGTTAAGTGTTTTCCTGATATTTCTATACAGGCCCATGGTTTTCGAGGTCGCGTATTTTCTCATCTGATTCCAAGTTTCTATCGGCGGATTATATCCTGGATAACATGTCATTTGAGGGTATTCCGGTAAATAACAGTTCACCGCCGCTCCCCCATCCGCAGTCAATAGAAGAAGTATTATACGCGAGGGCTCCTCCCGGTGAAAATTTCTATCTTTAAAGACTCAAATTTCCGGGATGAAATTCAGCAAAATTATAAGAACCAGGACATTTAAAGACTTTTCAATCATCCTGCTGATCATGGGGTTGCTGACTCTGGTTTTTCGTCTGACCGATGCAGACATTGCTCTTCAACGCTATTTTTATTCACCCGAAAAAGGCTGGCTGCTTCAGTTCCATCCATTCTGGGATTTCATTTACCGTTTCGGGATCTTCCCCGGTTATTTCCTTGCATTTGCGGGACTGATCATGGTCACGCTCTCCTACTGGAATGTTAAATACATCAATTACCGCAAAGCATCGATGGTCCTGGTCTTTACAATTATTGTCGGTCCGGGCCTGGTGATAAACCTGCTCCTGAAAGATCATACAGGGCGTCCGCGCCCCCGCGAAATCACAGAGTTCGGTGGCACTGAAAAATTTATCTGCATTTGCCAGAATGGAGCCACGAATGAAGGCAAGAGTTTCCCCTGCGGGCATTGTTCGATGGGATTTTACCTGGCAATCCCTTATCTGTTTCTACGGAACAGGAAGAAGATCCTCGCATATTCTGTCCTGGCGCTGGGCGTTGGTTATGGAATTATCATTGGAATCGCAAGGATGATGGCGGGGGGGCATTTTGCAAGCGATGTGCTCTGGGCGGGGTTGATCGTCTGGCTGGTGGCATTGTGCGGGTACTACCTTTTCCGGGCCGATAAGCCCATTGAAATCCCCATTCAGTCTTCATCGGATCAGAAGAAGAAAGCAAGAAGGATCACACTGGTCACGGGCATATTGCTGCCTGTTATCACCGTTGGGCTGATGCTCGCAACGCCTTATATCTCCTCAAAGGAATTCCATCTGACCAATGCAGAGTTTGCCAGGACCAGGCCCAGTGTGATCCTGTTTGATTTAGGGAACTCGACTGTGAGGATAATGGCTGATACCGCTTTCCGCCTGGATTACAAGGTAAATGCTTTCGGTTTTCCTAACAGCAAGGTCCGCGGGCACTGGACGACAGGCGATACCTGCCGTTATGTCTTCGAAACTATGGGATGGTTCACGGAACTGACAAATGATGTTAAGCTGAAAATACCATTGGCCAGCACCTGTACTTTCCTGATCCGGATCAATAAAGGCAGGATCATCAATAATCTGCCAAAAGCTTACGCCTGCGAAAAGATTTTCCTTCAGGGAAATACGGCGTTTCTTTCGATAAACAGGATAAACCGGAACCGCTGAGCGGTATGCAGGATTATACCAAGTCCTTAAATTGTATCTTTATAACCTGAACCTTAATATAAGGAATCATGAGAAGATCGTCTGCTTTTACCCGCTTCATCCTGTTATTTACATGTAGCCTGCTGTTTCTTTCATTTCAATCGATGGCAGGAATTGAAGATACTGTAAGAATTGTTGTAATGGGAACTGTTCACAACAGCTCAGATAATTTCGCCCCCGGTAAACTTGTTGCTATTATTGATCGCATCAGGCCGGATCTCATTCTGGTCGAACTTGATTCTTCATTTTTCATGCCCGACATGTCATTTAAGCCTGAAACAGTTAACCTGAGTCTCGAAAATAAAGCTGTTTCAACCTGGGTAAAGGATCACCCGGTACCTGTAAGGCCCTATGAAATCGAGGGGAGGAACAGGATCTATGAGGAACATGATTATTTCAGCCTTCAGAAAGAATTGAGTGCCTCGCTCAATAAAGCAGTAAAAGACAGCCTGTTGGTCCCTGAGGCAAAATCCCTGCTTGATGCGGTCAAACGCTTCGATGAAATCGCATATGCTGTAAGTATTGCCCGGCCTGAGGTTTTTAATTCCGAAGCCTGTGATAAGGCCATGGAATCAAAACAATATTACGGAGGTGAAGGTTTAGCCAGGATTATTGCCTTAACTCCTTCATTGGCAAAATTTTCGGAATTCTGCAAATTCAAGCATGATTTCTGGATCACGCGTAATAATGCAATGGTGGATCACATCATATCACGGGTCAAGGAATTTCACCCAAAAACCGTACTTGTTATCTGCGGATTTGAACACAGGTATTATCTGCGTAATGGCCTCAGGGAAAAATGTTTCAGGGAAGCTATTAAATTAAAGGAATATTGGGCTTATTAAGTTTGATCTGAATGTATCGGTTTGCAAGTCATTTTAGCAGCCATATCGCATTACGGGTGAATAATAGCTTTCCGCGCTCCCTCATCCGCAGTCAGTAAAAAAAGTATTACCGGGGAAGCACCTGAACCTGAGAAAGCACCCGGCTTGCTGAATGTGATGATACTTTATTCCTCAAGGGCATTTACTTCCATGATTCCCCCCGGTGTTTTTCCGATGGGGATCCTGAAGGTCTTTATCTCGCAGGGTCTCATTGTAAAATCAACTGCTTTATTCAATGACCTGATCTCAATGCGCGCTTTTGATGCTTTTCCATTGAGTTCTATAAAACGCAGCACCCAGGTTTTTCCATCTTCTGATATTTTGGCCGCTGAAATGGAAACGCCTTTACCGGTAACGGTGATGAAGGAATTCTTTTTCGGCAATGTACCGGTATGGTTGTTGGTCAGGTATACGACGGGTTTCACCAGGTATTCCTCTGATTTCAGGGCAATGTTCGCATCCCTCCAGTCACCCTCATGAGGGACAAGCTTGTATGTGAATTCATGGATCCCCTGCTCCATGTATCGGTATCCGTCATTTACTCGAACGGTGTCGGGAATATGATGCGACCAGGCAGCGCTGTGCAAAACGGTCAACTGCATATCCCCGTCCTTAACGCTGTAACCGCATTTGCTGTCGTTCAGCAACGACAGGCCGAATGACCCCCTGCTGTCATTCCCGCTGATGTCAATCCATGTTTGCCCGGGTTCTTCGTTTCCGTTCATCGGCCGTTCAATAAATCCGTATGGAATGGAATACGTGAGTTTGCCTTTAGTCATTACCGTGGGGATGCTCAGTTTAAGCATCTTTTGCAATTCATGCCAGTCGAGGGTTACCAGACAATCGAGTTCCCCGGAATTACCGTACAAGGAAAAACTTTGGACGATAAACGAATTGCCGTAGTATGTTTTGACCTGCAGTACGGCTCGTTCGGGACCTGTTTCGAGAATGGTGAATTCAGGTTTTCCGAATTGTCCGACCAGCTGGTTGTATGCCTCTATGTTATGTCCCCAGGTATCTCCGGGATCATTCAAAACAACAGGCATAGCCCCGGGCTTTGTTAATAACTCGCGTTGGTTCTTTTTGTCAAAATACGAGCTGATGCTGCCGGTCTGCCTGTCAAATTCAATTTTTACCAATTCATTTTCCAGCGAATTTTCGGTCACCTTCACCTTTGCTTCGGATTTTACCGGTTTCTTATTGTTGCTGAAATCCATCCTGAATATCTCATACCCGAAGGCAGGCAGTTCCGCTTCGAAAATTCCGCTGGCCCTCCATCTGACATTGGCGCCTGCAGTCCTGACTTCCTGGTAGGTCACCTCTTTCCCATCGGAATTGTAGAGAATGGGTGAGGTTTTGCCGTCGCTTCTTTCCATTTCCACGTGGACATAAGTTTTTACGGACCATGAACATGGATTGAAGACAATAAAAGGAATGGAATTTTTGAAAGCTGTGTCCGCCGTATTTACAGTCATTACCAGGACCTGCAGGCCTTCCGATTGAATATCTTTCGCTTCCGACATGGCATAGCCGAGATCACTATGCGCATCGGTGTAGGCCGATTCGATTGCAGAGCCGGCCATGATATCGTGAAACTGGTTGAACAGTACTCTTTTCCACGATTCCCTTAGCCTTGCAGTTTGATCCGGCATGTTGAACAGTACTGTGGCGATTGATGAAATTTTTTCTGCGGATAACAAAGCGGCTTCCGCCTGCCGGTTCCAGAGCTTTATTTCGGAACAGGCCGAGTAACATCCCCGTGCGTGATGCTGCAATTCATCATTCACTGTTGAGAACGAATTTTGCATCGGTTTGACCTGGTTGACAAAACCCTCCAGGGTCCCGAACTTCATGTTGGGGTATTTGCCCGCCTGCAGTTCTTTTATTTTATTGATGTTGGCTATGGTTGGTCCGCCCCCGTGGTTGCCCACTCCGTAAAAGAAAGGAAAGGTATTTACGGCGGGAAGGTCTTTGGCATAACGGTCATTTATTCTCTCCAGGTAAGTTTCAAAATCTTCACTGTTCTCATGATTATAGGAACCGGCTATCTGTACTGTGAATATTTCAGATCCGTCAGGTCCCAGCCAGTTGAACAAGGGCGCCGGGATGCCGGGTTTTTCAGTTATTTTTGGACGCATGAAGCAATAGGCCTCCAGCTCCTGGGATTTCAGGATCTGGGGCAGGGTCCATGGATGGCCGAATGAATCGGGGTTGAACCCGATTTTTACTTTTTTACCGAAATGCTCCCTGAAAAAAAGTTGTCCGTAAAGTCCCTGCCGTATCAGCGATTCCCCCAGGGGGCAATTCAGGTCCGGCTCTATCCACCATCCGCCGACAATGTTCCACCGGCCTTCAGCCACTCTTTGTTTTATCTCGCTGAACATCTTGGGATCTGTATTCGCAACCCACTCGTAAAATTGTGCGGAACTCGCAATAAATGCCACATCGGGATATTCCTTCATCCTCTCGAGCGCCGACCGGAAGGTGGCAAACACTTCGGCATATCCTTCATCTTTATTCCAGCGCCATACCGGGTCTATATGCGCATGGCCAATGGCAAAAACAACCGGGTAGCCCGGGTTTTTCGCGGTCGGGGAGGTATAGTTAATTTGTCCTTCTGCAATGAAGATGCAGGCTGACATCAACAGGACCAATACCGGTTTTTTCAGGAAATTAGTATTAAACCCGGGGCAGAGCCCTGAACCCGCTTTCCGCCCCAAAGAGGCATAGAATTTACCCGGTGAGTTTAAGGAATAATGAAATAATATTTCCATATACTATTTTTCAATAACCACCCCATTTAATTTAAATGAAGGAACTTTAATCTGTTATTTTTCAATGACCACCCCCGTTGATTTGTAAGGATACAAAGGATCTTTTTTGGGTCCCGGTTCAGTGATGGTGAGCGCTTTAAAGGAAACACCCTGGACGTCACTGAGGACAACAGCCGTCCTGTAATCTGTTTTCCCGCAAACCATGGTCACATTCTCGAACCTGATGTTTTTTACATGGCGGATAAAAAAACCCCAGGCCGGAAGTTCCTTGAACATCGAGAATTCCGGATATCCGGCACGCACTTCAGGAATCGAGTCCAACTGATCCAGGCCGACTTTGGCAAAATTCGTATTTCCGCCCCCGGGATAATGGATCTCGATATTTTTCAGGCTGACATTTTCTATCCTGGCATCGGGCATCCCGGTAATTGTGGCAGGAGAAATATTGCGCGGCATATCCTCCACGGGGCCTTCATAACGGTAGCCGGCGTCGGGTTTGGTCGCAGGGACTTCCACATACAGATTGGAAATACTGATGTTGCTCATTTTGCCCTTTTTCCCTTTCTGCCGTTCACCGATACTGAGGAATATTGCATTTCCGGTATTAACAGCCCGCAGGCTGTCGATTATGATATTGTCGACGGCAGCTCCGTCAACAGCCGAAATGGTGATTGCCGAACGATAAGTGTCAAACACCAGGTTATTGATGATTTTAATGTCTTTAAAGCCCCCGTATGAAGCCGTACCGAATTTAATACCGTTGGCGCTGGAACGTATCGTATTGTTGTATACATAAACATTCCGGCACAGGGAAGCGGGGTCCTGTGACTTCAAACAGATCCCGTCATCGGCGGCGTCAATATATGACCTGGTGATGCTCACACTGTCGCAGTCCACGATATCAATCCCGTCGTTATTCCAGAATGCCTTGGAATCAAGGGTCACCTGGCTGATCACGACATTTCTGCACTGGTCGTTCACCAGGGTCCAGGCGCAGGGATCCCTGAAAGTAACCCCCTGTATCCTTACATTAGTGCATCCCCGGAAATAAAGATCAAAAGGACGGCTTGCCCCCGGCCTGTCATCCGCCAGGTTATCCTTAATAAGGCCTTTGTAAACCAGGTCGAGGATGTTATTAGCAACGGTGAAACCTTGTCCGTCAACCACCCCCTTGCCCGTAATGCCTATATTCCTCCGGTTGTGGGCAAGGATTAGGGCAGGCTGGGTTAAGACTTTTTCATAGTCGAACGGATTGGGGGACCCGACAAGGATGGCACCTTCCTGCAGCTGTATAGTCACATTGTCTTTCATGAATATGGAACCGGTAAGGTACCTTCCGACATAAAACACCAGCCTTCCGCCGCCATTCTCGCTGATGTAATCGATGGCTTTTTGAATGGAAGTGGTGTTTAAGGTTACACCATCCGATTTGATGCTGAACAGCGATGCCTTATAGTCCTTTGCCTGCAGTGGAATCGATATCCCTGCCAATAGCAAAAAAATGATGAGTTTGAATGGTTTCATATCAGAAGCATTAATTATTGGATTCATCGGGAAGTACCTTTTTCGAATTCAATTGCAAGATGACGTAAAGTTAAGATAATGAAATAATTAATTTATTTTTGTCTTATCAGGCTTCGGATAGCCCTGAAATTACTACAGGATATTCAGGGTAGTCCCCGGGTTCATCGTGATCATGGTAATCCTGTTTCCCGGTCCGGGGAGATTATTATTATCCTGTGTTGCAGTACCATTTTTTTTGCAGCCCATAACCATAAGCATGGCCAGCGATAATAAAATCAAACAGAAGGTTCTTGAAATATTCATGATAAGAATTCCTTTCCTGCGCCATGGATTCAATAAACATACAAAAAAGCAGTCTAACTTTAATTCTTGACGCATCTGATCGAAAACCCATCGGTCAGTCCGCCGTTGCTGCGGCTTACGACAGCCCCGGAATCATAATAGAAATATCGCAGGTATCCATTTCCTGATGCAGGAGTACTGGTCCAGTAATAACCGTCCATCTGGAGATGGAAGAAAATCCCTATATAATTGCGGTACCCTCCCGGGAGCGCCGTAAATCCGCTGCTGTTGTCGGCCCCCGTGTTCGGGTACATCCAGTGCGAAGTACCGGTTTCTTTCATTTTGCCGCCTGCAACCTCAAGGCCACCAAGATAATCGGTAAGAACGGTCCAGTCGTCATCAGTGGGAACATGCCAGCCCACAGGAGCCAGGTTACCCGAAGTGGCCGCATAAAAATTATACATCGCACCATATGTGTCTTTATTACCGGTCTGGTCATTATCATACCAGCAATATCCCGGGCCCGCCAGGCTGCCCCATGCAGTGGCATCGGTTACCAGCGGAATGGAAGTACCGTCATTGAAATGTGTGGTTTTCAGGTTCTCAGCCATCCAGGTCTGGGTACCCAGGGTTATAACGTGGTATACGTTGCCGTCGATATCTGTGACGGTCGGGGGTGTCTGGGTTATAAACCCAATTTCATTGCCGTAAGAAGTTCCTGCAGTATTCGTGGCATAAGACCTGATGTAATATTGTGTGCCGTGTGTGAGACCCGTTAAATTGCTGGTAAACGCCCCGCTGCCGCTGCCATCCATGCTGTGGCTGCCTGCGACGGCCGGTGAATGCGATGTACCCCAGCACACTCCCCTGGCGGTCACCGGTGCACTGCCCTCTGATGTGACTTTACTGCTGCATATGGCCCCTGTCTGGGTAATGCTGCTGACTGAATCGGTTTCGACGGTCGGCGCCGTGCGGGCCGCAGTGGTGAAGTTCACCTGGTTCCCGTATCCTGTTCCCATGCTGTTGAGGGCATAAGCCCTTACATAATAAGGCGTACCGGGGACCAGACCAGTGATGCTGCACAGATAGCTTCCTATCCCGGAGCCCCCTTTGATCGTATTGTCGGATATGGTAGGGTTCTGGTTTTTGC
>Ga0182021_10008372_pt1 | contig 12251 bp, 12 predicted proteins | sample 612E3MmetaG_FD_120493 | JGI IMG/M metagenome (GOLD analysis project Ga0182021, IMG submission 120493) | Permafrost microbial communities from Stordalen Mire, Sweden - 612E3M metaG (Illumina Assembly) | ecosystem: Environmental > Terrestrial > Soil > Wetlands > Permafrost | place: Sweden...
GCTGGCAGCCCAAGTTCCAACTCGCCGAATTGGATTTCGTGGAAGGCGACCGGGAATTCATCCACGGCATTTATACTAGTGCCTATGGCAACTCCGATTAACACAGTGCCCTAGGCCATCGCCATGGCTCTACTCAGCGGCATTCATCCCATCGCCGAAGCCTTGCGCGCCGGCCACCCCTTGGAGCGCATCGTGATCGCGCAGGGCGCCGGCGGCCCCCGTTTGCAGGAGATCATCGACCTGGCACGCCGCGCCGGCGTGCCCGTGCGCTTCGAACCGCGTTCCTCGCTGGACCGCCTGGCCAGCAGTTCGGCGCACCAGGGCGTCGTGGCCCTCGGCGCGGCGCGCAAGTACGCCGACCTCGATTCCGTGGCGTCGGCCGAGATGCTGGTGGTGCTCGATGGCGTGGAAGACCCGCACAATCTAGGCGCTGTCATCCGCACCGCCCACGCCGCCGGCGCCGGCGCCATCATTATTCCGGAACGCCGCGCGACCGGCATCACCGACGTGGTGGCCAAGGCCGCCGCCGGCGCGCTGGAACATCTGCCGGTAGTGCGTGTCACCAATATCAACCGCACGCTGGAAGACCTGAAGCGGCGCGGCATGTGGATCTACGGCCTGGATGAGCGCGGCGCCCAGGCGTACGACCAGATCGACTACGCGGCCAGGAGCGTCCTCGTGCTCGGCGGCGAAGGCGGCGGCCTGCACGAGCAGGTGCGCAAGAACTGCGACGTGCTGGTGCGTATTCCCCTGGCGGGCAAAATCTCGTCCCTCAACGTATCGGTGGCCGCCGGCGTAGTGCTCTTCGAATGGAAGCGCCGGCGTTCGGAAAACTCTATAGCCACAGATGAACACCGATAAGCACAGATAAGCATTCTTATCCGTGTTCATCTGTGTTCATCTGTGGCTGAATCTGTTTTATCCGCGTCCTGCTAGAACCGTAGCGCGTCCTGCTCGCCCCGCGCTTCCTTCGGCGCTTTCTTGAACGCGGACGAATCCACCAGCGGGATGTTCGGCTGCTTGCCCTCGAACAGTTCCCGAATCGTCAGAATCTGGATCTTGGGATACTTGCCGTGCAGCGTCTCATAGAAGCCGGCCTTGACCGCCTCCGTCCGCATCGGCCCCGTCGAATCGGCCAGCGTGATAAACACCGATCTGGTTCCAGGCTGGCTTGTCGCCTTTAGAATAGTAGAGGAGGGTATCCGTTACATCCCCATAGCCGATTGAGACATTGCCGTGAGAACTCGTTCTCTTCCAGGTGATTTCCGTCTTGAAATTCACGGCTCCGAACACGGCATCAATTAGGATTTTCAGATAGTGGCTTGCGGTCGGATCGCAGTGCAAGTACATACTGCCGTTCTGCTTGAGCACGCGATGCAGTTCCAGGAGCCGAACCGCCATCATGGAGAGGTACGCCATCATGTCGTTCTCTTTCAAGAACGACCTCATGGAGCGCAGCATTTCGGACGCAGCCGTGTTCCCCCCGGTCATCACCCCGTCAAAGGCCAGTTCCGCTTCGTCCCCCCAGTGCCAGGTGTCCTCGAAAGCCTCGATCTGGGCGCGGGACTTTTCGCCGGCCGTGCTGCCAAAAAGGACGTTGTACGTCGCCTGGCTATTGAACGGCGGGTCCAGGTAGATGAGATCCACGCTTTCATCGTCGATACAGCCGCGCAAGACTGTGAGGTTGTCGCCGTAGTAGAGCCGGTTCATGAAACTGCCAGCGCATCAGACTTCAAGGGACTGACGGTTCAAGGAGTGACACCAACACCTCATTCTTGTAAGTCCCTTATCCTGCAACCCTAGCCCCGCTCTTTCGTCCTTCCCCAAAAGCGGACTCCAACTTCCTCGATGCTAGCATGAGGCCAGCATGACGATTGCCACATCTTACGCCACCTTAGTGGGGCGGTCCCCCTGGACCGCGGCGGACGCCCTCGTCCGCCTGCTGCCCACCGCGCGAGAGGGTACCCAAATGGGTTCGCATGCCATTTCTCAAGAATCACCCTATGTCGCTGAAGCTAAAGCATCCCGCCTAACTCCAGCCGCCCCCAATTGGGTTCGTTTCGCCATCCACGCTCCCGCAGCAGGGCGGGGCAGGCGCTTCCGCCTGCCAATCCTAGCCGCGACTCGCCCCAATTGGGTTCGTTCCGCCATCTACCTCCCCGCTATCCATCGCGAGCTTTCACCGTCCCCTCGGCGAAGCCGCATAGTAGAATCGAGGGGTATGCGTACGCTCGTTCTCCTGCTGATCGCGGCCTCCCTGCCCCTATGGGCCGCCCAGCCGGTGCGCGCGCGCCACGGCATGGTGGTCTCCCGCGAACGCCACGCTACCGCCGTGGGGCTGGAAGTTCTCAAGCACGGCGGCAACGCCATCGACGCCGCGACGGCCGTCGGACTGGCCCTCGCCGTCACCCACCCCAGCGCCGGCAACATCGGCGGCGGCGGCTTCATGCTGATCCGCCTGGCCGATGGGCGCACCACCTTCATCGACTTCCGTGAACGCGCCCCGCTCTCCGCCTCGCGCAACATGTACCTGGACGCCGCCGGCAAGGCCACCCAGGATTCGCTGACCGGCTACCGCGCCGCCGGCGTGCCCGGCACCGTGCGCGGCCTGGAGTACGCCGCCAAGAAGTACGGCAGGAAGCCGTGGGCGGAGCTGGTGCATCCCGCCGTGGAACTGGCCGCCAACGGTTTCCCGGTGTCCTATGCCCTGGCCCAATCGCTGCGCGCAACCCGCGGTCTGAGCGCCTTCCCGGAATCCAACCGTATTTTTCTCAAGGGCGGAAAGCTCTACGAAGCCGGCGAACTTCTGGTCCAGCCCGAACTGGCGCGCACCCTGGAGCGCGTGGAGAAACTCGGCGCCACGGATTTCTACCAAGGCGAGACCGCGCGCCTGCTGGCCAGGGACATGGCGGCGCACGGCGGACTGGTCACCGAAGCCGATCTGAAGGACTACAAAGTGCACGAGCGCGCGCCACTCACCGGCACCTATCGCGGCTACACCATCGTCACCGCGCCGCCGCCGAGTTCCGGCGGAGTGGGCATTCTGCAGATGCTCGGCATGCTCGATGGCACCGGCTACGAAAAGGGCGGCGCCGGTTCCGCCACCGTGGTCCACTACATGACGGAAGCCATGCGCCGCTACTTTGCGGACCGCTCCGAACACCTGGGCGATCCCGATTTCGTCAAGGTGCCGCTCTCTTCCCTGCTCTCCCCCAAATACATCGCCCGCCAGCGCGCGTCCATCGACAGGGAACGCGCCACGCCCTCCAGCGAAATCAAGGCCGCGATCTTCGACCGGCAAGAATCGGTGGAGACCACGCATTATACGGTGGCCGACGCGGAGGGCAACGTAGCGGCGGTGACGTACACCTTGAACGGCGGCTACGGCAGCAAGGTGACGGCTACCGGCCTGGGCTTCCTGTTGAACAATGAGATGGACGATTTCGCGCCCAAGCCCGGCGAGGCCAATATGTACGGCCTGATTCAGGGCGAGGCGAATGCCATCGCGCCGGGCAAGACCCCGCTCTCTTGTATGACGCCCACCATTGTGCTGAGGGATGGCAAACCGGTGCTCGCCCTGGGGTCGCCGGGCGGGCCCACCATCATCAATACGGTGCTCGAAGTCATCGTCAACGTGCTGGATTTCGGCATGAACGTGCAGGACGCGGTCGATTGGCCGCGCTTCCACCATCAATGGATGCCGGATGTCCTCTCCATGGAACCTGGCTTCTCTCCGGACACCGTGGCGCTGCTCGAAACGCGCGGTTACACGGTGAAGCGCGTCAACGCGCAGGGCGAGACGGCAGCCATCCGCTGGATCGACGGATGGCTGGAAGGCGCGCCCGATCCCCGTACCGAAGGTACGGCGGAAGGATACTAAGCATGACATTTCCGAAGTTCACGAACTCGAGCCCTGACCGCTCCCTGACGGTCGCGGCTCCGATTGGGGCGGCTCTGGTCAGAGCCGCGACCGGGGTACCCACCTGGGGTCGGGAGCGGTTGTCTCGATGAATCACGTACTGTCCACCCGTCTGTTCGTCGAGCACCGGCTGACGTCGGCGCTGCTCGGCAGAATTCAGCAGGCCGGAATCCCCGCAGTGGAAATTGTCTGCGCGCGCCAGCACCTCGATTATCGCGATAAGGCGCAGATCGCCGAACTCTGCTACTGGTTCCGCGATTCCGATTTGAAGCTCCACTCGCTGCACTCGCCCACGTGTACCGATGAGATATGGGGCCGCTCCGGACCGCACGCCGTGATCAACATCACCGAACCGGTCAAGGGCACGCGCCTGCACATGGTGGACGAGATCAAGCGCGCCCTGGAAATCGCCGAGACCATCCCCTTCAAATACCTCGTCCAGCACATTGGGGTGAGCGGGGAAGAGTTCGACATGCACAAGTTCGACGCCGCCTGGAGCGCGCTCGAAGAGCTCAACCTGTTTGCCCGCGGGCGCGGCGTCGAAATCCTCCTGGAGAACATTCCCAACGAACTCTCCAGCGCGGAGAAGCTGCTCCAGTTCGAGGAACTCACCCACGTCGGATTGAACTATGTGTTCGATACCGGCCACGCCAACATGGGCGCGGGAGTGGAGCACGAATTCCAACTGATGAAGGCGCGCATACGCTCCACCCACGTCCACGATAACAACGGCAAGGACGATCACCACCTCTTCCCGCTGGTCTCCGAAGGCGGCACCATCGATTGGAAGAAGACCATGGAACTGCTGCGCTCTGGCGAAGATCGGTATCCGCTGGCGCTGGAGCTGAAGGACCGTGACGAATGCCCGCATCCGCTGGAGACCGCCTGCCAGGTGTTGGCCCGGCTGGAAGCGCAGTAAGAGCGAAACGACAATCGCCATGATTCAACCCGACAGCTACGTACGGAGCCTGCTGAAACGCTCCCCCGGAGAACGCGTCACCGCCCGCGGCTGGGTGAAGACCCGCCGCGACAGCAAGAACGTCCACTTCATCCAGCTCAACGACGGCAGCTCGCCCGTGGACCTGCAAATCGTTCTCGATCCCGGCACGGTCCCCCAGGACGTGGTCTCTAGCATCACCACCGGCGCCTCGATCAGCGTGGAGGGCGAACTGGTGGCGTCCATGGGCAAAGGGCAGGCCGTGGAACTGAAGGCGGTCGGGCTCACGATTCACGGCACGGCGGACCCGGAACACTACCCGCTGCAAAAAAAGAAGCACACGCTGGAAACGCTCCGCGAACTCGGGCATCTGCGCACCCGCTCCAACACCTTCGGCGCGGTCTTCCGCGTGCGCAACGCGCTGGCAGTGGCCATCCACAAGTTCTTCCAGGATCGCGGGTTTTTGTACGTCCACACGCCGGTGATTTCGGCATCGGATGCCGAGGGCGCGGGTAGCATGTTCCAGGTGACCACGCTCGATCTGGAAGCTCTCGGTAGGACAGACGATCGCCTTTTGTCGTCTGTCAACTTGTCGTCTGTCAACTTGTCGTCTGTCAACTCGTCGTCTGTCAACCAGCCCAAAGGGGCGCCCGATTTTACCCAGGATTTCTTCGGCAAGCGCACCTTCCTGACGGTCAGCGGACAGCTCGAAGCGGAGATTTTCGCCCACGCCTTCGCCAACGTCTATACTTTCGGCCCCACTTTCCGCGCCGAGAATTCCAATACCCCGCGCCATCTGGCCGAGTTCTACATGATCGAGCCGGAGATGGCCTTCTGCGACCTCAACGACAATCAGGATCTGGCCGAGGCCTTCCTCAAGAGCCAGGTGGAACAGGTCACGAACGCCTGCGGCGCGGACCTTGATTTCCTGACGAAGTGGTACGATCCGGAATTGCGCCAGACGCTCGACGGTCTGATGAATTCGAGCTTTGAGCGCATCACCTACACCGAAGCCATCGAGCTGCTGAACAAATCCGGCAGAAACTTCGAGTTCCCCACCGCCTGGGGCGTGGACATGCAGAGCGAGCATGAACGTTACCTCACCGAGGACGTGTTCCGCAAGCCGGTGATTGTCACCGGCTATCCGAAGGGCATCAAGGCGTTCTACATGCGCGGCAACGACGATGGCAAAACGGTGGCCGCCATGGACGTGCTGGCGCCGCGCATCGGCGAAATCATCGGCGGCAGCCAGCGCGAGGAGCGCCACGACGTGCTGTTGGAGCGCATCCGCGAGATGGCCGCCCACGGTCTCAAAGAAAAGGACTACTGGTGGTACCTCGACCTGCGCCGCTTCGGCGGCGTCCCTCACTCCGGCTTCGGCATGGGCTTCGAGCGCATGATGATGTACCTCACCGGCATGAAGAACATCCGCGACGTCATCCCCTTTCCCAGAACCCCGGGCAACGCGGAGTTTTAGCCGCCTCCCGTTCAACCTCGCCAGGCGCCATACAACCAATAATTCCAACATCCGAATAACAAATCCTAGTCTGCCTGCCGGGCGTTTTTCTATAATTTGGGTAAAGCGTCTACTGGGGACCACGCCACTCAGTGAGGAGTCCGAACAACATGCATAAGCCGATCAAATACGCTGAGAAAGCTCTGACATATGCCGCCGGTGCGGCCTGGTTCGTCTTCGATAAGTTCAACCAGATCGGCCAGAACCCGGGCTTCGTCCCCAAGTGGAGCGACAAACCGCTGCTCAAGAGCTGGGAAAAGACCAAGCCGCCGCTCGGCTGGCCGCGCGAAACCGATTCGCTGTGCCCGCGCTGCGTGCCGGAAATCCGCCAACAGATTCTGGATGGCAAGACGCCGCTCGAAGTCCTCTATACCGACAAACCCGGCGAGATCAAGGCGCAAGTGATCGAGCGCGACGGCAAAATCCTGATGGTGAAGGATTGCCCTATCCACGGCCACTTCGAAGACGTCATGGCCATCGATCCCGCGTTCTTCAAGCACCTGGAAGCGGTCTTCCCCGGTCGCGACATCCGCGCCCACAACGATGCCGCGCTGCACCATCACGGCTCGAGCACCGTCATCCACGGACGCGGTTCGGTGCTGACCGTCGACCTGACCAATCGCTGCAACATGATGTGCGATCCCTGTTTCATGGACGCCAACCAGGTCGGCTTCGTCCACGAGTTGAGCTGGGAAGATATCAAGACGCTGCTGGATAACGCCGTCACCATCAAGCCGAAGCGCCAGATGAGCGTGCAGTTCTCCGGCGGCGAGCCCACCATCTCGCCGCACTTTTTGAAAGCCGTGGCCTACGCCCGCGAAGTGGGCTACACCAGCGTGCAGGCCGCCACCAACGGAATCGAGTTCGCCAAGAGCCCCGAATTCTGCCGCCAGGCAGCCGACGCCGGCCTGCGTTACGCCTACCTGCAATTCGACGGCATCGGCAACGCCGCCAACGAGCATAGGAAAGTGGGCAACCTCTTCGATGTCAAGCTGCGCGCCATCGAAAACCTCTACTCCAACGGCGTGGACATCATCCCGGTGATCACCATCATCAACGGCATTAACAACGAGCAGGTGGGCCGCATCGTGCAGTTCGCGCTCGACAATCCGAAACGCATTCCCTTCCTTTCGTTCCAGCCCGTATCCTTCACCGGCCGCGACGAGGCCGTCACCGACGAGCGCCGCGCCGCCCAGCGCTACACGCTTTCGCACCTGGCGCACGACGTGAAGAACCAGACCGGACTGGGCGAGCCGGCGCGCGACTGGTTCCCCATTTCCTTCATGTCCACCTTCAGCGATTGGAGCGATCTGACCCACGGTCCGCAAGCCGATTGGGGACAGTTAAGCTGCGGGTGCCATCCCAATTGCGGCACCGGCATGGCCGTCATGGTGGACAAGGAAACCAAGGAAAGCGTTCCGGTGACGGCGTTCCTCAATGCCGGCCGTTGGGCCAGGGACGTGGCGCGAATCAACGACGCCGCCCGCGGCAAGTGGCTGAGCGTGATCGGCATGACGCTGGCCCTTGCCCGCAATTACGACCCTTTCCAGACGCCCACCCACTTCAAGCTCACCGACATGCTGAAGAAGCTCGACAAGACCTTCGGCGCTACCGGCAAGAACTACGGAAAAGTGGGCAAAGACCGCACCATGGACGACATCGAAAAGCGGCGCAAGGATCGCTGGAACTTCCTGTTCATCGCGGGAATGTGGTTCCAGGATCTGTTCAATTACGACTTCCGCCGCACCGAGCAGTGCATCATTCCGTATGCCACCCAGGAAGGCGAAATCTCCTTCTGCGCCTACAACACCGGCGTGGGCTGGCGCAACATCATCGAGAAGATGCACATGACCGCCACGCTCACCAAGTGGTATGAAGAGCACGGCAAGCACGAGATTTTCGCCGGCGGCAAGAGCGTCCCGCTGGCCAACCGCGAGCACGCCATGGTGCTGAGAGAAGACATCGTGACCACCGAAATCCAGCACGATCTGGACAACCTCGGCATCGCCAAGACGGCGCGCGAAGAGAAATCGCGGGCGCGCGACGCCAAAATGAAGCAGGACGCCGAGAACGCCCGCATGGCCAAACTGTACCGCGAGCATGTCTTGCAGGAGAAGCCGGTGGCCGGACTGGTGAGCATCGAGTCGCTCGCTTCCGCGCCGAAGCCGGTGGCTAAGAAAGTGGAAGAGCGCGAAGAAGTCGGCAGCTTCGGCGACTAATCCATAAGTCCATTCGCGCTACTCGACCACCGGAACCAGATCCGATTCGATGATCCGCTGGTCGGCGGTCAGAAGGCGCAGGCGATGAACGCGAGCGGTGGCGACAATGACCCGGTCGCCTGGATCGCGCAAAGCGTTGCCCATGGCTGCCATTTCGTAGGCGATATCCGTAGTGAGGGGAATGATCCGAAACGCCGGATTGGTATCCAACTCATAAAACACTTTCTCCAGTCTGAAGCTGAGCCGCTGCTTCCCTTCATTAAGAAATGCAAGTTCCAGCAGGCTCATTGCACTGACGCCGACGCACTCTCTATGCCTGTCAACGTCATCAAGAATGCGACATTGCTCGCGCGACAGTCTCCTGGGTTCGTAGAGCCAACGGACCACGATGTGGGTGTCGAGGAGAAGATGAGGATTCAAAAGGTCCGATCCTCAATCGCGCCGCAGCGCATCCCACAGATCCGAAGTGTCGAAATTGACGATGTCCCCGAGAATCTTGCCCTGTCCGGCCAAAATACCTTTGGGCGATCTCCATGCCGGTTTCTTCGCGGCGGATACCGTCGCTACCGGGCGTCCACGCTTGGTCACCGTAATCGTGCCTCCCTGCTCCTCGACTTCGTCGAGCAACGCCAGGCATTTGGCCTTGAACTCGGTAGCGCCGATGACACGGTTCTTCATACACTCATCATACCTCATTCCGATATGGTCATCTGACCAGTAGCCCCGCCCTGCCCCAGGCGCTCAGCGGCGTCACCGGCCCATCCAGCGCGTGAATCTGGAACGCCACTTCCCTGCCCCGCACCTCCACTCCCGTCCAGCCGAAGAACCAGCCGTCCTTATACTCGCCGCTGAGCCGCAGGTGCGCGCCCGCGCTCGGCAGCGTCAGGTACGTGACACCTTCCAGCTCCGCGTGGATCAACTGATGCACGTGCCCAGCCACTACGCAGCACACGCCATAGCGCTTGGCGAGGCGGTGCAGCGGCCCGTTGGTCGAGCCCAGCGCCGCATCGAGAAGCCACGAGGGGCGATGCGACACCACGAACTTCACCTGTGCCGCCGCATGCTCGCGCAGATCGCCTTCCAACCACGCCAGTTCGCCCGCCGGCCAATCGTCGGACCGGCTGTTGTCCAGCACCGTGAAATGCGCCGAGCCGGAATCGAAACTGTAATGCGGCGCCCGGCCCGCGTACTGGCGGAACAGCCGCTCCGACGCCTCGCTCCAAATATCGTGATTGCCGGGCGCGAGGTAGAGCGGGATCTTCCGGTACGGTTCGAAAATGCGCAGCGCCGCGCGCCACTCGGCTTCCGCCGTGGAGTCGTTCAGCCCCTGTATGGTGTCGCCGACCGACAGCACGAAGGCCGGCTGGGCTCCTGACAACTCCCGCCAGACGCGTTCATAGACACCGGTTTGCGCTTCCCCGGTGCGGTCGCCCAGGAGCACGAAATGGAGGTGGTCGGGAGCCGCGCCGCCAATGGCCAGCCATGCCGCCACCGCCAGGGCAGCGAGCCCGGGCAGAACCCGCCGCATCACTTTTCACCCGCCGGCGCGGCCACGAAGCGGTATCCCACCCCGCGCACCGTCAGCAAGTGCCGCGGTTTAGTCGGGTCGCGTTCGATGTAGCGCCGCAAGCGCACGATGAAATTATCGATGGCGCGCGTGTCGGTATCCTCGTGCAGCCCCCATACCTCTTCCAGCATGGACTTGCGCGGCACCGGCTTGCCCTCCCGCTGGATCAGAAAGCGCAGCAGGTTGGCCTCCATCAGCGTCAGCGGAAACACCTGATCGCGCACGTGCAACTCCAGCAGGTCGAAGTGGACCGATTTATCGCCGAAGGTAAACGTATCGCCCGCCTCGGCAAGAGGAACCGGCGCCAGAGGAATGGCCGCCGCCAGCCACTCGCGGCGGCGCAGCAACCCGCCGATGCGCGCGATCAGGATGGCCAGTTCGAAAGGCTTGGTCAGGTAATCGTCGGCGCCCGCTTCGAAACCGAGGAGGATGTCCTCGGCATGGCCGCGCGCGGTCAGCATCAAAGTGGGAATGAACTGCCCCGCGTGGCGCAGTTCCCGCATCACCGTGAACCCGTCCTTGCCGGGCAGCATCACATCCAGCACCACCACGTCGAACCGCTCCGCGCCCGGCAACAGCCGTTCGAGCGCCGCTTCCCCGGTCTCCACCACTTCCACCTGATAGCCCTCGGCTTCCAGGTTGAAACGCAGTCCCTCGGCCAGGTGCACTTCGTCTTCCACTACCAGGATTCGGCTCATTTGGCGATTGGCAATTGCAGCGCGAAGGTGCTGCCGTGTCCCGGCCCTTCGCTCTCCGCCCAGACGCGCCCGCCGTGCCGTTTGGCCACGGAGCGCACGATGTACAGCCCCAACCCGGTGCCCTTGATGCGCGACGCCAGCGGCCCCGGCACGCGGTAGAATCGCCGGAAAACGCGGGTCAGCTCCGATTTGGGAATCCCCGGGCCCTGATCTCGCACCCGCAAGATCACAAAGCGCCCGTCCAGTTTGGTGGTTTCCACCGTGACGTTGACCTTCGAGGCCGAGTACTTCACGGCGTTGTCGATCAGGTTGGTGACCGCCGCGCGGATCTCGTCCAGGTCGCCGAACACCGCCGCCGGGCCGCACGGCTGGTAACTCAGTCCTTCCTTCGGTACGCGGTGCAGCGTGCGCACCACTTCCACGCTGGAGCGGATCACCTCGTCCAGGTCGATCCGGGTCGGGTTCACACGATGCGCGGCAGAGCCCACGCGGCCCGTGCGCAGTACCTGCTCGATGGTGGAAAGCAGCCGGTCGCTATCCTCCAGCATGGTCCGGTAGAACTCCTGGCGCTTGGCCTCGTCCACCGGGCGGGTTTGCAGCGTCTCCAGGTACAGCCGGATCGAGGCCACGGGAGTTTTCAGCTCGTGCGTCACGGCGTTGATAAAGGCGTCGTGTTGCTCGCTGCGGCGGATTTCGCGGACCACGAAGATCGTGTTGAGCCCGATGCCGCAACTGATCATCAGCACCAGCAGGATCCCCAGCACCAGCAGGATGCCGTGCCGCCAGTTCAGCAGAAAATAGCCGATGTACAGGACCAGCAGGATGGAGATCAGCCCGACGCCCAGCGCGATATGCCCGGCGATCGATCTGCGCCGCCCGGTGAATTCCATGACTCCAGGTTAGCGCGCCTTGGGGCTGACAAGGCTGCCACGGGTTTTGCGGCGCCTTTTGCCGGGAACTCGCCGGCAGTTCCTGGTTGTTGGCAGCGGCGGTCCATCCCCGAGTTCCCGCTATGCTATCGTTAAAGTTCTCGAACAGTAGCACCCTCGGAGGCTTCGGAACCCAGGTGCGCACCCTTCCGATCGCCCCCGATAAAGCCTCTTTATGGAAACTCGATACTCACCCAACGATGCCGGCTATCGGCAAATGGGCACAAAGGAACTGCGCTCCACCTTTTTGGTGGATTCGCTGTTTGTGCCCGAGAAACTCGAACTCGTCTATACGGATAACGACCGGGCCATCGTCGGCTCCGCCGTGCCCGTGGCATCGCCCATCCAGTTGACCGCCGACGCCGAACTGCGCGCCGCGTATTTCTGCGAGCGGCGCGAACTGGGCGTACTCAATATCGGCGGCCCGGGCGCAGTGGAAGTCGATGGGAAGCGGTTCGATCTGGCC
>Ga0182021_10008373_pt1 | contig 12251 bp, 10 predicted proteins | sample 612E3MmetaG_FD_120493 | JGI IMG/M metagenome (GOLD analysis project Ga0182021, IMG submission 120493) | Permafrost microbial communities from Stordalen Mire, Sweden - 612E3M metaG (Illumina Assembly) | ecosystem: Environmental > Terrestrial > Soil > Wetlands > Permafrost | place: Sweden...
ACGTTCTCAAATCTGCTTGAGACGCGGTGACGACTCTCATGGTCTCAGAGTGGGGACAGCATCCATCGCTTCCGGCCGACGCCCTGACCGTGAGTTCGCGACCTTGCAGGAGACCTGACCGTCGACAGTGCTGATGCGTGACCCCTCCCTAAATTGACGGACAGCTGCCAAGCAGCACGACGTACTCACGCTGCCGGCCATTTGCAGGCACTCGAGAACGGCAAGTTCAGAGCGTGCGAATCCTCAAGTTCGGGGGATGCGCCTGCGAGGGTTGTCGGCGTCAATCGCGCCGGACTGGCCTAAGCGCTGCGGCGCCATCGCCGAGCAAATATACGCACACAAGTCCGACTACCCACAACGCCGGGAACTCCCAGCCGCCGCCCTTGCTGGTGAACAGCCAACCGTTGGCACCGTGGACCATAACAATGGTTGCCGCGATTTCAACCGCCAACGGGACCGCGACCAACGGGGCATAGATGCCCAGGATAAGTGCCAAGCCGCCGAGCAGTTCAACGGCGATGATTGCATAGGCCACGATAGCTGGCAGGCCGAGACCTCCTGCGTAGCCGACAAAGCCCGGAACGGTAAAGACGAAGACCTTTAGGCTCACGTGGGCCAAGAAAAGTATGCCCAGGCTTACTCGCAACAGGAGTGCCGCGTAGGGTGCGGTGGATGTTTTGATCATGGTGTCTCAGAGTTTGGTCCGTGGTCGCGAGGCGTAAAGTTCGCAACGCGTGTGGGTCGAGAACGCCAAAGTACGTCGAGTCGTCTTTCTTGTTGCACGATCTGGTCCGGCGTGACCGTTCCTGCGAACTCGGATTGACTTGTCATTTGCGGCTTCTCTTCGTCGTTTCTTGCGAATATGACTTTGTCCGTTCGGTGCCCGCGTTCTGTTGCGCCAATCGTCTCTACTGGCAGCTGAAATTCGCTGCGTCTTCCATGCTTCCGGTACCCGAGAACTTGGCCACCTTCGGGTAGGCGCACAGCGGACGGGTGCGACCCGGGGGGATGCTCCCGAGGTCAGCGTTTTGGGCCAACGTGCGTGCAGTTGCAATCACGCTGTCCGGCGCCTGGCCCTTCTCAACCCATGCGACCAGAGGCGTCAAGAAGTCGTACTGATCCGTGGTCGGCCCGCCCGAACAATGGTTCTGCCCGGGCACCGTGAAGACACGGGCGAAGTTTGTCGCATCACCGCTGTTTGCGGCCGTCAATCCGTTGTACCAATTGACGGTGTCGTTGTAGGAGAACACCGGATCGGCGCTGCCGTGGTAAACGATCAATTTGGCACCACGATTGCGCAGCGCGCTTAGGTCGGTAGGATTGGGCGGGGTGTTCACGGCCATCGGCGACTCCGTGAACGTGGCGTTGGTCCCGTTGATCAGTGACTCTGCTTTGTCAAAGTCGTAATTCAGCGTCCAATCGATCAGCGTGCCGCCCAGTCCCGTCACGACAGTCGGATCGGCGGGCGGGGTGGAGAAGATGAAGATGCCCGATCCGACAAAGACCTGGTTCAGACCATATTTGCCGATCCCGGTGCCGGCACCATTGCTCGTCCCCATCTTCCAACTGCGCCAGCCGCCAGAGTTGATGCCGTTGGCGAACGGCCAATCAGAGTACAGCGCCTTGCCGTCCGAATTCTTGGCGCCCTCAAACATCTTGGCGAGTGTGGACTTCTGCAATTTGGTCAGGCAGGTTCCGTCCGAAGCCTGACCGGGCGCACAGGTGGTGACGTCATTGGCAAGCGAGAAGGCAGCCTGGCAGGCCTTGACGTCGTTGACCATTCCGTCGGCGGCGCCATCGAGTGCATCGCACATTGCAAGGATCCGGGAATTGACGTAGCCCATGTCGGCAGCGTTCAGCGCGCTCCAGACGGCAGGTCGGTTGGTTACGGGATCAGTAGACTGGGCGGCAGCCATCAGCGCTTGCAGATCCCATTCTTCGGCCACCCGTGCACGCGGGAGATTGAACCCAGGGTCGCCGGCGATGATGCCGTCGTAGTCAGCCGCGTATCTGGCCGCCGCGACCATGCTGTGCCGTCCACCGTTGGAGCAACCCACCATATAGGAGCGATCCGGGCCGCGGCCGTAAGCGGCATTGATCAGGCCCTTGGCCATGGGGGTCAATGTACCCACGGCACCATATCCGTAGTCCTTGCGAGCCTGCGGGTCCAGTCCAAAGACCTGCCCCGAGATGCCCATGCCCGTGGTCGGGTCGTTGGGATAGCTGGCATCCGGCGTGTGCCCGGCGTCGGATGTCAATACTGCGAAGCCTTCGATCAGGCCGTTGCTCTGCGGGCTCCCCCCTCCCTTGCGCCCGAACGCACGGGTAGTGTCGGTATTGATTGCCCCGTCGTTGCCGCCATTGACCTGATGGAAGAAGCGGCCATTCCAGTTCGTGGGCAAGCGCATTTCGAAATTGATCGCATAGGGTTTGCCGTCGATACCGGTGCGTGGATTCATCTTCCCGACGACAACGCAGTGCGCCGGCAGAGACAGCGGCACGCCATCGGCTGTGGAGGTGACCGCACCCGCCGCCATCGGCGTGGCTGAGGTGATGGTCGTGCCCGCGAAGGTAAACGATGTCAGCGAAGCACAATTGGCGAGAGTTCCACTTTGGGCTGCTGCAAGTTGGGGCAACGCGGGTGGACTGTCATTGCCACTGCCGCAGGCAGACAGCACCATCGCCATGCCCGCAGAAGCCAGCGTGGCATAGAAGGTGTACGGCGAATCGGGAGAATTGCGCAGGCGGTCACAGGTCATCTGAGTCTCCGGGGATGTTTTGGGGTTCCCTGATCGCCCGACGAGCTTCCGGGTTTGATGGCTGAGCGGGGTACCGGGCATGTACTTAATGTAGTTAAGCACTTTGAGTTAGTGTGTCAGTAACTTCCCTATATTTCATTAAGCAAATGATTCATACAGTGACGGACGCCTCCGGGATCATGACCGTCGTGCTGGGCGAGCGACAATGGCTCCAATGAACAAGAACAGACGTTCGGCAGACGAACTCGTACCTCAGGGAGGGCTGGTCGAGGGTGGCATTCGGGGCGTCCTCGGATATCAGCTCGCGCAGGCCACCATCGTTACAACGGAGGCTTTCGTTCGCGTTGTCGGTGACCCGCTCGAATTGCGCCCTGTGGAATTCACCATCCTGCAACTCGTTCAGGAGAACGCCCCCGTTACGGCCACCAAAGTCGCCAAGGCCCTGGCCGTCACGACGCCAGGCGTCACCATCTGGCTGGATCGCCTCGAACAGAGGGGTCTGCTCAAGCGCGAGCGAGACGAAACCGATCGCCGAACGCAAAATCTGCGCGTGACCGGCAAGGGCAACGAGCTCGTGACGAATGCGTTGAGCCGCCTGCTGCACGAGGACCAGGAGACCCTGAAACAACTGAGCAGTGGTGAGCGACAGTTGCTGCTGGAATTGCTGCACAAAGTCGCTCGATCGCGCAAGCGCTAAGTGTTGGGCTTCGACCACTCGCGGCACGGACGCGCCACAGATATCGCACCATCGGCCAATGGGAGTGACTGCCGCACTACCGCTGCAAGCTGATCGTGATGAAGAAGATCACCTGTCGACAGGGTCGGCTCTCTGACTTCGAGTTGATGGACATCGATGCCTGGTATGGGTCGGAACTCGACCGCCACCGCTCAACGGCATGAACGTCGGGTATCGGGCGCCCAACCTGGCGATACATGTGACCGGATTGGGTCGAGGTTGTGTCACCTGGCAGGGTTGAGGTCTCGGATTTCGACGCACAAAGGGCTTACGCCCTCGCCAATTGCATCGCCTTCATCGTCTTGGCTATGCCCAAGATGCTGATCACCCGCTTGAGGTTATATGCGAGCACGTGCAAGCTCACTTCGGTGCGCACCTGGGCGAGCGTCTTCATGAGGAAGTGCGTCGACCCCATCCAGTGCTTGAGTGTTCCGAAGACGTGCTCGATCGTGCGTCGTCGCACCTTCATCGCGTCGGGCTTGCGATCCAGACGTCGCTGCATCTTCTCAAGTACCGCCTCGTGCTCCCAGCGCCGCACGCGTCGCTCTTTACCGGTCGTGCACTGGGCCTTGAGCGGGCGGCAGCAGTCAGTCTATTCCTGACCATTAGGGCTCGATCCCTATCGCCACCCGCTCGAGCCTCTGAGGCTGTGAAGCAGACAAATTCCTTCTGGTCCTGAGTGTTCACCGGCCCCAAGGTACCCGGCAGATTGTCCGCCAGCCACGTCGAGCCGGTAGACGGAATTGAAGCCGACGCCGGCCCGCGCACACCTGCTCCGATGGCTGCTCACGACTATCCTTTGCTTCAGCACAGCCGCAGAGTTCAACCGCGCCCGTAAAGCACTTGGCGCTGCTTTGCATAGCGATCGCTCTCGGCGCTGAGTAGTGACTTTAGTTGCCCTCGCAACCATTGATAACTCGGCTCCTTATGCGTTCGCTTGTGCCAATATTGATGAATCGGGAAGGTCGGGGGAGGAAACGGCAGTGCAAGGACAACCAGAGCCGCGGAACGCGCAAAGTCGATGGCGGTACCCAGCGGTATCGTGGCAACGAGATCGGAGCGCGCAATTGTGGCCGGCAGGCTCAAGTGATTCGGTGAACTGAGGACGACCCGTCGCCTGATTCGTTCGCGCTCGATCGCCTGTTCAAGCAAGGCAGTGGAACGGGCAGGGCTCACGACAACTGCATGGCCCAGGGAAGCGTAGGCTGCCCGGGTCAAGCCAGTGGCCAGCACTGGGTGCCCGCGCCGAACGATGCATGCGTAGGTGTGCGTCGACAGGGCCTGCCGAAAATATGGCGCCCGGTCGAGCCCCGGAAAGTAGCCGATCGCTAGATCGGCCGCGCCCCCGGCAAGAAGTTCGCGCAGGGGAGTCGCGCTCGGGGATACGACTTCGACGCAAGCGTGCGGCGCGTGCACTGAAAGGTGTTCGATCAGCGCCGGCATGAAAACCACTTCGGCTACGTCGGACATCGACACTCGAAAAGTGATCTCCGAGGCCCGTGGGTCGAAGCTCGAAGCATCCAGTACATCGCGCTCGATTTGCTGCAACACCGCGCGCGCTGTTTCGGCAAGCGTGATGGCACGGGGTGTTGGACGCATGCCCGCGCCACTGCGGACGAAAAGCTCGTCGCCGATTTGCAGCTTGAGCCGCGACAGCGCTGTGCTGAAGCCTGACTGGCTCATCCGAAGGCTCTCGGCAGCTCGCCCCAAGTGACGTGTCTGCTCGAGGGCGACCAGCAAACGAAGCAAATTGAGATCCAGCGGCTTCATCGTCCAGAACGATAACCGAACTTCGCTATTTTCGATTGAGAGATTGACATTGTCGACCTATCCTCGTGGCCACAGAGTAGGAGACAAGCGTTGACGAAGTCCGTGGCCCCGGACAGTGAAGTCCGTCGCAAACACGTGGCTGCGCTGCAGCGCAGCATTCCCATCACGCGCATGGTGGACTATGGTGTGCCGCTTGGCGACGCCCTGCGTGTGCACGAATTCACCAGCACCGATGCGCCTGAAAGTTGGGACGACGTCTGTGAGGCGCAGGCCAGGCGGCACACCACACTGGCAGAAGGCGCATTGCGTACGCGCTGTACCCGGACCGCTTCGCAAGCCTGGCGCGCAGCGTCCGCATTGCTGCAATGCGCGCAGCTGAACTTCAACGCCGACCTGCCACGCAAAAAGACTCTCTATGATCTGGCGGCGCAGGCAATGGCGCAGCACGCAGCGCTCTCCACTGACCTGACGGCATGCGTCGTTCCGACGCCCAGTGGTAATTTGCACGGGTGGATCGTGCACCCTCCCAAAGCCGTCCTTGCGGCGGTCGTGGTGGTTGGCGGTCTTAGCGGCTGGGGCATCTCCTATCTCAACATGGGCCGGGCGCTGGCGTCACGGGGCATCCTGGCCGTACTTGCCGAAGGACCGGGGCAAGGACTCAGTCGCCTGCGTGAAGGCGTTTACTTGAACGAGCGGACCCTGCCGCTGTTCAGCAAATTTCTCAACGCGGCGGGTGCCAGCTCAGCCAGCCGCTTCGGCGTCTGGGGCAACAGCTTTGGTGGATTGCTGGCGGCGCAACTGGCAGCGCGCGACCCGCGCGTGCGGGCGGTCTGCATCAACGGCGCCCCGATGACAACTTCGGTTCCGACGTTTCGCACAGCGCGTGAACAGATGGAAGCCCTCTTTGGGACACGGGAAGAGCAAGAACTCACCGACCGCCTGGGCATGCTCTCGATGGACCCGCAACGCCAACAGTTTGCCGCGTCCACGCTGATCGTCCAAGGCGGCCGCGACGTGTTGGTGCCGCTCGGCGAACAACTTGGCTTCTTCGCGCTGTCCACAGCAGAAGAGAAATCGGTTTTGACCTGGGACGACGGAGAACACACGATCTACAACCATGCCGACGAGCGCAACAGTCGCATCGCGGACTGGTTCGCAGCGCAATTGGACGCGTCAGCAGTGTGATCAGGTCCGGCCTTCAGGCCGAGAGAAAAAAGATGGAGACAAACATGAGCAACGCCACCAGGAAGTTTGATGTCATCGTCGTCGGATATGGTCCCACGGGTCTCATCCTGGCTTCATTGCTGGGCCAACGAGGCCACCAGGTGGCCGTGGTGGAACGATGGCCTGACCTCTACGGTAAGCCAAGGTTGACGCACATTGACGGCGAGACAGCGCGACTAATCTCATTGGCCGCCGACGGAGAACAAGCCCTGCGCGAAGCTTGGTCCACGCCCCACTACAACTGGACCAATGGCAAGGGTCAGCTGCTGATCGATGTGGCCGCAGGAAATACCAGAAAAATGATCTGGGACGATCACATCTCGGTCCATCAGCCGCACATCGAGGAAGCGATTCACGAACGCATCATGTCACTCCCGAATGTCAGCCTGTTTCGGGGCTGCACCGCCACGGCCATCGAACAAGATGCGTGCGGCGTCGCCCTGAGCTGCCAGCCGTGGCGCAAGGGGGAAGAGTCTTCCGAACCGGCACGCGGACAGATGCAGCTGACGGCGCGCTACCTGGTCGGCGCCGACGGATCGAAGAGCTTTGTGCGGCAATGCATCGGTGTCGAGCGCACCGATTTTGGCTTCAACGAGCGCTGGCTGTGCGTGGATACCGAGCCGCTGCGCCCGCTGCCATCGAAGTTCAACGACAACGCCCAGCAGATTTGCGACCCGCGTCGTGGCTACATGTTCATGCCGATTGGTCGCAAGCGGCAGCGGTTCGAGTTTGCGCTGCTGCATTCGGAAACTACCGAATCGATGCAGACGCCCGACGCGGCCTACCGGCTCCTCAAGACTTACCATGGGCTGGAGCGAGACGATGTCAGCCTGATTCGCACCCTGGTCTACACCTTCGAGTGCCGACTGGCGCAGTCGTGGAAGGTCGGACGCGTCATCCTCGCCGGCGACGCCGCTCACACCAACCCGCCTTATCTGGGGCAGGGCGCCTGCTCCGGCATGCGCGACGGCGCCAACCTGGCGTGGAAGTTTGACTTGGTGCTGCGTGGCGTTGCCGCCGATGCGCTACTAGACACCTACGAGGCCGAGCGCCGCCCCCACGCGCAGAAGCTCATGCTTGACTCGCGTGCGCTGGGGCTAGTTGCCAACACCTCGAATCCGGTCAAGGCGGCGGTCCGCGATCTGCTGTTTAAGTTGAAGCTGACTCCCAAGCCCAAGTTCCCGATCCTCACTGCCGGCGTCATCGTCCACGGCAACGACGGCAAACCGGCTCCCAATGCCGGAACGTTACCGCCCCAGGGTCGCCTGACTGTGGGCGACCGCACCATGCGGTTCGACGAACACGTTGGATTCAACTTCTCACTGGTCATGAGGCCAAGTGTGGCCTACGCCGTACCGCCTGCGCTGCGGCGCCCACTGGAGGCGGTCGGCGTTCGCCTTGTCGAACTGGCGGGCCCGGGCGCGACATCGGACAACCGGGTAGTCGACACCGACGGCATTTACGGGCGCCTGCTGGACTCACTCAATGCCGATGCCGCACTGATACGACCCGACTTTGTTTTGTTTGGCTGCGCTGCCCGCGCGAACGTCGCCGACCTTGCAAACGAACTGCTCGAGCGCCTGCACAGCACCGCCACTTCGAGGAATACCCACCAAATGGCGGCGGCATGAATTCGATAATCGCGACCTGGGCGCGCGTGACAGTTTCTGTCCTTGTGGGTTGATCAGCTCGCGAGCCGCCCGATTTTGATCAAGATGATCGTAGACTTGTTCTTACGGAGTGATCGTTGGAAGCTCGGTCTCGCGCGCATCTACGCTTTTCCAGCAGACATCTGCTTCGGGCAAGAGCCCCTGGACTCCGAACCTGGCCGCGTGTAGCTTTGCGCGACTGCCGAGTCGCGGGCGTGACTCGAACTGGACGGGGCGCTGTGTCTAGTGCTGCATCACGACGGCCCGGGATGCCACCTGATCCCCGTGGCAGATGTCCCGGACCTTGAGAGAAACGATGTCACATCCGCGGAGCTTTGCTGTCAATTCCCAAGTTGAAGAGCGCGAGTTCGCGTACCCGGTTCTCCACCTGGAGACGGACTCGGAGTGCCCAGATGTCCTTGGTCTTGAACGGCGCCTTCTGGCCGACGATCTTGCCCTTGTTCCATGGCTCCCGATGAACGGTATTGGCTACGGATCCCATGATGGATCTCCCATCGAGTTGAGGGTCCACCAAGATGCGCCAACAGGATTCAGGGGGAATTGCCTTTGGTCAATCCGATCGCCAGCCGTGAGCTGGTCGGCGTCAGGGTCGGCTTCCTGACTCGCCTGCGTCGGCTCAGCGCCGCCCGACGGCTTCTTCGAGCCGATCAAGCGCCTTCGTCGACGAGGCGGCCGCGGATCTTGCAGGGCGAACGCCGTTTGGACCCTAGCCGAATCTTGGCCAAGCGCATGGTGGGCTTGTCTTCAGTGAAGATGGGTACGGGCGGACGGCCGAACCAACTTGCCACCGGCCTTGAAGGCAAAGACGGCCGCCAGGAAAGCCAAGCCAAGCAGCACGACGCCCCAGGTGTGAATTGCCGCGCCCCGTGACCCCAAGGCATTGCCCATCGGCACGACAACCAGTGGGTTGATGAAGCTGCCGAGGAAGTAAGAAGAGAACACGGCTCCCAGGCCAACACCGCGGCGGGCGTAGGGCAATTCGCGCAGGCTCCAGGTGAGTAGCATCGGCAAAACGATGCCGCAGCCGACACCATTCAGTACCCCGCCGATGACGGTCATCATGTAGTCGTGGGCTGCCGACATCACCAGGAAGCCTGACGCCGAAATCGCAGCGCAAAGGAAAATCTGAGCTGCAATACCCCATCGGCGCGCCAAGTACCAGCCAAATAGAACTGTCCCGCAGGCAACGCCGATGCTGTTGGCGGCGTAAGCGAGGCCGATCTTCCGCGGTGAGTTCGTTCCCAGGTCTACCACCACATAGGCCAGGTGTACCGGCACCATGATGAACACAGCGCCGCCTACTACTGCCACGACACAGATCCAGGCAAGCAGCCAGGGGCGAAAGCGAACACCTAGCGAATCGCCTTCCGGCGCGCTGGAATCGAATGCCCTGTCACCGCGGACATCCCAGATGCAACCGGCCACCAGCAGAAACATCCCGAAGGCCAGTACATAGGTAGCGAACGGTACGCGCCAACCCTGTTCGCCCAGAACGCCGCCCAGGCCGTTGAAGACGAATGCTGAGAGTGACGCCACGGTTGACTGGAGCGACATGTAGCGAACCAACTGAGGCCCGTGAAAATAGTCGCCGATGATGGCCGTACTACAGGCGACGATGCCTGCCTCCGCGACGCCGACCAGGATACGGCTGGCGATGATCGCGTGGAGAGACTCGAGATAGATCGGCGCCGTTCCCGCAAAACCGTAAAGTGCCAAGGCAGCCAATAGGATTCGCTTGCGACCGAAACGATCCGATGCGCTCCCAACCAGCCCGCTGAAGAGCGCCAGCGATAGGATCGCTACGGTGAGCATGATTGGCACGAGCGTCTGGACGTTCGGGATAGCAGCAAAGTGCTTCTCCATGGCAGGCAACACTGGCCCGAGCAAAGAGGTCGCCATCACTGGAAAGCACACGCACGACAGCAGGATCACGCCTTGCACCGCGCCGGGATTGTGGACGACAGCCATGTCGGGTGCGGAATGTTCTGATGTCGTCATGGAGCCTCCGGAGTGTGTTGCGCTGCATCATCGCCTTGAGGCTGGACCGGCCACGTGTGACCAACGACCGTTTGGCGCAGCGCCGTCTTCATCAACTTGCCGATCGCCCTGTGGGGCAACGCTTCCACAAAGGCGACGTCCTCAGGTATCCAACACTTTGCGACCTTGCCCTGCAAGTAATCGAGCAATTCCTCCCGCGTCAACGACGCTCCAGGTTTGCGCACGACCACCATCATCGGCCTCTTGTCCCACTTCGGATGAGGCATCGCAATGGAGGCAGCTTCGGCGACGGCGGCGTGTGCCGTGGTCAAGTTTTCCAGGTCGATGGAGCTGATCCATTCACCGTCGAACTTGATGACGCCCTTGCTGCGGTCCGTGATTTGCATATGGCCGTCCGCATCGAATGTCGCGACGTCGCCGGTCTCGAACCATCTGTCCAGCGTGATTGGACTGCCCCCCTCGCCCCAGAAGTAGCCATTGTTGACCCACGGGCGCCGCACCTGCGGTGCGCCAACGGGCGGTCCGTCGCGGGGTTGCACGTGCCCCCAGTCGTCGACGATGCGCATGTCGACGACGACGAGCGGGCGTCCCAGCTTGGCCTGCAACGTGGCTCGATCGGCAGGGCTTGATGCCCGATCCTTCGCCTTAACGGTCGCGGTGGTACCGAGCGGACTGAGCTCGATCATCCCCCAAGCATGAATGACGGGTACGCCATAGTCGTCTTGAAGGGTTCGGATCAGGGCAGGTGGGCAGGCCGAGCCACCGATCACCACTTTCTCGAGGGTACGGAAGCGGAGCTTTCGCTCCTTCGTGTAGTCGAGCAGACCGTTCCATACCGTCAGCATGGCGCCGGAGAAAGTCGCCCCCTGGCTTTCGAAGAGCTCGTCGTGGCTGGCGCCGTCGAGCTGAGAACCAGGCAGAGCGATGGCCGCACCTACTGCAGCTCGGGCATATGGCAATCCCCAGTCGTTGACGTGGAACATCGGCACCGCCGGCGCAAGAGCTTCTCGGGCTGAAAGTGCAATGGAGTCCGGCCAAGCGAGAGCAAAGCAGTGCAACAAGGTTGAGCGATGGCTGAAGAGCGGTCCCTTGGGATTACCAGGGGTGCCTGACGTGCAGCACAGCGAGGCAGCTCGACGTTCCTCCAGCACAGGCCAGTCGAAGGCTGCAGGTTGACCTTCCAGAAGTTCCTCGTAGCTCAGCACACCGGGCTGTTGGATGCCTCGTCGCTCGTCTTGGTCACAAAGCGCGACCCAGTGGATCACACTAGGGCAGATAGGCGCGAGTTGTTCGACCAGGCTCGCAAAGCCAACGTCGAAGAAGATACACCGGTCTTCTGCATGAGTAGTGATGTAGCGGAACTGATCCGCAAAGAGCCGAGGATTGATGGTGTGGGTTACGGCACCCAGTGCCGATATTCCGTGGCACAGCTCGAGGCGGCGACAGCCGTTCCAGGCCAGCGTTCCGACGCGATCGCCGACTTGCACGCCCAACTTGGATGCCAACGCGTTGGCAAGTCGTTCAGCACGAACAGCAATCCCGGCATAGCGGCTTCGGTGGAAGCTTCCGTCAGCGAGCCGAGAGACCACAGGCGTATCGGCGTGGAAGCTCGCAGCATGCCGGAGCAACGACGAGGTGTTGAGCGAAAGGTCCATTGTCAGACCGTTCATCGGATTCCTTTCGGTCGAATGGATCGCCTGTTCACTCGCAAGTCCTTCAATTCCGATTCGTGCGGGCGCCGGATTCGAGAGGTCTTCCATTGACTTGGTCGAGATGCGACAGCCGCCATGTTCCTCGGCGATGACAACTCCGTCGGCGACAGGACGTGGAAGTGCGTCCAGCACGTCACTCAGGCCGACGCATATTCGATTCGTCAGGCACGCCAAGCGAAGCCTTCCATTCTGCCGAGGCCGGCTTGCCAGAATGTCGGCAGGAAGACGCTTGTAGACCGCGACCGCCAGGCTGCGGGCTCCACGGCGTCACGTTCGTTCGGTATTTGCGATCAGCGTCATACGGCTCCGACATCGACAGCTGCGAGTCCGCCCTTGTAGAAGGCAGTGTTGACTCGCGCAAAGTCGTCCGGTCGCTCGTAAG
>Ga0182021_10008374_pt1 | contig 12249 bp, 9 predicted proteins | sample 612E3MmetaG_FD_120493 | JGI IMG/M metagenome (GOLD analysis project Ga0182021, IMG submission 120493) | Permafrost microbial communities from Stordalen Mire, Sweden - 612E3M metaG (Illumina Assembly) | ecosystem: Environmental > Terrestrial > Soil > Wetlands > Permafrost | place: Sweden...
AGTCGGGTTCACCTAATTCATAGCGCAAGCATTCCATAGCTTTTACACGCCTGTCATCACCGCCTATAATTCTTTTTGCATTCTGAAGGAAGAGGAATTCAATTCCTTCCTCCTTCGCATGCGTCACTTCTTCTTTGCGGGCGGGCATTTCAACTTCGGTGCGCCGGTAAACAACGTAAACATTCTCCGCGCCGAGTCTTTTTGCCATCCTGGCGGAATCCATAGCTACGTTACCTCCGCCAAGTACCGCCACATTTTTCGAACTGTAAATCGGCGTATCTGCTTTTCCTTTCTCAAATGCACGCATCAGGTTGGCTCGTGTTAAATATTCATTTGCAGAAAAGACCCCGACTAAATTTTCCCCCTCAATATTCATGAATAGAGGCAGACCTGCTCCGGTGCCAACAAATACCGCGTTATAACCGTCCTTGTTAATCAGGTCCATAAGTTTGCGTGTACGGCCTACTACAAAATTTGTACGTATCTCTACGCCCATCGCCCTGAGGGTTTCAATTTCTTTGTCTATTATATCATTCGGCAGACGGAATTCGGGTATGCCGTAACGCAAAACGCCGCCTAACTTATGAAAAGCTTCGAATATGGTGACGTGATGACCTTCGCGTCTGCAGTCAGCCGCGACAACGAGTCCTGCCGGTCCGCTTCCGACAATAGCAACTTTTTTACCTGTCCCAGGTTTTACCTCGGGTACGGCAATTTTCCCGGTTGAACGTTCCCAATCGGCAACAAATCTTTCGAGCCGTCCAATAGCTACTCCCTTGTCTACGCTTTTTAGAGCCTTTCCGACAGTACAATTCTGCTGGCACTGCGTTTCCTGTGGGCATACTCGTCCGCAGATGGCCGGGAGGAGACTTGTTTCTTTAATTGTATCGGCTGCGCTCCGATAATCACCGTGGGCAATATGGTTTATGAACCGGGGGATGTCGATCTTAACCGGGCAATCGTCGATACAATTTTTCTTTACGCATTGTAGGCACCGCATTGCTTCGATTCGTGCCTGCTCGAATGTATAACCGATTGCAACTTCATCAAGATTATGGCTCCGTACGTCGGGATCCTGCGAAGGCATCTCCATCGGCGGGATTTTCATCCTGTCCTTGGTCCTATAATCGTCAACGTGATTTATATATTCGACTATCAGCTTTTTGGCTTCTTCCGCTATAGTTTCTGAATTTCTGTATGTCATCGCAAGGCATCCTTATCGGTTACTTGTTGATCGAGATAACAATTATGCGCGATGCGTTCTACCGCTTTATATGAGTTTAATCTTGCCATCATATTATCGAAATCGACTTTGTGGCCGTCGAATTCCGGACCGTCTACACATACAAACCTAGTTTCATTTCCAACATTTACCCGGCACCCGCCGCACATCCCGGTTCCGTCGACCATAATAGTATTGAGAGAGACCTGTGTAAATATACCGAAAGGTCGTGTTGTTTCGGAGCAGAACTTCATCATGATCGGAGGACCGATAGCAATTACCATATTTGGTTTCGGCTCGCCTCCGCAAATCTCTTTTAACGGTTCGGTCACCAATGCTCTCCTGCCGTAACTGCCGTCGTCTGTGACAACAATAAGATCGTCGGCAATTCTTTTCATTTCATCTTCGAGTATTATCAAGCCCTTATTTCGCGCGCCGATAATTATTGTTACTTGATTCCCGGCTTTTTTCAATGCTTGCGCAATAGGATGGAGAGGGGCGACTCCGATACCGCCTCCGACACAAACAACTCGTCCGAAATTTTCAACATGCGTTGGCCGGCCGAGGGGTCCTACCAGTATCGGGATTTCGTCTCCAACATTAAGCTTCGAAAGCTGCAGCGTGCTTTTGCCTACAGCCTGGAAAATAATAGTTATAGTCCCGGCCTTGCTATCGGCGTCGGCGATGGTCAATGGAATCCGTTCACCATAATCCTCATCAACCTGGAGAATAATGAACTGCCCGGCCGACCTTTCTTCCGCGATAAGAGGCGCTTCGAGATTCATCATATAGACGTCTTTCGATAACTGCTCTTTGAGGAGTATTTTGCTCATTCATTCACCTGATATAGATAGATCCTATTAACCGGGTGCAATTATACGAATTTAAGCTTAAAACTGCCTGGAAGAAAATAATTATCGATTAATTTTCCGTAACCATAACGGGGTATGCCGAGTCTAAACCGGTGAAGATAATAATTTGTTTGGAGGTTAAGATGAAAAGTGTTTCCTGGAAAAATTCGATGATTGTCAAATTCATCCTGATTCTTATTCTGTCGGCCTTAAGCGCGGGAATTACAATGGCCGACAATCTGCGATTGATAAAGGAAAAGTCTTTTTCGGTAAAGGACTGGGATAATGTTTACGTAAACAGTTCGGGTGCCGACGTAAAGATCGAGAGCTGGAATAAACAGGAAGCCTATATTAAAATATTAGGAAATCACAATGCTGAAGAAAAGATGAAATTCAGCATAGAACAGAAGGATAAGGTTATTGAAGTAATTGCGAAAAAAAAGAATTCGCTTTTCAGCTGGTTCGGGTCAAACCTGAAGGTAAAGATTGAGATTTCAGTTCCCAGAAATTTCAATGCGCATGTTGAAACTTCCGGCGGAGATATTAATGTGACGAATCTGGTGGGGGGATTCAAACTCTTTACATCCGGAGGTGACATCACACTCAATAGTTTATACGGCCAGCTCAAAGCTGAAACTTCAGGGGGTGATATTAAAATATCGAATCATACCGGTGAAATGAAGGTGTCAACATCAGGAGGTGATATCACCTGCCATAATTCGAAGGGAGATCTCTCGGCTAAGACCTCCGGTGGAGATGTAAAAATCGACTTAAATGACGGTAAGATTTATGCTTCTACTTCAGGAGGTGAAGTATCGATTGTTTATTCGGGTGAGAATAAAGGAATCGAGGCCTCAACGTCGGGCGGTTCAATTCATGCTAAACTTCCTTCCGGGTTCAAAGCACGGGTTCACCTCGAAACATCCGGAGGAAGCATTGAAAATAATTATCCGAATTCGAAAGCGGAACATGTATCCCACGGCAGATTGGACGCGGAGTTTAACGGCGGCGGTCCGGCCCTTAAACTTGAAACCAGCGGCGGCGATGTAACAGTGGATCAGAGATAAATATTTATTAGCCCACGGTTTGTTTTGGAATTGCTATCCCTATCGGAAAAACCGTGGGCTGATAAATTTAATTTTATTTATCCGCTCCCCGGGATTCGGTTTACCTCAACCAGATCGGCCGGTTTGAGTAATCTGAAATATTTGCAATTTTTACTAATCTGAGTTTCCCGCCATGTATCCTGCAATAACAAAATTGCCTATTCTATCTTGCCTCAAATCTGGTTTTATTTTGCTCTGAAAGCATTGCTCCGATAGATTCGCATAGAACATTGAGAAGGGGAAATGTTTGTCAATTGGAAAAGAGGTCATTTTTACCTACTTTTTGAGATGATTTGTTAATTCAGTTCAATTCATTTTTGAATTTAAGAGGCTCAAATGAAATTTGATTGGAATCAATTCATCAATAAAACTCTCAACATTACAATGCTTGAAAATTACGGTGTAGTTTACGGTCATGAAAAGGAGGAACATCCCACTTTTTACGAGATTGTTTTCAAAACAGGCAAATTGGCAAAAGCTTACGATGACGGACTCCTGCTTGAGGCAACACGGGAGGAGAAAAGCTATAACATTTTTGTCCCGTATATCTCGATCAAATGCGTAGAAATATTTTAAGTTATATCTTTCGATACTATCCAATCTCCGAAAAGGGGAGTACGTAAATACTATTGGATTCACTAATCTCAGGACCGGATCATTATGAGTAAAACAAAAATCGGAATTATAGGAACCGGGCATCTCGGCAAAATTCATACTAAACTATTTAAAGAAATCGAGGCGTGCGAGTTTATCGGCATTTTCGACAAAGATTTCGATATTTGCAGACTTGTTGCCGATGAATTCAAAACCGAGCAATTTTTCGAAATATCAGAACTCCTCGATAAGGTTGACGCTGTTGATGTAGTAGCAACAACAAGCGCCCATTACGAAATCGTCAAACAGGCGCTCGAATGTAATAAACATGTATTTGTGGAGAAGCCGATCACCACCCAGATTTGGGAAGCGGAAGAATTAATTAAGCTGAGCGAGAATAAGGATCTGATTTTTCAGGTGGGGCATATCGAACGATTTAACCCCGCATTGGTATCGCTCGAAAACTATAAACTCAACCCGCTTTTTATACAGACCGACCGTCTTGCGCAATTTAATCCCCGCGGCACCGATGTAGCCGTTGTACTCGATCTTATGATCCACGATATAGATATAATACTTAGTCTTGTTAAAAGCGAGGTGGAAAGCGTAAGCGCCAGCGGCGTGGCGGTTGTATCCGGCAATATCGATATAGCCAACGCACGGATTGAGTTTGTCAACGGTGCGATCGCGAATGTAACCGCAAGCCGCATATCCCAAAAGAAGATGCGCAAAATGCGAATGTTCCAGCGCGATGCTTATATTTCACTCGATTTCACTACCGGCGTCTCCGAGGTATTCCGGCTCGTCTCGCCCGATAATATGCCCACAAATCCCTTCATGGCGTTCGGCGAGATGGGAGTCGGCGAAAATAAGAAAGTGGTTGTATATGAACAGCCTGATTTCAAAGAAGTTAATGCACTCCGGCTTGAACTTGAATCATTTGTCGAGGCTGTATCATCGCATCGGCAGCCGGTTGTCAGCGGAAGAGACGGACTCAGAGCCTTACGCGTAGCGGAAATGATTATTGAAAAAATCGAGGAGTCGATAAAAAAATGCGAAAAATATTTCTGATAATAATTGCCCTATCGGTAATTTCGGGATGCAGCGTTTACCAGACGATATCGAATGTTTCCCGTCTGAAATACAGAATCCAATCCGCAACTGATTATAGACTGCAAGGTGTCACAATTGCCGATAAGAGAAGTCTGAAGGATTTTACACCGGTAGAACTATTGAGGCTTACAGCGGGATTGGCCAAAGGGACTTTGCTTTTAACCTTCAAGCTTAATATAGAAGCCCAGAATCCTAATGATGGAACCGGCGGTTACTCCAGAACTGATCTTCATCTCGTTTCTTTTCCATGGAGGCTTCTGATTAACGATAAAGAAACTGTAAAAGGAAATATCACCGACCGGGTTTTTGTTCCGGGGAAGGGAGAAACTGTAATCATTCCTATTGAAATTGAATTTGATGCGGCGAAATCGTTCAAGGATAAAAATCTTGATGATCTTCTGCTTATCATTTTGCAGATTGGGGGAGTTAAAGGTTCAACTTCAAACCTGAAACTGATGGCTAAGCCTGTGCTTGGAACACCAATGGGAGATATTCATTATCCCGACGAAATAACTATTGTCGATAAAACATTCAACTAGAGGAATTATGCCGGGAAAGAAATTCGCCGTTGGAATCGATCTTGGGGGTACATCTGTTAAAATCGGACTTGTGGATTTGAATGGAAAAATAGTAAAGAAATTAGTCAAAAAGAGCGACTCAGCAATGGGACCTGCCGCCGTTTTAAGACAGATTAAAGATGGGGTTCATGAGATAACCGGGGATAAAATTAAAATTTCGGGGATCGGGATAGGGGCTCCGGGTACGGTAGGAATAATAAACGGAACGGTACAAGATCCTCCAAATTTTCCCGGATGGGGAACGGTTCGCATCGGTTCCATTATAAAAAAAGAATTTAAGTGTAATGTTTTTGTCGAAAATGACGCTAACGCGGCGGCAATCGGTGAATTGATATACGGCGCGGGTAGACAAATAAAAAATTTCATTATGATTACTCTGGGTACCGGTGTAGGCGGCGGGATAATAATCGATAGAAAAATTTACAGGGGTGAGTCGGGCGGGGCAGGTGAGCTGGGTCATGTTACAATCGATACTCTCGGCCATCAGTGTAATTGCGGATCAATCGGATGCATAGAAGCTTACATCGGAAACAACTATCTCATTGAAAGAGTTAAAAGGCTGTTAAACGAAAGAACTGATTCTATGCTCTATAAAACGATCAGAGGTGATTTCAGTCTGTTAACGCCTAAATTGATCCATACCGCTGCTCAAGCAGGCGACGATTTCTCGCAGTCGGTTGTTATCGATACTGGAACCAAGTTGGGATATGCTCTTGCGTCGGTAGTTAATGTGCTTGATATTACAACGATTATACTCGGCGGCGGTATTTCGGGATTCGGAAAGCTGCTTTATTCTTCTGTCGAGTCGTCGCTGATAGAAAGAGTAATGAAGCCGTTTCGGTCAAGAATCAAGATCAAACAAGCGAAACTGAGAAATGATGCAGGAATAAAAGGGGCATCCGCGCTTGTACATTATAAATCGTAATTCCTAAAAAATTTATCTGCCGATGAAGTATTTCGTATCCCTGATACTAATAGGCATCTCCGCGAATCTTCTCGCGCAGGAGAAGGATACTGTCTCGGCATCAAGACAAGGTCAGATAAAAATCATGCCGGCCGATTCCCGCTTCGCTAAAAAAGATACTGTTAGTACAGGTAAGAGGACTGCTGCAAAGGCCGACACGTCAAATACCGGTAAAAAATACGATGTCGACGCGGTAGTATTTGCCTCTTCCTCCGATTCTCTGGTTTTCGAAGTTAAGAAAAGAAAAATGGATCTCTATAACCAGGGAGAATTAAAATATAAGGATACCGACCTGAAGAGCGGAAAGATTTTCGTCAATTATGAAACGAATCAGCTTGAAGCGTTCGGAATTGCCGATGTATCCGATACCGCCAAAGTAAAGTTGAAACAAACACCAAAACTTGCCGAAGGAAAGGATAATTACGAAGGAACATGGATCAGGTATAATTTCAAGAATCAGAGCGGTTATATCTCACTCGCGAAAAATAAAGAGCAGGGTCAAAGATACGAAGGGGAAAAGGTCAGGAAGATGGATAAAAACACCTATTTCATCGAAAACGGAATGTTTACAACATGCGAAAAAGATACTCCCGACTTTTACTTCAGTGCAAGTGAAATGAAGGTAATCCAAAAAGATAAAATTATTGCCAGATGGATTTTTATGTATATCGGAGGTGTTCCCTTTCCAATCCCGTTGCCGTTCGCCGTATTTCCCAATGAAAATGGAAGACGGTCGGGAATTATTATACCAGCCTACGGACTGGATCAGCTCCGGGGCCAATATTTCAGAAATTTCGGATACTTCTGGGCCGCGAGCGATTATATCGATGCGACTCTGACAGGCGACTTTTATGCTAAAGGGGGTTATGGTCTCCATACGAGGTTTAGATACGCGGAGAGATATGATTTTTCCGGAGCCCTGACAGCGAGTTATTCGAAAGTAACACTCGGGGAAGTGAGTGACCCGAGTAGGTCACAGAGTGCGGATTATGATTTCTCCTGGTACCATAACCAGCAGATCGACCCCACAATGCGGTACGATATGAATCTTCAGTTCATGTCATCTAATTACTTCGGCAATAACAGCATCAGTTACAACGATCTTCTTTCTCAAAGCATAATCTCGAACGCGACATTCAGCAAGCACTGGGACGAATCGGGAAGCAGTCTTACAATTAATTATAGCCGTACGCAAAATCTTAAAAATGTTTCAACCAATTCAACTTCGACAGAGGGTGATATATATGAAGTTCTCCCGCGCGTTGATTTTTCCAAATCAATCACATATCCCTTTAAGCGTGACGACGCAGGATCATTGAATGATCAGAAATGGTATGAACTAATCGGTTACACTTATTCGGGTCAGTTTGTAAATGACCGGAATAAAGTAGACGGCAACCTCGATGTCAGGGGCGGATTTGAACACGACATCTCCGTAAACGCGGCCCCAAAAGTAGGTTACTTCACATTATCTCCCAGTATTAATTATACTGAAAAATGGTATAATAAAAGAACAGTTCTAGTCGATATGCAGCACGATGTTGTTAATGCGACAGGTGCAAAGAGCACGGTTGATTCTGTCGTTACTACCTCAAAGAATGAGCTCAATTTTGTTCGTACTTTCAATCTCGGAGTGACGGCATCGACGAGGATGTACGGAGTTTTTAATCCGAACTTACTGGGAATCGAATCTTTCAGACATACATTGATGCCCTCCATTTCGTATTCCTATTCGCCGAATTTTTCAAAGGATTCATGGGGATACTACGATTCCTATAAAACTGCGACGGGTCAGGTAGTGCGGTACGATAAATTCACGGGTGAAGTTTTTGGCGGTGTACCGGGTTACGAGAGTCAGCAGCTAAATCTTTCGGTCGGAAATGTATTCGAAATAAAGCTTGCCAAAAGTCCCAGTGATACGACCAAAGAACAAAAGAAAATTCAGCTTCTTAATCTTAATGCAAGTCTCGGATATAATTTCGCCGCGGACAGCATAAAACTCTCAAGTTTGAACCTGAGTTACAGGACCCAGGTCGGCGATCTTTTAAGCCTGCAAGGATCTTCAAACTATACTTTTTATGATTTTAAAAACGGTATCCAAGTAAATCAGTTCCTCGCATCGGCCGGGAAGGGGCTTTTCCGTCTGACTAGTTTTAATTTTTCGGCTTCAACCACGCTTAGCGGAGAAAAGATAATATCCGATGAAAAAAAGACTCCGGAATCAAAAGAGAAAGAAGAGGGATTCAATGCATTCCAGAAGAAGGATTATATTGCTCTGTATGATGATACGAAATCGCCTGATATGACAATCCCATGGAATCTGAGTCTGAGTTACAACTTCAATTATTCCAAGCCTACACCCGATGAGTCGAGCACTTATTCGAACATAAGCGCGGATCTCGGATTCAGTCTTACCAAGTATTGGAAATTCACGGTCCGGGGCAGTTACGATATCGACCATAAACAAATATCCGCACCTCAAATAACTATATTCCGTGATCTCCACTGCTGGGAAATGAACTTTGTATGGAATCCGCTCGGAATGTACAGCGGTTTTCACCTCGAGATAAGAATAAAAGCTCCCGAACTGCAGGACATAAAAGTCACCAAATCCGGAGGGCTTTACACGGGGAAGCGTTAATAAGTAGCCGCATGGACCGATAATCAGTATTTCTTTTATTTTAATAATCCAGCACAAAGCAGTTGTACCGGAGAGGGGATTCTTAAGCCTGATTAATCATTTTTGTAATATCGCTTGAAACTTTCAACGGACTTCTCAGAGCCACTAAATACGATATTAATACTAGCGGAATCGGATTTTATTCTTACCTGAATGATCGGCCCGAAGCCCCAATATTGAATCTTACTCTGAGCTCTAATTTTAACAACTATAATAGGTGTAATACCGAAAAGGTAGATCTCAACCTGAGCGAGGGATTGTGGTATCTGCCGGATGTTAAAGAGAGGTCGAATTTATTCTTTAATTTCAAATTCCAACAGTTTCTGATTTTTCAGAACCATATCCCCGTTCTTAACATTAATTTCTTTGATCTTCCCGTCGCGGTGTGCGATTACCGAATTCTTCATCTTCATTGCCTCGAGAATCATAAGACGGTCGCCCTCTTTAACGTGATGACCCTTCCTAATATGTATACTGCGAACTATTCCCGGTATAAATGCGAGAATCAAATCCGGGTTCGGTTTTATATATGATTTCCGCTTACGGTATTTAGTAGTCAGCCTAGTTGTGTAAACCGTATCGTCAATAACAAGTGATGTCGTAATCTTCTGTTCTTCCATAATATTAAAATGGCGGATTACCGTGTTTTCTAGTTGGTCTGGCTTCCGTCTTCTGAACCGATAGATTCAGAGTGTGAATTAAAGTTTTTCTAGTTTCAATTGGATTAATAACAGCGTCGATATACCCGTTTGCAGCAGCTACATATGGATTGGCGAACTTTTCGGTATATTCCTGAATTTTTTGTTTTCTTGTCGCCTCCGGGTCGGATGAACCAGCAATTTCGCTTCTGAAGATAATATTTGCTGCTCCCTCGGGGCCCATTACCGCTATTTCAGCCGTCGGCCAGGCGAATACGAAATCCGCGCCGAGGTGCCGTGAGCACATCGCAATATAACCGCCTCCGTATGCTTTTCTTAAAATGACTGTCATTTTGGGAACAGTCGCTTCGCTGTACGCATAAAGAACCTTAGCTCCGTGCCGGATTACACCGGCATGTTCTTGATCAACTCCCGGCAGATATCCGGGAAGATCAACAAGTGTAAGCAAAGGGATATTAAATGCATCACAGTAGCGGATGAAACGTGCTGCTTTATCGGATGAATCGACATCAAGCACACCGGCCAAAACCATCGGTTGGTTTCCGATTATTCCGATCGTTTCCCCATTCAGACGGGCGAATCCAATTACGATATTTGCCGCCCAGTATTGCTGGATCTCTAAAAAGTCGGAATCGTCGACGATTGATAAGATAACATCTCTTATATCGTAAGGTTTAGAAGGATCGGCAGGAATGACTTTCTCGATCTCATGAATAATCCTTGGTTTTTTAGGCGTTATCGAAGGAGCTCTCTTTTGATTATTCCAAGGAATGAAAGAAAGAAGCCTTCTAATCTGATCGAAGCATTCATATTCCGATTTTGAAAAGAAGTGAGCGTTCCCTGTGATCTCACTTTGAATTCGGGCACCTCCCAGATCCTCCATTGAAATTTCCTCGCCGAGGACTGTTTTTATTACTTCGGGACCCGTAATGAACATCTTGGAAATATTATCCACCACAAAAACAAAATCGGTTAGAGCCGGAGAATAGACGGCACCGCCCGCGCACGGGCCGAGTATTACAGAAATTTGCGGTATTACACCTGAAGCCAGAGTATTGCGGTAGAAGATTTCACCATATCCGGCGAGTGAATTAACCCCTTCCTGGATTCGAGCGCCTCCCGAATCGTTGATCCCGATCAGAGGGATTCCCATTTTGATTGAATGATCCATCACCTTAGTGATTTTACGGGCATGGGCCAATCCGAGTGAGCCGCCTGCTACGGTGAAATCCTGGGCAAAGATACAAACCGGATGTCCGGCAATTAATCCGGTCCCTGTTATTACGCCATCGGCCGGGAGATCTTTTTTATCCATTCCAAAGTCTTTTCCGGCGTGTCTTACAAAAAGATCAAATTCCAAGAATGTTTCCGGATCCAATATCGCATCGATTCTTTCACGTGCAGTTAATTTTCCCGTAGCCTTCTGTTTCTGAATAGCTTTTTCACCCCCGCCTCCGCTTGCGCTCTTTACTCGAGAAAAGAATTCCTTAATCTTATTTATTACTAACACTTTCACCTCATTTTTACGGTATTGGTATTTTTGAAAACTTAACTTATAAAGTTACGCACATAATTTACATGAAAAAAACAGAATTGACTTTAAAATTAATAGCTTACAATTTAACATATCTATTTTCAGCATCTTTTATGGATGGGAGAAATTATGAAACGTGCTATCGCTATACCGTTATTTTTAGTTATTCCGGTATTATTTTTTTCATCAATTCGGGCACAACAAAAATCGGATCTTTCTGGAGCAATTAAACCGGCTTCCGGAATAGGCGATTGTAATACTCCATTCAATATTATAGCTTCAGAGAGTATTAAAATAGTGCTTGATAGAATAAAAGATTACTTCTGCATGGAAACTCCATTCAGAGTAATTGACGTGAAAACCAAGGTAACCATAACAGATTTTACGAAACCGGTTCAGGATGCCGATTTTGACAACGGCGACCATAATCTTTTCAATTTATGGACTTATGAAATGGGTGTGACATACAGCGGTATGCTGAAGGCAGCGCAAATAACCGGAGATAGAACATATTCCGAATATCCCGAGAAGTGTTTCAGATTTTATCTGGAAAATCTAGCTTATTTCAAGAAGGTGGATTCTTCATTTGGCGGCAGGTCAAACAGTTACCGGCCACTTCTTCATACAAAGACATTGGATGATTGCGGTTCTATTGGGGCTGCCTTAATAAAAATCTATAAATCCGACAGAGAAAAACGTTATCTGGGGATAATCGATCATATTGCGGATCACATTTCGAATAAGCAGTTCAGATTGCACGACGGTCTGCTAGCGCGTGAATCCCCTTTTAAACGTTCAATCTGGCTTGACGATGCATATATGTCAGTTCCGTTTCTGGCTCAGATGGGAAGTCTGACGGGAAATAAAAAATATTTTGACGATGCTGTTAAGCAGGTGCTTCTCTTTTCGAAATATCTTTTAAAACATGATAAGAGACTTTATGATCAC
>Ga0182021_10008375_pt1 | contig 12248 bp, 12 predicted proteins | sample 612E3MmetaG_FD_120493 | JGI IMG/M metagenome (GOLD analysis project Ga0182021, IMG submission 120493) | Permafrost microbial communities from Stordalen Mire, Sweden - 612E3M metaG (Illumina Assembly) | ecosystem: Environmental > Terrestrial > Soil > Wetlands > Permafrost | place: Sweden...
AACCAAAGGACTGATTACCGGTATGGATGCATATGTTTAATCCTATTTCCTTTTCTTTGATTTGAATATAGGAGACGGGATTGCAGAGACACATGCAACAACGAATTTAGCGTGATTTTCTGGCCGATTATTAAAAAATCGTTTAGAGCAAAGATGAGAGAGCCACCCTTACTGCAAAGTTTTGATTAGCCCCGTAGCAAAAATCAATTCTTCCAAGCCCCAGTATTCTTCCGAAGCCTACATAGGATTCCCAATAAACTTTATCCGTTGAACTTGTTTTGAAGTAAGGAGTTTCATTCCATACTTTAAGAACGCTGAAACCGGTTACTAAAATAGTTTATCAATTACAAACTGATCCATAAACCCGGAGCCGAACGCCGTTGAAGGTGTATGGTAGCCGGGTGTAACTCTATTTTTCATTATTCTTTCTGCGCACTCAGCCGCTCCTTTCGCGGTAAGATTATACCCTTCCATCACCCGGTATGCCTCTTCTCTCATTTCACCGTTCTTTTTTTCTACTTTTCCCCATATATATGTTTCACCTTCATCACGCTCAATCTTTGAAGGTCCGGTTATATTACGGCTTATGTACCTGTGCACCAATTTTTGAATCAGTGGAAGTTTAAAGAGTGCCAGTGCGGGAATAACAAAAACTTTCAGCTTCACTATTATTTCCGGCAATCCTAGATAAACTTCCGAATCAGGAATCCCGGTCGAGTGATACGAAGAATAAACATCGCCCCAGGGTATCGAAATGCCGCTGAATGAGAATCCGGCACGATTTACCCGAACTGTATATTCTCCTATTTTCGAATCAACGACCTGGCCGTTTTTTCTAACCCTTCCCATTCCGCCGAGAAAATCGAGGGTTGTCAGCCAGGTTCCCCGCGAAATTTTTCCTTTCTTATTAAGTATACCAAGTTTCAGGGAATCCGCCTCCGGGAGTGCCTCGCTTAATCTTTTCGCAAGGCAGTCTGTAGGAATAATGTCGAATCCGGCGCCGGGGAGTAAAACAATTCCACTTTCTACCGCCTGTTTATTCAGACTGAAAGCGAGGTGCATAACCGGCATTTCACCGGTTATATCGATGTAATTAGCAGAGCTGCGTAAACATCCCTCCATCAGATTTTTTGCCGTATACTTAAACGGCCCCGCGCAGTTTAAAAGAGTACCGATATCATTCAACGATCTATCCGTATTCTCACTTTCCTCAGTGTCGAATACCCTGTAAATGCAATTATATTGTCGCGACAATTCCTCCAGAGCGCCCGCGTTCCTTCCGGCTAAAACCGGACGGATTCCCCTTGAAGTCAATTCTTCGACAATCAGTTTCCCGGAATAACCATACGCTCCGTAAAGCATCATATTTTCCGATCCATAATCCATAATTACTTTCCTTCCATTTGTGCCGTTGAGTTAACAATTTCTTAACTTAACCTCGACGATTCTGAATAAATCATATTTTAATTTTGTTTCCGTTAAAAACTGAGTATTTCATTTTAAAATCAGAAAGCATTGTTCATGAAGAAAATCCTCTTTATCTGCGGTTCCCTCAATCAGACTTCAATGATGCACGAAATCTCGCGGCATTTTGATAATTACGATTGTTATTTTACTCCTTATTACGGTGACCGGTTCTTGAATTTCATGGCAAAAAAAGGTTTTCTCGATTTCAGTATTCTGGGGGGCAGTTTCAGGAGGAATACCGAAAATTACTTCAGTCAGAATAACCTTAAGATCGACTACCGGGGACTCAGTGACGATTACGATCTGGTTTTTACCTGCTCGGATCTTATTTTTCCCAAGAACATACGGAATAAATATGTTATTCTTGTGCAGGAAGGGATGACCGATCCGGTAAACATATTGTATTATTTGGTGAAATATTCAAATTTGCCCCGTTGGATTGCAGGCACCTCTGCCAATGGTATTTCAAACCTTTACAGTCTTTTCTGCGTCGCATCGCAAGGTTATAGGGATTTTTTCATTCGTAAGGGAGCCGATCCAAATAAGATTATTGTCACAGGCATTCCCAATTTTGATAATGCCCGCCAGTATACGAATAATGATTTCCCCTATAAAAATTACGTCCTTGCCGCCACATCCGATTCGCGGGAAACATTTAAGTTTGAAAACAGGAAAAAATTTATCCGGAAGTGTCTTGAAATAGCCAACGGACGACAGTTAATATTCAAACTGCATCCCAACGAGAAAGCAGACAGGGCTATTCGCGAATTCAACAGGTATGCCCCCGGTGCCATGGTTTTTACAAATGGAAATACGAACCATATGATCGCGAACTGCGATGCATTGATCACGATATACTCCACGGTAGTCTATTTGGGAATGGTGTTGGGAAAAGAAGTCTATTCCGAATTCGAAATAAATGAATTGAAACAACTCGTTCCTATTCAGAATAACGGAACTTCGGCCGAAAGAATTGCGAGAATTGGAATTTTTCTCCTGGAAGAACCGAATACTACGCTCGATGATATTCACGAAACATTTGACTTTAAGACCGCATAACCTTCCGGGATTTGATTTTAAAGCAGCCATCAAATAAAATGAAAATAGTTACGATCGTTCAGGCCCGTATTTCATCAACCCGGCTGCCCGGCAAGGTAATGCTGCCGGTCCTGGGTAAACCCTTGCTTATCAGAATGCTCGAAAGGGTTACAGCCGCAAATTTGATCGGGCAGCTTGTCGTTGCCACTTCCACCAATTCCGAAGATGACGAAATTGAACGTCTCTGCATTGATGAAAAGATCGCATGCTATCGCGGTCACTTGACTGATCTGCTCGATCGTCATTATCAAGTGGCAAAAATGTACGGCGCCGATGCCGTGGTTAAAATTCCATCGGACTGCCCGTTGATTGATCCGGTAATCATTGATAAAGTACTTCGCCGTTTCATCGAATCGGATGAATATGACTTTGTAAGCAATCTTCACCCGGCGACTTACCCCGACGGCAATGATGTTGAGATAATGTCGTTTGGATCGCTTGAGTGCGCCTGGAAAGACGCGATCAAAGACTATGAGCGCGAACATACAACTCCGTTTATCTGGGAGCATCGTGACGTCTTCTCCATCGGGAACGTCGTCTGGGAAACGGGTCTCGATTATTCCTCCTCACACAGATGGACCATCGATTTCCCTGAGGATTATGAGTTTATCCTGAAAATTTACGAACATCTTTACCGCGGAAACCCGTCATTCGGCATAAAAGATATTTTGGATCTCCTGAAGCAAAAGCCCGATATTTCCCTTATTAATTCCAGGTATCTCGGCCGTTACTGGTATGAAAACCATTTGGACGAATTAACCAATATTGACGAATATAAAATCAAAATAAAAAGAAATGACTGACGAAAAATTAAACCGGCTCCGTACTTTTTCGCTCCATGTCCGTGAACACATCATACGTATGAGTGGAAACGGCGGATGCTTTATCGGCGCGTCTCTTTCCTGCGCGGATCTGATCGTTTACATTTATAACGAATTTCTGAATCTATCCAGGGATAATCTTAACAGTCCCAATCGAGACTTTTTCTTCCTTTCGAAAGGACACGATGTGCCGGCTCTATACGGCACCTTTGTAGAATTGGGATGGATGCCGAAGGAACGGCTTGATAATCACCTTAAAACCAGCGACTTCATCTATTGGCACCCAAACCGGAATATTCCGGGAATCGAATTTCACTCGGGCTCGTTAGGGCATAATCTTTCGGTCGCGTGCGGCGTAGCGATCGATTGCAAATTAAAAGGCTTGAATAATAAAGTCGTCGTTGTAGTCGGCGACGGCGAACTTGACGAAGGATCGATGTGGGAAGCGATGCTTGTGGCTTCGGCCTATAAACTCGATAACCTATTAATTGTAGTTGACCGGAATCATTTCCAGGCCAATATCGAAACCGAAGACCTTATCCCTCTTTCACCTCTCGATAAAAAATTCGAGTCGTTTGGTCTTAAGGCTGAAACCATCGACGGACACGACTTCAATTCGATGGAAAAAGTTTTCACAAAATTCCCCTTCGAAGGCGGAAAGACTTCCGTCATTATTGCCGAGACGGTCCGCGGAAAGGGGCTGCCGAGCATTGAAAAACGCGCCGACAGGTGGTTTGTCAATTTCAAGCAGGATGAAATCGAACAGCTCTTAAAAGAATTGCACGGTGAAAAACAGGCTCAATTAACCTCCGAAACTATTGTGGCGAGATAACTATGACCTATGAAGATTTGCTCCTCAATTTAGTTACAAACGATAATCGTTATATAGTTATGACTTCCGAGAACAGGGCGGCAATCAGAAACCTGCCGGCTAAGATAAAAAACAATTTCATCGATACCGGAATTACCGAGCAGACTCAGATCGGGATGGCCGCGGGACTCGCGCTGCGCGGAAGGATACCGATCGTTCATGCGCTGGCTACTTTTATAACCATGCGGGCTTTTGAGTTTATCCGCACCGACGTCGGAATAGGAAATCTCCCGGTCAAAATCGTAGGCGCTGTTCCCGGATTCCTATCCGACGGAAACGGTCCTACTCACCAGGCTATCGAAGATGTTTCAATTATGCGCGGCATACCACATATGAATGTTTTCTGCCCGGCTGATGATGATGACATGCTGAAAGGATTACCCGCAGTCTTCGCAAGCCCAAATCCATTTTATATACGGTATAACAATGTGCAGTCGCTTGTTGAGCATAGCGGGTTCCGTATAGGCGAGGCTGAAACTTTCGGCAGCGGCACGGATGCCGCGATACTCGTTTATGGCTTCCTCTTCGGTCAGGCATTCAAGGCAAAACAAATTCTTGAATCGAAAGGGATCTCCGTACGGCTCGTTAATATCCGTACACCGAAGCCCGTTGACCGGAAAGCCATTCTCAGAGCTGTTGATGAATGCAGGCTGATAGTCACAGTAGAGGATCATTTTTTAACCGGAGGACTCTACTCCATTGTCGCCGAAGTTCTTCTGCAGGACAGGAAAAGCGCCGATCTGCTCCCGTTCGCCCTTAAGGACTGGTTTAAACCGGCTCTTTTAAACGACGTTCTTGAATATGAAGGGTTCACCGGCGAAAAGATCGCGGCCGGTATTATTAAAAAACTTGGTTAGGAGCAGATATGCCGAATAAAATTTCACTTACCAATAATTACCCCGATATTACAAAATCAGACGAATATTATAACCGTGCTCTTGGATTAATTCCCTCCGTAACCCAAACACTCGCCAAAGGACCCGGTCAATGGGTCAAAGGTATAGCACCGAAATACCTTGTGAAAGGAAAAGGATCTCATGTATGGGATCCGGATGGAAATGAATATATCGATTATATGATGGGTGTCGGACCCATTTCCCTCGGTTATTCTTACCCGAAAGTTGATGACGCAATAAAAAAACAGCTCGAAGACGGAATAACTTTTTCCTTGATGCATCCGCTTGAAGTCGAAGTCGCGGAATTAATCCGGGATATAATACCGAATGCCGAGGCGGTCCGGTTCAGCAAAACCGGGGCCGACGTTACAAGCGCTGCGATTCGACTGGCAAGAGCCTATACCGGAAAGAACAAAATTCTCTGCTGCGGATATCACGGGTGGCACGACTGGTATATAGCCGTTACCGCACGCAACCTCGGTATTCCGGAAGCGGTTCGGGCTATCTCATTCACTTTCAGCTATAACGATATCGAATCCGTCCGGAGAGCGATCGACAACGATGTCGCGGCAGTTATACTTGAGCCGGTTGTGTTTGAAGAACCGAAAAATAATTTCCTTCAGGATCTGCGGCAGTTATGTGAAGAGAAAAATGTCGTACTCATCTTCGATGAGATGTGGACCGGATTCAGAATGGCAATAGGGGGAGCCCAGGAATATTTTGGAATCATACCCGATCTGGCTACATACTCAAAAGCCGTCGCGAACGGCATGCCTATCTCAATACTGACCGGTAAAAGAAAAATTATGGATCTCGCCGATGATGCGATCTTCTTTTACACAACTTTTGGCGGTGAGGCTCTTTCGCTCGCGGCAGCCAAAGCGACTATTGAAGAACTTATCGATAAAAATGTTCCCAGCTGCCTTGATAAGCAGGGGAAGAAACTTAAGAACGGCTATAATTCCATAGCCAAGGAACTAGGAATCGATTACTCCAAAGTTGTCGGTTATAATTGGCGTTCTCTGGCTACCTTCGACTTAAAGGGAGGAGACCCGCTTATTCAGAAATCGCTGATGCTGCAGGAAATGATTAAACGGGGAGTACTCTGGCAGGGATTTTTTAATATGTCGTATTCCCACAGCGATGAAGATGTCAATTATACTCTTGAAGCCTTGGAGGAATCATTAGCTGTTCTGAAAAAGGCAGTTGGTGAAAACAAATTGAAAGAAACTTTGCGCGGCCAGCCCGTTCAGCCGGTATTCCGGAAAGTTGATAATTTTAATATGAAACCGTTGGAAAAATAAGTTCTCTTCCGGCATTTCGCTTTATTCCGTGAAGAAACATAAATTTGAACTCGATATGGAATTATTTTCGTTAAAGAATAAGACTGCTGTAGTGACGGGCGCGTTGGGCTTGATCGGGAAAGAACATTGCAGGGCTTTGAGTGAGGCCGGCGCCAATATTATTGCCGCGGATCTGAACGAAACCGAAGCTGCCGGATTCGCTCTTACACTTCCGACCGAATCGATCGGCCTGCGGCTTGACGTGGTAAATCCCGAATCCCTGCGTCAGGTACGCGATAAAGTATTGCAAAAGTTCGAACATATCGACATACTTGTCAACAACGCCGCGATTAACGATATGTTTGAAAACCCGAAAGCGGCCGGCGAACAATCGAAATTTGAGAATTATCCCCTGGAACTTTGGCGGAAATCGATTGATGTCAATTTAACAGGGGTTTTTTTATGTTCGCAGATTCTGGGAAGCGTTATGGCGATTCAGAAATCGGGAAGTATAATCAATATCGCTTCAACTTACGGAATTAGCGCCCCGGATCAGTCGCTATATATAAAAGAAGACGGCTCTCAGTCGTTCTACAAACCGCCTGCTTATTCTGCAACAAAAGGCGCTCTGGTAATGTTTACCAGATATCTTGCCGCATACTGGGGAAATGCAGGCGTTCGTGTAAATACACTAACCCCCGGCGGCGTGGAAAATTTTCAGGATGAGTTTTTTATAACCAAATATTCAGCAAGAACAATGCTTGGCAGAATGGCCCGGCCCGATGACTATAAAGGCGCTCTGGTTTTCCTCGCTAGCGACGCCTCGGGTTATATGACCGGGGCAAATCTTGTAGTCGACGGAGGATGGACCGCGTGGTAACTTTAATTTCACTTACAGGAAATCATGACAAAGAAGAAACAATCACGTAAACAAATTCTTAATAAGGCCTCTAAGATAAAATTGCTTCTCACCGATTGCGATGGTGTTCTGACCGATACCGGGGTCTACTATTCGGCAAACGGCGAGGCCCTGAAAAGATTTTCGATCCGCGACGGGATGGGTGTGGAACGGCTGCGGAAATACGCCGGTGTCGAAACCGGAATTATTACCGGGGAGGAGACCGAGATCGTAAGAAGAAGAGCTGAAAAATTAAAAATGACTGAAATTCATCTCGGTATTAATTATAAGGATAGGACTCTGCTTGAGATATTGGAGCGCAGAAACCTCAATCGCGGCGAAGTTGCGTTTATAGGCGACGATTCGAATGATGTGTCGGTTATGAAAATAGCCGGTCTAAGCGCCTGTCCGGCCGATGCCACTGAATTCGCCAAACAAGCAGCCGACTTAATTGTCGGGAATACAGGTGGAAACGGCGCTTTCCGTGATTTCGCCGAATTGATTATTGAAGCAAAGACAAAAAAGAAACTTTATCGAAAGGACGACGATGCCGGCAAATAAAATAAATATCGGCAACCGGTTCATCGGTGAGAGCGAGCCGGTTTATATAATTGCTGAAATCGGTATAAACCATAACGGATCTGTTGAGCTCGCCAAAGAATTGATCGACGGAGCCTGCTATTCGGGGTGCGATGCAGTCAAATTTCAGAAAAGGACTCCCGAACTATGCGTCCCGAAAGCACAGTGGGATATTGAACGCGACACGCCCTGGGGAAGAATGTCGTACATTGAATATCGCCGTAAAGTTGAGTTCGGATTCGAAGAGTATTTCGAAATTGACGAATACTGCCGGCGGAAAGGAATCGATTGGTTTGCCTCGCCCTGGGATGAAACAGCCGTCGACTTCATGGAAAAGTTCAAACCGGTCATATATAAAGTAGCATCAGCAGCCCTGACCGATTTCCCGCTTCTGAATAAAATACGAAACACCGGCAGACCCATTATTCTTTCGACGGGAATGTCGACAATGAGGGAAATTGAGACTGCCGTGGATTTTATCGGGACCGGAAACTTACTGCTGGCACAATCAACATCGACTTATCCTTGCAGACTCGAGGAATTGAATCTGAACGTGATTACCACATTCCGTGAAAAATTCCCCGGTGTGCCGATCGGGTATTCCGGGCATGAAACAGGACTTGCCCCGACCCTTGCCGCAGTCGCTCTGGGTGCTTCGTTCATTGAACGCCACATCACACTCGACAGAGCTCTGTGGGGTACGGACCAGGCGGCATCGGTTGAGATAGTCGGTCTGGAACGTCTGGTCAGGGATATTAGGGATATTGAGAAATCGCTCGGCGACGGGATTAAAAAAATCTATGAAAGCGAATACCCCAACATAAATAAGCTAAGAAGAGCAAATACCAATATTAAAACCTAAAAAGTTCTTCCAATGAACACGGAAAATATTTTTCTGACTGCCGTCTCGTGGATCAAGGCGCTTTACCCTTATGAAAAAATTTCATATTCGCTGATTATCGGTACTGCGATTTTGCTTGTTATTCTTGAACGGATCTTTCCATACAACAAGAATCAGAAAGTATTGCGCGAAGGATTTTTCAACGATCTGGCTCTTTATACCATCGCTCAAAGCTACATCCTCGGCATTATAATATTCACTTTTATAATATCATCAATCGATAGAACTACAAGTCTCTCCAAATTCCGGTTATTTGCCAATGTTCCCATTTGGCTTCAACTGGCCTTTTTTACAGTCACCCACGATTTTTATATCTATTGGATGCACCGCTGGATGCACGGCAATAAATACCTGTGGCGGATTCATGAGGCCCATCATTCCACCGGCAAAGTCGATTGGCTCTCGGGCTCACGCTCGCATGCATTTGAAATATTAATAAATCAGACCGTGGAGTTTCTGCCGATTGTTCTACTTGGATCACCTCCGGAAGTGGCGGCATATAAGGGAGTCATCAGCGCGGTTTGGGGCATGTATATCCATTCAAATCTGGATATTCACAGCGGACTTCTTCAGAAATTTATTAACGGACCCGAAATGCACCGGATTCATCATACCACCGGAAAAGGAAGAAACAGAAATTTCGCCACAAAGCTTGCCGTGTGGGATTACCTCTTTTCGACGGCATACAGACCTTCTGAAAAAGCAGAGGTCTACGGACTGAAAACTTTCTTCCCCGGTAACTATATAAAACAGTTCTTCTTCGCCTTCCGGCCTTATAAACGTTCCGGCACAATCAATAATCAAGGTTGAGGTCAAGGTTAAGAATGTCATGTTGAAACCGGCATTTGACCTTAACCTTGACCTTATTCTTACAGTCCCGGCACCGTTTTGTCTTTCGGATATTTCACGGAATAGACAAGTTTCCTCGAAACCGATTGGCCTGCTTCAAGTTCAACGACCCATTTCAGGCTTCCCGTTTCGGCATTGTATAAAGCGCCCGATGAATCGATAAGCTTTACGGTAATATCCTCATTTTTCGAAACCGGTACCTGATCCTCAACAGCTATTTTTATCTTGATTTTTTTGTTGTCCCTGATTTTAATTTCGTAAGCGAAGGTTCTTCCAACATTGCTGCTGAGAAATTTATCTTCCGAGAAGTCTTTCAGAACAGTCCTTGATACCAATATGTTCTGATCCCGGCCGAGAGAAATGGTGAGTGTATCCTTCGTCGTAAAAGGATCAATGGTTGATTGACCCACAAAAGAATTTTCAAAATACAAATTGGCCCGCCCCGGAAGAAGGTCATACTGCTCCCAATCAGTTAAGCGCGCGATTAAAAAGCCGTTCTGACTGAGTTTCGGTAGAGCTGAATACTCGTAATACGCCGGGATCGAAAATTCCCGGAGCGATACCGAATGGGGTTTATTGTCGGTTGGTATTGTATATTTAATCTGGGGTATAAATTCTACCGACAACTGCTTATCGCTTACGCTGATATAATCTGCCATGGTTGCCGCGGGTTCGATCTTAATATCCTGAGTTATCTGGGCGTTCATCCCCTGGGCCTTTCTCCCCTCGGCACTTATTCCCTTATAAAGAACGGGGTGGGTAAAATCAAGAAACCAGGTATTAAGTTCCGGTTTCTGGTTTTCTGACGAAGGGTTTCTGGTCGATAAAACTATCGAAGCATCGTTCCAATCAAGTCCGGTATTTTGCCATACGTTTGCTTTGTAGCTTAACGCGGCCGGTGAATCGAGCTTGGAAACCCGGATATCGTATGCCGGCTGCCAGCCTGCATCGTAAGAAAGGTATGAAAGATTAAACTCCGCTTCACCCGCCGTTTTGGCAAGAACGGATATCACGATTTCGTTTGTGGATTTGTTCAGACTGTTATTCAGCTCGGTCAATTGATTTTGAATCCGTTCGATATTTTTCTGAATCTTTTTTGCGCTTAAAGAAAGATCGTATTGTTTATTCTTTATCTCGGCAAGCCTTTTGCGAAGGAATTCCGCCATCTTCTGCAATTCGGTTATCGAAACGCCGATTTTTTCATTGCCGATACTTTTATTCGCGGCCAGGAGATCAATCTCCGCCTTCAGAACTTCATTTTCGTTCTGATTCAGCGCAAGCGACTTATTCTCCGACTCGAGCGAATCTTCGAGTGATTTGATCTTCGGAGTTTTTCCCGCGGGACGGAGAAAATTAAACCTTTGTACTATCGACATTATCACAATATCTCCTTTAGCGGAGATGTTTATACTGTTCCGGTCGATGTTATTCGCGAGTCCCGATAAAACAACGCTGTTTAATCCCCGGGTCAATTTCACTGTTGTATTATGAGTTATTTCAGCACCTCTCATATATACTTTCACGCCCGATATATTCGGGCGGGTTAATATTTCATCCTGAGCCGTCATAATTGACGAAATGGTCAGGACCATCAGAAGCGCTAAGAGAGCCTTTTTCATAGAGATCCTTTCTTTTAACCAAAAATAATCAAACTTTTCATTATACATAAACCTGTCTTTCCCGGTTCCGTAAAAACAAATGGTGTTGATCCACCCAAATAGCTTCAGGAACTAATATCATCTTGCCTGTCATTTGTACTCCTAATTCTTTGGAATCTTTTAAACTCCGGTCCCGGTACTTATTCCGCACAGCTCCGCCATATAACTAACAATGTTGATCTCATTTATATCGTCGGAATGACGGAAATAGTGTTGCGATTTACCTTCCTCTCTATCTCGAACAGTCGATAGAATCAACGGGGAAAGGAGCCGAATTTTAACAGCTTATATATCGCGGCAGAATGAGGATAGTTGTTCATTTATCCGGATTTTTGACTATAATCTTAACCGGGGCGGATTCACTCACTCCCCCCAAAAGATCTTCCGCTCTTGCTCTTATTGTATGTTCCCCTCGGGAGGCGTTAAACCACGCCCAATCAAACGACCCTCCGGTAGCAAAGCCGATCGGATTATTGTCTACAAAGAATTCAACTTTAACGACTGAACCCTTAGCGCCGTTTAAATCGGTATTTATGACTATGTCGGAGCCCTCAATATAATATTCGCTGTTCTCCGGTTTGACTATCGCGACGGGGATCCCTTTTTTCCCTCTTAATGATTTTTTAACCCGGATATCGGACATGTTCATAGTGTAAATCGCGTTTATCAATGTTCCTTTATCATCGTCCCCTGAAAGTTCCCAGAACATCATCCCGCGCAAATGATGCGCCCTGCTGTAACGCGTTTTCAGCGCGATGGATTGCGGATCATCAATCGACCAGAATATTTTCTTCCCGCTGTTATAGAGCCAGTGCGCAAGGGCGCTTTTATCCCAATATAATTTGAAACCTTCTTTTTCAAGATTTACCAGATCGCGGTAATTTTCTTACCCCCCGTGCTTGTTATTTCCTTTCCGGTACAATCCGT
>Ga0182021_10008377_pt1 | contig 12247 bp, 8 predicted proteins | sample 612E3MmetaG_FD_120493 | JGI IMG/M metagenome (GOLD analysis project Ga0182021, IMG submission 120493) | Permafrost microbial communities from Stordalen Mire, Sweden - 612E3M metaG (Illumina Assembly) | ecosystem: Environmental > Terrestrial > Soil > Wetlands > Permafrost | place: Sweden...
CCAACCATTAGAATAACTATATCTGCCGGAACTTCAATGGATTCTCCAGAAAATTTTTCTTTAAACTCTATAAGTAAGTTGCATGAATCTTTATATGATGCTTGTTTGATTTGAGGTAAATTAACTTTGTGATCAAATGTTAAAAACATTACATTTTTTTTCGATGTAATTGAATACAATTCTTCACAACCTTTTCCAAACGCCCTCATATCAGAATATATATCGTAGATATTAGTTTCAGGAAGAGCAGATTTAATCTGGTTTACAAATTTTAAGGCCGTCATACAACACGTACGTGAGCAGTAAGTATTATAATCCTCATTCCTGCTTCCTACGCAATGGATAATTGCAATATCTTTAGGTACTCTTCCATCTCTTGTTATGATAATACCACTTTTTAATACTTGCTCGAAGTCTATTGAAGTAATAACATTGGATAGTTTACCATAACCATAATTTAAAACCTTTTTTGCATCGAATGGTTTTAGTCCTGTTGCAACAATTACGTTTCCAAAATTGAGTTTAACTTTTTTACCATTTGGTTCAATATCGGTTTCAAAATTACCCACGTATCCAAATACCTGTTTTACCTCAGTATTAAGGTAAACATTTATTTTGGGATGATTCAAAACAGAAGAAATTTTATGATCAATTATCTGTTTAGCACTGTTCAGGTAAGGGTAAGTTAAATCAATATTAACAACAAGGCCACCTAAAGCTCCTGATTTCTCAACAAGATATACTTGTTTATCAGCATTAGCAATTTCCAATGCAGCAGATATACCTGAAATTCCACCACCAATTATTAGAGTAGCAGAATTTACATCAACACTTCTTTTTTCCAATGATTCGTGCCATTGTACTCTAGCAATAGCAGCAGCAATAAGATCTTTTGCTTTTTTTGTTACCTCTTTTCTGTCGGTATGAACCCAGGATGCGTGTTCTCTTATATTTGCCATTTCAAACATATAAGGATTTAGACCTGCATTCTCCAGAGCTTTCCGGAAAGTAATTTCATGCATTCTTGGTGAACAGGCAGCAACAACAACTCTATTCAGCTTATGTTCCCTAATATCCTGAACGATAAGATCCTGTCCAGGATCAGAACACATATATTTGTAATTTTTTGATATAATAACATTCGGCAGATTCTGAATTTCTTTGGAAATGTTTTCAACATCGGCCAGATTGGCGATGTTGGTACCGCACCAACAGACATATACACCAATTCTTTTTTCTTCCATGATATTCAATTTTGTTGAGTGTAATTGTTCAATATTATTTCATGTTTTTTTATTGCCATTTTTTTCAAATAGGCAAAATAAAGAGAAAATGGTCTGTAAATCATATGAGACCATTTTGAAAATGGGACTTCAATAGTTAACATAGGCACTAATACCATTAAATGGATTAGATAAGTGATATAAGTAATTTGTGGCATACCATAAATTCTGAAAAAATGCAGTAAAATACCTGTTAACGTTGTTAAGAATAATAAAATGAGAAATGTCCAATCAGTAAAATGAGAGTATTTACTGTTTTCCATGTTTTTAATAGTTCTATTAGTATAAAAATAGATTATTCCAACAAACAGCCCTAATGTAGAAATATACCCTAATAATCTTTGAGGATGAAAAATTGGATAAACGTTATCTGTTTGAAACCAATCAAGAAAAAATACGATTAAAGAAAACATCAAGGCATAGCTTAATGCTAGAAATAAATGAAGCGCCCAGTAAAGAAATAATTTTTTTTCATCACATTTAGCATATTTTTTATCGGGATTAAAAATTTTGGGGATTAATGAAATAGGTCTTAAGTAATCGATGAATCCGACTTTTAAGGATTTGTCTTCATAGATAATTTTGTACCACATGTAAAATACATTGGTGACTATTAAGAATATTAAACCTCCTGCCATTATCCAGTCCCCCAAGTGAATTCTTCTCCAGGGAGCCATTTTATTTATCAAAGTCCCACCATCAGGTCCAATCCATTGAGCAATATCTCCGGATGGGAAAGTTGTAAATAATAGATAAAGAATCATAACTATTACAGCTAATACAAAAATTGCTGCTATTTCAAGAGTTTTGGATTTGTACAACAACTTTGAGATACCAGTCCAGTCATACACCGATATTAGATACCTTCTAATGGACATCATCATTTCGGCAGGATTGGCATCTCTTGGGCAGGTTCTGGAACAATCACCACAATATGTACACAACCAAGGATCAATATTTGTTTGGAGACTCTTTTTTAATCCCATTAATACTTGTCTCACTGTTTTTCGAGGGAAAAAAAAGCCATTCTCAGTTGTATGACAGGTTGCTGTACAGTTGCCGCATTGGAAACATTGATTCCATTCTTTTGCTCCATATAGGAACAATTCATTTTTAAGATCAAAATTTACCCGCTGGCTCATATTTATACTTCCAATATTTTAGTAAGCTCTTTCACTTTTGTTTCGACTTGTTCAAGTGAAAGATTTTTTATACTGTTTTTAATTTTGCCTTTAGCTATGCTTTGTAAAACTCTGGAAGCAGCTGCGGAGGCTTGTGCAACTGAATCAGGAATATCCTTAGGTCCTTGGCAAACGCCCGCAATAGCTATACCTCCAGTTAATGTATTTACAGGATCACTGATATAGTTTTTTTCATTAAACCAACCATTGTCATCAACAGTAAGACCTAACATTTCAGCAATTTTAGTTGAATCCGTCCTGGGTTCTGTTCCAACCGCAAGAATAACCATGTCAACTTTTTGTTCAACTATTCTTGCTCGTTCAATGTCTTCACACCTTACAACAAGTTCATCTCCATATTGTTGTACTTTCGCCGGACGACCCCGAATAATATTTACACCTTCATGTTTAATGCGGTTGTAAAATTCTTCATACCCCTTTCCGTATGCACGAATATCAATAAAATACTCATTGATTTCGGAATCAGGTAATTTTTCTTTTAAAAGATGGGCAAGTTTTAGAGAATACATACAACATACTTTAGAACAATATTTATTATGATTCACATCTCTGCTGCCAATACAATGAATAATTGCTACGCTTTTAGGTGAATATATTGCATCAGGAGAAAATACCCAATTCCCTTTCTTATCTTGAATTCGTCTGGCTATTTTACCTCCAGTGGGACCAGCTGCATTGATTAATCGTTCAAGTTCAATTGATGTTAATACGTTGGGATATTTCCCATAACCAAACTGTTCAAATCTTGAAGCGTTAAATGTTTTAAAACCAGTGGCCACAATAATATTACCAACATTTATTTCAACAACTTCATCTTTTTCATCTAAGTTGATACAACCCGGAACTGGGCAAACTTTAACACATACACCACATTTACCTTTTAAAAAATATGTGCATACGCTTGCATCAATTAAATATTTATTAGGAACAGCTTGCGGAAAGGGTATATAAGCAGCTCTTCTTAGTGTTGTATTCGCATCAAATTCACTGGGTGTTTTTGCAGGACACTTTTCTGCGCATGTTCCACATCCTATACAAGTTGCAAGATTAATTTTGCGAGCTTTTTTTAATATTTTTACTGTATAGTTTCCCGGTACTCCATTTACTTCTTGTACCTCAGAATAGGTCATCAGCTTGATATAGCTATTCTGTCCCACTTCAACCATTTTAGGTGTTAAAATACAGGCAGCACAGTCTAAGGTAGGAAATGTTTTATCGAACATAGCCATATGTCCGCCAATTGTACCTTTTTTTTCAACCAGATAAACGATATTTTTACTTGTTGCGATCTCAAGAGAAGCTTGTATACCAGCAATCCCTCCTCCAATAACAAGTGTAGCGGGATTTACTGTATTTTCTTCCGGAACAGCGGCACTCTCAAACGGTACATTATAAACAGCACAAGCAACAATTGCTTTTGCTCTATCAGTATCTACTTTATTAAGTGCACCATGCTCTGTAAAACTTGCAAGATAAACATCTTCAGGGTTATTACCAGAAAGTACCAACGACTTAGAAAAAAAACTTTTGTACATTCCAGGATTACTACCTGCAATAACTATTCTTGTTAAGTTATTTTTTTTAATATTCATGGAAACCTGTTCAGGATCTATTAATGAAACATCAGCAGGAAGCCAGATCTGAGAAACTCCAGATAGTTTTTCAGCATAAGCTATAACTTCCGGAATATTAATGACATCATTATTTCCATTTAAGGTATTACAAAAATAGACTACTGTTGATTTTTTTTCTTCCATAATGAATATTTTTATTAAATATTATTTATTAATTCATAATGATATGTGTTAATAAAAACACAACTAAAAATTAATAACTGAGTTATTTAATTCATGCTACTATGTTTTTTTCTTTTTCATTTGCCGGGTAAACCTTTTCCCGCATATTGTAAAGCAGAATTTTCAGCGGATCAATTGAACGATAACCGTCGAGTATAAAATTATCCGTGAGGCTTATTTTGCGATATGATAATCCTGAACTATCACCGTCAGCTGATATAGGCGCTATTACTTCCTTAAAATTATTCTTTCCGCTTTGAGATATTTTTTTGATAAGTGTATTTAGATCGGAGATTTTTATTAACATTATTTACCTCTTAAGTTTTCAAATTGAGATATGAAACGGAGAATGAGAAAAATAAGATAAGGGAATCAAGGTGGCTGGAATTTAGGAATAGATATTTTGTCGAACAATAAAGTAGAACAGTAATCATCAGTTGCATCCCGTTTGCGAAAAATATTTTAGCCTTGTCTTAAGACTATTTCAGGAGAATCAGTAGACTGCTCTGGAGAGAAAAGGAAAATAATTATAGATACATTTCAATAAGTGGAGGAAAATATTTATCAATAAGAAATATTTTTCGCTAGTGGATTGTATTTCATGTCAAACTTAAATGAAGGATATTTTTTATGCAAGTTGAAAATTATTTTTTTGAAAAAATAAAAAGGAGTTGCTGACAAAGAATCTTTTTTGACTTTGAGATATACGAAAAAATAAATCTAATATTTCCCGATATTGTTCTTAGCCAAAACTCCATCCGTTTTCAAAATAATGATTATAAACTATATGAGGCAGAGTACGCTTTAATAAGCCGACTACACATATACGTTTTAAAAAAATCTCGAAACAGCATTCATTGCTATTGTCGAGGTTTTATTTTTCTATTAGGAGAAAGAGGGATTCTCCTTAGTTATAACTTTTCAAATGGCCATACAATATTTTGATTTTTTTCTGTGCACGGAATTTTGGATATAGACAATTTTAGATCACATTCGTTCTAACCCAGATATTTTACTACAAACTTCTTCCATTGCTATTCTGATTTTTATTTCCAATTGCTTAAAATGAATGTAAATCTCAAAATAGTCATCTAATAACAAGGTTGGACCAAGTTTTGACTCGGGACAGAAATTCTATTACAGAACATCTTGACAACAAAAGCATTCTAAGCTATATTGCAAACGTTTGCGAAAGGATATATAAAATTCGACAAATTACAATTACCGACATAGCTAAAAAGTTAGGGTTATCTGCATCAACTGTATCCAGGGCTTTAAGAGATCATCCGGATATCAATTCTGAAACTATAAAGCGGGTTAAGAAGTTGGCTAAAGATTCAAAGTATTCACCTAACCCAATTTCACATAATTTAAAGAATAATCATACGACCAACATTGGTGTGATAATTCCGGAAATAGCACACGATTCCTTCGCCAAAGCTATGAGTGGCATTGAAGAAATCGCCTACCACGCAGGATATACAACCCTTGTATGTCAATCAAATGAAAACTATGAAAGAGAAGTATTGAACTCAAATACGTTATTGAAACAAAGAGTTGCAGGCATCATCGTATCAACTTCTCAAGAGACAAAACGCAGTAATCATTTCCAGAATTTGATTGACTATGGAGTGCCGCTTGTTTTTTTCGATCGTGTATGTGATGATATAAAAGCAAATAAAGTAGTAATAGACGACAAGAACAGCGCGTTTAAAGCGGTTAACTATTTATTGAAAAGAGGATACAAAAACATTGCCCACTTCGCGGGTCCAAATGAATTAGGAATCTGTAAAAGAAGATTGGATGGATATCTCGCGGCACTTAAGAAAGCAGGTGTTTCTATAAATAAAGGACTTATTAGATTTGGGAGAATGTATGAGGAGGATGGTTACAAATCGATGGAATTACTTATTAAAGAGAACAAAATTCCGGACGCAATATTAGCTGTAAATGATCCTGTTGCTATCGGCGCTTTTCAGAGAATTAAGGAAGCGGGATTGAATATTCCAAATGATATCGGATTAATAGGTTTTTCTAACAATCGAATCACAAGTTTAGTAGACCCACCTATAACAACCATTAATCAACCATTTTATGAAATGGGAAAAAAAGCAGCAGAAATCTTAATAGGAATGATTGGTAAAGAAAATCAAAGTAACAAAACAAGCACTGTTACCTTAGAAGCAGAATTAATTATCAGGGGATCTACTAAATAAAAAAAATCAATTATGATACAAACGTTTGCAAAAAAGCTTTTCTATAAATAATATACTTATGAATTTAAATAGGGACAATGCCGTGAAAAATTTTTTAATATTGTTAATTTTGTTTTTATCAATCACTTGTTATGCGCAAAAATTTGAAAAACTTGCTTTAACTCCTCCGATGGGATGGAACACATATAACACATTTGCCGGAAATTTTAACGAACAAATAATTCGGGATATGGTGGACATGATTGTTTCCACCGGAATGAAGGATGCCGGTTATAAATACATTATAATTGATGACAACTGGACAAGTACACGAGATAGTCTCGGATTTCTTACAGTAGATAAAGGAAGATTCCCTTCCGGAATGAAAGCAATGTCGGACTATATTCATTCCAAAGGTTTGAAACTTGGTCTCTATTCCGATGCAGGTTATAAAACATGCGGTGGATTTATTTCAAGTCGCGGACATGAATTCCAGGATGCGATTATGTTTGCACGCTGGGGATGTGATTATCTAAAATATGATTGGTGCGATTCTGATGGATTGAATGCAGTAGGCGCATACACAACAATGAGAGATGCTATATATGCTGCGAAGAGACCAATGGTTTTCAGTATGTGTGAATGGGGAAATAATAAACCTTGGGAATGGGCTTCATCGGTAGGTCATTTATGGAGAACTACTGGAGACATTACCGCATGCTGGGATTGTGTTGATACACACGGCGGAGCGTATAATTCTTGGGGTGTAATGAAACTATTAGATATGCAGGATGGCCTTCGGAAATATGCAGGTCCCGGGCATTGGAACGATCCCGATATGCTCGAAGTGGGAAATGGAACTCTTACATTAATTGAGAGCCGTGCTCATTTTTCGTTGTGGGCTATGTTAGCCGCTCCGTTAATTTCAGGAAACGATTTAAGAAAAATGTCGAAGGATGTTCTCGATATTCTTACAAATAAGGAAGTCATTAGAATCAATCAGGATTCATTAGGGATACAAGGTTTTATGCAAAGCAAAATTGACAGTTTAGAAATTTGGTACAAACCTTTGAAAAATGGCGATTGGGCTATATGTTTTTTAAATCGCGGATCAAATCCTGTTGATTTGAATTACGATTGGAAAGAAAAAGTTATCTACGATGATGTTGCAAAATTGGAATTGCGATTCGATAAACAAACATATGTCCTACAAGATCTCTGGGTCAAAAAAGATATTGGAAAAACTTCCGAAACATTAAAATCAAAAATCACTTCGCACGATATATTGATGCTAAGATTAAAAAAATAAAAATGCGAGGAAAATATGTTTCGCAAATTTTGTATTCACATTTTTCTTTTGCTCGTTGTTAGTTGTATAGGTAATGCGATAGCACAAGAGAAAATTTTAAAATGGTCAGTAGCAACTGCAAATAGTTTTATTGAAAAGGTACCTGATCCCGACAGTATTCACTGGGTTGGTCAAACATATCACTTTAGCTGGCAAGCCGGTTACACAATGTTTGCGATGGAAAAGATGTGGCGCGTAACTGGAGATATAAAATATTTCAACTATATAAAGCGATATGTGGATCAGCAAGTTGATGACAAGGGAAATATTCCGGATTTTTCTCCAAATGCACTAGATAATTTTTTGCCTGGTTACGCAATTATCTTTATGTATGAGCAGACACACCTTGAAAAGTATAAAATCGCTGCAAAAAAAGTCCGTGATGGATTTGTAAATTATCCCAGAAATTCAGACGGCGGTTTCTGGCACGGAGACTGGGCTAAACATCAGATGTGGGTAGATGGCCTTTTTATGGGAGAAATATTTCTAGCCCGTTACGGAAAGGTAATTGGCGACAGTTCTTATGCATTCGATGAAGTAACCAAACAGATGAAGTTAGCGCTTTCTCATTGTCTCAAATCAAATGGTTTGTTGTTGCATGGCTGGGATGAAAGCAAAGAAGCAAGTTGGGCGGATAAGAAAACCGGTCTGGCTTCCGAAGTATGGAGTGAAGGACTCGGATGGTTTGCAGTATTATGCGCCGATGTTTTTGATTACCTGCCCAAAAAAAATCCAGATTATAATTATCTTATTTCAACTCTGCGCAATTTGTGCAAAGGTCTTAAAAATGTTCAAGATGTTAAAACCGGAATGTGGTGTCAGGTTGTTGATAAACCAGATATACCGGATAACTGGAACGAGACTTCGGGAACCGGCATGTTTATTTATCTAATAAAAAAATCAATTGAAAAAGGATATATCCTCAAGAAAGAGTTCGATCCTGTTGTAAAGAAAGCGTATGAGGGACTTATCAAAAAAGCAAAAATAGATTCTAAGGGCTTGGTGGATATTTATGATTGCAGCAGTATAGGTATTATGGATAATTACAAAATGTATGTCAGCCAGCCGAAAGAAGTAAATACTTTTGCTGGAGTAACATCCTTTATTCTCGGTACGCTTAGTATGGAAGGATTATATAAATAATGAAGAAATAGAAAACTAATCTAATTAATGGAGAGTTTTGTGATGAAACAATTAAATGTAGTTTTATTTTTTTTATTTTCTTGTATAGCACTAGTTAATGCTCAAACAAAAATTCCTAAAGAAAAACTACCAGGCAAAGGATTAGCAGAGCATGATTTTCTTTATGCAGGCGAATCGCTTAAACGTCAGGTTTTTATTGTGAGAAATGGCAAGGTTGCTTGGTTTTACGAGGATCTTTCCGGAAAAGGTGAAGTAAGCGATGCCCTTTTACTTTCTGATGGTAATGTGCTAATCGCTCATCAATTTGCAATCAAACTAATCTCGCCTGAGAAAAAAGTGTTGTGGAATTATATTGCACCGGATAAAACAGAAATTCATACTGCAGTACCAATTGGGAAAGATCATGTTCTCTTTGTTCAGAATGGTGACCCGGCTATGGTAAAGATAATTAATATTACGACTGGTGAAATTAAAAAACAATTTCAAATACCGGTTGGGAATCCTAAAAATACGCATGGTCATTTTAGACACGCACGAATTACACCTGCCGGAACACTTTTAGTCGCCCATATGGATATGAACAAAGTTTGCGAATATAACTCAGATGGAGAAGAAATCTGGTCATTTCCGGCTGACGGACCATGGAGCGCCACACCTTTGAAAAACGGAAACGTTCTAATTGTTGATCGGCAAGATGTTAGAGAAGTGAATAAACGTGGTGAAACAATCTCTCAGTTCTCAAGAAGCGATGCAGGCGAATATAAACTTGGTTCACTTCAACTTGCATGGCGATTGCCAAACGGGAATACACTTATCAACAATTGGGTAAACGAATGGAACGGACCGATCGATAAAACCAATCCACCGATCCAAGCAATTGAAATGACACCAGACAAGAAAATTATTTGGGTATTGAAATCATGGGAAGATCCTGACCTAGGTCCAGCTACAACAATTCAAATATTGGATGAACCGGATGCACCCGAAAATGTTAGCTTTGGAGATATTAAATAAAATGGAGAGATTGAAAAGTATCCGATAAAATCCGAAAATATTTTAGTTATTCTGAAATTAGTTTAAAGTAAACCAATGAGAAAAATAAACAGACTTATATTAATAATATTTTTTCTAGCTGGTGAGATAATTATTCTTAATGCTCAGTCTGATACTCTAAAGAATAAGCATTCATTTGTATGCACAGATTATACCGGAGGGAATGTTTATATCATTTCAGAAAACGGTAACATCGAGTGGAGTTACCCGGCTACAAATTGTAATGATATATGGGTACTTCCTAACGGCAATCTGTTATTCAATACAGGTAATGGAGTAAAAGAAGTCACACGAAATAAGGAAGTTTTTTTTTCTTTCGAATCGAAAAGTGAAATATATGCTTGCCAGCGGTTGCCCAACGGCAATACATTTATTGGTGAATGCAATTCAGGTTCTTTGTTGGAAATTTCTCCCGATGGTAAAATTGTAAAACAAATAAAGCTTCTTCCGGATGGAGTAGATGGCGGACATTCATTTATGCGCAACGCAAGAAAACTTCCGAACGGAAATTATCTTGTTGCACATTATGGTCTGGATAAAGTATGTGAGTACGATTCCTCCGGTAGAATAATTATGGAAATACCAATTAAAGGAGGCCCGCACTCCGTAATTCGTTTAAAAAATGGCAACACGCTCATTGCTTGTTCCGATCATAACGGCGATCCCCGTGTTGTTGAAGCTGATAAATCAGGAAACATTTCTTGGCAGTTATCTAAAAATGAATTGCCTGGAATTGAATTAATGTTTATGACTGGAATGCAGTGCTTACCTAATGGGAATTTAGTATTAACTAATTGGCTGGGTCATAATCAATTTGGAAAAGCACCGCATGCTTTCGAAATAACACGCGACAAAAAAGTGGTGTGGATATATAATGATTATTCAGTTTTGAAAACAATGTCCAGTATTCAGCTTTTAGATGTATCCGGAAATGCAATTACCGGTGAAATTTTACATTGATCAATTAATTTTTACAAACTATTCTTAGTTGTTATTAATAGTTTGAGAAAAAGTATTGACACTTTTTATAGATGCAAATTTTATTTATATACCAAGAAATATTTGAATAATGACTATCAAAAGGAATGAACATGAAAATAAAAAAAATATTTTGGAGTTTAGTTTTAATAATTATTTCGGTTAGCATTTCATTTCCGCAATCAGTAAAAAGGGAAAAATTATTATTTGATCTTGGTTGGAAATTTCACTTAGGAGATTTAAACGCTGCTAAAGATCCGTCATTCAATGATGCTGCATGGAGAGATCTGAACCTACCTCACGACTGGAGTATTGAAGCCAATTTTGATAGTAACTTAGCCAGTTGTACGGGCTACCTTCCCGGCGGATTTGGCTGGTACCGGAAAACATTTGATATACCTCAGAGTTACAAGGGTAAAACTATTACAATCCAGTTCGATGGAGTTTATTGCAACAGCGAAGTTTGGGTCAACGGTAAATTTGTTGGAAAACATGCTTATGGCTACACCAGTTTTTTCTATAATCTTACTCCATATATTGAAGTAGGCAGGAAGAATGTAATTGCAGTACGCGTTGATCACATGAAATATGCCGATACAAGATGGTATAGTGGTTCGGGTATATACAGACATGTATGGCTTTCAGCTACTGATAATATACATGTAGGGCAATGGGGAACATATGTTTTAACTCCGGAAGTTACACCAAAAGAAGCTAAAGTTACTTTAAAAACAATTATTGCTAACGATAAAAAAATAAATAAAACAATAAAACTGTTTTCCTTACTAGTCAATAGGAATGGAAATGAAGAAGCTAAGGCTGAAATGGAAGTAGTATTATCTGACAGCTTAACGCCGGTTAACCAGTCTGTTATTCTAAATAAACCTATTTTATGGAATATTGAAAATCCTTATTTGTACACAATTAAAACAAAGGTTATATCAGGTAATGATGTGATCGATGAATATGAAACCCCGTTTGGTGTTCGCACAATCAAATTTGATCCTAATAAAGGTTTCTTTCTTAATGGAGTAAGTACAAAACTTAAAGGTGTTTGCCTTCATCATGATGGCGGTAGTGTTGGAGCTGCTGTTCCGGAAAAAATTTGGAAAATCAGGCTCGAAAAGCTAAAGGCAGCCGGCTGCAATGCCATTCGTACAAGTCATAATCCTGTCGCACCCGAATTTCTTGATTTATGTGACCAAATTGGTTTTTTAGTATTGGATGAAGCATTCGATGAATGGGACTA
>Ga0182021_10008379_pt1 | contig 12247 bp, 2 predicted proteins | sample 612E3MmetaG_FD_120493 | JGI IMG/M metagenome (GOLD analysis project Ga0182021, IMG submission 120493) | Permafrost microbial communities from Stordalen Mire, Sweden - 612E3M metaG (Illumina Assembly) | ecosystem: Environmental > Terrestrial > Soil > Wetlands > Permafrost | place: Sweden...
CATCGCCGCCGCCAAAAAGCCAACCGCCACCCATTTCACCGTGATGAACCGTATCTTCATGTTGCCTCTTTCACACTCACCCGCATCGTTGTTTCGCCCGCTCCACCGCGTCGTCGGGGCACACCCCCGGGCTCCTCCGGCGCGCTATCTTCCGCCCGAATTTGCCTTCGCCAACTCCGTCTGAATCCGACTCGACAGCGTTGTCGCCTCCCTCAGAATGGCCGGATCGGCGTCCGGGAAGTCACGCACCAGGCGCTCCGCAAAGGGCTTCGCGTCTTGCCACTTGCTCTGCGCCACGGCGCACTTCACCGCCTGCAGGCAGGCCGGCGCCTTGGGATAGAGCTTGACGCTGTCGGCGAACAGCTTGAACGCTCCGGCATATTCCCCGGGAGTCACCTTCCCGGCCAGTTCGGCGATGGTCAGGATGTTCCGCCCCTGATAGAAAAGCACGTCGGCCCTGACCTCCTGAAACTTCGCGCCGGACCCCAGGGTGAGCATCCGTTGGTAGCCGATGGAACGTCGCTCGGGGATATGGAGCAGCGCCACGGCTTCGTACAAATCCATATAGTCCCGGCGGGTCGACGCCGGATACCGCTTCCCGAACTCGGCGCGCAGCTTCAGCACCCCTTCCCAGTCCTTCATCTCCACGGAGCCCCACGCCGCCTGCGCAAAGACCTCCTCGACCGCCACAAAATTGGGATGATCGGTGATCAACGTCCAGAGCGCCCGCACGCCCGCGGCGTATTCCTCGATCTTGAAACTGCTCTTGCCCAGCATGAAGAGGGCCTTGGCGCGCGACGAACTGTTCGTCAGCCCCTTCTCGGACACGAAGGGCGTCAGCGCCAACGTACACTTCTTCCAATCCTTGTTCTTCCAGCAGACGAAACCCAGCGAGTAGCGCACCTGGCCGAAATCCAGGCCGGCCGGCGCCGGCATGCGGATGCCGTCCCACGACGCGCTGTTCGGTCTCAGGCGCTCCGCGAGACTGAAGGGAATAGGCTTGTTCCACTCGGTCAGGCGGTTCTCCCCATACTCGTCCAGGATCGCGGCATACGCCTCCATGCCGAACGGCTTCAGGTCGCCGTTCTCAGCTTTGATGGCGTAGTATCCCATCAGCCGCAGGGCCGACACACGCAGCCGGTCTTCGCGCAGCCCGTCGAGGTAGGGTTTATAGACCTCCACCATCTTGTCGTAATTCGTGAGGCTGACGTACTCCCGCCCCAGCGCGTAGCGGGCCACGTATCCCGTTTCGTCCTTGACCGAACCGCCCGGGCCCTCGGCCGGCGCGATCGTCGGGTAAAGCGACAGATACGCCGCGAAGACCCGCGCCGCGGCGGCATGATCCCCGCTCCGGCTGAGCGTTTCGCCCGCCTTCAGGATCGCCACCTTGGGGTAGCGCATCATGTCCGGCGCCGACACCCAGAAGTAGAAGAGATTCCGGTCCACGCCGCCCCCGGCGGACTCGGGCAGCGCGTCAAACGGCACGGCGCACACCACGTTGGTCCAGAGCTGCAGGGCGAGACGACGCGGCTCGTCCTTGTTCTCGCCGGCTTGGCCCTGAACCGCGTCCATCACCAGCCAGAACCGGGCCTCGGCGATGAAGCGATTGCCGTTGGGCACGTTCCGATTCATCCAGGCGTAGGCCTTGCGCGTATTCTCCCGGTCGCCCTTCGCGTTCCAGACGCGCGCGATGCGCACGGCGGCCTCGAAGATCTGCTGGGTGATCTCATCGGACCCCGCCTTCATCGGCCCGTCCGCGAAATCGCCGGCCGCGTTCCGTTTCGGGCCATACGCGTCGATGAACTCGTCGGAGGCTTTCGCGGCGGCCGGGTAGTCCTTGTGCTGCTCGTACAGATCGGCGATGCAGAACAGCGCGAACCGTCCCACGTACGAGGAGGCCCCTTCCTGATCGATGATGCGGCGCGCCACGGCTATGCCGTTCGTCACCGTCTGCTCGGCGTCCGCGCGCGCGAGCATGCTTCGCAAGTAGCCCAGCCGGTCCTCCTGCAGCGCCTTGTCGTCCTTGGCCGTCTTGAGCAGCTCACCCGCCTGCTCGTAAAGCCTGCGGTACGCATGGAACGACTCGGCCAGGGCGCCGCCCGCGTCGAGCGCCTGCGCCTCGCCTTCCAGCGCGGCGCGCGCGTAGGGCGTCTGCGCATCGACCTCGAGCGCCTTGTGGAAGGCGTCGGCGGCCAGTCTCCAGGTTGTGTTCGTCACCTGGTTCGCGCGTTCCGACACGTGCGCTCCGGCATAGGCGCGGCCCATCTGCACGCAGGCGTAGGAGGCCAGATGGCCCTCGGCCAGAACTTCTGGAGCGTAGCGCTTCAGGATGGACCAGTAGGTCTCGGCGCACTTGATCCGGGGCGCCGCCAGCGTCGCCGACGCGAGCGCCGCCGCCAGGGCCTGGTCCGTGATGAAGACTTCGGCCTCCGCCGCCCCCAGCGTGCCCGTGCTGACGTTGATCCGCTGCCTGAGGAACTCGATCTCCGCCGGCGTGCTCACATAAATTCTCGGATCCTCGCCCAATCCCGCGTGGCACTTCATGACACGCGGCAGCACATCGATGCGGCTCCCCATCTTGCTCAGCCGCCCATAAAACTCCAGGGCCCCGGTCCAGTTCCTCTTTTCAAACTGGTACTCCGCCTGCCGCAGGTTGCCGAGTTCCTCGATCGTCTGCCGCCGCTCATCGTCCGGGTAACCGTTGGCGAGAACGATCGCCTCCTTGTAGAGCTCCATGGCCTTCTCGGGGTCGTTCTTGTCCGTGAACAGAATGTCGGCCGCCTGGACCATCGCTTCCGCGGCCACGCCGGACTTCACGTTCTCGGGAAGCTTCGCCGTGGCCAGCAGGATGTCCAGCGCCTTGTCCGGAAGTTGCTGGTCGCGGAAGCAGAGTCCCGCCACATAGCCGGCCGCCTTCGCCTCCGGCGCGGCCGGGAAATCCTTCCTCAACTGCTCGCAGGCCGCGATCGACTCCGTGAACTTCCTCTGGGCGCGGAAGGCGTTGGCGATGCGCAGCATCAGGACGCGCGCATCCTGGTTCTTCGGGTACTGCCGGGCCAGTTCGGCGACCGCCTCCACGGCCTGCTCCAGATTACCGGCGTCCAGCCAGATGAGCACGATCTTGTAGGCGGCGCGCTCCGCGAAGCGGGACTCCGGGCGCCGCTTGAGGAGGTTGAGCTTTCCGACCGCCTCGGGGTACTTCTTCTGCAGCGCGTAGAATCCCCCGCACAGGTTGATCGCTTCTTCCTCGTACATCCCCGCGCCTTCCGCCAGCAGCATCTCGAACGTGGCGCAACCCCGCTCGCGTTCACCCTGATCGCCGTAGAGCTTGCCCAGGAGGAACAGGGCGTCCTGCCGGTTCTTGAACCGCGCGTTTTTGTCCCCCGTCGCGGCTTCCAACTGCTCCACCGCTTCATCCACCTTGCCGATGGCGTCCAGGCACTTGGCGTACCGGTACAGCACTTCCCGAATCTGCGTATGGACCGGGAATCGCGTCGCAAAGCGGGCATACGCCTCGCCCGCGGCGACCATCTTCCCGTCGCTTTCCATCTGTTGCCCGTAGCGGAACAGCCCCTCCGGCGTATCCGGAAACGCCGGCGCATTGGTTTCCGCCGCAACCCCGGGCGCGGGAGCCGCGGGCGGCGTCTGGGCCCGAGCCGACCCGATCAGGCCCACGACGACGACGGCCACGATCGCCGCGGACATGTCGAATGGTCGGGTCAGTCTCATGGTCCTGTTCACGGTTTCGCCGCCGGCGCGTTCGTCGCCGCGGCCGCCGCCGCCTCTTTCGCCTTCTTCTCCGCACGCTCGCGCATCACCTGCATGGCCGGCGCCGAATCCGGATAACGGTCGAGCAGCATTCCCATCCGTTCCTTGGAGGTCTTTGTGTCCGCCAGTTCGTTGGCAATGTCCGACAGCAGGCGCAAGCCCTCCACTTCGGCCTCCGTGGACTGCGATGAAAAGAGAAGCAATTCCAGGGCTTCCCGCGCTTCCTTGAGCCGTTTCGCCTGGCGGTGGAGAATCGCCGAGCGCAGCAGGGCATCCCCCGCCACCCAGTCGTCGGGCGAATTCGCAGCGACTTCGAACTGGGCCAGCGCCTCTTTCTCGTCGCGCCGCCGCAGGTCGTACAATCCCCTCACATAGTAGGCCCACGTCACCTTGGTCAGCGTCGGCTTGTCGAGGCTGTCCCTCGCCTGCGCATCCGATGCCTCGTACTGCTTGAGAAGCGTCTCCGCCGACGCGGGCAGGTCCCTGCCGGACGACTTCCCGGCCTCCCGCCGGAGAGACCAGACCATCATCTCGTCAATGAATAGGCGCAAAGCCGAGGTCTCTTCCTTCACGAGCGCCTCGTACTGATCCAGGGCTTCACCCGGCTTGCCCAGGCGTGCCAGCGCGCGCGCATACCCCTCCCGGACCGCGAGCCGCTCCGTATCGTCACGCGTCGCGCCGAGCGTCTGCTTGAAGAGATCCGCCGCTTCGTTGTACCGGCGAAGATCCATGAACGCCCACGCCAGGGCGTAGTCGGCCTGCAGCGCTTCCTCCGGACTCGCGGCGCGGGCCTTCTGGTCCGCCAGATCCTTGAGAACGCCGCGGTAGTCCTTCAGCGCCTTCTGCTCCGACGTGTACAGGTCCTGGATTTCCCGCTTCCATTTGGACCCCTTGTAGCGGGTCATCAGCGTCCGGCAGGTCGCCAGGGACTGCTCGTGCTGGTCGTCCTGCTTCAGGCAAAACGCCAGCCGGTAGTAAGCCCTTTCGGCGGTTTCCGCGTCCACGTTCGCCGCCTTGAACGCAAGGCCGAATCCCGTGAGCACGTCCCAGAAGATGTCATACATCTTCCGATCCTTGACGGCGCCGATGTCGACCGGCGCCAGGATGTCCGAGGCGGAAGGATCCAGCCGCACGTCCACGCTCGTGTTCAGCCGCACAAAATCCAGGAACTTATCCCCGAACGGCATGTTCGTGATCGTGCCGTTGATGGGCTCGTCGAACGCAAAGCGCGTATCGTAGGACATCCGCTCCGCCATCGCCCCCTTCGAGATGGCCGGCTCGTTGGTTCCCGGCCGGTAGAGGGTCACATATTCCTGCGCCGCGCGCTCGTAGTACTTGATCGCGTCGCGGAACTGCCGATCGCGTTCGTTCGCCCATCCGACCCAGTAGCAGGCCTTCAGGTAATGGGAAAAGCCGGGTCCGTCAAAGATCTTCAGATACTCCTGAAGCACCAGCTTCATGCGGGTATAATCCTCCTGCCGGTAGTAGTTCATCGACAGAATGTACAGCGACTCCTCGCCTTCCTGGGATTTCGGAGACAGCTTCCGCACCTCGTTGAAACATTGCTTGGCCTTCTCGTAGAGCTCGTCCGACGCGTTGCGCGCCACGATGCTGTACTCCAGGCCGCGCGGATCGAGCAGCGCTGTCAGAACGTCGTTGAAGGTGACGTTGTTCGCCGGATTGATCCCCTGCGGCGCGGACTTGCCTTCCTCGGCCAGTACGTCCTCTCGGTTGACGCCTTCGCCCCACAGGATCCTCGTCTTGGCGCCCTCCTCCAGCCGCTTGAACACGTTGAGGAGCATGTACGGCCCCGGATGCAGGCGGCTCCAGACCCCGTAGGGCTTGGACACCGGCTCGAACCGGCCCGCCCAGTCCCCGCGCGCGTACACCTCAATCGTCTTCCCGCGCTCCTTCTCTTCCGGCGAGGCGTCTTCGTCAACGCCTGACGGGGGCAGGGTCGGCTTTCCTCGCGTGAATCCGGCGTCGAACGCGATGTCCTGCGTCCGGAAGTCCACAATCTGTCTGAGGAATTCTGACACGGTGCCCACGTTCTTCGCGAGCTTCACGCGCCGGATCCTCAAGTCCTGAGCCGCCTTCCCGTCCCAGACGAACGGGATTTTCGAGGCCTGCGACAGTTTCCTCAGCGCCTCCTCCGCCGTAAGTTCGCCCTCCACGCCTCCCAACCGCACGACCGTCCGGAATGGCCTGTGGGTCTCCAGCAGCCCCGCCGCCGGAACCACTTCCTTCTGCTGAATCAGGATGACAAACGTCCGCCCCCCCCGGTCCCTGGCCTCCTGCGCGGCGTAACTGTAGAGTTTTCCCGCCGTGAAGAGCACCTTCACAATATCGTCTCTGGGGATTTCGTCGCCGGCCCGGTCCGCGATGTCCTTATACAGATCCGCCGCCGCCACGACCTCCTTCTTGTCGAGACGCCACTTGGCCAGATCCGCGGCCACCTTCTGAAGGCGCGGCTCCTGCCCGTACTTCTCCCGCAGTTCGGTGAACATCCGCTCCGCCGTCTGCCGCTGCTCGGGAACGTCGCTTTTGAACAACCCCTCCAGGCGGGCGATCTCGATATTCCTGAGCGTGGCGAAATCGCGCGGGTCCGCCAGTGCCTGGGCCTGCTCGAGGTCTGCCAGCCCCTTCTGAAGGTCCGCATTCTTCACGTACTCGGGATCCAGGCGGCCGCCGGCCGTCCGGCCGACGCTGGAGACGATGCTGATGCCCCTGAAGAAAAAAGCCTCGGCGCGCATGGCTTTCCACTCGGCCGGCGGCAGTACGTTTCCGTCGAAGGCCAGCAACCGGTTGCAGGCCTCCACGCAACCCGCGAAGTCGGGCGCCTTGTCATACGCCTTCGTCTTGGGGTTGACGGAGGCCTTCTGGTGCGCGCGGGCAATACTGAGCAGAGCCCGCGCCGCCTGGGGCGTGCCCGGCACCTTCTTCACGGTCTCCTCCAGCGCCTGGATGACTTCATCATCCGACACGCTGAGCTTGATCTCGAACCCCTGGGCCGTCAGCTTGTCGATGGCCGGCTTGGCCTCCCGGGCAAACTGGCTGGTCGAGTGTTTCGTGGTCAGGCTATTGAACCGGTCAGCCGCCTTCTTCAGCAACTCCTGTTTCTTGGCCGCATCCGTTTCCTTTTCCGCGGCTTCCAGGTAGATCGTGCCCAGGTTGAAGAACGCCTCGGCCGCGTACCCGGCGGACGCGGACGCGTTTTCGAAATGCTCGACCGCGGCGTCCGGCTTCCGCCACTTCATCGCCGTGTCGGCCATGCCCATCTGCGCCTGGGCATACCGCCGGCTTCCCTTGTCCACCTTGCCGAAGTAATCGAACACTTCCTCCATCTTGGGTTGCGGCGACTTCTTCGCGCAGAATCCCAGCACCAGGTACATCTCCGCCCGCAAGTCGATCGACTCGACTTTCTCGACCAGGTTGTTCTCCAGCAGGTAGTTCTTGGCCCGGCTGTAGTCGCGCTTCTCATAGGCGATATTCGCGAGCATCAGTTTCGCCTTCTGGATGCACTCGGCATTGTACCGGACGCTCTCCAGCCACTTGACCGCCTCGGTCTCGCGCTGGGTCTTGATGTTGATCCAGCCCAACTGAAGGGCGGCGTAGTCGTACGCATCCTGCATGTCGGGCGGCACGGGCCGCTTCTCCTGCATGGCCTGAGCCTGCGCCTTGCGGAAGCTATCCACAATCCCCTGGAATCCGCTCATGGCCTTGTCGATGGCGCCCGTGGCCAGGTAGAAATCCGTCAACTGCTTCTCGGCGGCCAGACTCACGCCGCCTCCGTATTTGTTGCCGATCCGCTTGCGCAGCGCCTCGAGTTCCGCCGTCGCACTCGCGCCGCGGTCCGCCAGGGCCCTCATCTTCATCACGAGCAGCTTGCCGCCCTGCTCGGCGTCGGGGAACTCGCGCACGAAGGCCTCGGTGTTTTTCAGCGCGTCATCCATCTCGGCAAGCTTGTAGGCAATGCAGACCAAGCGGTACTGCGCCACCATCCGGCTCTCGGCGGAAGTCAGGTTCTTGTGCGCCTTCTCAAACCAGGGACGCGCCTCGGCGTACTTGCCCAGCATGTAGTAGCATTCGCCGAGCCGCCAGTAGCGGACGCTGTGATCCGCCTGGAACGGACCGTTGATCTCCTTCTCCAGAACACGGATGGCGTCCGTATAGAGCTTCTTGCCCATCAACTTGGCGGCCTCGGATTCCACCAGGATGGCAGTTTCCGATTGGGCCAGGCCGCGCCAGGGGCAAAGGACGAACACGAGAAGCAGCACGGCCAGGCGCCGGACGGCGATCAGACGGACCTCCGCCCCACGACAGCGCCCGGGCCGCTCGCGCGCGCGATCCGATATGGTCTTCAAAGCATTCATAGGCCGTCACCGGTCACTCGACATCCCTCATCACGATAGACCATCCCAAAAACAAGCGCAAGGTCATCTGCCCTCACAACGCTCAACCCGCCTCCGTAACGGACTACGGCTTGTGCTCCTTGGGCAACTTGCCGAGATAGGCCTTCAGGCTTGCGGCGCCCTGCGCATCGCCGCCCGCAAACTCGCTGTTGAAACGTCCCTCGTTGTTGCCGCAAACCTCCTGCAACGCCTTGGATAGGAACTTGCCGCTGACCGGAAACTCCAAAGCGCCGTCAGCCTTCATGACCGCATAGAACCACGGCGCGTAACGCCGGTCCGGCTTGGCGGCCAGCGATTCGAGAGCGAGATTGATGGTAGCCGCCACGGGTGGCTGCGTCTTGCGCAGTTCCTGCACAAGGTTCGTCAGGGAAAGGTCGTTCATCGCCACCATCGGCGGCACATAGAGCCCAACTCCGGCCAACGGCGCCGAGCGCACCGCGCGGCGGAGGAAGAACAGCGAAAGCGCTCCGTGCCGCGTCAGCGCCTCAGCCGCCGCGCCCACCTCTTCGGGTTTCGCTGACGACAGGCCCGTCACAGCCTTCTCCACCTGGGTTAGCGTGGCATCGGAGGGCGCGCTCATGAGCAGGCTGGCCGGGATCCAGACGCGCGCGCCGCCCGGCGGAACCCACTGGAGTTGCACCTGGTTGTTTCCGCTGGCCTGCCACATATCCACGCGCACCTTGTGCACTCCCGGGCTCAGCTTGACGGCGTCCTTCTTCTGCTCGCCCCACCCCGCGCTTGCCGCCACATGCTGATCGTCCACCCAGACGTTGGCTCCGCCGTAAGCATTGACGATGAATGTGTAGTCCCCGGGCTTCTCGATGCGCAGAAGACCGGTCCAGCGCGCCGAGATGTTGTCCTGCCGTCCGTCGGCATAGGGAAACTGCCGGTTGGGAACGTTGATCTGCGGATCGAGCTTCTCGAGCGCGAGATCCCTGAAATCCTGACCCCGGTAGTACCGTCCGAGGAATCCCGGAAGGGCGGGAGCGAAGGGCGCACCATAGCGGCATGCCGCGCGGACCGTCTCCGGGGAGGCCGACGCCAGGGCCGCCTGCACGTGTTTCTGAAGCGACGCGTACCCGTTGGAATCGTTCACCAGCTTGTTGAATGCCTCAGGACTGGAGCCGAAAGCGACCAGCGCCGCACACAGAATCCTGACCTGCGGGTTCATCGCCGCCGCGTCCTGCGCCAGGGCCGTCCGATAGACATCCGTCAACGCCTTCGAATCGATCGCCCCCGCCATCTCGCACAGGTTATCCAGAAGCGCCGCCGAAAAGCCAGCGTCCTTCTCGATCGCAAATTGCGCCGCCATCACAGCAACCGCGGGCTTGTCCCGGTACTCGGTCAGCAGGGTGGCGGCGGCGGTCGCCACTGGCGCCGTCGCGTCGCGGACGGCGTTGCGCAGATACACGCGTCCCACCTCACCCGCATTCGCCAGCGCCTCGCGCGCCCCGCCCACCTTGGCCGGATCGGCCGTCGCCAGGTCGGCCACGGCCTTGCCCAGTTCCGCCAGCTTGCCGTCCCACGGCGGGTACTGGAAGGTGCCCGCGGCAACCGCCTGCCTCACAACGCCCGGACCTTCCCATGACACGGAAACCGACGAAGGCCTCCCAGGTTGGTTCTGGACAAAAAGAGTCCGGAACGTGTGCAAACCGGGGGCCAGGGTCACCTTTGCCGGTTGCGCCCAATTCCCCGGGTTCACCAGTCTTTCGTCCACGTAAACGCCGGCGTAGTTCTCGGCGCTGGCGAAGAAAGTGAAATCCCCGGCCTGCGCAACGGAAAACACGCCGCTCCACTCCACGGAAATATTGTCCTGCCGGTTCGTCGGCAGCGGAAACTGGCGGTTCCCCACTTCGAGCCGCCCGTCCAGCCGCTCCTGCGCTAGCTTGAGGAACTCCGGATCGTCGAAGTACCGCCCGCGCAGTCCCGGCAGCAGCGGGGCCAGCGGATACCCGTTGCGGCACGCCCGCGCCACGGCCGCGCCGTCCTTGGAACCAAGCGCCGCCTTGACATGGGATTCGAGCCTGGCGTGCGCCGCCGGATCCCCGACGAGTTGGCCGAATGCCGCCGGGGCATTGCTGCACACGCGCCATAGTGCCGAACACAGGATCGTGACGTACGGGTTCATTTCCGCGGCCCCGTCGGCCAGCCCCGCCTTGTACAGTTCAGGGAAGACCTTCGGGGCGATCACGCCGGCGAGCGCGCCGAGCGCATCGGTCAGCGCCACGATCGCCGCGGCGTCCTTCTCCTCCTTCAGCCGCGCCAGCAACACCGGCGGAGCGTCTTTGTCCCGCGTCCCACCCAGGAAGGTCGCGGCGGCGGACGCCTCGGGCGCCGCCCCGTGACGGACCGCGTTGCGCGCGTACGCGAGCCCCACGTCGCCCGCCTCGGTCAACGCGGTTCGCGCCGCCCGCGCGGCAAGCACCTTTGGAGAAGCCAGGTCCGTCACCGCCTTGACCAGTTCCGCCAGTTTGCCGTCCCACGGAACGCACCGCAGCGCGCCCGCCAACGGCTGAGCGGGAAAGCCCGGACCGCTCCAGCCCAGACTCACCAAGGAATCCCCGCCCGGTTGATTCTGCACGAAGGACCCGCGGATCGTGTAGACGCCGGAGGTCAGCGTCATCTTGTTGCCGCTCACCGGCAGCTCGCCCACGAAGAACGCCGCCCAACTGCGCGCATCCGGCGCAAAGGCGTAAACGCCGGGCTTGTCGATGACCAGAAAACCGCTCCATTCCGCGGAAATATTGTCCTGCCGGTTCGTGGGCAGCGGGAACTGGCGGTTCGCCACGTTGATCTGCGCGTCCAGCCGTTCCTTCGCCAGGTCAACGAAGTTCGTATCGTTGTAGTATCGCCCCCGCAGCCCCGGCATGAGCGGGGCGAGCGGATAGCCGTTACGGCAGGCGCGCGTCGCGGCCGCCTGATCCTTGGAAGCCAGGGCCGCCTTCACGTGCGTCTCCAGTTTGGCATAACCTTCGGCATCGCCCACGAGCGCGCCGAACTTCGTCGCGTCGCTCCCGCATACCCGCCACAGCGCCGCGCACAGGATGGAGGCGTAGGGGTTCATCTCGCCTGCGCCATCAGCCAGCGCGTCCTTGTACAGGCCGGGGAACGCCTTCGGGTCGATCACACCGGCCAGCGCGCCGAGCGCATCGGTCAGCGCCACGATCGCCGCGGCGTCCTTCTCCTCCTTTAGCCGCGCCAACAACACCGGCGGGGCGTCCTTGTCCCGCGTCCCGCCCAGGAAGATCGCAGCGGCGGACGCCTCGGGCGCCGCGCCGTAACGGATCGCATTGCGCAGATAGACAAGCCCCACGCCGGCCGAGTCGCGGAGAACCTCCCGCGCGGTCCGAATCCGCGTGGTATCGCCCGAGGCAAGGTCAGCGGCGGACCGGCCCAGCGCGTCCAACCGACTGTCCCACGGCGCGCAGTTGAATGGGCCGACCAGTCTTCGTCCGGCGACCGGCACATCCCAGTAGAACCGAATCGAGGACTCCGCGTTCGTGTCTCCCTGATAAAACTCAACCCGGCAAGCGTGCCGGCCGGCGGCCAGTCTCATCGCGGTGTTTCCTCCCACGCCGATTCCGTCCACGCTGAATCCCGCCGACTGGCCGCGAGCGTCCGGCCCGAACGTATTCGTCGTGGTCTTGTCAACGACCAGCCACCCGCTCCACTCAATGGAAACCCTGCCCTGCCGGTCCGGGGGAACCGGATACTGGGGTTTGCCGACTTCAATCTGGGCATCAAGCCGCTCCGTCGTCAGTTGGCTGAAATTGGGATCGGCGAAGTACCGCGCGTAGAGGCCCGGCAGTGCCGGCGCGAAGGGGCTCCCGTCCCGGCACGCGCGCGCCACCACCGCCTTGTCATTCGAGATAAGCGCCGCCTCGACATGCGCCTTCAGCTTCGCGTAACCATCCGGGGCTCCGACAAGCGTGTTGAACTGCTCGGGGTCGCTGTTGCAGTTCTGCCACAGCGCGGAACAGAGAATCGCGACACAGGGATTCACCGGTTCGGCCTCCGCCGCCAGGGCCAGGTTGTAGAGCGCCGGGAATCGTCGGGATTCGATCTGC
>Ga0182021_10008381_pt1 | contig 12247 bp, 13 predicted proteins | sample 612E3MmetaG_FD_120493 | JGI IMG/M metagenome (GOLD analysis project Ga0182021, IMG submission 120493) | Permafrost microbial communities from Stordalen Mire, Sweden - 612E3M metaG (Illumina Assembly) | ecosystem: Environmental > Terrestrial > Soil > Wetlands > Permafrost | place: Sweden...
GCCATAAGGTTGAATTCGCTGCGTTGCTTCACGTTCACACTCAAACCTCATGCCACAATGCTATACTTAAAGGTTTGCTTTACGTATTTCGGTTCTTTCAGAAAGTTGTCGTTGCCGCCCTTCCTGGCCGGGACACGTGCGGGGGATGAGACCCCTGCACGTTCTATCCAACATTAGCAAGGGGCAACGTGAAGCACATCTCCACTTTGATCTGCTCATCACCAAAAAGTTTTTCGCCTGATACTTCAATACATCATTAATAAAGGTGGTATTTCGTGTCTAGGACATGTATAAAAATAATGGCGTTCGTAGCTTTAATACTGGATTTGTTAACGTTGCCGATCACCAGCGCAATCAATGATACTACTCCGCCCAGTATTGCAGGCTTCGATTTTCAGCCAAAGGTAGTGGATTTATCCAACTCTTCCCAAAACATCACCTTCACAGCATGGCTAAAAGATGATTTAAGTGGTGTTTCTGGAGGGGAGATGGGTGGACATGGCGTAAGTCCATCGAAAGCACATTTTGTTAGCGCATCTGGAAAGCAGTCTGCTGATGTTGTCTTCAAATCGTCGTCTTCAGGAGATAAGTTGAACGGCACTTACATTAGTAATATGACTCTCCCACAGTACGGCGAAAGCGGAACTTGGCATCTCGATAGTTTTCTTTTAGTTGATGAAGCAGATAATGCTAAATACGTTAATCAGCTTGAAATGATTAAACTTGGATTTCCGACTGAGATCAAAGTGGGTGTGCTAACACCTGATAACATCACAGTCGTTCGGCACCAATGAACTAATTACCTTTAACAAACGTCGCAACAGTAAATTACCTCCGAGTCAGGTCGTATCAAATCCTTTGGACGGCATAAGGTCTTCATAGTTATCACCATCCAACCAGGAGGAGGAAACAAGGCTATGCCTACGGTATTTTCATCGGGATTATGCTTAATCTTCTCGAAACTGCTGGTTCTCTTCACGGCTACTGCCTTGACCGAATTGACTAGGCTGAGGAGAGTCCAGATAAAACATAAACCGGATATATTAATATCTAGATAGTGTATCAAACTGAAGACTACGCCCATATAGGCGTAGTTAGCTATTTCTATAAATTTGAAGACACTAATATTTTCTGTTTATTTTTTATCTGGAATTTCAAGTCAGAGGTTTTCTTATGTAACATCTAGGATGAAATTGCAAAATGTTTTTCATCTGATACTTCAATAACTGACCTATGTTAAGGAGAGAGTGTTGTGTCTAGGAAATTTATTCTTCTGGCTGCTATAGTTCTGTTCTCATTGACAGGGAGCGCATTCGCCGTGGAAATAGGCACGACGAGGGATAATCCGATACCGATTGGTCAAGCTGTTAATTTAAGTAACGGTTGGCAGATCAAGGTTTTGAGTGTAATACCTAATGCCAATGAAGTTATACGGAATCAAAATGAATACAACGCCCCTCCTGATAACGGGAATCAATTTTTTATCGCCAGAGTTGAAGTAAAAAACACAGGTTCCGATGTGAATCAGTTTAACGATTACAGTCTAAATGTAGTCGGAGCAACTTCTGTAGCGTACGGTCATGGTAAAAGTGAAGTAATCCCAGATGAAATTCCCTACACTGATGTATTTCCAGGCGGCACTATCGTAGGGAATGCCTTTTGGGAAGTTAAATCATCTGATATAAGCACGCTTGTTCTGTATGATAAAGACAGTAAGCCTTACATTTTCTTCTCTCTTAGCCCTAGCTCTCAGACAACAACTATTGCTGACGCACCAAAACATAATGATGCCGTGACCATTCAGGAACGCCCGAGAGTTCTGGCATCGATGAACAATTCAACATTAGCGGACAGCACAATAAATAATATACCCCAGAGTCTCGCATCAGATTCAGATTCTTCGAGCTATTCCGATTCAAGTGGAAAAACCGTATCCGTCTCGGGATACTACAGAAAAGATGGTACGTATGTAAAGCCCTATACCAGGAGCGCACCTGGTAGCAAAAAAAGCTAAGAGTATGATTGAGGGGAGTTAGCATTCATTGATGGTTATGCTGTCCTCTTTAAATCCAGGTTGAACCGTGTCAACATTGAATTTTGAACTAAGTTTGTAAATGAATTATAAATCGACTCATGCAATAAGGTGGGATAAGATGAAAATTAAGCTGGTTCTTGCCGTTGTGCTAGTAGCATTGGCGGTGCTAAGTATATCTGCTATAGGGCCAAGGGGATGTGTAAGTCTCCCTTAAGCTTTAATGGGCTCTGGCCTATCGCTCTGGCCCTGGGAAAGATCCTCATCTTTAGCTTCAATGATCGGAGGGACCGGCTCCATTAGTAGAAACTGGATTTGCCTTTGCTCTCTTCTTGTACCCTTAAGCTTCCCTTTTGCTCTCAACAGCCCGGTCGTACCAGTACCTCATCATTTCCTGGGTATCCTCATGAGAGCCCTGCATCTGTCATTGCTTTCTTCAATCTGCTCTTGGCCAAAGCCTCGATTTCTTCCTCAACCTGGTTGGTTTCATAGCCATTAAGATCGAGATCGAACACTTGATGTCTTTTATCATTGATTTCCTTGATCCTAGGAGCCAATTCGTTTCGCGCTTCTCTCCGCAACTTTTCTAAGATTATCTCTTCGGGATCCGTAGGCCCTCCCACGCGCAAATTAGTATCACCCAAAAGCTGAGTTCCCTGCAAGACGTACTTAGCAGCGGCCAGAGAGGTCTTTGGATCGCCGCTGTTAAGCTGTAGCTCGAGTACGTCCAGAGCACGGTTCGCTAAGGATTTCATCCTCTCGCATGCCTCGTTCCACTGCTCAATACGCCGCCGGTTCACCTCGGCAATGAAAATAGGATCTTGTTTCCGCCACTCCAATATAGTCTGACGGCTGACGCCCGCGGTCTCGGCAATAACCTTGTCGCTCTTGCCCTGGAGCAGATGTTCAATTGCATTTATCTGCTCTTGAGAAAGCTGTCGGGTTTTGTCAGGTTTTGTCGTCTCTACCATTGCGCATATTTCTTCTGCCAATGTAGGGCATTTTAGTGGAGAACTTTCCTCATTGGATTCGCTATCATCTGGACTACCATCCATGAGTTCTGCCTTAAGCTTCGATGCTGTGGGTTGTGATATATTGATCCCGAGATTCTCTTTAACGAGTTCTTTAATTTTGACGCCGGTTAAATCCGACAGATCTTGTTGCTCCAAATAGGTCACGATTTTTGCTCTATCCTCTTTAGGAAGCGGTGCTGCCATAGTTGACCTCTCATTTATTTATGGATCGACTTATACACATTGTTTAATCTATGAGACATGATATGTAACGATTCTAGCTCAAGCGATTGTGCATCGTCGACGAGCATCTCATACGTTCTCCAATGCATGCCTTTTGGTTTAGAGGCGTTAAAGAGACCATCACAACTATTGACGCCGAGTATGTCGCAGATCTTTTGAGCCTTATTCAGCAACCTGAACTCTTTACGCTCCTTCTGGCTTGAATAAGCCAAGTCATGGCAATGCCTACAAAGGAAGTATCCACTCTTTAGGTAGAGCTTCGCTACTCTTCTTCCACAGCCTTTGCCTGGACAGATAAACCAAAGTCGTTTCCCGCCATAGTTGCAAGATGTCCAGGACAGACGTATTTTGTAGTCCACCTCTTCGTGTTGACTATCGTTAGTTATGGTATAGGATAACTCGATAGCTTCAGGCTCCGTTCTAATGAAAATATTAGAACCATTCTGCCATTTCCAAGAGTAGCCTTGCCACGGCTCCAAGCATTCTTTTCTATCTAGATGTCTAGCATCGATATTCAAGCAATCTTCAACCCGAGTTTTGCTATCAAATCTATACCAATTTCCAGATCCCGATCCGCCCATATATTTTCCTGAGTAACTTTTTGCCGAAATCATTAGGCAAATTTCAGCTATATCTACCATATTTCTAACCTAATTAGGTCGAAGCAATCATATTTTCATCAGAGTTTTTAACTAGATTTTTTCGATCATATTCGATGCATATTAGGCAATTTATCGCTGGATCGAGCTTTTAATCAGCTCTAAATCGCAATCACTTAGTTTATAATCGGGGTAAAATAAGTTTATAAGCCTATGTCGTGCAGGCCGAAAGTGTTGTTTCCAAATTTTTAATTATAAACATCACCCAAGATCTCTATACAAATTGGACACTACATTCTTTAACTCGGAACGTTCCGCCAAAGGGGTTAAACATTATGTGTCCATATTGTAGCGATAGCGTGCTTAAAGACCAGAAGCTGCTCTTTCGCTGTGTGGATGAGGATCTCGTAAGGGTTGTAGCCTTCGATGGTTCCAGTGACGGGCTGGCCTCCTGATAGTAAGCGTATAATGATCTTCTTGTCTTTGAGTTTGGGGATGAATTGTGGACCGTGTCTCTTTGCCACACTCTTTGTCTCTTGGACCCGGCCTCTTCCTGGCCCGGCGATCCTGAGCGGATGTTCATTCTCTTTTCCGCTTTTTCCATTGGATCTTCGATTCAATTGCATTCCATAGTTCCGGATCTTCCCTCTTCAGGACTTTTTCTAATCTGGTTTCTATCTCTGGACTCAGTTTGAACCTTGGAGTTTTGATCTCCTTGTACCTCATGAAACCGGCGATGATTGGATTATAAACTGTCACTTTCGGGTATCTCATACCCTCTTCAATGGCCTGTTCGAGAACCTTCAAGTCGATGGCGTTCTGAGAATCATCTTGCTGATTATCATCTTTCGGCTTCTGATTTTCTACAGATGAATGCTGAATTTCATCTTTCAGAATATGACTTTCATCTTCTGAAGGCTGAGAAATTCTAGAGAATATCGATGCCGCTCCCTTACCTAATTCCTTAGTCATTTAAGATCTCCTCCGCCAATTCAGAATAGGCTGACGCACCTGCAGAATCGGGCGCATATTGGAAAATGGTCATTCCATGACTCGGTGCACGGGATATGTCAATATTTCTAGGTATGATGGTCTTGAAAACTTTGTCCTTGAAAATCTCTCTCATTTGACTTGCCACTTCTTGGCTGGTTTTTGTTCTGCCGTCGAACATCGTCAATAGCACGCGTTGCTCTGGATTGTGGTTCAAGTGGGTTCCTATGAGATTTAGGGTTTTGATCAGGTGTGCATAACCTGTCATGGGCAAAAATTCCACTTGCAAAGGTATTATCAGAATAGAACTGGCCACAATCGCGTTTGCCGTGAGCACACCCAGGCTCGGCGGAGTATCGATGATCGCAAAATCATATCCCTCCAACTGGTTAATCTGATCCCTTAAAATGAACTCTCGGCCATATCTCGTAGCCAGTTCCATCTCGGCTCCGGCGAGGTCATAGGTGCTGGGCACTATGTCTAATCCTGGCGTTTCTGTATGTCGGATGACCTCCTTGAGCGGCTTTCCGCGTACCATTACATCATAGATGGTGGCGGTCTGGTTCCACTCGTCTAACCCGAGACTGATGGTTGCATGTGCCTGAGGATCGATATCTAACAGAAGTACGGATTTGCCTCTCATGGCCAAAGCAGCAGATAGGTTGGTTGACGTTGCTGTTTTCCCGACACCTCCCTTCTGTATGGCTACTCCGATGACTTTCATTATTCATAATTCATAGGCTGAAACCCTACTTATGTTTTCCGATTGTTGATTTCTGAAATTCAGCAATAGAATTTTCATCTTTCAGAAGATGCATACTGAAAAATGAATCTTCGCTTGGTTCTAGCTTATGTGACGGGAAGGAGGATATCAAAATAAGGACACATAAGGCGGCACTCTATTCGTTCAGCATGAACTCTCGGGGCCAATGCTCGTTTTCCTCATGACCAGGTTTTGCGTAGCAGATTTCGTCATATCGATTCAGTATCATCTCCTCCACATCCGAGATCCTAACACCAAAGACCTCGGCCAGGACCTCCTTAGCGGCCTGGAGTTCGAGAACTCTTAGATCTGCCTTTGGGGCCGAAGAGTTATTCCCAACAACCAGCTTCTTTTGCGGCCATCTTATTCTCTCAAGAACTCCTGCCATAATTAGCTATTAATGCGTATAATAATAAGTACTTTTGTTGGTAATTAATTTACTTAAGTCATCTTTACATAAAATAACGTATCAATAAGATACATATATATGGATTTAGCAAAGAGAGGTCTTATCGTCCTCTGTCCATTCATCCGGCTCATGTCGCCCTAATGAATTAATGCCAATTATACAGTCAATTTCAATCTGTCAGATCTTTGTACAGCGTCTCACGATATTGAAATTCAATCGATAATGTCATAGATAAACTGCCGCACGAGATCCTGCCTTAAAATCGATTTAAGGGTTGGTGGAACAAAAAGATCAAGCTACTGAAAACCAATCCTCGCGGCTGATTTCGGCCCTTCTCAATATTTCAGCCAATAGGCCAGCACCTATATCCTCACCGTGATGAGGGTTAGGGATTTTTACATACAACCTTTTCCCGGATACTTCTCGGACCATATACGCGTGGCCTGACCCAGGATAGGGACCTCCAAACCCCAGTTTTCTGAGTCGTCTCAACAACTCATTTCTGGAGACTGGGACCAGCCTAGACAACGGCCATCGGCTCCGTCGAGACGTTGATGGTGAAACTACCTATTGGTGGAATTGAATCACCCATTCGCAGCCTCAAGGCAATCCATCCTTCGATCACTGAGATTAGTTCCCTGCGGCACTCTTCTACAGTCTTTCCCGTGGCCCACACTCCTTCAAGTTCAGGGACCTCCCCAAATATAGGTTCAGGATTATCGATGACCTTGTACTGAGCTCGCTCCAGAGCCGCCTGGATATATTCTGCAAACATATTAGATACTCTTACGCCCTGGATGAATTTAACATTATCCTGATAAACAGTTCTATGACATTTTTATTCTACATAGGATTAATGTCATAGAACCAACTTTAGGGATGTAACCCTAACGCAGTTGCTTTCATCTTTTGGGCCTTCTGCCTGGCAGCCTCAGCATCGAGCATTCTGAAGCTGCCGAGATGGACGTTTCGCACCTTGTTACCCTCCCGCCAGGAAGCCATCCAATACGTATAGGTCTTGAAGCCCTTCTTGGTGCGCTTCTCCTTCTCCATCTCCCATACATGGAGGTCCTCGAGCCTGGCATTGTCCTTTAGGGCTTCAGCCTCAGCCTTGAGCCTATCCGCTTCATCCTGCCTGGTCCTGGCAGCGGCCCTCATCTGCTGGATATTCTGCAGGGCCTTGACCTCCTTCTCCAGCTCCAAGGCCGTTCTCTTCAAGTCTTTTCTCTTCTCTCCTGCCTCGGTTCTGTGCATGCCCAATAGTTCTATGACATTTTACTTAAATCTTTCTATAATGTCATAGAACTAGTCTAGGGATCTACATAACCGCGAAATTAATACACCAAAATGCATAGCAGATTTCAGATTTCTGATATTGCTACAAAAAAGAAATAACTTTGATAGCTGTAAGCCTATGTAATCTTGATAATGACTTAATTGTAAAGACTACGCTCACTCATGCAAGGTACGTAATACTGGTAACGTGGCCGGATCTCAGCCAAGCACTGCCTTACTTAGCAATCTCTGAGCGGTACTATCTATGATGCAGCCTATAGATGCTGTTTCTATTAGATTACGTGCGAGGCATGAGAATGGAGATCTCTTGCTCCATCCCATCCGTACGCTCTCGAAGCTCCGGGTGTTTTATGTTGATAAGCTATTATTTTTACAACAAAAAGATATTTATATAAGTAAACATTATTATACCTGAAAGGGTTGAAACCCTTTTCACGAGATGGGACGGGGTAGAAGGGGGAAAAGTTAGACCGTTTCGGCAGGGTCTCGGTAGTGGGATCGGGTTCGATACTGATCCAGGTACTCGGCCCTCTCTACGGTTTAAATATGCTGCGCTTTCCATAAATCTAATCCCACGTCTATTTAAATTAATTAAAAACAAAAAATAGATATAGAATAAATGTGTAGTATCACATTTGTTGGCGAGAAAAAACCAAAGATATACCCTCCATAATTCTTCTCGCCACCTTCAGACCAGGAAAAGATATCACCAAACAACCACGCGATCCACACCGAACAGATTTGAGTGATTCTACTTTTAAGATTAGACTGTTTTAAAGAAATTATTACATTGGGAGCGTGGAGGGTCACGGATACTCCGACCTTCAGTGCATAGCGATTCCGATAATATAGAATCTATGCTAAATGCAGTTATCTTGGGTGGTTCTCTATATTGATAATAATTGCATTATATAATTTATTTGCTTGATTTCTTGTTTCTCTTAGATTCTCGACATGCAATGGATATCTAACCTAACGCTTTTTTTCTACCTTTTAATTATTCTATTTCCAGTGGAACCGAGCCGCTAGATGCCGAGGATTCGTTTTCCTCTTGGCATATTCCATTGGAAATAATGGGGGTAAAAATTTTAAAACTGTTGCCTATCCTTTAGTTTTAATGAACAACAGGGGTTAACAGCTGAGAGCATCTGGATACCTAGGTTTGTTAGGATTGAGTGACATGAGCTGTTCTCAAGGTGACGTTTTTGTTTACCCTTCAAACATTTACTTTGTTTTTAAGATATTTAATATTAACTTTATTGTAATGGTGATATCAAATTAAAATTTCTTTTAAACAAATTTAGGAGAAGTTAAGGCAATTACCAGTAAAACTTGATGGTGAAATTTTACCGATGGCGAATTCTACGTGCGGGGGATGAGACTTCAGCACGCTTTTTATCCAACATTAGCAAGTGGCAACGTGAAGCATACCGTGCATTCCTTGTCCAGCTCCGATTCAATCCAACAACTTCGATGACATAAAATATCTGGATCGATTTAATCCAAGCTGGAAAGTGAGTTAAACAATATCGTTAACTTCGCCATCAACCTTATAATGACGTTACATATAATAGATCATTATCTAAATGGCTGAAATAACTGCTCAGACTCACATTCAACAGATATAGCGTGATTTAGGTGTAGAAGGCGATGCGGGAGCTAATACGGCGACAGAAGAATCGAAGAACCAGTGTTGGAAAATATAGTTATGTCGAATAATGGGGTTGGAGAATAGATGAGACCGATTCAATTGGTTTATTTTGCGGTTGGCGCAATGATCATATCAAGTTGCTTCGTGGCTGAAGGGCAGCCTATGGATCTCATAGGAAAGGTGGTAGATCGCGCTAATCTTACAGGCATGAACCTTTCTCACCTCGACTTAGGTGGAGCGCATCTAAACCAATCGGACCTTCAGGGATCAAATCTCAACTACTCCAATTTGAATGGGACTTATTTGCGATTTGCCTGGTTGATGTGGTCTCATCTCAGGGAAGCCAAGCTTGTTCGGGCTGATCTAACTGGAGCAGCAATCATTGGTGCAGACCTCAACAAATCAGATCTCTCTGGATCCATCTTTGCAAGAGCCCAGATGTCCAAAGTTAAGCTCATTGGGGCTCGCCTGATCAAATCTGATTTCACTGAGGCAGATTTGTCTGACTCTGACCTCACCGGAGCCAACTTGACCGAAGCAAGACTATTTCGAACCGATATGAGCGGTGCTAACCTCAAGGACATCTATCTTATCAGCGCCAACATGATAGGCGCCCATTTAAGCTGGACCAATATGAGTGGTGGCTACTTATCACAAGGTCAGTTCTCCAGAGCTGAGCTATACGGCACCGATTTGAGCAATGCCGACATGAAGGATGCAGATTTTACAAGGGCTTATTTGATGAGGGCAAATCTAACAGGAGCAAAGCTAAACGGGGCCAATTTGGCGTATGCTGACATGACTGAGGCAAAACTAGTGGGGGCCACCCTAACCTACGCAAAATTACCCTACGCCGATCTGACTAGGGCGAACCTTACTGGAGCCGATCTCTCGAGTGCCGATATGACTGGCATAAGACTCACTGGAGCAATACTAAGGGATGTCAGGCTCGATCAAGTCAATATGCGTGAGCTAGACCTTAGAAGCTTAGACCTTAGAGGGGCCTCTCTAAGAGGCGCAATTTTGATCGGCGATTTCCTGACCAATGCAAATATGGCAGGCTCTGATCTAAGAGATGCTACCTTTAACCAGGTAGAAATGACCGGTATAGATCTAAGCGGCGCTAACCTGGAGAATATTAGGTATGACCAGTTCACCCTGTATTCTTTGTCCAAAGCGAAGCTGAACGGGGCTAAGATGTCTGACAACCTGAAGGCGGATCTCAAGGCACTCTCGGTTCCGGCAAGTAAGTGACGATCTTGTCTTAGGCCGCGCCTTTTATCTTTTGTCTGCCGGGAAAAGCTGATCTGCAGAACAATTTAATAAAGCTTGGACAAATTTGAGAATTTGTACCGATGCACACGGCTATTGCAATGTGATTGTCAAAAAATTTCCTATAAGCCTTGCATCAGTCAGCACTCTATGGTCACATTAGCCAGCCCAGGATAGGGTCCATTTGGTACCAACTTGTAAATCGTTTTGTCTAGATGGACCTCGACATAATCTCCTTTAGGCATGGCATCAAAATCGTGTGTTGCCAGGAGGAATGCCAGGTCGTTTACGTTGATAAGTGGATCTTCAATCCCCGAGATCAGCTTCATTAGCTCCGACTTATCAGATACGCTAGTGGATATAGGAACAATGGACAAGAATGCCAGAAGAAGGACGAAGATTACGACTAGGTAAAGATGAATCTCCTTCGTAAACGAGAGAATTCGGATCAAATCAATGCGTCTCCTGGTCGTCCTTCGTTCGTTCATTCAATGGATTTGTTGGCCTCAGATTTATCTGCCGATGGTTCGAACTCTCAACATAGTAGCCAAGTGAGGATTATCACTCATGCTTTGCCAGCCTTTCGCTTATCAATATCATTCTGCAGATCGGCACTCATCTTAGCCCCATCGAGTTTGGACACGGCAAAAAACGGAAGGGCCATCGTATCGTACTTGATTCCCTGAAGATTTGCACCCCTGAAATCAGCGTTTTTAAAGGCAGTCGTATTAAAAATGGCTCCGCGGAGATCCGCACCAGAAAAGTTGGCGTTAATCATATAGGTCTGGGCAAATCGGGTATTCCTCAGATCTGCGCCGCTGAAGTCCACATCCAAAAAGCTCAGCAAGATTACGTTAGAAGATGTCAAGTTCGCCTTGCGCCAAGAAGTCCCCTTAAGGGTCATGCCATACAGGTAACATCTGGTGAGGTCCGCGCCCGATAGGTCAACGTCATTCAGAGAAGTGTTTTCTAATATGACCTGGCTCAGATGGGCATTTCTCAGATTTGCGCTGGAGAGATCTGCGTAATCTAATTTGACGTCCTTCAGATAGCAATCCGATAGATTAGTTCTCACCAGATATGCTCGAGTGAAGTCTGAACCGATCAGGTCGGAATTGCTCAGGTTGGCACCAAAGAGTTCTGCTCTGGTGAACTGGCAATTTGTGAGGCTGCTGCCGCTCAAATCCAACCAATTCAATTTGGCTCCAACCATGTTGGTTCGAATAAGATACGTATTTTTCAGGCTGTCAAGGGTAAGATCCGAACCCAACAGCCTAGCTCCATTCAGATTGGTATCATTAAGGTTGCACCCGCTGAGCATGGCATCGGTTAGATCGGCTTCTTCAAGATTGGAATTAGATAGATTAGAATATTCCAAATGCGCTCTGGATAAATTTGCGCCTATTAGCTTGGCTTCAACAAGTCTAACTCGAGGCATTAAGGCATTTCCGAGGTTGGCACCTGATAGGTTAGCTTTAGAGAGATCGGAACCTGTCAGACCCGAAGCTACAAGGTACGAGCCGGAGAGGTTCGCCATGCTCAGGTTTGTGCCGGTCAGGTTGGTAAAAGTTGAATGTGATTTAATTAGACTTGAGCCAGTGAACTTTGCCCCCTCGCAGCGGGATTCGGATAGATCTGCTCTATCAAGTTTAGCTGCAGTGAAATTGGAATCAATAAGGTTAGCACCAACAAGGTCTGCTCCGATAAGGTTAGCACCGACCAAGATCGAATCGCTTAACATGGCTCTTCTCATATAGGCCCCTGAAAGAGACGCTTTGGTCAAGTTGGAGGAACTGAGGTTTGTGGCCAGGAGATAAGTCTTATTAAAATTGGTACGAAACATCATAGCTCCAGAAGCCCTGACCTCTTCCAGGTTAGCTCTAGATAGATCAGCCCTGGTTAAATCCGAATGAATAAGGTTGGCACCAACAAGGTCTGCTTCGATAAGGTTAGCTCCAACCAAGATAGAATCGCTTAAC
>Ga0182021_10008382_pt1 | contig 12246 bp, 9 predicted proteins | sample 612E3MmetaG_FD_120493 | JGI IMG/M metagenome (GOLD analysis project Ga0182021, IMG submission 120493) | Permafrost microbial communities from Stordalen Mire, Sweden - 612E3M metaG (Illumina Assembly) | ecosystem: Environmental > Terrestrial > Soil > Wetlands > Permafrost | place: Sweden...
CTTGAAAAACATCTGTCCATATATCCATTACACGCTGTATGAAAGGCACAATCCTTTCCGGCCATGCAACATTTTGATTACCGGTGTTATTAAGATAATTTGTCTGATTGAACATCCAATTCCAAATCTCGTTGGAATACTCAACATATATTTTCAGATTTGCATCGATACTATCCCGCATAAGAGTAGCCATTTGCCGGATGTAATTGGAATCAGCAAGATGCGGCACGTTCACCCAGGCATCCGCCTGAAGGGTGTTGCAGAGGCGAACCATCTCCTCATAAGGAGCCCCGTTTTCTGTGTTCCAAGTATAATTATCGCGGCGCGCACGATCTGACCAGTGCACGTTCGGAGAATTATTCGTGGCTCCCCAATCCATGAACCGAATCGTTTTAAACGGTTGAAGTTGCTGAAGCCATTTCGGGTTGTATGGCTGGAAAAGATATGTGGATTCCGTCCCAGGCATGAGAAACCGGATATTCCTGACATGATCATTTCTGTTCGATCGCTTGATAACAAGCTGCATGATATTGCTTTTTGGCAGCACGGATACAACAATTCGGTTTCCGGACTGACTTTTATTCGAAGCATCAAAATTGAATACAATGTCCCCGTCACCATCATACAAGCAAATGTAATCACCGGCCTGAAGTGACGATGTATTTGCCCAGACCGTGTGAACAACCTGCGTAGTTTCTTGTCCAGCAACAAAGTAAGGCAACTCTAACGGATATCCCTGTTCATCGGGTGGAAGAGAGTCGATTATTCCTGTATCCCAATTATTTTTTCCACCTCCGACATAACTTGAATTTGACGTTAACCATTTCCGGCAGCTTTTCATCAAATCGACAAAAGGATTTTCCGAACCATAATCGGATATTCCGGCAATATTCATTCCGATGTTCAAACGGCATGTATTTATCTGTGCAGTTATGATGAAGTGAAATGAAAAGAGAAGGAGAACTACTGGAGCTATGATTGATTTTACGTGTTTTCTATTCATTACAACTATGTTCCGCATCATCTATCGGTACCAATCATGTTTAGGCTGGTACGTCGTCTTGAGCGTTGTCTTTGCTTTGTGACGTTCAAGGGCAAGTTGAATCAATTTATCCAGCAGCAGAGAATATGGTACTCCCGATGCTTGCCAAAGTTTGGGGTACATGCTGATGGAAGTAAAACCGGGAATCGTATTAATCTCGTTTAAAAAAACCCGATCGGTTTTTTTTGTTACAAGAAAATCCACTCGCGCCATGCCGGCACAATCCAAAATACGAAATGCCGTCAGCGCATACTGTTGTATCTTTTTCACAACAGCGGCCGGCAGTTTTGCCGGAATGATGGCATGAGATTTTCCATCCACATACTTTGCATCGTAATCATAAAATTCATTTGAAGGAACAATCTCACCCGGAAGAGACGCGATAGGCTGATCGTTGCCGAGAATTCCGCACTCGATCTCTCGCGCATTGGGAACACTCTGTTCCACCAAAACTTTTCTATCGTATTCTGCAGCGTCATGGATAAAAGAAATCAGTTCTTTGCGATGATACGCTTTGTTAATACCGATGCTCGAACCGGAATTTGACGGCTTCACAAAAACGGGATACGTAAGTTTTCGTTCAATCTCTGCAATTATTTTTTTATGATGCAGTTCATATTCTTCATTCGTAAACCACACGAAAGGCGCGGATTTAATTTTTGCCCGAATTAATAGTTCTTTCTGAATCACTTTGTCCATTCCCACCGCAGAACCTAATACTCCGGGACCAACATACGGAAGATCCGCGAGCTCTAATAGCCCCTGCAGGGTTCCGTCTTCGCCGAACCTGCCGTGCACGACCGGAAATATTACATCGAGCGCCTCTGCAACACTTCCGCCATCGTTGATAGCAACCAACGATTGCTTGCGCGGATCTGGAATGAGCAATTGTTCCTGTTCACGTTCAATCGATTGTTTTTCTTTGAGCAGGCGGAGCGTTTCGCTGGAGCTGAGCCATTGCCCTGTTGATGCAATACCAATAGGGATTACTTCGTACTTTTCTTTATCAAGACCATTGATAATGGAAGCGGCAGAGACGAGCGAAACCTCGTGCTCTACCGACCGTCCGCCGAAAATGACACCAACGCGAATTCGTTTGGGAATTAATGGTTGGTGATTTGTGTTTTGTGTCTTGTGATTAGTCATTGTCACCTGTAACTCGCATTTCAGAATGTCTCGTTCATGCTCTTCGTGGAATATGATATGGAAAAGAGTGGAGAGGTGCAATGAACGAGATCGCACTCCTTGTCTGCGGTTTTTATATTGCGTTTCGGTGGAAAAGTGAGTAGGTTTTTGCAATTGTATTGTCAGGCACAATTTAATAAAAGATGTACAATGGATCTGTGTAATCAATAATTTTTCTTACAAGTGGAGAACGACTTCATGAGCAGTTCCTTCTTTGCCAAAAAACCATTATCACTCCTCCTCGAAGAAATGAAAGGAGAAAATCGCCTGCGCCGTGTGCTTGGTCCGGTCACACTGACAAGTCTCGGTGTTGGAGCAATAATCGGTACTGGAATTTTCGTCCTTACAGGCGTCGGTGCTCATGACAAAGCGGGGCCGGCACTGATTCTTTCGTTTGCAGCATCGGGTGTGGCATGTGTTTTTGCCGCGCTTTGTTATGCGGAATTTGCCTCGATGGCTCCTGTTGCCGGTTCCGCATATACATACGCATACGCGACACTGGGTGAACTGTTTGCATGGATCATCGGCTGGGATCTTGTTTTGGAATACGCAGTAGCTTCGGCTGCCGTTGCTCATGGCTGGTCTGCCCATTTTCAAGATCTTCTTAAAAGCTTTGGTCTTTTTATTCCGCAATCGTTCTCCAGCGCACCGTTTGATTTTGATTTGCAATCCGGACACTTCTTGCCCACCGGATCATTTCTCGACCTTCCTGCTATCATCATTACAGCACTTATCACATTTATTTTAGTAAAAGGAATCAGAGAAAGTGCAGTGTTTAATACAACGATAGTCGCCATCAAATTGGTTATTGTGATGTTTGTGATTGTCGCTGGTGTATTCTATATCGATCCGAATAATTGGAAACCGTTTGCACCATACGGTTTTACTGGAATAAGTTTCTTCGGCCATACGCTGTTCGGACAAACCAGCGCGGATGGCGTTCCACTCGGGATGCTCGCCGGCGCAGCAATTATCTTTTTTGCATACATCGGTTTCGATTCGGTCTCAACGCACGCGGAAGAAGCGCGTAATCCACAGCGCGATGTTCCTATCGGTATTATCGCCTCGCTCCTTATTTGCACCGTGCTGTATATTGCCGTCTCTGCAGTACTGACAGGAATGGTTCCTTACGACAAGATCGACATCAATGCACCGGTTTCTAACGCGTTCGCACAAAATGGATTGCCATGGGCGCAACGCCTGATCGATGTCGGAGCTATTACAGGCATTACTTCCGTTCTGCTTGTGATGATGTTAAGCCAGCCGCGGGTTCTATTGGCTATGGCACGCGACGGTATGGTACCCGAAAGTTTCTTCGGAGCGATACATGAAAAATTCCGCACACCTTGGAAATCTACAATTCTCACCGGAGTTTTTGTTGCTACGATGGCGACCCTCCTTCCGCTTCGCATACTTGCTGAATTGACCAACATCGGAACACTTCTTGCGTTTGTTATTGTCTGTGCGGCAGTACTTATCATGCGAAAAACACATCCAAACGCGGAACGGCCTTTCCGCGCACCCTGGTCTCCTTTCACACCAATCGCCGGTATTATCTGCTGTCTCATCTTGATGTTTTCTTTGCCGGTAGAAAACTGGTGGCGTTTGTTTATATGGCTGGGAATAGGATTTTTTATCTACTTTAGCTACGGGAGAAGACATTGTGTGACGGCAAGAATTTGGCGCGGTGAAGTGGTGGTACCAGAAGCGGAAGTGTTAAAGTAGGAGAGAATATATGAACAAATAATAATCGCTTGAGAAAAAAGTTATTAAAAGATAAACATTTTTACAAAACAATAGTTTCTATATGCCACTTATGTAACGCTTAGTTGCAATTTCACAAAAAACCTTAATTAATACTATACTAAACAAGACATTTCTTATGTAATGGTTATGTAACAATGGATAATTACGAAACCGCTAAAATATGGGAAAAAAGAGCAGTTGGATTACTTGAAAAAAGTTTAATCCCAATCCCCCAAGAGCTAAATGAAATTGATTGGAAAACGGCTCTTTCGGACAAATCTGAAAGGGTTGCTGAACATATATCTTCCTTTGCTAATTATGCGGATGGCGGATTCATTGTTTTCGGAGTCAATAACGACGGAACATTGTCTGGTGTAGAACAAAACATTATTACGGAAATATTAAAAAAACTTGGGAATATTGCTCGCCAAAATGTCGAACCGTCCGTCACCCTCGACCATGCAATTATTTCTGTGCATCAAATTCCCCTTCTATTTGTCTATATTGAAGAAAGCAAAGAGAAACCTATTCATTTAAGAGGAAAGTCACCATTTGAATCTTACACACGTTCAGCAGGTCAAACACGTAAAATGTCTAAATCGGAAGTAGCACGTTGTATCGCATCTTCTTCTCATGAAAAATTCGAAGATGAAGAGGCAACAAATCTCTTACAAGAAAACGAAGTCTTAGAATGGATAGATCATATATCTTTCTTCAAATTATTAGGTCGTAGCTTACCGCAAACACAGGATAGCGTTTTAGATGGATTATTATATGAAAAAATGATTAAAAAGGATGGAATTAAATTTCGTATCACTAATCTCGGTGCAATTCTTTTCGCTACCGAGATAGAACGATTTGATAATTTGAAAAGAAAATCAGTGCGTGTTGTACAATATCAGGGAAACGATAGACTTCAGACGAAGAAAGAACAATATGGTAAGAAAGGTTATGCAAGCGGCTTTGAAGGATTAATAAAATATATAAATGATCAATTACCTTCTAACGAAGTGATTAGACAAGCATTAAGAGAAGAAGTTAAGGTCTACCCAGAAATTGCTATTCGAGAACTAGTAGCAAATGCCCTTATACATCAAGATTTTTATGTTACAGGAACAGGACCAATAGTTGAAATTTTTTCTGATAGAATTGAAATAACAAATCCTGGCCGTCCTCTAATTAGCACAATGAGATTCATTGATTATCCTCCTAGATCGAGAAATGAAGTTCTAGCTTCATTTATGCGAAGAGTAAAAATGTGTGAAGAACGCGGAAGCGGCATTGACAAAGTAGTTGCGTATTCTGAAATATTTCAATTACCTGCGCCAGATTTTTTTGGTGAAACAGAAGATTATCTAAAAGCCGTACTATACGCTCCCAAACCATTTTCAGAAATGGGCAAAGAAGATAAAATCCGGGCTTGTTTTCAACACTGTGTTTTAAAATATGTTTCAAATAAAAAAATGAGCAATCAAACTATAAGAGAACGATTTAAAATTTCAGATCAAAATTATCCCATTGCTTCCCGAATTATATCAGACACAATTAAAGCTAAACTGATAAAGCTTCTAGATCCCGGGAGTGCTTCTAAAAAGTACGCCTATTATATCCCGTATTGGGCATGATAATATTTCTAAATAAAGAATCACAATAGTTAAACTAAATCTGTTCATAAATTTTATTCTATGCGTACGATTCGATGGGGTATTATCGGTTGCGGTGATGTGACCGAAGTAAAAAGCGGTCCAGGGTTTCAAAAAGCAAACAACTCGAAACTCGTAGCCGTCATGCGCCGCAATGGAGATCTGGCGAAAGAGTACGCCCAACGGCACAACGTTCCGAAATGGTACGATAATGCAGATGAATTGATCAACGATCCTGAGATTGATGCAATTTACATTGCTACGCCCCCGTCCGCACATAAAGAATACACTCTTTTGACGGCACATGCCGGGAAACCCGTCTATGTAGAAAAACCAATGGCGATAAGTACAGAAGAGTGCCGCATTATGATTGACGCATATAAAACTGCCGGCGTTCCTCTGTTTGTCGCCTACTATCGAAGAGCACTTCAGCGATTTCTCAAGATCAAAGAATTGATTGACACACACGCCATCGGTACGGTACGATTCGTCACTATCACGTTCTATCAACCTCATTCTTTGGATAAGACTTCCGGGTTGCCGTGGAGAGTGCAGCCAAAGATTTCGGGAGGAGGACTTTTTATTGATCTTGCTTCACATATGTTGGATTTTCTGGATTTTGTTTTCGGACCGATTCAATCCGTTCATGGGTTTGCCTCCAACCAACAACACCTGTATCCCGCCGAGGATATTGTCAGCGGGACGTTTAAATTCCAATCCGATGTGCAGGGAACCGGTACCTGGTGTTTCTCCGGATTCCAGAAATTCGATTGTACAGAAATCATTGGAGACCGTGGAAAAATATCTTTCTCAACATTCGAAGCACAGCCGATCCGGCTTACGACACAAAACGAGTTCAAAGAGTTTACTATCGACTATCCTCCTCACATTCAACAACCGCTCATTCAAATCGTCGTCGACGAATTGAACGGTGTCGGAAAAAGTCCGAGCACCGGCGAAACTGCTTTAAGGACAACATGGGTGATGGAACAAATGTTAAAAGATTACTACAAATCGTAAACAGATGATGAGTATGGAACAAAAAAACGCGCAACCAGAATTCAAGCGTGGACTTGGCTTACTCGATTCTACAATGATTGTTATTGGTTCCATGATCGGCTCCGGAATTTTTATCGTCAGTGCTGATATTGGAAGGGCAGTAGGAGCGCCAGGATACCTGCTGCTGGTGTGGGTCATCACGGGCGTGATGACGCTCATCGCAGCGCTCAGTTATGGCGAACTTGCCGGTATGATGCCTCATGTCGGCGGACAATATGCGTATCTTCGTGAAGCATACAATCCGTTTATCGCATTTCTGTACGGGTGGACATTGTTCCTCGTCATTCAGACAGGCACCATTGCAGCCGTCGCTGTCGCCTTTGCAAAATTCACCGGAGTGATCCTCCCGTGGTTCAGTGAACAACATATTCTTCTTTGCATAGGTACATTCCGCATTACAGCTGCACAGATTCTTGCTATCGCAAGTGTTGCACTATTAACATACGTGAATACGCGCGGTTTACAAGAGGGAAAAATTGTGCAGAATATTTTCACATCCACAAAAATTATCGCACTTCTGGGATTTGTTCTCCTCGCACTGTTCGTCGGACGAAATACTTCTGCGCTCGTAGCCAACATCGGCAACTTCTGGAATGCGGCGTGGACACAGGTGACAAACGGCAAGATTATTTCTATAACACAAATTTCCGGTTGGATGCTGTTATCAGCCATCGGAGTTGCAATGGTCGGTTCTCTCTTTTCTGCTGACGCATGGAATAACATTACCTTCACCGCTGGCGAGGTTACTAACCCGAAGAAAAATATCCCGCTCAGTCTCGCGTTGGGAACGGGAACAGTAATTCTCATGTATCTTCTTGCAAATATCGGGTATCTGCTCGTTCTGCCATTAACAGGTTCTCCAGAAGCAACAAGTGCGGCAGGAAGAGGAATTCAATTTGCGGTGAGTGATCGAGTCGGTACAGCAGCGGCATCAGTTATATTTGGTGAAAGTGCCGCGGTCATTATGGCGGTGCTCATTATGATTTCTACATTCGGATGCAACAATGGTCTCATTCTTGCCGGTGCACGTGTGTATTATGCAATGGCACAGGACGGATTATTTTTTAAAAACGCCGGAGTGCTCAATAATAAGTCTGTACCCGGTGCGGCACTCGTCGTACAGGGTGTATGGACCTGTCTCTTGTGCCTCTCCGGAACCTATGGTGATTTACTCGACTATGTCGTTTTCTCTGTATTGCTGTTTTATATTTTGACGGTTATCGGAATATTTATTCTCAGGAAGAAACAACCACATGCGGAACGGCCGTATACAGCGTTCGGTTATCCGGTAGTACCCGCACTCTATATTGTTCTTGCTGCTTCTATCTCGATTGATCTTTTAATATTCAAACCGAATTACACCTGGCCGGGATTGGGAATAGTTCTTCTGGGGATTCCCGTGTACTTTGTATGGAAGAAAATGGGGTCAAGTATAAAAGCATAGACTGTTATTCAGAATCATGAGAATCCTGCGTTTTTCTTTGCCTAAGATTTTTGAAGTCTGCACGTAAGTTCGTTCTTGACATTATTCCTACCTATCCGTACTATAGTAAAGTATTGCATTGTGCCCACCGCTGGAAGCTTTTCCTTTTCCTCCGGACACTTTTGTCCATTCGTGAGGTTATGAAAGCTATTCCATAGCAGCAATTGATCCGATCAGTGAACAGATTATGAATTGGAGTGCACAGTAGTCTCGCGTGCATCAGACAGGAATAAGTGTTATCGACAAACAATTGTTTACGCAGCACAGAAATTTCTTTTATCAATCATCCACCAATACAGAAGGATACATCCATGTCAGATTCCATGATTAAGTTTGCCAGCGGAGAGTATGTTCCATTAGAAATGCACAAAGTACGAGTTGTACAGAAACTCAATTTATTACCGATCGACGAAAGACTGAAAGCAATAGAAGGAGCCGGCTTCAATACCTTTCTGCTTCAGAATAAAGATGTATTCCTTGATATGCTGACTGACAGCGGCACAAACGCCATGAGCGATCAGCAGACTGCAGCGATGATGGTGGCAGACGATGCCTACGCAGGATCTTCTTCTTACACGAGGCTGTACGAAGCGATTGTCGAAGTATTCGGCACTAAATATTTTCTACCGGTTCACCAGGGACGCGCTGCCGAACATATTATTTCACAGGTCTTTGTAAAAAAGAATCAAACAGTGCCGATGAATTATCATTTCACAACAACGAAAGCTCATATTGAACTTGCAGGCGGTAAAGTATCGGAGCTTTTCACCGATGATGCACTGCAAATAAAGAGCAACGTACCGTTCAAAGGAAATCTTGATATAGATAAATTGCGTTCACTGATCAAAACAAAAGGAAAGGAACAAGTTCCGTACATCCGCATGGAAGCAGGCACGAACCTCATTGGCGGTCAGCCATTTTCTATTCAGAACATGCGCGAGGTTCGTAAAGTAGCCGATGAAAATGGAATTCTTATTGTCCTCGATGTAAGTCTTGTAGGTGAAAATATCTATTTCAACAAAATTCGCGAGGAAGAATTTAAAAATAAAAGTGTTAAAGAAATCCTTCTTACGATATGCAATCTAGCAGATATTATTTATTTTTCCGGCCGAAAAGTGAGCTGCACACGCGGAGGCGGTATTGCAACAAATAATCATAAGCTCTATTTAGCGATGCGCGATTTAGTACCCCTCTTTGAAGGATTTTTAACGTACGGCGGCATGTCTGTCCGCGAGATTGAAGCAATGGCGGTAGGATTGCGGGAAACGCTGGATATGGACGTGATTAGTCACTCACCGCAGTTTATTAAATTCTTGGTGGATCGACTCGATGCAAAGGGAATTCCTGTGGTCACTCCTGCCGGCGGACTTGGATGCCACCTCGATGCAAAAGGATTTTTATCGCATGTTCCACAGTTACAATATCCAGCAGGAGCGTTGGCCGGGGCGCTTTTTATCATCTCTGGCATTCGCGGAATGGAACGCGGCACTATCTCAATGGATCGCGATGAACAGGGGAACGATGTTCCTTCAGAAGTCGAATTACTGCGGCTTGCATTGCCGCGACGCGTCTTCACACTCTCGCAAATAAAATTCGTTGAGGATCGCGTTACATGGCTGTATGAAAATCGGAATCTTATCGGCGGCCTGAAATTTGTTGAAGAACCGAAAGTTTTACGTTTCTTCGTCGGCAGATTAGCTCCAACCAGTGACTGGACAAGCAAGCTTGTTGCAAAGTTCAAACAGGATTTTGGCATAAGCCTTTAACAAGCGCCCATCTTCAATAGAATACCAAAGAATACCAACGCTCTCAACAAAAGGGCGTTGGTACTTTTAGACATGGTTGCATACCGATTATTTTGTTTCTGTTTGCGCGGGTATATGTAAAAACTCAGATGGAGTTAATGCGCGTTGTGTCGCTTTAATTAATCTGATGGCACCCTTGAACCATGACCTTGGATTTTGCCGCGCCCCGATGGATATTTTGGTGTTGACAGGGAGATGAAACGATATTGTATCGCTCAACTCTCTTACTCCGTCAATATAAGTCGTTGCCCTTTTGTTCTCGTACACCACTGCAACATGGTGCCATTGGTTCGCTGTATGGAGTGTTGCAATGTGGATAGTATCTAAGAGCACCAAGCTTCTTTTTCCGCTGCTCAGATAGAGATCGAATGCCCATTTCTGGATTTTAAGTAGACGAATTTCAAATAGTAATCTTTCCGCAGCAGTGGAATTTTGAGCAATGTGAAGAAATCGTTGTTCTAGATTATAAGAATTAAATGAAGAATCGGGTTTAAAAATTACCTCAAGCGTCCATGCTGCAGTATTGCAAAGTGGACTGCCCTTCACGAGAAACCCATCATTTATTCCATTGAAGTAAGCTGCTTTTCCGTACTCGGTATTTATTATAACAGGCAGCTTGGATGCAAACCCGCCTGCATCGTTGGGAAGAAGAGTCGTCAAATATCCGCCGATATTGTCCAACCGATCAATGGTCCATAGAGCAGTTGAAGAATCGGTTTGAGCGTGAACGGTGAACTGAAGGAAAATAATACTTGCAAAGAACTGAAGTAAAAACCTTTTTTTGTTCATGGCGAACTCTGCTCCAATTTTTTTCCCTGTCAGAAATTAAAATTATCCGGATCTGCACCAACACGCTCATTTTTATCCATGCTATCGATCGTCAGCATATCTTCCGAGGTAATTTCAAAATTAAATATCTGAGCATTGGATACAATTCGTTCTTTCTGAACGGACTTAGGAATTGTGATGACGCCCTTTTGCAGGCTCCATCGAAGAATGAGTTGAGCAATGTTTTTTCCATATTTTGAAGCAAGCACCTTCAACTCAGGGATAGTACATATTTTGCCCTGCATTAAAGGACTCCATGCTTCGTACTGAATTTTATGAGAAGCACAATAATCTAATAAATTTTGCTGAACAAGACGGGGATGAAACTCCATTTGATTCACCATGGGAACTGTTTTGCAATGTACCAGAAGATCTTCAAGATGATGGCGAAGGAAATTGCTTACGCCAATTGCGCGGACCCGGCCTTCGGCATATAAATGTTCAAACGCTTTCCATGTCTCAATGTATTTGCCCTTGACCGGCCAATGTACCAGATAGAGATCGAGATATTCAAACCCCAGCAGCTTCATACTCTTTTCAAAAGCACGCAGCGTGTTATCGTATCCCTGATCAGAATTCCAGACTTTGCTTGTCACAAAGAGTTCTTTGCGCGGAATCTCACTCGATGCAACAGCCCGCCCCACACCGCGTTCATTTCCATACAGTGATGCTGTATCGATGTGTATGTAACCGGCAGTCAGAGCATCCTTCACAGCTTGTATGACCTCGTCTCCATCCTTAACCAGAAAAACTCCCAGTCCAAAATAGGGCATGGGGATGCCATTATGTAATTCGAATGTACCGCGTATGTCGGAAATCTTCATAAGCCAGCTCCAATATTATTTTTCTGATATCACAATAGAATCGTACCACGCACTCTTTTCTGCTAACGTGTCCTGACGATTCTCTAATTTGCTGTCCAAGAAATTATTATCAAGCCCGTTGATATTAAAATGTACAAAATTTTAGCAGATGCTAAATTTGAAATCATTTGTGCTTCTTTAAATGGATTGAGCGGGAATGACCTGCAAAAACAGCGTCTTTCTTATTGCATAAATGAAATAACAATCCCGATTGCAATAAAAATTGCCGCAGATAAAGAACCTTTCCATGGTGTTTTTGCTTTTGTTTTTACCGTCAACTGATAATTGACTAAAAAGAGGCCAAAACAATACACGAACGAAATCCCTGGAATAACAAATTGAACAGGTGAATCATAATTAAAATAATTTACAACGGGAACGATCATTAAAAGTAATGCCATGACCAGGAATCCGAGTCCGGAAATTTTCATAAGAGCAAGTATAACAGATCGCAGACCTCCGTCTATACTGATCTTTACCCCATAAACGGGACATCAAGTTAAGTCATAGTGAGTTGTAATTCAAATTGCATCGGTGATAGATTACCAAGCGTAGAATGCAATCGATGTTGATTATAAAATGTTTCAATGTA
>Ga0182021_10008384_pt1 | contig 12244 bp, 11 predicted proteins | sample 612E3MmetaG_FD_120493 | JGI IMG/M metagenome (GOLD analysis project Ga0182021, IMG submission 120493) | Permafrost microbial communities from Stordalen Mire, Sweden - 612E3M metaG (Illumina Assembly) | ecosystem: Environmental > Terrestrial > Soil > Wetlands > Permafrost | place: Sweden...
CGCCGCACAGCGATTAAATCATTTTATTCACCGGAGCGTCGGCTCCCATTTGAAACGGTATCGCTTGTTTCAAAAGGGGAAATCCGGGAGCTTGTTTCATGCTGTCTTGAATTCCTCCATCATCGCCGCGGGCTGCCCTATGTGCATCTATGGCACTTTCCCAACGGCGCACGATCCATTTTCTGTTTTCGTATCGATACGGACTATGGAACAGATGAGCAAATGGAAGAGCTGTCTTCTACGATTCATCGGAACGGTATTTCCGCAACATGGTTTGTTGATGCAAAGAGTCAAGAAAAGTCGATGAAATTCTTTAAGGAAATGCATAAACAAGAAATTTGTGTACATTGTTACGAGCACCAAACATTTCCGGATTATGAGCGGAATATTCAGAACATACGAAAAGCGCAGGCAATATTGCATCATGCTAAACTTGAGGCGAAAGGATTTGCGGCGCCGTTCGGTATGTGGAACGAAGAACTTGGTCGTGCAATTGTTGAGTGCGGCTTTGAATATTCATCAGAGTTTTCGTATGATTATGATGATGTGCCGGTTCTGTCCCGGCTCGAGCATGGTCATGGCGTACTTCAAGTTCCGATTCACCCAATTTGCATCGGCAGTTTGAAACGGCATGGCTATAACGATACACGCATAATGCGCTATTTTGGAAGTGTGATTCAACGAAGACTTGCAACGCGAGAGCCGATGATATTTTATCATCATCCAAGAGATGGGCATCATACGGTGTTGGATTGGTTGTTTCAGGAGATGCGTCAAAATCGTGTGCCAATCAAGACGATGAATGAATATGCGCGATGGTGGAAGATGCGGACAGCATCTATTCCAGAATTTCGATACACAAAAGGAAATGTATATCTGCGCGGAGTTCAACGAGACCGGTCGTTGTATGTGCGTATCACACAGCCGAATGGAACAGAAGCCATCATTCCAACATCGAAACAAATAGTGCTGGAGGCAATTCGCTGGGGTTCGAAACCGGCTCCATGGGTGATGCCCGATGAGTATTTGCGTGAGCGGCGATTGAATTATCGCGTCAAACTTGTGCGCGGCCTTGATGCAGTGACAAATTTTGTTCGACGAAAAAAGACTTAGAGGAACGATATGCGTGTTTTGTTCGCAACAAATCAAGCAGCATCAGTCATGCGCGGCGGCGTTCTCACACAAGCTCTTCAAACAAAAAGTGCATTAGAAAATCTTGGTGTGCATGTTACCTTGTTCGACGTTTGGCGCGAATTTCACCCGAATGAATTTGATTTAGTTCACATCTTCACCGCAAATATGGCAACCTACCACTTAGCGCGTGCTTTCAAAGTTCATAATCTTCCCATCGTCATCTCGCCTGTGTTTTTTACCCGCCGCTCCATAAAGGTCGTACAAAATGTCATCGCTGTAGATAAACTGATGAGCCGCCTTTTCCGTGGTTTCTGGACAGATTATGGTTTGATAGCAGAAATGTGTCATTGGGCGGAAGCGCTTCTGCCGAATACGACCGATGAGGGGCATTTATTTGAAAAAGCTTTTCGTGTTCCCCAAAAGAAAATCACCGTTGTGCCAAATGGCGTGGAAGAACGATTCGCACAAGCGGTACCAAATCTTTTCGAGAGGGAGTATAAGATAAAAAACTTTATTCTCTCTGTCGGTCATATTGGTCCAGGGCGTAAAAATGTCTTACGTCTCATTGAAGCATTAGAGCACATCGATCATCCCGCTGCAATTATTGGGCGCATTGAAGATACACCTTCAGGAAGAGCATGTTTGGAACGCGCTAAACGCAATCCGCGATTATTGATTGTAGATACGCTGCCGCATGATTCCATGCTGCTTGCTTCTGCATACAGTGCGTGTGATGTGTTTGTCTTGCCGTCTCAATTTGAAACACCGGGCATTGCCGCATTGGAAGCAGCGCTTGCCGGTGCAAAGATCGTCATTACACCGTTTGGAGGAACACGAGATTACTTCGGGAACAATGCCGTCTATGTTGATCCAACCTCTGTAGAAGACATCGTAAAAGGAATTCAAACGGCGTTAGGAAAAGAGAAAGATACGGAGTTACGTAAGCGTATCAAAAAAGAATTTATCTGGAACAAGGTGGGAGAGAAGACGAAGCAAGTGTATGAACATGTTTTGGGACCGGCTTAATCCGTTTTTCATCTACCAACATTTTTTGTATATTGCACTGCAGATTGCACGAGTATTATAAAAAGAGGGGTCTTGGTGGCGAAATTGTTGAACATCTTCTTTGTCGGTGATATTAACGGCAAACCGGGGATGACACTCATCTCTTCATTGCTTAAACAGTATACCCAAAAGTACGAAATCGATTTTTGTATCGTCAACGGTGAGAATGTCACAGAAGGGAAAGGAATTGATGAGGCAGATGCGAAGACGCTGTTTGAATTAGGAGTTCATGTCATTACCACCGGAAACCATTTGTGGGATCGTTGGCAGGCCAAAACGCTGCTTTCAAAAGAGCGCAACATTCTGCGTCCGCTGAACTATCCAAAAGAAAATCCCGGCAGCGGTTTCGTCGTCTACGATTTAAAAGAAAAGGGGCGTGTAGGCGTCATAAATTTACAGGGGCGGACGTTCATGCAAACGATCGACGATCCGTTCAAGGCGGCAGATTGGGCATTGAGCAGGATAGCAAATGATACCAAAGTAATACTGATCGATATGCACGCCGAAGCGACAGCGGAGAAAATGGCGCTTGCATGGCATCTTGATGGGCGTATAAGCGCACTCGTCGGCACACACACACATATCCCGACATCCGATGCGCGGATTCTTCCGAGAGGCACTGCATACATTACCGATGTAGGAATGAGCGGACCGTACGACTCGGTTATCGGAATGAAGAAGGAAATCGCAATTCGTCGATTTATGTTCCAGACACCGTACAAATTTGAAATGGCCGAACATGATGTACGAATGTGCGCAGTTTATATTCAGGTGGATGTTGAAACGGGGAAAGCGACAAAGATTGAACAAGTGATTTTCCCAAGTTTTCAGTAGTTTGTGTCCACGTGGAAGAAAAAAACGATCTATGAAACATGTACAATGACACAGTATTTGCAAGCTCAATACAATCTTAACGATCCTGCCTGTATATCCATCATTGATGATTTGCCTTTCTGGTCAGCTCCATTTGGCATAAAACTATTGGATATTGTGCGCTATAAAAAAAATATACGCGCTCTCGATATTGGTTTCGGATTGGGATTTCCTCTCATGGAACTTGCGATGCGTCTTGGTCCTTCATCGAAAGTCTATGGCATAGATCCGTGGAAAGGCGGAATGGAGCGGACTCAACGTAAGCTCAAATATACTGATGTACAGAATGTTGAATTGATCGAAGGTGTTGCCGAAACAATGCCGTTTGAAAATAATTTTTTTGATCTGATTGTTTCAAATAATGGTTTAAATAATGTACAGGATTTGGCCAAAGTGCTGGCAGAATGCAATCGTGTTTCCAAAATGACTACTCAGCTTGTTTTTACATTCAATACGAATCGCACATTTATAGAATTGTACGATGTGTTCCGTGAAGTGCTGAGGGAACACGGATTGCAGAAATGTGAAGAAAAAATTGACGCTCATATCTATTCCAAGCGCAAGCCGCTCTCTGAGTTCAAAGATGTGCTGGATGCAGCAGGTTTTCTGATCCGAGCAATTCACGAAGATGAATTTACCTATCGTTTTTCGGATGGCACATCGATGTTCAATCATTTTTCTATGAAGGTATCATTTATGAAAGCGTGGAAGGAAATTGTGCCGACAAGTCTTCAGGATGAAATTTTTAAACAGGTCGAAGACAAGATGAATCGTAGAGCGGAAAGAAACCAAGGATTCGCTATGAGAGTACCGTTTGTTACGATGGATTGTGAAAAGACGAAACAGATAAACTGAAACAGATCGAGCCTCCGTAGAGAAAAAGAACAGACAGAGAATAGTGTCAAATCATTATCTGCGAAATTCTCATCTGTGGTCAAACGGTGGAATTGGAGAAATCATAATGGCTGAAATTATTGACGGAAAGAAAATTGCCGAAGATATCAAGCGTGAGGTAAAACAAGAAGTTGTCCATATGCGCGCAACGAAAGGGATTGTTCCGGGATTAGCAGTTATCCTTGTTGGTGATAATCCCGCTTCACAATCGTATGTCCGATCAAAGGGAAAAGCATGCGAAGAAGCAGGCATCTATTCGGTTACTGAACGAATGCCGATCGATACGCCGGAATATGTATTGCTGGAGAAGATCGCTGAATTCAATGCCGATCCCAACATACACGGACTTCTCGTCCAACTGCCTCTCCCAAAACATATTAGTGAGGAAGAAGTCATTGGATCCATTGACCCGCGAAAAGATGTTGATGGTATTCATCCCATGAGTATTGGGAAGATAGTGATCGGCCAGGATACATTTAAATCGTGCACACCTGCGGGAATTCAAGAAATGCTCATGCGCAGCGGAAATGATCCGGCTGGAAAACATGTTGTAGTTGTTGGGCGGAGTAATATTGTGGGCAAACCGATAGCGAACATCCTTCTCCAGAAACAACCCGGTGCAAACGCGGTTGTCACTGTTGCACACACAGGTGCTTCTGATCTTACCCCCTACATCAAGTCTGCGGATATTCTGATAGCCGCAATTGGCAAGCCAGAATTCATTACCGGTGCAATGTTGAAAGAAGGTGTTGTAGTTATCGATGTCGGCATCAATCGTGTAGAGGATTCTTCATTGCCGAAAGGATATCGAATTGTTGGCGATGTGCATTTTGAATCTGCATCGAAAATTGCAAAAGCTATTACTCCTGTTCCCGGCGGTGTTGGTCTCATGACCATTGCAATGCTTCTGAGGAATACGGTGAAAGCAGCGAAGCAATTGTCATGATACAAGGCAACAAGCAAGAAAAGAAGCAAGAGGAAGTGAAAAAGGATTCGCGAGAATGACGGAACGTATTAAAAAAGAAAGCGGTCTACGCAGTTATATTCTTCAAGGTGCTTTGGTTACTCTTGCGATTTTACTGTTGGTTTTATATGTCTGTATGTTTTCTCGCATTCATCAGCAGATGGGTGAAACCGGAGGAATCATCATCTTAATTCCGGTGATTCTATCAGCTTGGGTATTGGGAGCAAGAGGTGGAATGTTGGCAGGATTGATTGTTGGTCTCGTAAACCTCTTTCTGCACGGATTTACTCTCCAGTATGGTTCCATGGAATTCGTTTCTATAATTATCGGCGGTATTATAGCCAGTATTATTGGGTGGGTAACGGGAAGATTCAGTGAGCTAAGAATAAGTTCACTTCTCTTCGGTGTCGATCTCTCTACGGATACGAGATGGCACAAAGTTGCTGAACTGCTGCGTAAGAGAACGAAGGAAATGGCCGCACGGGAACGAAATCTTCTCCGTACCCTGATCGACAACTTACCGGACAATATATACGTCAAAGATGACAAGGGTCGTTATGTCATCAATAATATGGCTCACTTACGTTCGATAGGCTTATCAAAGCAAGAAGAAGCATTGGGCAAGACTTCATTCGATTTTTTTTCTGACCTTCTTGCGAAGAAATTCACTTCAGATGAACAGGCTGTTTTTGAAACAGGTGAAGCGCTCTTGAATTATGAAGAAGAAGTGTTGGATGCGAAAACGGGGAAACTTCATTGGCATCTCACGACAAAGGTTCCGATCAAAGACAATCACGGAAAGATTATCGGCATTGTTGGGGTAAGCAGGGATATCACTGAACGCAAAAAAATAGAAGAAGCATTGAAAAATGAAAAAGCTTTTTTAGATGCACTCATGGACAACATCCCGGATAGCATTTTCTTTAAAGACCGGCAGTGTCGTTTACTAAGGATGAATCGTAAAGAAATGCAAGACCTGAATGTGGACGATATGAGTCAGATCGTTGGAAAAACTGATGCAGACCTATGGGGTGAGGAGTTTGGCCGAAAGACATTTACTGATGAACAACGACTGATGGAATCAGGCGAGCCGATTATAGGTCTTGTTGAGAGCAGGAAATTAGAGGACGGGCAGACCAATTGGACTTGGACCACAAAAGTTCCGCTGCGCGATGACAATGGTCAAATCGTTGGGCTTGTGGGGATCTCGCGCGGAATCAATGACCTTATGAAGGCACAGCAAGAACGCGAAAAATTATTAACGAATCTGAGCGATAGCGAACATAAATTCCGCACTTTGTTCGAGAATTTGACAGAAGGTGTTGCACTGCATGAAATGATCTACGATGAGAACGGCAAAGCGGTTGATTATCGCATTCTCGATATTAATCCGTCTTATGAAAAGCATACGGGCCTACTCCATAAGAAAGCAAAAGGCTTATTAGCGAGCGTTCTCTACGGCACAGCGACACCGCCGTACTTTGAAGAATTCGAACGCGTAGCGCGCACCGGAGTACCCTATACCTTTGAAACATATTTTTTACCGCTGGAAAGACATTTTCGTATTGGTGTTGTCTCGCCGAAGCAAGGCACTTTCGCAACGGTATTTGAAGATATTACTGAACGGAGGCAAAAGCAAAAGGAATTACAGGATAAGAACGCAGAATTAGAACGCTTCACGTACACAGTATCGCACGACTTGAAAAGTCCCTTGATTACAATTAAAGGATTCGCAGGTGCACTGCTGCATGATGTCATTGCTGGACGATATCAACGATTGGAAAGCGATCTGCGGAGGATTGCTGATGCTGCTGATAAAATGGGAGGACTCCTTGGAAATCTTCTGGAGCTTTCCCGCATTGGGCGTATCATGAACCCGCCATCGGATGTAAATCTGTCTGAATTAACACAAGAAGTTGTGGGACTGCTCGCCGGAACGATTACAGAACACGAAGTGGAAGTAGTCATTCAACCAGGATTACCGATGGTCTATGGCGATCAACGGCGTCTGGCACAAGTGCTGCAGAATTTGATAGAAAATGCCGTCAAGTTTATGGGAAACCAGACCAATCCACATATTGAAATCGGCACACGGAAAGATCATGAAGAACAGGTGATCTATGTCCAAGACAATGGCATCGGTGTGGATCCACGCTATCATAAAACGGTATTTGGATTATTTAACAAGCTTGATACCGGCACACACGGCACTGGTATCGGATTGGCTCTTGTGCATCGCATAGTGGAAATTCACGGTGGAAGAGTCTGGGTCGAATCGCAAGGCAAAGGTTTTGGTGCAACGTTTTGCTTTACACTCTCCTCAAACCATTCAATGAGAAAGGAACATGAACAATGATTGGCAAACCATTGACGATATTACTGGTAGAAGATAATCCCGATCATGCGGAACTTGTCAAACGCAATCTGGAAGAATTTCAGGTTGCTAACCATATTTTTCATGTCGAAGACGGTGAAGCTGCACTCGACTATGTGTATAGACGGAGCACATATTCCGATCAAAAGAAATTTTCGCGTCCTGACCTCATATTGTTAGACTTGCGTTTACCTCGAATCGACGGTCTGGAAGTACTTAAACAAATAAAACGTGATTTAACACTGCAAGCGATTCCGGTTGTTGTGCTTACGACATCTGATGCTGAAAAAGATTTGGCCCAGGCGTATGAATACCATGCAAACAGCTATGTGACCAAGCCGGTCAATTTTGAAAACTTCTCGCGCCTCTTGCGCGATTTGGGCTATTACTGGTTGGCATGGAACAAACGCCCTTGGTGAAGAAAGAAAGGATGATGCGAATGTTCAAGAATAATTCTAAACGATATATTCTCCTTGTGGAAGATGAATCCGGTCACGCTGAGTTGATCTGTCGTGCTTTTGCTGATTCGGCAGAAGAATATTCTGTGATCGTCGCTCGGACTCTGAGTGAAGCCAGAACAGAAATCGAAAGCCGTACGCCTAATATAGCATTGGTCGATAACGGTTTACCGGATGGACAAGGTGTGGCTTTAGTGCCTATGTGCAAAGATCGTTTCCCAATCGTCATTCTTACATCTCATGGCGGAGAAGAATTAGCCGTTCAAGCGCTCAAATCGGGAGCGATGGATTACGTTGTGAAATCCCCCGAAGCATTTGATTCGTTGCCTCGCACAGTGGAGCGCACTTTGCGTGAATGGTATCTTATACATGAACGCAAGCGGGAAGAAGAAGAACGGGAAAAACTGGTTCGCGAACTCCAGGAAGCGCTCGCGAATGTAAAAAAACTCAGCGGGCTTATACCAATCTGTTCATCCTGTAAAAAAATTCGAGATGACAAGGGATATTGGAATCAATTAGAAAAATATCTATTGGAACACTCCGATGCAACACTCAGTCATGGCCTCTGCCCGGAATGTGCGAAGGATTTTGTATCCGGAGAGTCTTGACAAGAAAAATAGCAACAATCAAGAAGAACGGCCGGCGTACATGGAATGCATCTGCATTCTTTTAATGTATGGAGTATCCTGCTGGTTATTTCATCGCTATATTCCATAAAAGTCACGCTGGATTACCAAGTAATGATCAAACCAAGTGTAGGTTCTCACCTCTCAGTTGCACCTCTTTCAATCAACATCGACCGGTGTTGACACGAAGCCGGTAGTTGACCATTCAAAAGTTGTGGCCATGGAGAAAAACAATGTTCTGCAGTCTCAAGTGGAATTACTTAACGAGTGCCATTTTCTTATCTATTTTTGACAACGTAGCTATTCCTTCTTCTCAAAAAGCCTGGCAAATCCCGGATATGCTGTCAACGGGATAATGTCAAATGTGATCAGGCCTTCTTTGACTAACGGCAGCGTTGCGAGTACCGAACGAGCATCTTCAATGTCCTTACATTCGAGTATGAGTACTGCTTCCTGACGATCACGGTGGAAATATAATTCGCGGATCTTTCCTGCCTGATGCAGTTCCCACGCCCGCGCAGCTTCCGTGCGAAGGATCTCAGGAGTGAACCGGTTATCGGTTATACCGGGGACTTCTTTTTCCAGTGCGAGAATTTTCATACAAGAAATATCCAGTAATTATTTTGCTGTTTTCTTGGCCGGGGTGTTGAGAACCGGATTAAAAAGACGAATCGTCTCGTCGTTCAAAAGAACCCAAATGCTATACACTCCGAGAATAGTACCAAGCGGAATGCTGAGGAGGCTGAAGAATGATACAATAAGTAACGTAATCCGTCCCCATTCCTTTTTCCTTAACACACCAACCGCTCCAATGATCCCTGCGATAGCAAAAATCATGATGAGAACTCCAACAAATGCTAAGATGATCGGTACGATGTTCAACACCCCCGGCGGAATCTCATGCATTTCATTGTGGTCGAAACGCGAGATAAATTCCATAAAATATCTAAATCCAAAAGCCAGAGCAAAAAGAACAAGCGCACCAATAATTGCCAGCGAGCGGTATACGATATTCAGAATTCCCACAAGTGTAACATGCTTTTCCATTTTTATTGTTCCTTATGTGGTTAAAGGGAGAATTGATCTATGTGAATACGATTTCTTATACGATATAATAGAATGTAATGTTTCATGAAACTCCGTTAACACTCACCAAAGTTCACAGGAGCGCCAATAATAATGAACTTATGGCCGGCTCAATTGGGGGAGGATCGGTTTTCCCCGGTCTACTAACGCAGCAGCAAAATCTTCTTTGTCTCTATGAATCGCTTATTGGGATCTCTCGCCGAAACTGCTTCAAGTTTATAGAAATACAATCCCGACGATACATTTGCATTCCAGACTATCGATTGATATCCAGCTTGCTGCTCTGTGTTGACTAATTCGCTAACCAATTGACCAAGGATATTATAGATGACAAGCCGAACAGTACTTCGAGCCGCCAACCCATAGTGGATGGTTGTCGACGGATTAAATGGATTCGGATAGTTTTGCGATAAAAAATATTCGTCCGGTAATTGTTTGTTATTTTTATTCTCTTTAACAGACACGACACCGCCTTGATTAAAAACAACAAGTCCGCCGCCATACGTTCCGACCCATTTATTCCCAGAGCTGTCTATTGCCAATGCATCGATATAATTGTTCGGAAGTCCAGAATTCGATGTAGTAAAAACTGTCCAGTGAATGCCGTCGAACTTTACCAGGCCGCCACCCCAAGTCCCGATCCAGATATTTCCCAGTCTGTCCTTTGCAAGTGTTTTTACGTGATTTTCTGAAAGTCCCGAATTTAATGCTGTATAGACGGTCCAGTTTTTACCGTCGAATTTTGCCAGGCCGTTGCCGCCAGTCCCAATCCACATAGTTCCTGAGTCTCCGGCGAGAAGTGCAGTTTCTCCATCTCTTGACAGGCGCGAATATCCCTTCCAGTTGATGCCGTCAAACTTTGCTATATCGCCTTCAGTCCCGATCCATATAATTCCTGAGTAGTCGATTGTGAGTGACAAAACAACATTAAGCGCATTTTTTGGAAAATCTGAATTCGACGAGGTATAGACTGTCCAATGAATTCCGTCATATTTTACCAGGCCGCTCCCGTTAGTGCCGATCCATTTGGTGCCCATACTGTCTATGATAAGTACGAAAACCTGAGCATAAGGGAGATTTGAATTTGAAGAGTCATAGACCGTCCAGTTGGTACCGTCGAACATTGCCATTCCGCCAGCAGTACCGATCCACTTATTTCCTAAGCCGTCAATTGCGACTGTATAGATGTTGTTATTTGGCAATCCTGAATTTGTATGGTTGTAGAGAGTCTCTTCGTGCGTAATTTTGTCAATTCTTAGAAGACCGGCGGACGTACCAGCCCAAACATACTTGCCTTCTATCACAAGTGAACTTATATAGTTTTCGGAAGTATAGGTAATCCATTCGGGATTCTGGGCGTGGAGAAAAGAGAAGAATAATAAAAGGCTGATCATCGTAGAGAAGATGTTCATGTATTTCTCTTTTAATTCGCCGTATAATAATGAGATCCTTGTCATTATTGGTTTTTAGTTTACAATCTAAGGTGACTGTATCGATTCATAGCCTAGTATACTAAAATATGGTTGAAATTAAGAGAGTGAATTCTGCATATTCCTTTCGTAGAAAAGTGATGAAAATATGCATCCAGAATCAATCCCATGCCTATTCCGTCAGCTTGTTGAATGTTTTGTGTGAAACCCCGTGTTGTTTGCGGGGAGCGCCTGGTTAGGCAGGCGATTTCATTTTTTTAACAAGTTGTCTTTGACTAATATAACCACCAACGAATCCCAGTACAACAATAAGTAAAAAGAAAATATATGTGCGATAATTAAGCTGACCACCATAACCTATTTTCATCATGGTACTTAGAAGTCCTGCAAGTATGCCTATTAGAAGACCATGAATAGAAATATTATTGCCGGTTTTCTTGGTGCTGATCAACGCAATAACAAAAGTGAAGAATATTTCAAGTAACGGCATCATCCATCGGCTAATCGTAGCAGCAAAATGACTGATTGCAGCTTGGTCAGGCATACCATGAGCTTCAAATGCTAAGACAAAGGCATAGCCAGCAGTTATTATTGTGACCACGAGGAAGCTTAATACAACAATTAAAAATGAAGAAACAACAACGCGAAGCCATCGGATATTTGCTAAAAGTAATTTCATTTATATATGACCTTTCTGCTTACCCGCTCAACGGAAAGCTAAGGGGCGCGGCGTTCTTTTGCCACACCCCTCTTTAGCGACTTGTTAGCTGGTTCCATTAAAAACCCCATCCTCTGCCGCAAAATTAATAGTCTATTGTTTGACGAACTCCACCCGACGGTTCTTCGCCTTGCCTCCATCCGTGTCGTTTGAGGCTACCGGCGAGTATGGACCGACTCCAGAGGACTTCAGGCGTGACGCTGCTACGCCTCGCGCGGTGAGCGTCTTGACCACGGAAGCGGCGCGGTCAGAAGAAAGTTTGAGGTTTGATTCGAGGCTTCCGACATTGTCCGTATGACCGACGACGTAGACCTTGAGTTCGGGAGAGCCGTTGAACAGCTTCACTATCTCGACCAGAGCCGGCTCCGATTCAGGCTTGATTGTAGACGAACCGGTATCGAAATATATGCCTTGGATTATCGTTTTGCCTGTTTCGGCGAGGTCATTCCGCATCGCCTTTGCGTCTGCGACGACCTCCTGCTTCATCGTCTGCGACTCGACGATCGTCAGACTATAATTCCTGCCTTCATTGACCGCTTCGACATAGACCCCGGTCAAGGTGCCTTCTTTTCTGATCTCGGCTGCCATCCGCCTTTCATCGCCGGTACCGAGGATCTTTCCG
>Ga0182021_10008385_pt1 | contig 12243 bp, 9 predicted proteins | sample 612E3MmetaG_FD_120493 | JGI IMG/M metagenome (GOLD analysis project Ga0182021, IMG submission 120493) | Permafrost microbial communities from Stordalen Mire, Sweden - 612E3M metaG (Illumina Assembly) | ecosystem: Environmental > Terrestrial > Soil > Wetlands > Permafrost | place: Sweden...
CAATCATGTTTGCCGCGGCAAGACGTGCGATGACGACGGGGTAGAAAGCGGGAGCGGTGGCAAGATAATAGAGACAATTGACAGGTGTCGTGCCGGAGCTGATCTTCCGGGCGAGGTCTGCGTAGGATGAGGCGTTCCCGAGGTCCCCCGGCAGGTATGAGAGGCACGCTGCAAATTCTCCCCATGCCTGTGCGTCATATTCCGCCGGTGCAAACGTCCGGACGGCAGCATTCAGCTTCTCTCTGAATGCGTCGTCGGAGATCGGCGTCCGGGAAAACCCGATAATGCGCGCGGAAGCGGGGAGCCTTTTCTTCCTGAAATTATTGTAGAGGGCGGGAATGAGCTTCCTTGTCGTCAGATCGCCCGATCCCCCGAATATGACGATGACAGTTTCCATGACGGCTCGCTGGGATGTGGAATGAACGGGGGAGCCGTATCCTCCACGTGGGGAGACCCGGCTGCATAATGTCAAAAGGAATGAAACGAGCGAGGAAAAGTCAACTTCGTGAAGCGGAGGGAATGTGGCAAGCGTGTCATATTTCCGACGGCTCCGGACGGGGAGGGGGAATCGTGAAAACAAAAAAAGTCGCGTGGGCTGACCGGGTATTGCCTTTGACGCCGCGAGATGTTATTTTTATGGCGTTTTGGCGGGCACTCCGCGTTCACAGAATTCACACTTCAACCACCCCCACCCACAGGAGCACCTTCATGAAGAAGTGCATCATGGTACTTACGCTTGCCGGAGTATTCCTGGCCGCGCAGATTCAGCCAGTCGCGTTGGCGCAGGATCAGACGGAAATCAAGTCCAAGGCGGAAACGGCAAAGGAAAAAGCGGAAGCCAAGGCGGAAAAAGCCAAGGAAAAGGCGGAAGCTAAAGCGAAGGCAACGAAGGAAAAAGCAGAAGCAAAGGCGGAAAAGACCAAAGAAAAGGCAGAAGCCAAGGCGGGGAAGACCAAGGAAAAAGCAGAGGCCAAGGTAAAGGAGACCAAGGAAAAGGGAGAGGCCAAAGCCACGAAGACCGCGAAAGAATCAAAAGAGAAGATTACCAAAGAGAAGGAGAACGCAACGGACAAGCTAAAGTCCGCCACGAAGTCGGGCGAAAAGACCGAAGCCAAGGCGGAATCCGAGGCCAAGGAGACCAAAGAGTCCGGCAAGACGACGCTGAATGAAAAGATGAAGACCGCCACCGAAGCGAAGGAAATGGCAAAGGAATCCAAGGACGAGGCGGTAGGCAAGACGGCCGATGGAAAGACCGTCTTCGAAGGGGCCAAGAACGGACATTACTACCTCAACGACAAGGGGGACAAGACGTATGTGAAGGACTTCGTCGGGGCAAAGATCGTCGGCCAGACCAAGAAGGGACAGAATATTTACGAGGGGCCGCGCGGAGGGCACTTCTATTACACCGAGAGCGGGAACAAGGAATATGTGAAGAAAGACAAGTAGCAGGGTTCATCTGTTGCGGCATATCCAGGGCCACAGCGCGGCGGTACACTCGCGTTGTGGCCCTGCTGCGTTGTGCCATTCAGTTCACAGTCCCCGCACAGGCGGCACCATCCAGTTTGTTGAGGTTCCTTAACTATCGCACAAATCAGGTCAGGATGATCGTCTTTTGCGGCGTCGACAGGTACTCTGCACCGCCGGCGCGCACGACCACCATTTCTTCCACGGTGGCGATCCCGCGGCCGGCGACCGTCAGGCGGGGTTCCAGCGTGAACACCATCCCCTCTTCAAGCGGGACAAACGGCTTCTTCGCATATTTCTCCCATGCGGGTCCGAGGAGCGCGGTCCCGTCGTGGGCAAACCTCCCCACCTGGTGCCCCAGGCCGTGCGGAAACTCCTCATAGCCCGAGCCTGTGATGACCCGGCGGGCGACCGCGTCGACCGACTGGCCGATGACGCCGGGGCGCATTGCTCCCCGTGATTCCTCGATGGCGCGGACGATCGTATCGAAACCCCGCTGCACTTCGGGGGGGACGGCCCGCTCTCCTTTGCGGGGGATGTAGAATGTCCTCTGCAGATCGGAGCAGTAACCCTCCACTTTCAGTCCGAAGTCCATGTTGAGTATGTGCCCTTCTTCCACTTTCCGTTCGGTCGGCGCGTAGTGAGCGGCTGCCGTGTCGGGACCCGTAAACACCGCAGGGCAGGTTTTTTCATCCCACGCAAAAGGGATTTTCCTTCCATTTGCACGATCCTTCATGAAGGCGGCGATCTCCCGTTCAGTCCGCCCAGGACGTATGAAAGGGACGACCTCGGAGAATATCCTCTCCGTCTCGGCGATCGCCCGTTTCATTCTGTCAAGCTCCGACGGGGTCTTTCGCTGGCGTAGCGCACCGATGATCTGATCGGCCTGTATGAGTCTGTCCCCGAGGCCGATCTCCGACAGCATTTCACAGAGCGTCAGATACATGCCGTGCGTCAGCCCGTCACAGATCTCACTCTCCCGTGAGTAGTTCACCGCGATATTCGCCGGCGCGAGGCTCCGGAGCGTATCCTGAAGAGGTTTCCTGATTCCTTCGACATATCCGATCACCTCCGACCAGGCGCCGATGTCCTCGACTCCTTTCCTGTCGTACTCTCCGACGATTGCGCCGGTCCTGCCGCTTTTCGTAATGATCAGCGCGCTGTGCCACGTGAGATCACCGTCGACGAGGAATGGAAGCATCGGGTCACCGTTGATCGCGGTCTCGCGGGTGAATGTGAGCCAGCAGTCGGTGTTGAACTCGTTGAGGATGCCGACGGCCTGGGCAATTTTTTCCCTGATGAGCGAGGACATGGTCAGAGAGAGCTGTGTTCGGTGCGGGCGATGATCTCGTCCTGGAGGGACCGGCCGAGGTCGCAGAAATAGTCGCTGTAGCCTGCCACGCGGACGATGAGATCCCGGTGCTCTTCAGGGTGCTCCTGTGCCTCACGCAGAGTCGCGGCGTCCACGACATTGAACTGAATGTGGTGTCCTCCCATCCGGAAATACGACCGGATGAGCGCCACGAGTGTGTCAACCCCCATCTTCCCCTCCAGGATCTTCGGAGAAAACTTCTGGTTGAGGAGCGTCCCCCCTGTCCGGAGGTGGTCCATTTTCGCCGCCGACATGAGCACGGCCGTGGGGCCGTGGCGGTCAGCCCCCTGCACGGGCGAAATCCCCTCCGACACGGGGGTCCACGCCTTCCTCCCGTCGGGCGTGGCGCCGGTCACCGCCCCGAAATAGATATGACATGTCGTGGGGAGGAGATTGATCCGGTACGCTCCCCCCCGCGTGTTGGGGCGGCCATCGATGGCCCCGAAGTAGATCTCGAACACGGAGCGCATGATGCCGTCCGCCTCATCGTCGTCATTACCGTAGCGGGGGGTCTTGTTAAGGAGAAGCAGCCGGGTCTTTTCGAAATCCTGAAAGTCGGCCGCGAGCATGCGGAGCATGTCGGCCATCCGCATGGCCTCCCCCCCGAACACGTGGTGCCGGATTGCCGAGAGGCTGTCGGTCACCGTCCCGATCCCCACCCCCTGAATGTAGCTCGTATTGTACCGGGCCCCGCCCGCATTGTAATCCATCCCCTTCGCGATGCAATCATCGATCAGAAGGGAGAGGAACGGGACGGGCAGATGTTCGGCGTACAGCCGCTCGATCACGTTGCTGCCCCGGATCTTCACATCCACGAAGTGATTCACCTGCGTGCCGAACGCATCCATGAATTCATCGAACGATCGGAACTCCCCCGGATCGCCGGTCACCGGTCCCAGCTGCTTTCCGGTCCGGGGATCGCGACCGGCGTTCAGGGTCAGCTCGACGATCTTCGGGAGATTGAAATAACCCGTGAGGATGTACGCTTCCCTCCCGAATGCCCCCGTCTCGACGCAGCCGCTCGTCCCCCCCTCGCGCGCATCCCCGACCGTCTTTCCCTGTCTGACCATCTCTGCGACGACGGCATCGGCATTGAAGACGGAGGGCTGCCCCCACCCCTTCCGGATGACTTCTGCGGCCGCCCGGACGAACGAGTCGGGGTTTTTCCTGCTGAGCTGTATGTTCGAGCTGGGCTGTACGAGGCGCATCTCGTCGATCACTTCCAGGACGAGGTACGTCACCTCGTTGACCCCGTCTTCCCCGTCCGCGGTGAGGCCGCCGCTGTTGATATTTGCAAAGTCGGTGTACGTGGAGCTTTCCTCGGCTGTGACGCCGACCTTGGGGGGGGCCGGCTGATTGTTGAACTTCACCCAGAAACACTCGAGAAGTTCTTTTGCCCCATCGCGCGTCAGCGTCCCCTCGGCGATCCCCCGTTTATAGAACGGGAGGAGGTGCTGGTCGAGACGCCCCGGGTTGAATGCGTCCCACGGATTGAGCTCGGTGATGACACCCAGGTGAACGAACCAGTACGCCTGGAGGGCCTCCCGGAATGATTCCGGCGGCTGGGCGGGAACGCGGCGGCAGACGCGAGAGATCTCCATGAGCTCCGATTTCAGGAGCGGGTCGGGAACGCCGGAGGCGATCTCTTCCGCCTCTTCCGCGTAGCGGCGCGCAAGCGTGATAACCGCATCCGCACAGATCCCCATCGCCGTCAGCTCATTCCGTTTCACTTCTGAATCCGGATCGCCGCTCCGCTCGAGTGTTTCCAGCGCCGATGCGACGTCCGCTTTCAGACCGAGCAGCCCTTTCGCATACAGCTTGCCGCCAAGGACGGTGTGACCGGGGGCGCGTTGTTCCATGAACTCGGTGAATATCCCCGCCGCGTAGGCATCCTTCCACTCTCCGTCCATCGAGCCGAATATCCTCTCGCGCATAGTTTTCCCCTTCCAGAAGGGGATGATGCGCTCACGGTACACCTCTTTCGTCTCTTCGCTCACGTGGAATGAGATCTTCGCACGCGTGTCGAGTATGGCCAGGTCCTCAAGTGTGTGACAGCAGAGCTCGGGATACGTCGATGTGGCCTTGGGGGCCGGCCCCCTCTCCCCGACGATCAGCTCACCGTCGTTGATGACGACCGTTTGCCTTTCCATCAGGCTCCGGAACACGTGCGCTCGACGGAGCGGCGGCGGAAGGGACCCCGCGCTCATTGACGATTCCGTCACGAGGAGCCCCCTTTCATGGGTCACGGCAGGGACCGCCGCAAGACTCTGCGAGCGGAGCATTTTCACGCGTTCGGTCATGATAGTACATTCCGATACTGAGGGCGGGATGAAACCTGAGAAGCCCCCGTGGACACATCCATTGCCGCGTTACCCATTTCCCTTCACCTGTACCTGTCCGGCCTGAGGAGGTGAAGATCGATTGATGGGATCCGGCCTTGCACGATCTCCGCGACGAGTTTTCCTGTGATAGGCGCGAGCGAGATTCCCACCATTGCGTGTCCGGTCGCCGCGATCAGGTTATCAAAGTTCCGGAACCTCCCGACGAACGGGAGACCGTCCGGTGTGCAGGGGCGGAGCCCGGCCCATATCTCCCCCTGCTCAAGCTGCGCGGGATCCACCCCTCCCAGGTAGGCAGGGATGGATTTCAGCAGGGCCCGCACCCGGCGCATATTGACGGAACTATCCAGGCCGGAGAGCTCCATCGTCCCCGAGAACCTGAGCCTGTCCCCCATCGGGGTCACGGCGACGCGTGCCTCCTCAAGGAGCATGGGAATCCGCGGCCGGACAGGTGAGTTCTTCACCGTCACGCTGTATCCTTTTCCGGGCTGCATGGGGATAGTGAGACGGAGGGACCGGATGATCATCGGAGACCAGGAACCCCCGGCCAGCACAAATTCGTCTGCGGCATATGTTCCCCCCGTTGTCGTGACCGCCGTGATGCCCGAGGGGCGTGTCACGAACCCCGTGACGCGCGTCGAGCCGACGAACCGCACCCCCTGCGCGATCAGGTGTTCCCGCAGGCATTCCACGAAAAGGGCGGGTGTCAGGTGGGCATCCCCGGGATAATACACGCCTCCCTCCGCTTTGAAATCGAGACCGGGTTCGAGATCGTGAAGTTGGTTCCTGTCAAGCACTCTTGCCTCGATGCCGATCTTCGCGGCCTGTTCGGCAGATTTGAGCGAGCCTACCCGCCCATGAGCGGTCCGGAACAGCATGAGCAGTCCGTTCTTCCGGAACTCGAACTTCATTCCCCTGACCGAGGCGAGTTCCTCGTACAGCGCAAGGCTGGCGATGCTCATGTCGCGGAGGAGGAGTATCGCCCTCTCCGTGCGTTTTGCGGTCGATGCGAGCGCGAATTGCCAGAGCCAGGTGAGCAGATCGGGATCGAGCCGGGGTTTGACATACAACGGGCTTTCCGGGCGGAGCATCCAGCGGAGCCCCAGCATCACCATCCCCGGAGCGGCCAGAGGGATGAAGTGACTCGGTACGATCAGGCCGGCGTTATGCAGCGATGCCCCTTCTCCGATCACTCCACGTTCGACGATTGTGACATCGCACCCGGTTGCCCTCAGGTAGTGCGCCGTGCACAATCCCACAGCGCCCCCCCCGATGACCAGTATGTGCCGCCTCTCCCCCATACGCTCACACCGGAGTTAAATGACCTGGAAACCCCTGGCAAATGGATCGTCGTCGTCGATGACGATCGTGTTGAACCCCGTGATCTTCGCCCACCCTTCGATGCTCGGGACGATAGCCTTTTTCCCCCCCACCGTTGCGCTCCGTTCGACCTTCCCCCTGAATATGCTGCCGATGATGCTCTCGTGAATGAAATCATCCCCCGTTGTCAGTCTCCCCTTTGCCGCCCATTGCGCCATCCGGGCCGATGTCCCTGTCCCGCAGGGAGAACGGTCGATCGCATTCTCGCCGTAGAAGACGGCGTTTCTTCCGTCCGCCCCTTTTGCACGGGGTGCGCCTGTCCACATGATATGCGTCAGGCCGCGGATGGTGTTGTCCTCCGGATGCACAAACGTGTACGCTTTGTTGACAATGCGGCGAATCATCGGACTGAGCCGGAGTATCTCCGCGACACCGAGCTGGTCGATGCCGGCATAGTATTCCTGAGGGTCGATGATCCCGTAGAAGTTTCCCCCGTAGGCGACGTCCAGTGTGAGCGGGCCGAGGCCGGGGACATCTATCCGTATCCCCTCGCGTTCAAGGAACGAGGGGACGTTCACGATGCGCACCGATTTCACATTTCCCCCTTCCATCACATAGCTGGCTTCGACGATCCCGGCAGGGACTTCAAGGCGGAGGATCCCCGGTATGCGGGGGAAGACGAGCCCGTGCTCGATCATCACCGTGACCGTGCCGATCGTACCGTGCCCGCACATCGGCAGACAGCCGCTTGTCTCGATGAACAGGAGCGCGACATCATTGGCGGCATTCAACGGGGGATAGAGCAGGCTCCCCGACATCATGGCGTGCCCGCGGGGTTCGAACATCAACCCGGTCCGGATCCAGTCGAATCCGGCGAGGAAGTGCTGCCGCCGCTCGCTCATGCTCCCCCCATCGAGTCGGGGCACGCCGCCGGCAACGACACGCACCGGGTTACCGCAGGTGTGTGCATCGATGCAGAAGAAGGTGTGACGGGCCATTTCCTTCCACTCCTCAGACGAGATCGAGCGCTGTTCTGGCAAATTCTTCGAGGTAATCGACAAGTGCGTCCGACGCCGCGCCGGCACCCTGTTCGTCTCCGGCGGCAACCGCGTGCATCATGCCGGAGTGAAGCTCCGCGGCGCGTCGCAGGTCTCCGTTGTGCCGGTAGAGATACCAGAACCGGCGGCAGTGCGCATGCAGGGGAACGGAGGCCTGGAGGGCAAATGCGCTCCGTGACGCAGATTCGACGAGGCGGTCGAATCCGTTGTCCAGGCGCATGAACCCGGCCAGATCGCCCCGTTCCGCCGCAACGGCCATCGCCTTCGCGGTCTTCTCGAGCGCCTTCCGCTGATCCGGCGTCGAGCGCCTGGCGGCCTTCATCGCAACCAGCCGGTCAAGGACGCGGCGTGTTTCGAGCAGTGCCAGGTAATCGACGATGTTGATGTCGCTGACAACGACCCCGCGGCGCGGCAGCGTCGTGACAAGTCGCTGCGCCTGCAGGCGCTGCAGGGCTTCGCGCAGGGGGGTCCGCCCGATCCGGATCTTTCCGCTCAGGTCCGCCTCCGAAAAAACGCCTCCCGGCTGAAGCTCGAGCGTCACGATCATTTCTTCAAGCCGGAGGAACGCCTCGTCGGCAAGGCTCATCCTCCCCCGGGCGGGGCGCGCACGTGGCGGTGATTTTCGCGCCGTTTCTGCGGGCATAGCTTGCTCCTCCTGTTGTGCCTGCTTCCACTACGGGGCGGTGTAGCATGTCTTGACGGAGGTGTAAAACTCCACGGCGTACCTCCCCTGCTCGCGCGTGCCGTAGCTTGACCCCTTCTTCCCTCCGAACGGAACATGATAGTCCACCCCCGCCGTCGGGAGATTTACCATCACCATTCCCGCCTGGGAGTTCTTCCTGAAATGGCTGGCGTGTTTCAATGACGTCGTGCAGATCCCCGCACAGAGCCCGAAGGGGGTATCGTTCGCCACCGCCAGGGCCTCATCGTAGTCCCTGACGCGCAGTATCCCTGCGACGGGCCCGAAGACCTCTTCCGTATTGAGGCGCATCGTATTGGTGGTGTCCGTGAACAGGGCCGGCGAGAGGTAGAACCCCTCTTTGCTTCTCCGCAGAATCTCTCCTCCGAAGGTGAGCTTTCCCCCCTCGTTCTTTCCGAGCGCGATGTAGCGCAGGTCCTTCTCCAGCTGCGTCGCGTCGACGACAGGCCCGATATCCGTTCCACCTGCCAGCGCGTCGTCCACCTTCAACGACGCGAGCCTTTCGGTCATCGCCCGGACGAACCGGTCATGGATGCCGGCGGTCACGACAATGCGGCTCGAAGCGGTGCACCTCTGACCCGTGGAGAAGAAGCCCCCGTTGACGGCGGCGTTGACCGCCACTTCGATATCCGCGTCATCGAGAACGACGAGCGGGTTCTTCCCCCCCATCTCGAGCTGGACCCGCGAAAGGCGCGAGGCACATTGTGCGGCCACCTGCATCCCCACCTGCGCTGATCCCGTGAAGCTCACCCCCGCAACATCGTGGTTCGCCACAAGTGCTTCGCCGATGACGCTCCCTTTCCCCGTGACAAGGTTGAAGACCCCCCGGGGGAGGCCGGACCGGGAGATGATTTCGGCCATGGCCCACGCGGTGCCGGGAACGAGCTCGGCAGGTTTGAGCACGACGGCGTTCCCGAAGGCGAGTGCAGGAGCGGTCTTCCATGCAGGGATCGCGGCGGGAAAATTCCACGGCGTGATGAGTCCGACAACCCCCAGCGGCTCGCGGATAATGTCGATCTCGATCCCCGGACGCACCGAAGATATGTGTTCCCCCGCCGTCCTGAGGGCTTCTCCGGCAAAAAACTTGAATATCGCTCCCGCCCGGCCGACCTCGCCCACGGCTTCCGGCAAGGTCTTCCCTTCTTCGCGCGCCAGAAGCGTGCCCAGATCTTCCTTCCTCGCGAGAATCTCCGAACCGACAAAGTCGAGCACATCAAAGCGCTGCTGGGGTGTGCTCAATGCCCAGAGCGGTGCGGCTCCCTTTGCCGCTGCGACCGCGGCGGCGATATGCGAAGCGTCGCCCCGGGCGTAGCGGCCCACGACGTCGGCGATATCGGATGGATTCACATCGTCGGCGACGTCCGTCCCGGTCACCCACTCCCCCCCGATAAACAACCCGTGCATGGTCTCAGCGGTCGTCGTCATACTCAGACTCCGGTAAGTGCCGGTCGTGTGGCGAGCGCCCCGTCGATCGTCCGCTCCACGCGCGCGCGCTCTTCTCCCGCGAGCGGCAACCTCGGGGGACGGACCCGCTCGTTCCCGCCATCCGCCTTCGCCTCAGCGAGCTTGATGTTCTGGACGAATTTCGTCGAGACATCGAGGTGCAGAAGCGGCATGAACCAGCGGTAGAGGGACAGTGCTTCTTCAATGCGACGCGCTTTGACGAGCCCGTACAGCGCCACAGTTTCGCGCGGGAAAGCGCACACGAGCCCGGCAACCCACCCCGCGGCGCCGAGGAGGAGGCTCTCCATCGCGATATCGTCGACGCCGGTGAAGAGCGCATACCGGTCGCCGGTGAGGTTCCTGATATCCGAGATCCTCCGGGCGTCACCGGAGGATTCCTTGATCGCCACAAACTTCGGCTCGTCGGCGAGGCGGGCGAACATCGGCGGAGTGATGTCGATCCTGTAGGAGACAGGATTGTTATAGAGCATCACAGGCCTGTCGGATGCCGCAGCGACTCCGCGCAGGTACTCTTCCGTCTCCCGTTCATCTGAGAGGTATTGCATGGGGGGGAGGAGCATGAACCCCTCCGCCCCGCTCATCATCCCCTTTTTCACGAACTCGCGCCCGGCTGCCGTCGTCGTTTCGGCGACGCAGGCAACGAGGGGGACTTTCCCTCTGCAGGCCGAAGCCGCCATCCGGACCACTTCCTGCTTCTCTGACGGATTCAGAGCGCCGTTTTCTCCAAGAGAACCCAGAACGATGACGCCATGGACGCCGGACGCAATCTGCCGTCCGATGTGGGCTTCCATCGATGTGAGATCGAGATTCCCCGCGTCATCGAACTTTGTTGTCAGCGCTGTATAGACCCCCGCCCAGTGTGCGGCCACCTGTGGGACCCTTCCGGTGGTGTGTCACTCGTGGAATAGATATATCTCTAATATATTACCAACAGCGGCTCCTGTCAAGGCGAATCTCATTGAATTTGAACGTGAAATACGCGATTATAAGGAGTTTCACTTCCCGGGTTCCTCATGCGACGTTTCTCGGCGGCGATTCTCCTCGCGTTCATTTCTGTGACGATGCTCCGGGCGGAGAATCTGATTGGTGCCTCTGCAGGTGCCGGACCCGCATTTCCCATCCGGGGGATCAAAAGGATGTTCGGGACCGGATATGGGGGGACAGGGTCGATCTATTTTCTCCTGAACGACAACATCAGCGTGGTCCTGCGCGGAGGATATTTCCTCTGGCAGTTCGACGGCGACAGGATCAACGCTTCGGTGAGAGCCAGCGGCGGAACGTCCACCCTTGATGTCAGCGGCCCGTTCCAGGCGATCCCGGCGATGATCGGGGCCAGGTTTATTTTCGACGGGGCGATCCTCAGACCGTATTTCGGATTGTCGGGAGGCGCGTGTTTCCTCCACCGGAGGATTGCGGGAAGCACCTCCGCCCCGGGAGCCCCGTTCCCCTCCGGCGAATTCTCCGCCACGTGGACGGAACCGGCCATGAGCATCGACGCGGGATTGATGTTCACCTTTTCACGCAGTCTGACACTCGATATCATGGGGATGTACACCGCGTTCTCGAATGCGGATGACAGGATGGAGCCCTCACAGTTCTTCGGGGGGAAGATCACGGGAGTCAACACCGCGACATTCGTCGGCGTGCAGGCGGGGCTGAACGTGGGGTTCTGAGGGCGTTCCGAAGGGGCGCCCTGCGGCGCCCCTTCGAATGCCGGCGGGTCTACTCGACCGTCTTGTTCCTGTTTGTCAGAAAGAAGATAATTCCCGCCAGGAGAATGACCGCTCCCCACCAGACCCCCGCATGTAGGTCGGCAAGAACGGTTTTCTGAACAGGAGGATTGAACAGATCGTAGATCCCCGAGGCAAGCACGATGACGCCGGTCGCGCTCAGGAAGAGTCCCACAAAATACCAGATTGGTTTCATCGCGTCCTCTCTACCAGAAGTAAATGTTGAGTATGACGAGCACGATCACCGAGAGGATCGCGTAGAATTCCGGCCGCTTTACGAACGGGATACCGTCCCGGGCGGTCTCCTCCGTCAGCCCCTTCACGAGCCCCACCAGCTCCTCTTTCGGCTTCTTCTTCGTAAACAGGCTGATCAGGATCGTCATCGAGAAACAGACAAGCCACGCCCACCACGCACGCCAGAAATTCACCGCCATGTCGCTCGCTGTGTTTGAAAGCGTGAGGTGGGCCGGGTCGATCCACTGAAACTTCACTCCGAGAAACATCGCGATCGACGTCCCCATCCCCGCGAGCAGCCCCCAGAACGCTCCGGCCGGAGTGATCCAGACGACGAACATGCCGAGGAGCATCGTCGCAAACAGGGGCGCATTGACCCACGAGAAAATCGCCTGCATGTAATCCATGATGCTCGGGAAGCCTTTCGCCCAGTACGCAGTGACAACGCTCAGGACCACCCCTACCACCGTGGAGATCCGGCCGACCCACATGAGGTTGGAATCACTCGCGTTCTTGTTGATGATCGCCCTGTAGACGTCATATGTCCACACCGTGTTGAACG
>Ga0182021_10008386_pt1 | contig 12243 bp, 8 predicted proteins | sample 612E3MmetaG_FD_120493 | JGI IMG/M metagenome (GOLD analysis project Ga0182021, IMG submission 120493) | Permafrost microbial communities from Stordalen Mire, Sweden - 612E3M metaG (Illumina Assembly) | ecosystem: Environmental > Terrestrial > Soil > Wetlands > Permafrost | place: Sweden...
AAGTAATGCCCAGCGCCTCGGGGTTAAACGCTTTGGCGGACAGGTTGTACTCGCCGGCAATATCCTCGTGCGTCAACGGGGAACAAAGTTTCATCCCGGCATCAATGTCGGTATCGGCAGTGATGATACACTGTTTGCGCTTGCAACGGGTACTGTAAAGTTTGAACGCGTTGGAAAGACAAGACAACGCGTGAGTATTGTACAAGCCGCATAAGATCAACTAACTGTTGTTCACAAAGCCTCCACTCGGGGGCTTTTTTTTTCAGTTAAAGAAATCTTTTCGCTGTCAAATGATTGATGAGGAACTCTAAAATCTTATTCATTGTTTTTTAAATCAATCACTATAGTATTTTATTTACAGGAGGTTTGCATGAAGATTACTGTTATTGGAGCGGGCAATGTTGGAGCTACATCAGCCCAACGAATCGTCGACAAAGGACTTGCTAACGAAGTTGTCCTTGTCGATGTCATTGAAGGTATGCCTCAAGGTAAAGCCCTTGATATATCAGAATCAGCGCCTGTGGAAGGGACAGATACAAAAATCATTGGAACAAACTCCTACGATCCGACTGCAAATTCAGACATAATTCTCATTACCGCCGGAATCGCCCGAAAACCGGGGATGAGCCGCGATGACTTGCAGACTACAAATGCTAATATCGTCAAGGTATGTACAGAACAATCTGTTAAGCAATCTCCCAATGCCATCATCATAGTGGTTTCTAATCCATTAGATGTTATGACTTATGTTGCTCTTAAAGTGAGTGGTTTCGATCGTCATCGAGTTATCGGTATGGCGGGAATTTTAGATTCTTCCCGATTCCGGACTTTTATTTCAATGGAACTCGGAGTCTCGGTTGAAGATATCAGTGCATTTGTTCTTGGCGGTCATGGGGATTCGATGGTGCCGTTACCCCGCTACTCAACAGTTGCAGGAATTCCGCTTCCTGATTTAATGGATCAAGCGACTATCGACCGTTTAGTGAAACGGACTCGAGACGGCGGTGCCGAAATTGTGAATTTCTTAAAGACCGGAAGCGCCTACTATGCACCATCTTCGTCGGCCGTTCAAATGATTGAGGCAATAGTCAAAGATAAAAATCGCATTCTCCCCTGCTCAGTACAACTTCAAGGAGAATATGGAATCAGTGACACCGTGGTTGGTGTCCCTATTCGCCTTGGTAAAAAAGGGATGGAAGAAATTATCAAGATCAGGTTGACACCGGAAGAACAAGCCGCTCTCAACAATTCTGCAGCTGATGTAAAACTCAACATGAATAAAATTCCCTTCTAAGATTCATTATTTTTACTGTTCAATCGAACCCCGCAAAGAATTTCTGCGGGGTTTCTTTTTTTCGTCTCTTGATCAGCGCTTTCTCAAGTCATCCTATCGATGATAATTAATTTGTATTCTGAAAATTGCATCTTAATAATTCATTTATTATACTGCTTGCAATTGAAACACAATGCGAGATATCTTGTTTGAATTAACAACAAATCACAAAACATTCACATCACTTCAGGAGGTCACCTTGAGGAACATTACTAATCGTTTAATCGGAATTGTTGTCCTTTCTGCGTTGGTTGTCGGCATTATGTTCGCTGGCGGGTACCAGCTCAATGAGCAAGGAGCGCGTGCCGTTGGTATGGGTGGCGCTTTCGTAGCAAGGGCTTCTGATCCTTCAGCAATTTACTTTAATCCTGCTGGATTAGCATTTCAAAGTGGAATTAATGTACTCGGTGGGGCAAATTTTATTTTGCCGTCGACGAAATTTAAAGATTTATCTGGAGTAGAAACATCTACAAAATCGGCGGTATTCACTCCTGTTAATCTCTATGGTACATATCAATTAAGTGATCAATTTGTTGTGGGCCTCGGTGTATTCAATCCATTTGGTCTTGGAACTGAATGGCCCGAACCTTGGGAAGGAGATCAATTTGCAGTTAAATCAAATGTTGCTACTTGGTACTTTAATCCGACAGCAGCTTATAAAATCAATGATCAATTATCGGTTGGAATTGGAGTAAGCTACATCTATGGTAAAGTGACCTTGGGATATAGAGTCCCAACCTACGGAACGGTTATTCCTTTAGGTGGACCCTACTATGCTCCCTATCCCCCATCGGCAACAGAGGGTAACGTTAATCTTGACGCTTCTGCTACAGGTTTTGGTTTCAATCTAGGCGTAATATATAAACCTGTTGATAAACTTTCACTCGGTCTTTCTTTCCGTTCAGAAACAAAGTTAGATTTTAAGGGTACCGCTACGTTCACCAATATGCAGGCGCTTAGTCCCTATTTCCCGGGTGGAGATGGCACAGCCACATTACCTATGCCGATGAATATTTATGTCGGTGCTTCTTATGAATTATCGAATGATTTAACTGCGGAAGCAGATATTCAATATGTTGGTTGGAGCGATTACAAAGAGTTAGCAGTTGGCATTCCTACCGGTCCAAATTTCCCATTTCCTCCGACTTTAGGTGGAAGCAGACCACTTCAACAAGCTGGAGCTCCGCTAGTGAAAAACTGGAATGATGGATATTTGCTTCGCGGTGGAGCAGAATATAAGATGGATCCCCAGTGCACATTACGTGGCGGGCTTATACTAGATCTGTCACCGCAACCACCAAGTAAAACCGAACCTATGCTTCCCGATGGAGATCGAATCGATATTACTCTTGGCGGTAGTTATAAAATCTGCGACAATTTCTCTATTGATGCATCCTATATGCTTGTGCTCTTCATGGAAAGAGATGCCAAAGCATCTGAGTTACCCGGTACCTATAATAGCCATGCACATATTTTCAGTTTGGACTTAGGGTACTCGTTCTAAATCGATTTATTCACTGTACAAAAGAAAACCCGTCTCTTAGTGACGGGTTTTTTGTTTTTCTCCTTGACGCAATGATACGTTTTTCAGTGAAGCTTCATTTGCATCTCTACAACCGAACCCGATTTTAGCTTTTTAAATTTCACTTCATCCATGAGTGAACGCATCAAGAATACTCCGCGCCCGCTTTCTTTCAGTAAGTTCTTTTCGTCGCGCGGATCCTGGATGCTTTCAGCATCGAATCCATTCCCTTCGTCTTTCACATACATTGTTAGTGTTTTTTTATTAACAACGCCTCGAATAACAACTTTTTTATCAGGATCACGTTTATTACCGTGAACAATTGCATTATTGACCGCCTCTGTACAAGAGACAAGCAGCCGGTGCATCATTTCATCATTGATGTGCAGATGCCTGCTTACTTTCTTTAAGAATTTTTCAATGTGCGAAATTTCTTTTTGATTACTTCTGCAAACCATTTCATAAATGCATGGCTGCTGTTTCCTTTCTGATTTGCTCTTCTTCACAATCGATTTCATTCCATACCTAATACTAAAGTACAAATCCTATTTGTATCGAGAGATTTGAAAGTATTGTCGCCGTTGTTCCGTTGTTTTTTTGTTCTTCACGCCATCCGTTCACGAGAACTTTCTCTCCAGCTAATCCCGACCATTCAATAGACGCCGTCGGACCCATCGCCTCAATACCTTGAGAGAATATTCGCTGGCTACTTTGGTATGTATAACGATCTTGACCAAAATAACGAAATCCAATTCCAATTTTCAATCCAATCATCGAAGACCAAACGATTTCCGGCCATATCGATTTCTCGACGGCATATTCCTCAGGTTTTTCTGAGAATTCCTGCCAACGCAAAGTTCCATGTTCAAAGATACGCAAGCTTCCTGAAAATTTACACTGGATTCTTTCACTGAGCTGCAATGCGGTAGAATCTGACCATAAGACTTGCCTGAATGAAAAACTTCGTATAGACGCTACCTGCTGCTCATAATCACTGACTGTATAATTTGCCAGCACTTCGGTATGCAAAACTGTGCGAAACCAGGAAATCGGCATATAATCAACAATTGGAGAGAACCGGATAACACGGTTCCAATTATTATTTGCACTCTTATCTCGGTTCAGATAGACAAGATGAAATAATGTCAAATCTGCGTTTAGTATCAGCAGGATTCGAGACGAAAAGCGATGCAAGTACTCGATGCCTGATGTCAGAAGTAATTCATCACGATCATCTGTATTAAAGATATCTGGTGTATCATAACGCAAGATGCCCGCCGAAGTCACTAAATGAATTTTATCATCCTGAGACGCATCAACATTGAGTGCTGCTGTAAGCGTTGTGCGTTGTGCTGTATTTTCTAAGCGGCTCGCCGAAGCGCGTTGTGTATCAATGAGTGCATTCGATGCATACATATCATCCAGCACTGAATGCCGTTCTTCTTTTTCGGAGTACGCAAGTTTCATATCCCCCCTCAGCCAATAGAGCGGTGACCATTGCATGGAAATTATACCAAAGAATTGCATTTCTTGGATGCGAGAATCGAGATTTAACGTTGCGGGATGAAGATAATCTTTGAAACGATATCCTCTATCGATCAATTGGTTTGAGATTCCGAATGATACGACCAGAGAAAAACTTCGATCCAAATTGTATTTCGTTTGATTAGAAATTTCGAGCACGCTTGCATCACGCTGAAATATATTATGGGGAACTCCGAGAGTGAGCTGGCTTGCTGGATCAATCGAAGTATAAAATTGTCTGCGCTGAGTGCTGTAATTCACCGCAAGTGAGTCGCCAATACCGCCACCGAAATCGCGTAAGAGGGTCAGCTTGATATCTCCTGTCCGTGGAGAACGACGGCCGAGGTAGGATTGATTCCACGACGACAAAAGAGAAGCATTAAATTCTTCAAGTTCCATCTGACGTGCGTTGATGCCAAACGCATAGGCGAACCCATGGTCATTTTCCTCCTCTTGAGTGTTCAGCTCATATCCTCCCATTGCTTCGCCTGCAATATTTCCCGCAGGCACGTATTCGAAACCTGCAAGAATTTGATGCTGTGCCATCCTGCCAAGATCAATAGCTCGATTATCAGCCAGGACATTCGAAGAATTTTTGATCTGGAAATTCACATCATCTAAAAGCCGCGCACGCAATGCAATGATTCCTTGATACTCATCCTGAATCGCTGTCTCGTTCGTTTTAATAAGGCGAGATCGAATTCTCTGTAGTATATCGACATTCCACAGATGTCCATAGATTTCTTTTTTGAAATCTCCTGTCCACAAATACGTGTTAAGATCATGATCAAAACTAAGAGAAAACAGATTTACACTATCTGTTGCGGGAGGAGTCAATGAACGAAACAATTCCTGACTGATAGTGGTTTGACAAAAGAAAAGCATTCCCGCGAAAAAAAAGCATAGAACAGCGGTTGGACGTCTGAGTACAAATATCACTGGCTAATTCCATTATCGGTCACTGAACATCTGCAGAAATCATTCATATCCTGTGCGAATTCTCATTTCAATCGGAAATATGAAATGAATAATCCTCATGTTCACATTTCTAATTTCTCGCCTGTTACCGGAATATATATCTCTTCTTTCATACCTGTTTCTTTGAGTTTCGCAGAAAGTTTTTCGATTTGCATTAATTCACCATGCACAAGAAACAATTTTTTTAATTGCGTTTGGTCAGCCGCTGTTATATACTCCACCAATTCATCCTGACCGGCATGCGCCGAGAAAGAATTCAGTACTACTACTTCAGCATTTAATTTATGTATTTCCCCAAAGATATTCACTTCCGGCTGTTTCTCCACTATCCGTCTCCCAAGCGTGTGTTCCGCCTGAAATCCTACGACGAGGATAGTGTTAAGAGGATTTTCGATGTTGTTGGCAAGATGGTGTACAATTCTTCCGCCTTCGCACATTCCTGATGCTGAAATTATAACGCAGGGAGAACGCATATCGTTCAATTTTTTTGATTCATCCACTGACCGGACATATGTTAACCGGTTGAACCCAAACGGATCTTCATTCGCGTTCAAGTGATTAAGTGTTTCTTGATCAAAACACTCGGTATGCGAACGGAAAATATCGCTTGCATTTACCGCGAGCGGGCTGTCGACGTAAATTGGAACAACAGGCAGCCTGCCTTCATCAAAGAGTTCGGATAAAAGATATACTATTTCCTGTGTTCTCCCGACACTGAATGACGGCACTATCACCTTGCCGCCCCGATCAGATGTTTGCTGAATGACTTTGCACAGAGAATCCTTCATTCCGGTTACCGGATCATGAATTTTACCGCCGTACGTGCTTTCGGAAATTAATACATCTACACTGTCAATGGGCTGTGGATCTTTGATGATCGGCACATTCTTTCTTCCCAAATCACCGGTGAAACCGATCTTTTTTCTTTTACCGTTCTCTTCCACTTCAAGCACTGTCACTGCAGAACCGAGAATATGTCCGGCATCGAGGAATTTAACCATTACTCCATTGGCAACTTGCACTTGTTGTCCATAATGAATACTAATGAATTGTGTCATAGCGGTGGTCACATCCACAACATCGTATAACGGTTGTATAAGCGGCTCATGCTTTTTTTTGTGTCTTTTATTCACGTATTCAATATCCCGCTCTTGAATGTAAGCGCTATCATAAAGCATAATGTTGCATAGATCGCGCGTTGCCGATGTAGCGTATATAGGACCGCGGTAACCATTCTTTACAAGATTTGGAAGATTGCCTGCATGGTCAATATGAGAATGCGAGAGAATGACTGCATTTATTTTTGATATATCGAATGGAAAGGTGCGGTTCTTTTCATATGATTCCGCTCGTCTTCCCTGAAACATGCCGCAGTCGAAAAGAATTTTTGTTTCATTCACAGAGACGAGGTGCATTGAACCAGTCACAGTTCGTGCAGCTCCGAGAAATTGAATGTTCATTATATATCGCTTTCTATAATCGTGTGATGTGCCTTCTGAAAATAGAAAGAAGAGAGATGAAATGCAAAAGGCGATCCTCTTTCCAGAATCGCCTTTCAACGGCGATAAAATGGTTTAATATAATAAAGCCCTCTATTGCCACTCCATGATGTATTTTAAAAACAGGGTATTCTCTGCAGCTATCGGATAAAATTTAAACACCCTGGAATCAACAAAACAAATATTCACTAAATCAATTATTTTGGTTTGTAAAATTAAAAATTATAAACAAAACTGACTTTCGGTTCCACTCGATCTTGTTTTTCAAAGGAACCATCCGTACGTAATGAACCATCCGGATTTCTATTTGAGAATGTCCGCTGATATAGCATGGACACTAATAAATATTTGACAGGTTTGTACCCAACCTCTGCGCTCAGGATGGAATTGTCATCCAAAATAAAAACGCGACCTATTCTTGTTTTATCAAACCCACCCCGCACTACGACACCGGTGAATTCCGGTAATTGCAATTCTGCATGGATTATTCCTTGGTTTCTGACATCAGATGGAGCCTGATAATCAGCGATGATATATAAAGTATTAAAGAGGCTAACAAGCAGTTCACCAAAATAACCTCGGTTTGCCGTGACTAGCCAAAGTGTGTCAGATTTACTATGTCTCGTGAGTGAATTAAATCGATCATGCTCATATAATGCATTGAAATAAGCCGGCAAATAATTTGCACCATTTATCCGATATTCATATTTCCCTCTGATATTGACAATCCCCATACCTGAAAAACTCATATTAATACCGACGGTAGAACCATGTCCATAATGGGATATCTGAGCAAAATCGTAATACAATGCTGATTTCAAGAATGAGTAAGAGAGAATGGGCAAGCTAAAATCGAAACCATAGATCGAAAGACCCCTACTCGAATCGATGTCTGTGTAATCGGCATACTGATTTAGATCTCGAGCATAACTAACACCGGCTTCAAAATTGCTGATGACTGGTATCTTTGCAAGGCCAGTGAATTTTAAAGGTTTTATATACCCGCGCAAACCCAATAGGCCTCTTCCGGTAAGATCACTATAGATAGACTCGAACCCAAACTTCTCCAAATTAAAATCTAATTCTATTCCTGTCCTCCGCATATCATAGCTGGCACTATTGCGATAGTTGTAGATGATCGAACCATGACCGAGCATCGAGTAATCGAGCTGTCCGACGCGTATGTAGAATGGATCACCTTTTTGCGCCCAGCGAACATAACGAATGATGCGGAGATAATCTTCAAATTTTACATAGTCACCCATGCGTAACTTTCCTTGAGTGTTGAAACGCAAATTGAGATCAAGGCCTACGCCGAGTTGTCCGAATGCCACTTCCGGTGCAATGCTGACCAAGTAATAAGTTTCGCCATCTATAAAAGTGGCGCCAACGCCCATCGGCATCGTACCACCACTTTTTCCCATCATCGTTGCGGCAGCATTTGGCAGTTGTGCGTTTACGATTGCCGATATAAACATCAGCATAAAGAATATGATGACTGGATTTTTATTTAGTTTCATAAAGCCTCCGATTAATTTTCACATTATTTTCTAAATCCCGAAAAGAATCCGACAAATAAAAACAGCTCCGAGCATACCGGCAAGGTCTGCGAGTAACCCGACCGGCACAGCGTGACGGGAATTTTTAATATTCACAGATCCGAAATAAACAGCAAGCACATAAAATGTTGTTTCCGAACTGCCGTACATAGTGGAAGCAAGCACGCCGACAAATGAATCCGGTCCATGTGCTTTCATGAGCTCTGTCATAATTCCCAATGAACCGCTGCCCGACAACGGGCGCATAAGCGCCATCGGCAATGTATCTGCGGGCAAGCCAATGAAATTTGTGACCGGTGAAATTATCGAAACCAGCAAATCCATTGCACCGCTGGCACGGAAGATACCGATAGCAAACAACATCGCAACTAAATATGGAATGATACGAATTGCTGTGTTGAAGCCATCTTTTGCTCCTTCCACGAAGACTTCATACACCCGCACTTTCTTGATAAATCCCCAGCCAAGAAACACTGCAATCATCAGCGGAATAGCAAAGATAGAAATCAGGTTGATGATGGAACGAAAGAGATCAGCCATGATCATTCTCCTTCGCTATATTTTTCTGTGTATTGAGATCCTTTTTGTACTTTGGCAGACGTTGAAGAATTTTTGATGCAGCAACTCCCGTTATTGTCGCACATCCCGCGCCGAAGATTGCCGTACCGATTATAATACCTGGATTTGCAGAGCCAGACGCTGCACGCACCGCTATCGCAGTCGCTGGAATTAAAATTAATCCGCCAGTATTAATAGCGAGGAATGTCACCATTGCATTGGTTGCAGTGCCTGCCTTTGGATTGAGTTTATTCAATTCCTCCATCGCCTTCAAACCCATTGGTGTCGCTGCGTTGCTGAGACCGAGCATATTTGCCGCCGTGTTCATAATGATCGCACCTATGGCAGGATGGTCAGACGGGATATCTGGAAATAATCGTTTTGTCATCGGAGCAAGTAATCCTGTAAGCACTCTGACGAATCCAGCCTCCTCCGCAACTTTGATGAGACCAAGCCATAGTGCCATGACACCAATTAAACCAAATGCAATTTCTACAGCAGTATTTGCGAAATCAATTGCTGCTTGCGTAATGGCTTTTAATTTCACAAAGCGAATCGGTTCAAACAGTATCTGCGCTTTTGCCCAAGATTTATCATCCGAGAATTCTATATTCTCCACTTTCCCCATCAGTTTATCTTTAGCGGAAGCGGATTTGCTCATTTCTTTCCAGCATACCGGTGTCACATCCGTAGATGAGAAAAGAAAGCTCCCTGTTCCATCTGATGAAAGCGAAATAACAACCGGTTGCTTTACTTCTTCAAACTGCGATGTCGTTTTGTAGAAATCATTGAATTGTTTCGCCGTAAGATAAAAGTGTCCTTCCCATCTCATGGCACTCCCGGATGGTGTTTGTGATGAAAGAAACAGTACTTCCAGAGGCACGCCATTTTGGTACGTGTTCTGCAATTCATCATTGATATCTTTGCCAACACCGACGATAAGTGCAATCGCAATAAGAAATAGCCAGATGTAATTGAGCATTTCATTTCCTCGTTATTGATACTTGAGCAGATTGAAATAAACTCGACGTCAAATTATTCTTTTAAATGCAGAAAACCAAACGGAATGTTAGCAAAGCGATGCTGATCACATTTCATCAAGAAAATGGATGGGCAATGAGGGAGTAAGAATTATAAGGATGAATTGTATTCTCTTCTTATGAAGAAGATACATAGGAGGCTGAGAATCATTAACCAAACTAAAGAAATCAAACAGTTCCTAGGATGAAGCCGATTTAGATGTTCTTCTTCTTTTTTCGCGCAGTTGGTTTTTCAAGTACGGATGGATGGTCCACCTTAGCATCGACTTGACCTCGTATCGAACCTATTTCATTTGGCATATCTTTATCACTTTGTATCTCTCGTTTGAACCTTTCCTCGAATACCGTATAGAGGATCGGGACGAAGAACAGCGTCAAAATTGTAGAAAATGTTAATCCGCCAATAACGGCTATCGCCAAGGGTGCTTGAGTCGACTCACCGCCGATACCAGCTGCCATAGGAATCAATCCGAGTACGGTTGCCAGTGATGTCATGAGAATCGGTTTTAAGCGCGTCTTGCCGCCGCGAACGACAGCTTCATGCAACTCAAGCCCACCCACGCGTAGATGGTTGGTATAATCCACCAGAAGAATGCCATTACTCACAACAATACCTACCATGACAATCACTCCCTGAAACGATGTGACAGAAAGTGTTGTATGTGTCAGGAACAACATCCACAAAACACCGGCAATGCCCAATGGAACGGTGAACATAATAATGAATGGATCGATGAACGATTGAAATTGTGATGCCATGACAACATAAACCAGAATAATAGCAAGCAGGAACGCTAACCCTAGATCGGAGAATGTTTTTTTCTGCTGTTCGACATTACCGGTTTGTTTTATTTCAAATCCCTGCGGCACATTCAATTTATCAAGTTTATCCTGAATATCTTTCGCAACGCTACCCAGATCCCGTCCTACAGCATTTGCAGTCACTTCGACAAGCCGCTGCTGATATTTTCTATCAATCTGGACCGGGCCGTTTCGTTTTTCAATCGTTGCAATATTTCCAAGCAACACCTGCTGCCCGTTGGCAGTTGTGATTGTTAATTGTTTCAAGTCTTCAATTTGGTTCCGATAATCCTGATCAAGCCGCACAAGAATATTATATTGATTTCCGGATATCGGATCCGTATACAACGATGCGACAGTTCCATTCATGCACGTATTGATTGTATTAGAAATGCCTGCGACATCGATTCCCAATACGCCCGCTTTATCTCGGTCGATATTGATATGGAGTTCGGGCAAGTTGTCATCGCGAGAGATCTGCACATCCGCCGCACCGGGAGTTGATCGAACAAATTGCGCAATCTCCTTTGCCAACGCGCTTCCAGTCGATAGATCGAATCCGCGTATCTCTACATCAATTGGAGCAGATGAACCAAAGTTCAGCAGATACCGCAAAATACCGCCGGGATTCAAAAACACCTGAACACCAGGCAGTTTTGCTAACTTACGACGAACATCGGCGGCAATTTCAAACACCGACCGGGTTCGGTCTTCTGAAGACACGAGACCGACTTGAATATTCCCCGCATGGCTGCCCGAATTGCCTCCGCCTCCGATGCCTCCTCCGCTCTTTGCATTCGTCGTGATACCAACATCAGTGATGAGAACCTGCGTTTCGGGGACAGAAGAAAGAATGATTTTTTCCATTTGCCGCGCCACTGAATCCGTTTCCTCATACCGCGACCCGACTGGCAGTTTAAAGGATGCCGTAAATCTACCCTCATCCTGATCAGGGAAAAATTCCGTGCCAATGAACATGAGGAGTCCAAGCGACAAAACCGAGAAAAGAACAATGCCGATGATAATCGTTTTCCGATGCTGCATTGTCCAGCGAAGACATCTTTCGTAGAATGATTCGATACTCTCAAGCATATCGTGAAAATATACTCTCGTACGATCTGAATATTTCGCCGATGTCCTGTCTAATTCCTTTTCCGGCGGAAGATAATGCAAGCACATTAACGGAGTAACTGTTCGTGAGACAAAGAACGATCCGAATAATGCAACAGCAATCGTAATCGTAAGGGGAATAAAGAGAAGCTTTGCAATACCGCTCAGGAAGACAATAGGCAAAAAGACAATAACTGTTGTGAGAGTAGAAATAAAGATCGGCGCGGCAACTTCTTTTGCTGCACCTAAGGTCGCATCGAGGCGCGATTCGCCTTGCTTGCGCATATTATAATGACGTGAGATCGCTTCCAACTCAACA
>Ga0182021_10008387_pt1 | contig 12239 bp, 7 predicted proteins | sample 612E3MmetaG_FD_120493 | JGI IMG/M metagenome (GOLD analysis project Ga0182021, IMG submission 120493) | Permafrost microbial communities from Stordalen Mire, Sweden - 612E3M metaG (Illumina Assembly) | ecosystem: Environmental > Terrestrial > Soil > Wetlands > Permafrost | place: Sweden...
CGCTGTAATCGTTCCAGTTATATTCAGGAGCAACAATGCCGAAACCGGCAAAGACCATTTCCGATTCATGAATATTCACTTTCCCGGAAAGTCGGGGAGAGGTGATTGCAATATCATCAGGTGGATGAAGAGATATAACTCTTCTTCCTGTTTTAATTCTGATATTATCCTCGATCGCTGAACTAATTTCGACCATCGGTACCTGTTGAAAATAGCTCCCGTTAAAGGCAGGCTCAAAGCCTGTCTTCTTAAGCTGTTCCGCAAGGAAATCCACGGTTATTTTTTCTCCCGGGGTAAATGGCTTCCTTCCCATGAATTCATCGGAACCCAGGTTTTTAACATAGAAGGCAAGGTCAGAAGTATTGATTACTTTTTGACCCTGCTCCAGATCATTGTTAATGCATGATGAAGCAAGAAGCAAAAACGGAAAGAGGAAAATAAATAATTTCATTTTATATATTTTTTTACCACAGAGTAACACGAAGTTATACACGGAGTTACACGGTTTAAAGTTTTAGGTCTCTTAGTCCCTCAGTCCCTCAGTCCCGATTGCCTTATCTTAAAATCACATTTCCAAGCAGCACTCTTCCGCTTTTCCAGAATGCCCTGAAATAAGGATCATCAGTAATATAGATAACTTCACCTGAACCTAATTTTTCAGTTCCGATTACAAGAGTACCCTTAATTTTGTCTTTAAACTTAAATCCGGCAAAACCTGAAACAGGTTCTTTTTCAAGAATATATCCAATATTACTGCCTGTAGTAAGGTAAGGAATCCCCGGAGTGCGTTTCATGATAAACCATTCCTTGCCCAGCCCGAATGAATAAGGATGAGTATCATCGAGCTTTACCTTATAGATGCTTCCGGCAGACCGTTCCGAAAGAGCGTATCTTCGTTCATTTTCAATTTCAAATTTTTTAAGCAGAGTGGAATCATCGCTTTTAATCTTCTTCTCAACTGCTTTTTGTTCTGTTGTCCTGGTATCGATTGCTTTTGCCAGGGAAGTGGTTTTTTCTCCTGCAAAAACTGAGATTGCATTTTCGAGTGCAATTACTCTTCCTCCTCTTTTTACATAATCGATAATAGTATCTTTTAGCTTTGAATAGGAGCCTGGAGCAAGTATGAGAACTTCATAATCCTTCAGATCAATTTTCTCCTGGTTAGTGATATTTATCAGCGACAAGGGATAGTTTAATTCTTTTTCAAAGAAGTACCATATTTCTCCTATAGCTCCTGAGGAAGTTCCCTCGCCGCAAAGCAAAGCAACTGTTTTCTTTTTCATGAGTGGTGAATTTTCGGATCCAAAGTCCTTCCCGCTATCAACAAGTCCGGTATTAGCCTGTATCAGTTTTACCTGGCATTCGTTGGCAGCATCAGTTACCACTTTATCAAAATTAATTTCAGGATGTTTGTTGTCACCCCTGGCGATTATAATACTTCCCCTGTTGAAGCTGTTACCATTAAGTGTAAATGCTTTTAATGAGTATCTCAGCTTTATGTCCTTCCTGTAAAGTGCTGCCATGAATTTCAGCTCATCAAAACCGTAAAAGTTGGCCACGTAGGCATAAGGTTTTGTATCTGAGAGTTCATTAATGATTTTCTTCAATTCGACCTTAGTCGTATCCGGAGTCATCCTGTCGGCAACAGCAAATGATTTAAGATTATAGATATATGGCAGTGCCCAGGCTGTAAGATCATAGGTCACAGAATCAGTACTTTTTGTTTTGGGTTCAAACAATGCCTGAATAAAGTGAGATTGCGGCTGATAGGCACTTATAAGGATATCACCTTTTTCAATGGTCACTTCCCCGTCTTTATTGGCACAGTAGTCAAATCCTTTAAACTTTTTACCGGTATTGCCTGCATAACCGTATCGAATCTGGTTTCTGTCCAAAAGCATAAGAAGATTATCCAGATTTGATTTTTCATTGGAACCTTTTATTATAACTGATTTATATTGAAATTGAGGATCTTTAACACTCTCTTCAAAGTATTTGTTAAACTCTGAAAGTAGTTTTTCCCTGTTTTCATATGCTACCTTTATAGTGGCCATTGAAGCTGTGAAATGCCCATCAATTCTGTCTTTAAGGGTAAGTGTATCGCCGGATTCAAGTTTATATTCAATACCCGATGCCCCACCGCCGCCCTGTTCATATGTAAAACCCATAGCCCCGTTAAACAAAGGCCATGTGTCGCCAAATCCGGGATAGAAAAGGTCGAAGTTTTCCTTGGTAAAATATAGCCTGAACTTTTCATTGAAGAGCGATGCATTTCCATTTCCCATCAATTTATGGAACTCATGTTGCCAGGGAGTTATAATATTATTCCAGGGGTCAGCGCCCGGTGCAAAAAAGAATGTTGATTCAACACCCATCTCATGAAAATCTGCATGTACCTGAGGCATAAAATTATTATAGAGGACCAGTCTTTGCTGAGTTTCGATCTGAGTTTGCCAGGTCCAATCCCTGTTTAGGTCGAATAAAAAATGATTTGTCCGCGCACCCGGCCAGCCCTGATTATGTTCCCATGAATTTCCGTCAGGATTAATGATGCTGTTCATGGAGGTCCTGTATCTGTTTGTGTAAAGATCGTGACCATCAGGATTCTGACACGGATCAATCACAATTATACAGCCCTTGAGGTATTCCGAAACATCCTTGTATGTGCCGCTTACAAGGGTATAAAGTGTTTTCATTGCAGCTTCCATTCCGGCGGCCTCATTTCCATGGACATTGTATGCAAGCCATATGAAAGGAATCTGTTTTCCGGTAAACTCTCCTTTAAGCAGACCGGTTTTTATAAGATTGTTCTTCCTGTATTCTTCCAGATCAGCAAGGTTCTCTTTTGTGGAAATAAAGCATACTCCGAGCTGCCGACCTTCATTGGTTGTTCCATATTCGCGGTATATAGCAAGGTGTGAATTTTCTGCCACATATTTGAAATACTCCACCGCCCTGTGATGATAAGTAAATTGTGTGCCAAGAGCATATCCCAGGAATTCATCAGGAGACTTTATTGTCTGCGAGTGCAATGTGAATATTATAAATACAGAAGCAAAAGCAACCAGGAAGATTTTTTTCATTTTGGTGGAATTGGTTTCAGGGGGATAAATATAATCTTTTTTCAAATCCATTAAGGAACATGCAATTCTGCTATAAAACAGGTTATAAAACTTAATAATCCGTCCTTTTCAGGGAGTTTTGCCACGCATTATAATTTTCAGAAATTGACAATACGGTTATACGGTGTAAGGTATGAGGAGTGTGGAATTTTTACATTGTGCCTTTGTGCCTTTACGCCCTTGAGCCTTTGCGCCTTTAGGTTATACATGAAAATATGAGTCGAGTCGCTTTCCCCTTTTCATTCTGTAATGGACGAACAGCAGAACAAGGGAGATAGGCAGAATAGATACAGCTACTATTGCTGACCACTTGATATCAACCTGATGAGTCAGATATTCATCAATAAAAAATTCAGAAACGATGCAAAAACCCGAAAGAACAATAAATGCAAAAGCCAGAATATTAAATCCCTTGAAATGAGCTACTTTCCAGAGCACTAATATAACAATGATGGCGACAAACAGTGCAATTGTTATTGGCAGCCCTATGCCAAAAAACCAGTTAACCGGTGGGGAGAAAAGATTAAATAGAAATAATGTTGCCAGTATTGTAAGCAGAAACCCCGGCATAATTATAAAATATTTTCTGAAAGTCAGCAGAATCAGAGTCAGACATATCCAGGACGCCAGGATGGAAGTATCTGCATAGAGTGACCATGAGAGACTTTTATGAATAACGAGGTCAACAATAGTACAGACTGCTATTCCGGAAAATGTTATTACTCCTGAAAGTTCCCAAATGTGTCTTCTGTTTTCTTTTTTATAGAGAAGTATTATATCTGAAGGATAGTATTCTGATGGAGTTTTGGTCTTGTGATTTTCTGTAATCCCCGAAGCAAATCCGCAAAGTGGACAGGAAGTAAAACCCTCATCCAGTTCAACGCCACAGTTGGTACATTGATTCATTGCTTTAATTTTTATTTGATATTAAGAATTTTAACAGGTATTCCGGACTCTGTGAGATGCTTAATAAAATGCATCTCAAAATGGGTCGATACAGAAATGTTGCAAAAATTCAGGTGCAGATGATTCCTGAAGGATACCATTGCAGCACAGATCCTTACATGAGTATTTGGCGGGGTTGGTATTAATTCAATCGAATCAATAAGATCCGCCATATCATCAGGCAATTTAACACTCCCAAGGTTAGTCAGAATACCTGAGCACTGAGTTGATCCAAGTCTTCTGTAAACCGTTGAGATTGCCATGGATTTGATAAAAAGAGGCAGCACTCTTATAAAGGGACTTTTTTCATGTCCCACATTTTGTGATAGAAAACGTCCTATCTGTTTGATGTCTGCACCGGTCTGCAACTGAAAGCTGACAATCTTCAGGATCTCATCAAACGTATATTCACCCAGACGGAGATCAATTTCCGGCAACACAAAAAGGGAGAAGTTCCGCATTGTTTTACTTGGAAGCTTTCTCCTCATATTTACCGGCACTTCGATACGGAGAACCCCTCTCTTCAGGTTTTTAACTTTTGCTTTCTCTTCAAAATATATCTTTTGGAGAGAATACAGATAGACAGAAACTATATATTCTGTTACGGAGACATTATGACTCTTTACAATATTGAGTAGCTTATCAAGTGTAATTTCACAACTTGTTACTTTCAATCTTGGTTTTTCATTTAGTTTGAAAGGCAGATGCCATGCTTTGGTCAGCTTTCCGGGAGGTGGTATTTTTTTTCTGAAAAACTTTTGATATCCATCCTCCATTTCTTCCTGGGCAATAGCACTGTCAGGCGATATTATTCCTTCAGCTGAGGAGATTTGGTTACCGGTCAATCTGAAATAAGTATAGAGTAATGATTTAAGATATTCAAGTCCTCCGCCGCCATCCGTGAGGATATGGATGAACTCAACTGAGATCCTGTTTTCTTTGACCAGAATGCGGTATAACGGTTCGTTTTTCCTGTTGGCTGCAAAAGCTGTACAGGGGATTTTTTCCTCTGTCTGAATACGAGGAAGCTGATGGTTATATTCCAGATAATACCAGAATAAACCTCTTCCAAGCGACACGCTGAAGTATGGAAAACGACTGGCTGTGATCTCCAGAGCTTCTTTGACTGCAGAATATTTAACAGGTTTTTTAAGAGAAGCCGTTATCCTGAACACTGCTGTCAACTCTCCTGACATAATTGCCGGGAACAGCTTAGCTGCATTATCAAGCTTTAACCACCCTTTCTCCTGAATAGATTTTGTTTCGATTCCCTTTACCTTCATTTCTTGATGTAAAAATACTAAAAATATGTCAAATCCAGGATTAGTGATATTGAGCATTCGAAGGGAATTCATATTAAAAATTCCTATTTTTGTTTTCCACTTATGAATATCTCAATTAAAATATATTGGTCATGAAAAGATTGAAAGTTCTTCATCTGTTATTTTGTCTCATTATAACAGTGTCAACAGCTGTTAACATGATAAGCGCGCAAATGCCTCAGCGTGGGGCAAATCAGGTAGCTGTTTTAGGCTGGACAGATGATACGCACTACCAGATTCGTAATTTTGATTCAAATAAAAAGCTTGTAATTCAGACTGTCGATATCAATACAGGAGAAAGCGCTATCTTGCCTCCGTCTGGGACAGGACGTGAACTCCTTTCTCAATCCTTGCCTTCCGGAATTACTCTTTCTTTGAACGATGTACTAAGCCCGGATATGAAAAGTGCAGTCCTCATAAAGGAAAATGACCTTTACTTTTTTACATTGGGTGATAAGGAACTGAAAAGGTTAACAAACGACAATCTCCTTCCTGTAAATGTCAGATTTTCACCGGATGGTAAAAAGATAGCCTACACCAGGAACAAAGATCTTTATGTTTATGATTTTTCTTCTGGCAAAGAAATAAGACTAACCAGTGATGCTACAGATAAAATATATAACGGCTATGCTTCCTGGGTTTATATGGAAGAGATACTTGGCCGTGCCAGCCACTATGCAGCATTCTGGTGGTCGCCGGATGGAAATAAAATTGCCTACCTGAGAACTGATGAAACTGATGTTCCTGTTTTTACACTTAACAGATTAGATGAGCCCGATGGAATTCATGGCATGATTGAGGCTACGCATTATCCCAAACCTGGTGACCCGAATCCAGAGGTTAAGATGGGTATTGCTGATATTGCAAATGCTAAAACAACCTGGATAAAAACTGATTATACTGTCGATCAGTATATTGCATGGCCATTCTGGACCCCGGACAGCAAAAAACTTGCAGTACAGATTGTCAATCGGGATCAGAACGTTAACAAAATAATTCTGGCTGATCCTGCAACTGGTGATTATACGCAGATTTATGATGAACAGAGGAAGACCTGGGTTGATTTTCATGAAGACATCTATGTTATGAAAAACGGTACAGGGTTTATTGTCAGATTCCCGAGTAATGATTGGGAAAATCTCTGTTTTTATTCATGGGATGGAAAGCTAATTGATCAGATTACAAATTTCAATTACAGAGTTACTGGTATCGAAAGGGTGGATGAGGATCTGAAGGTGGTTTATTTTTCCGCCACAGGCCCTGAATCAACAGACTCTCACGTATTCCGGGTCGGACTTGATGGTAAAAACCTTTTGCAAATAACATCGGGCAATGGTACCCATAATGTGAGCATCTCACCTAAAGGAACTTATTTTTTGGATACATGGAACAGTATATCGAGTGCAGGTTCAATAATTGCTTACAACAGAAATGGCAAACTCCTGAAAGAGATCTATAAATTTGATCAGCCGGCTTATGATCCTGAAAAGAATTCAAAACCTGAGCTGCTCAGGATAACAACATCTGACGGACTTTTCAATATGCCTGCAATTATAACTTATCCCCTGAATTTTGATCCTTCAAAGAAGTATCCGGTAGTTTTTACAATTTATGGAGGTCCCGATTCCAAAAATGTCAGCAACAGGTGGCAGGGAAATACTCCTTCATGGTATTCCCAGAACGGAATAATAACTTTTACTGTTGATCACCGCGGATCGGGTCAGTTTGGTAAAAAGGGACTCGATTATCTGTATCGGTCTCTAGGCAAATGGGAGATTCTTGATTATGAAGATGCTGTAAGATGGCTGCGTACAAAAACATTTGTTGACTCAACACGAATCGGCATTACCGGGAGTTCTTACGGAGGTTATATGACCTGTCTGGCCTTAACAAAAGGTGCCGGTTACTGGACACATGGTTTTGCCGGTTCCCCTGTTACCGACTGGCGGCTTTATGATGATGTTTACACAGAGCGCTACATGGATACGCCCAAAGATAATCCCGAAGGTTATAAAGAAGCTTCAACTCTGACTTTTGTCAGAAACTATACTGGTAAACTATACCTGACTCACGGTGATATGGATGACAATGTGCATATGCAGAATTCAATTTACCTTATTTCTAAAATGGAGGATGAAGGCAAAGTATTCCAGTTTATGCTATACCCTGGCGGTCGTCATAGTTGGGGGGATGCAAAAGCAGTGCACTCAAAAAATGAGGCCAATAGCTTCTGGTTAAAGAATTTTTTCGGAAAATGAATTTGGCCCAACAATGGCATGGGGTAAAAAATAGAAGAAGAGATAAATTCATAAACACGGAGTAACACAGAGTAAAAACACGGAGTTTCACTTAGTTAAAGCCAAAAATAACTCTGTGAAACCCTGTGAAAACACCGTGTAACACCGTGTTTAAAATATATAAGATTAAATTAAGTGTTCAATAATTATAAGAAAAATAATATGACTTTACTTCGCTCAATCTTCCTGAATATCTTTCTGTTATCTGCAATTTCAGTCAGTGGTCAGAATGATCCGGTTGTTGATAAAATAATTGACCTTGGTAAGACCGATAACAAGGTCATGGAACATGTGAATATTCTTACAAACAGGATTGGTGACCGCATCACTGGCTCGGATGGTTACAACAATGCTTGTACCTGGGCTGTCAGCACCATGAAATCATGGGGAATGATGGCTGAAACCGAGGAAGCGGGAGAGATGCCTGTCGGTTTTAACAGAGGTCCATGGTTTGGAAAGATGATCATTCCCCGTGAGATTCAGCTGGAATTTGGCACCCCGTCTTATACTGCCGGGACAAGGGGCCGCCAGAAAGGACACGTTGTTATTGCGCCAAAAACAACGGAGGAGTTCTGGACTTTAAGGGACAGCATTAAAGGGGCCTGGATATTGATAGACGGAGTAAATTCAGGATGGCCTCGTGACCGGACAGGAGAGACTGACCTTATAAGGTTGATCAGGGATGCCGGTGCTCTTGGGACAATCCAGCTTTCAACCTTTCCGATCCGATTGTTATTTCAAAAAGTTGATTCGTGGGAAAAGCTTCCTTCTTTGCCTGACATAAAACTAATTGATAAACAATATAATGAGATAAAAGAACTTGTATCCGGAGGTCAGCGGGTTGTACTCGAGTTTGATATCAGAAACTATTTCAGACCCGGTCCTGTAAAATATCACAATGTAATCGGCTGGATACCAGGAACACAATATCCTGATGAATATGTGATTCTGGGTGGACATCTCGATGGTTTTGATGGGGGTTCAGGAGCTGTTGATAATGCTTCAGGAGCAACTGTGGCGCTGGAAGCTGCCCGGCTTATACTTGCTGCGGGAGGAAAACCAAAACGTACAATTATGGTCCAGCTCTGGGCTGCGGAAGAATATGGCCTGCTTGGATCCTCAGCATGGGTAAAGCAAAATCCCGACAAGCTGCCGAGAATCTCTGCTGTCTTTAATCGTGATAACGGAACTAATTGTGTGTCAGGCTTAAGTGTATCAAAGGCCATGATGGCTGATTTACAGCAAGTCACAAAACCAATACTGGGGCTAAATACAAAATATCCGTTTGAACTCACAGAAAGGACAAGACCTTTCAGAAAAGGAGGCAGAGGAGGAACAGATACTTTCTCCTTTTTGCAGAAAGAGGTTCCTGCATTCGGTTTTAGCACAAAAGGAGAGCAGCAATATAGCCGGACATGGCATACAACTCTCGATACATATGATGAAATTATTCCAGCATATGAGGAATATTCATCCATGGTGACTGCAGTTGTTGCCTACGGAATTGCAAATCTTGATCATTTGCTTTCTCGTGAGGCCAATTTCATGCCTGACGGCATTTACGCTGACTTTAATACCAACAAAGGAAGGATTTCTGTCCTTCTCGATTACAAAAAGGCCCCGGTGACTGTGGCTAACTTTATCGGACTTACTGAAGGAACGCTGACAAATGCCACGTATCCGCCGGGGACTCCATTTTATAAAGGCTCCATCTGGCATAGGGTTGTGAAAGGGCATGTAATTCAGGGAGGAGAACCGGCAACTGTAAAAGATCCTGCAAATGCAGATGTAAATTCAACTGGTTATATGATCCCGAATGAGATCAGCGATCTGAGCCATAATAAAGCCGGAATGATTGGTATGGCAAATGGTGGCCCGAATACTAATACCTGCGAGTACTATATTACTCTGGCAGACAGGTCATATCTCGATGGCAACTATTCACTTTTCGGTGAAGTAGTTGATGGAATGGACGTTGTAAATAAAATTGTTCAGGGCGACACAACCCATACAATTTCGATTGTCAGGGCAGGTGCTGAAGCTGAAAAGTTCATAGTTAATGACTCCACTTTCAAAGAACTTGCAGATAAGCAGTGGCGGAAAGTAAATCGGGAAAAAGAGACACGGAAATTGAGAGAAGAGAAGTATATAACAGATAATTATCCTGGTCTGACCACCAGTCCCGATGGGCTCAGGTTTAAAGTACTTGTCACGGGAAAAGGAAATAGCCCCGTCGAAGGCTCTAATATGTCAATAAAGTATAATGGAAGACTTTTTTCCGGTTTATCATTCGTAAGTTCAGCTGATGATGGGAAACCTGTGACCGGCTCAAGGCCTGATGAATTTTCTCATGTTTTGGGCAAAGATGGCTTGTTAAAAGGCTTAAATGAAGCATTAAAGGAAATGACTTCTGGCGAGAAACGGCTTCTGGTTATCCCGCCTGATCTGGCTTATGGACTTAATTCAGGATTTTACGGAAAGGAGATCCCCGGTCAGAAAAGATTCGTAATATCACCTGATGAAACTCTTATCCTTGAAGTTACCCTGATAAAGTTCAAGCCCTGAACTTTCATTTTATAATAGTATTCAGCACCGGATAAAGTATTGTTTATTATATTAGTAACCAATTTCTGATTTTAACTTCAGGCAGTCCAAAATCTAAACTCCAAACTCCGAATTCTATGAAAATAGGCGTCCTCAAAGAGACAGGAACTGAAAACAGGGTAGCTATCCTACCTGCTGAAGTTGTTGCGATGAAAAAAATGGGAGTGAGTGTGTTGGTTGAGACTAATGCGGGTGAAAGGGCTTTTGCTCCAGACTCGGCTTATCAGACAGCCGGTGCCACCGTTGCTGAAAGGAAGGTGGTAATTTCTGAGTCTGAAATGTTGCTTTCAATCAATCCTCCTGTTTCTGATAACATTAATTCTTTTAAGAGAGGACAGGTGTTATGCTCCTTGCTCAATCCTGTTGATAACAGCGAGTGGCTGGAAAAGGCGCGTCTTCAGGGTTTATCGGTGTTGGCACTCGATCTTATTCCGCGAACGACACGTGCACAGTCCATGGACATCCTTTCATCGATGGCTACTGTTTCAGGATACAAAGCCGTTCTGGAAGCTGCTTCCCTGTTGCCACGATTCTTCCCGATGTTCATGTCGGCAGCAGGCACAATAAAGCCATCACATGTTCTTATCCTCGGAGCCGGCGTCGCAGGATTACAGGCTGTTGCCATAGCGCGCAAACTTGGTGCTGTTGTCGAGGTATTCGATGTCAGGTCAGCTGTTAAAGAAGAAGTAAAGAGTCTGGGCGGAAAATTTATTGAAGTTGAAGGAGCAAAAGAAGATTCTGCAGCTGGCGGATACGCTGTAGAACAAACTGATGAATTCAAGCATAAACAACAGGAGCTCATTCAGCAGCGTGCAATTGCTTCTGATGTTGTTATTGCCACAGCTCAGATACCCGGGAGAAAAGCCCCGGTTCTTTTACTGAAAGAGACAGTTAATTCGATGAAACCAGGTTCTGTCATCATAGACCTTGCCGCTTCAACCGGAGGTAATTGTGAATTGACTCAAAATGGTAAAAATATTATTGTCAACGGTGTGCATATTATCGGAAAATCGGATTATCCTTCAGACATGTCGTCAGATGCCAGTAAAATGTTCGGATGTAATATAATAAACCTCCTAAAGATATTGGTTGATAAGGATGCAAACCTGAATCTTAATCTGCAGGATGAAATAATCAATGGGACTACTGCTGTACACGGGGGAGAGTATATCAGTCAGAGAATTAAACAATTGCTAAATATTAAATAACATATATCATGGATAATATTCTTGGATTTTTCTTATTGCATAAAGAAGCTGTTTTCATAGTGATCCTGTCGATATTCCTTGGTATTGAGGTAATCAGCCATGTTCCTGCTATTCTGCATACTCCGCTTATGTCAGGTGCCAATGCAATTCATGGTGTGGTAATAATCGGTGCAATTATTGTGATGGGGCATGCAGAAACCACAGGATCAATGATATTGGGGTTTCTGGCTGTTGTACTGGGTACGCTTAATGTTGTGGGAGGTTTTGTTGTTACCGACAGGATGCTGGAAATGTTTAAAAAGAAAAAGTAGGAACCTGAATAAATTCTAAACGGATCATTCTTATGGATCAGCTTACACAATTAAATACCGGTCTTTCAATTCTAGAGTTAACCTACATTATTGCATCGGTGCTATTCATTCTGGGATTAAAAATGCTGAGTCATCCGGTTACGGCTCGTCGAGGTAATACGATGGCAGCAACAGGGATGGGGCTTGCAATAATAGCTACAATACTTTTTCATCAGAAGGATGGTAAGTCAATTGGCAATATAGGACTAATACTAACAGCGATTGGTATTGGAACTGCAATAGGGTGGGTTATTGCTAAAAGGGTGAAGATGACTGCTATGCCTCAGCTTGTGTCGTTTTTTAACGGAATGGGAGGCGCGGCCGCTGCTCTTATCTCTATGATAGAATTCCCGCATATAAGTCCGGAACTCATTGCGAAAAGTGGAATGGC
>Ga0182021_10008389_pt1 | contig 12237 bp, 7 predicted proteins | sample 612E3MmetaG_FD_120493 | JGI IMG/M metagenome (GOLD analysis project Ga0182021, IMG submission 120493) | Permafrost microbial communities from Stordalen Mire, Sweden - 612E3M metaG (Illumina Assembly) | ecosystem: Environmental > Terrestrial > Soil > Wetlands > Permafrost | place: Sweden...
CAAGCGCACACCGCTTAACGAATACGCCACCAAGGGCCGCGGCGGTCTCGGTGTGCGCACCGTCACGCTGACCGACAAGAAGGGCTATCTGGTCGGTGTGCGCGTGGTGCGCGAGAACCACGAGATCGCCATCCAGAGCCGCGACGGCACCGTCATCCGCATGCGCGTGGACGGCATCGGCCGCTACGGCCGCGCCACGCAGGGCGTCAAAGTGATGAACCTGCGCGAGGGCGACAAGGTGTCGGCCGTGGCGCTGTACGTGGTCTCAGAGTCTGGCGCCACCGACGAAGAGATAGAAGCAGTCTGAGCCGGGCCGGCTCCTGTGAGTCCGGCCTGCTGTCAGCTCTCGCCGCCGTCTTTGTGACGGCGGCGACAGGCAGCTTCTCCCGATTGCCGCAGAGTCCGTCCCTTGCGAGTCTGGCATTTGCCGTCCCACGGAGCGTGACGGTCCGCCTTCGATCCACTTCAGGGAAGTGACACATTCAGGCTACCAGTGGTCCGAACGTGTCACTTTCCTGAGATGCCACAATCGCACGTCGGTCTCCTCGGCGGCTGGCCTGTCCTCGCCTGACCCGCCGGGCCGGGTGGGAATGAGGGCAGGGTGGACGAGGCGGGTCAGGCAAGGACGAGGATGGCGCGAAAGTCGTTGACGTTGGTGCGCGTCGGGCCGGTCACCACGAGATCGTCGAGGGCGGCGAAGAGACCGTAGGCGTCGTTCGCCGCCAGCTGCCGAATGGGGTCCAGGCCGGCGGCGCGGGTGCGGGCCAGGGTGCCGGGACCGGCGACCGCGCCGGCGTTGTCCTCCGTGCCGTCTATGCCATCCGTATCGCAGGCGATCGCCCAGATCGACGGGTGACCGTCCAGGGCGATCGCCAGTGAGAGGAGGTACTCGACGTTGCGGCCGCCGCGGCCGTCGCCCCTGACCGTGACGGTGGTCTCTCCGCCGGACAGAAGCACGCAGGGCGGCCGGACCAGGCCGCTGCCGGCAGCACAGGCGAGGGCGAGGCGCGCGTGTTCGGCGCCTAGCTCGCGCGCCTCGCCCTGCAGGTCGTCTCCCAACAGCACCGGCGTGATGCCGGCGGAACGGGCGGCGTCCGCCGCCGCCGCCAGGGCGTCCGCCGCCTTGGCCAGCATGACCAGCCCATCACGGGCAAACTGCGGGTCGCCGGGCTTGGGCGTCTCGTCCGGCGCCGCGTCGGCAAGACCGGCGAGGCTGGTGGCCCCCGCGCCGGCCAGCAGCCGCGCCTTCACGGCCGGCGGGGCGTCGACGCCGCAGCGGCCCAGAACGGCGACCGCGTCGGCGAAGGTCGTGGGGTCGGGCACCGTGGGTCCGGAGGCGATCACCGACGGATCATCGCCGGGCACATCGCTGATCAGATAGGTCACCACCCGTGCCGGGTGGGCGGCCGCCGCCAGGCGGCCGCCTTTGATCGCCGACAGATGCTTGCGAACGCAGTTGATGTCGCCGATCGGCGCTCCGCAGCGCAACAGCGCCCTGCTCACCACCTGCTTGTCCCCCAGGGTGATCCCCGGTGCGGGCAGGGTGAGCAGGGCCGACCCTCCGCCGGAGATGAGGCAGACGAACAAATCGTCGGCGGTCAGCTCTTCGGCGAGAGCCAGGATCCGGCCGGCGGCATGCTGTCCGTGCCCGTCCGGCACGGGATGACCCGCCTCGATCACCTCGATGTGCTCGCAGGGCACGCCGTGCCCGTAGCGCGTGACGACGAGGCCGCTGAGCGGCCCGTGCCAGTGCTCCTCGATGGCCCGTGCCATGGCGGCCGCAGCCTTGCCGGCGCCGACGACCACGGTCCGGCCCGGCGGAGGCGTCGGCAGCCGCTCCGGCAGCAGCAATCTGGGCTGGACCGCTGCCACGGCTGCGTCGAAAAGCGAGCGCAGGAGCTGGTCGGCGCCGGTGCCCCAGTCTGCGGCCGGCCGTGGCATCAGACCATGGACCCAGGCATGGCTGATGCCGCCGTGTGCATCAGATGAGCGCCCTGAGTCTCTCCAGCTCTTCCCTGTACTCGTTGGCGCTGAAGCAATAGCGCAACTCGGTGAACCCGGCCCGCAACTCGTTCACCTCGTGGCGAACGTCTGCGCCATCCACGATGACGCGCTTCATCAGCCCGGCCAGGTTGGAAAACTCCGCCGGGCCGAACCCGAAGCGCGTCATCTCGCTGACGCCCAGGCGCAGGGCGCCGGCCGCTGAGAAACCCTCTTCGTCCGGCGCTGCCTGATAGTTGCAGATGAGGTCGCTGGCTTCCAGCCGGCGAGCTACCTCCGGCCCGCGCCCGTAGCCCACCCGCACGATGACCTGGTGCGTCTCCGTGAAGTCGATCGCCGGGTCGCCGGCAACGTCCAGACCCTCGTTCTTGAGGGCTCGGGCGAAGCTCTTGGCGTTGCCTATGACCGCCGGCTGGTAGGTCTCTTTGAAACGGTTCATCTCGTAGGTCGCCAGCAGCAGCCCGAGCAGTGTGCCCAGGTGGTGATTGGAGACAGAACCTGGGAAGGTGCGGCGCTGGATGGCTTCCCACAGGTCGTAGCGTTCCTCCGGCTCCTTGAAGCGGCACCCGATGATGCCGCGCTGCGTGCCGAAGAACGTCTTGTGCGTGGACCCGGTGACGATGTCGGCGCCCTCGGCAAAGGGCTGCTGGAAGTGTGGCCCGACCAGGCCCAGCACGTGAGCCATGTCGTACATGATGATCGCCGGCGAGCAGTGCTCGTCGAGGAAGTGGCGGATCTCTGTGATGGGATCGCGGTGCAGCACCATGCTACGGCCGAAGATGATGAGCTCGGGACGCTTCTCCAGGATGAGGCGCTTGGTCTCTTCCAGATCGATCTTGAACTCGTTCTCCGGCAGGACCGGGAAGTTCTCTACCGCCGGCAGGTCGGTGTCGGCGTCTCTGGCGACGAAGTCGCGCAGGGCGCCCATCGGCTGGGCACTCAGGTGGCCGCCCTTGACGATGTGATGGTTCATGATCATGCGCATGCGCCGCGGCTCGGCCTTGGGGTCGGCCCGGTTGAGATACTCGACCGTGGCGCTGAAGACCGCCGCGTTGGCCATCTGACCGCTGATGACGCGCGCCTCCACCTCCGCGCAGCCGAGGTACTCCTTGAGCTGCTCGACCACCAGGCGCTCCACGTGATCGATGAAGTCGGTCCCCTGGTAGTAGAAAACGTCGGCATCGTAGAACGCGTCCAGCTCGCGATGTTCGGCGTAGCGGAAGGATGGGTCCATGACCGACAGGAGCCGGACGGCCGGCGAAGCCGTCATCTCCGAGGGGATGAGGTTGATGCAGCGCTGCTGCCGCCACTCGGTGTTGCCGGCGGCGGCCCGCAGCAGCTCGCGCACGGGATCACCCTGGGGCGCCGGCAGGGGCTGCCGGGCAGACGGGTGGTCCCACACGATCGGCCTTGCATAGGGCGGCGCGTCGCTGCGCATGTGCCACTCCACGACGACGCCCTCGACCTGCTTGCCGCGGATGTCGACGGTCACCCGGTCGCCGTCGACGGTGTCGGAGTTCACCAGGGCGAGGGCGATGGGGCGCAGCTCCCGTTCGTCGGTGTAGCGCTGCGCCAGGCCCTCGCCTTCGTCCTTCCAGAGCGGCACCATGGTGCCGCTCGTCACCCAGCCGATCGACCGCCCGAAGCGGCTGACCTCGGACCCCTGGCGGGCGACGCCGCGACCCGCCAAGGCGATAGGCTGCACCGTCTGCGGCAGGTCGCGCAGCCGCGAGTAGTCGCGGAACACGATGCGCTTGTAGGCGGCCTGCTGCTTGGCCAGCGCCGCCCGGCCCACGAAGTCGCCCTTGAGGGGCGAGAAGCTGACGGCGAATTTGGCCAGCGGGATGGCGAACACGGGGATCTCCGTGCCGCCGGGGTCCGTACCGAGCTCCTGCCCGTAAAGCGGCAGGCCAGCCTCCAGACGCAGCGTGTCGCGGGCGCCAAGGCCTACCGGCGTGGCGCCGGCCCCGACGAGCGCGTCCCAGACGGCCGGCCCCTGCTCGCATGAGACGAACATCTCAAAGCAGACGGGCTCGCCCGTGTACCCGGTGCGGGCGAGCCACAGGTCGGCGCCCGCCAGGCGCGCGGTGCTCAGCTTGTTGCGCATCGGCTCCGGCAGTCGTCCCGCTTCGAGCAGCTCGGTGACGATGCGTCGCGACTCCGGCCCCTGCAGGGCCAGCATGGACAGCTCTTCGCTGCGGTCTGTGAGCTCCACGGGTCCGAACTGGTTCAGGAACTGCTGGAAGTGGTCCCAGTCCTTCTCCCTGTTGGACGCGTTGACCACCAGCAGGTACTCGTCCGGCAGGAATCGGTAGAGGTAGGCGTCGTCGACCGCGCCCCCGGTCTCGGTGGGCACAATGGTGTACTGGGCTTCTCCGACGTCCAGGGCGCGGGCGTTGTTGCTGAGCACGTGCTGCAGGAAGGGCAGGGCGCCGGCGCCGCGGACGATGAAGCGCCCCATGTGCGACACGTCGAACAGCCCGGCGTGCTTGCGCGTAGCCAGGTGCTCCTCGATGACGCCGGCGTACTGGACGGGCATGTCCCAGCCGGCAAAGTCGACCATCCGGGCCCCCAGGGCCACGTGGCGGTCGTGGAATGGCGTCGTGCGGAGGGCACTCGTCTGGCCCGGGTCGTTCATGACTCGATCCATTCCTTGAACAGGCCGAGGCCCTCGCGGATCTGGTCCGCGTCAATGCCTGAATAGGCTATGCGTACGTACCGCCGGGTCTCGCCCGGCAGGGCACGCCCGAAGTGGAGGCGCGTACAGAAGGAACAGCCGGTGTTCTCCAGCGCGGCCAGGCGGAAGTCGTCGTAGCCGGCGGCGCCCACGCGTTCCATCGCCCCGGTGACGTCCGGGAAGAGATAGAAGGTGGCGGTGGGCGAGTAGCAGCTCACCCCCGAGATCGAGTTGAGCAGCTCGTGGGCCACGTCGCGGCGCTCCTGCAGGACGCCCAGGATGTGGCGCGCCTCAGTCTGGTCGCCGGTCAGTGCCTCCACGCCGGCGTATTGGACGAAGTGGTTCGTGCAGCTCTCCTCGTTGACGTTGAGCGTGGCGATCACGGAGATGACGTCCTTCGGTCCCACAGCGGCGCCGAGGCGCCAGCCTGTCATGGCAAACTTCTTGCTGAAGGTGTACAGGATCACCGTCCGCTCCGCCATGCCTGGGAGGGAGGCGATCGAGAGCGAGTCGCCGGCGTAGCGGACGTCCCAGTACGCCTCGTCGCTGAGCACGTAGAGGTCGTGCTTCAGACAGAGCTCGGCAAGCGCCTCTATCTCCTCGCGCGGGCTGACGGCGCCGGTCGGGTTGTGCAGGTTGTTGAAGATGATGGCCCGGGTGCGCGGCGTTATGGAGCGCTCGATGGTCTCGAAGTCGAGCAGGAAGTTCTCTTTGCCGGGCACGAATCCGTACGGGACGGCCTTGGCTCCCTGGAACTCGATCTGCGACTCGTAGATCGGGAAGCCGGGGTTTGGGTAGAGCACCTCGTCGCCGGGGTTCACCAGGCTGAGCAGGAACTTCTCGATCACCGGCTTGCCGCCCGGCTCGACGGCCACGTTCTCTGCCGTGTAGGACATGCCGTGGGTCCGTGAGACCTCCGCTGCCAGGGCCTCGCGCAGAGGCATGATGCCCCAGTTCGGGCAGTAGCCGGTCTTGCCGTCCCTCATGGCGCGGATAGCCGCCTCCTGCACGTTCAGGGGGGTGGGCAGGTTCATGTCGCCGATGTGGAAGGGGTAGACCTTGTTGCCCTTGGCGGCGTGGGCGGCTGCCTCGGCGGACACGGCGAAAGCCGTCTCCGTACCCAGGCGTGAGACTCGTTCAGCGAGTTTCATGGCATCTCTCCTTGTCGGTCATGCTGGTCCGGCCGTGTCCGGGAGGACCGGCAGGCCGAGGTCGGCGGCGTTGACGATGCTGGGCGCCGCTTGGGGGGCGGGGTCGGTGAGGAAAGGCCGCACCTCGGCGGACCCCCAGACGGGCCACTGGTTGAGGATGGCGACCACGTTGGCCGCGGCCAGGGTCGCCATCCCCTGTCTGGTCCAGCAGGTGGCCGAGCCAAGATGGGGGACGATGACCACGTTGGGCAGCTCCGTGAGGCCGGCCTGGACGGCCGGCTCGTTCTCGTAGACGTCCAGGCCGGCGCGGAACTGCGGGTGACTGCGGCAGTGCTCCACCAGAGCCGCCTCGTCGATCAGCGGGCCGCGGCTGGAGTTGATGAGGATGGCGTCGTCCTTCATCAACGCCAGCCGCTTCCCGTCGATGAGGTGCCGCGTCGACTCGCTGAGCACGGCGTGCAGGCCGACAACGTCGGCCGCGTGCAGCACGTCTTCGACAGACTCCGCGCGCCGGCAGTGCACCGGCTTGCGCCCGTGTTGCTGCAGGAAGCGACTGTAGTCGGCGACGTACTCTTCCAGCGCTTCGTTGCCGGCCGGGTCGAAGTAGACCACGTCCATCTTGTGGCCCTCCACGAGCATGCGCGCGTACGCCATGCCGATGCGGCCGGCGCCGATGATGCCGAGCGTCCTGTGCCAGAGCAACTGGCCCAGCAGCAGGGTCGGCAGCCAGCCGGTGTAGCGGCCCTCGCGCATGAACCGGTCGCCCTCGGTGATGCGCCGGGCGGCGGCGAAGGTGAGAGCCACGGCCAGCTCGGCGGTAGTCTCGGTGAGGATGCCGGGCGTGTTGCCGACCGGCAGGCCCAGTCTGGTGGCGGCCGCCACGTCGACGTTGTCGTAGCCGACCGCGTAGTTGGAATACGCCCGTGCGCCTGCACTCTTGAGCGCGCTCAGGGTGGGTTCGTCCCACGTCTCCGTGAGCTGTCCGATGGCCGCCACGCAGCCGCCCTCGAAGGTGGATCGGACGTCGTCGGATGAGAGTGGCTCGGACGACGTACAGATGTCGATCCGGCAGCCGGCGCCGGTAAGGAGTTGCAGCCAGCGTTCACCCGGCAGCTCCTTGGTGACCACGACCCTGCGTGAACCGCCGGGGTTGATGGTCCTGCACTCTGGGGGTCCCACTGCCACCTCCGCTCTCCGGAAAAAGGCAGGACAGGGTGATGTAACCCATCACCCTGTCCGAGAGCGGCGACCCGCTGGTCCAGGGGGCCCGTCCGGCCGCGTTCCGTTTGCCTGAGAGTTTCGGCGTCTCCGCCTTGCCCCTTCGGCGCCCGCTCAGCGCATGCGGGCTCTCACGCGGTCTTCTTTCGGGCATCCTTTGCGCTAGCTATGCCAATGTAGCACCGCGCCCGCCGGCATGGCAATTGGAGCTCCGTGGGCCGCTCGCCGGGTGCCTGGCGTGGGCCGCGTGCGCTAGACTGCGCAATCGTGACCATCAGGCCTGACACCAGCACGAGCCAGCCGCGGCCGCGGATCTTCTCCGGCGTCCAGCCGTCCGGACTGCTGCACATCGGCAATTACCTGGGCGCCATCCGCAACTGGGTCCGCCTGCAGGAGGAATACGACTGCGTCTACTGCGTGGTCGACCTGCACGCCATAACGGTGCGCCAGACCCGCAAAGAGCTGCAGGCCGCCACCTTTGAGGTGGCCAACACGTTCCTGGCCGCCGGCATAGACCCGCAGCGCTCTATCGTCTTCGTCCAGAGCCACGTGCCGGCCCACTCCGAGCTCGCCTGGATCCTCAACACCGTCACCTACATGGGCGAGCTGCGCCGCATGACGCAGTTCAAGGACAAGACGGGCGGCGGCGAGTCGGAGAGCATCGGCGTAGGCATCTTCGACTACCCGGTCCTCATGGCAGCCGACATCCTCCTGTACCGCGCCGCCGCGGTGCCGGTGGGCGAAGACCAGAAGCAGCATGTGGAGCTCACCAGAGACGTCGCCGAGCGCTTCAACAACCTGTTCGGCAAGGCCTTCGTGGTGCCGCAGCCGCTTATCTTCGCCGGCGGCGCCCGCGTCATGGGGCTGGACGACCCGAGCAAGAAGATGAGCAAGAGCGCCAGCTCGGCCGCCAGCTACATCGCCCTCAGCGACGGCCCGGACGTGATCCGCCGCAAGATCCAGCGCGCTGTCACCGACTCGGGCGCAGACGTGCGGGCCGGCGAGGACAAGCCGGCGCTCACCAATCTGCTCACCATCTACAGCCTGCTGAGCGGCGAGAGCGTGGAGCAGATCGAACAGCGTTACGCCGGCAAGGGCTACGCGGACTTCAAGCGCGACCTTGCCGACGTTGTCGTGTATGCGCTGGCGCCGTTCCAGACGCGGCTGGCGGAGCTGCAGTCCGACCGCGCGTACACGCTCGGCGTGCTGCAAGAAGGCGCCGAGCGCGCCGAGGCCATCGCCGAGCGCACGCTGGCGAAGGTGAGGGAGCGCGTCGGTCTGGTGCCGCGACCCGGCTGAAAGCCGCCCCGGCGCACGCGGACGAGTGCCTGAAGGCGCCGTGCGGGGACTTCGCTCCAAGCCTGAGAACGCCGGCCGCCGACCCGGTGGCGCACGGTTGTCAAATCCCGGACCACGCCTTCAAGCACCGGCTGAGACTCGCTACTCCGGGTCTGCAGTCTGCGGGGGCGTGACAGCAGCCGGGTTCGGGTGTGCCGAGATCCGCGATCAGTCGGCGGAGAAAGCTCCGGCGGCGGCGCGAAACTCCTCGAAGTGCCGCCGCGTATAGACCTCGTAGAGCGGGCGTTTGCCGCCCGGCGGGCGCTCATAGTCGCGCTCCGGCAGCCGCCGGACGGGCTCCATCTTCCACCTGCCCTGTACGGCGGCCAGACCGCCGAGCGCCGCCAGCTCCGGGAGCTGACTGGCGTTCGCCCGGATCAGCGCCCGGCGCAGATGGAGCGCCGGCGGGTCCAGCAGGAACCGTTCCGGCGGGCCCGGCTCGGCGGCGAAGAGCCGCTTGACCGCCACGCTGCGGCCCTGGCGGCAGTAGAGGGAGAACTCATCGACCGGCGGGCCGCCGGCGCAGACCCGGGCGGCCACCAGGTTCACGGCGTCGTGGTCCGGGTGGCCGCCCTCGTATGCCGGCACGCACACGCTCGCGACGCCCTGCAGCATGCCCCGCAGCGCCGTGGCGATCTCCGGCAGGTGGTCCATGGCGCCCTGGTCGGCCAGACCCAGACTCACGTGTTCGCTGGCGGCCAGGCCGAGGAGGCGGGCGACGGCCACACCTTCACGCTGGCGCCGGCTTGCAGGCGCGAACCCCCCCGCCGTCGCCCATAGCACACGGATGCGCTGCCCCTGCCGTCGGGCGCGAGCCAGACGGCCGGCGCAGAACACCTCGTCGTCGTGGTGCGCGAGCAGAAAGAGGACGCTGTCCGGTGCGCGGCCGGCGCTCACGGCGTCAGGGTGCGGTAGGCGTCCCAGACACCGTCGAACGTGGCCGACCAGCTGCGGGTCAGCGCCCGCACTCGAGCGGCCGCGCCCATCTGCCGCCGCCGCTCCTCGTCGTCCAGCAGAGTTTCCATGGCGTTCGCGAATCCCTCCGCATCGCCCGGTGCGACCGTCAGCGCCGTCTTGTCGCGCACGATGATCTCATCGACGGCCACGCCGGCGCTGACCACGGACGGCAAACCGGAGGCGCCCGCCTCCAGCACGACCTGTCCGAAGGTGTCGGCCAGGCCGGGGAAGACGAACAGGTCGGCCGAGGCGTAGATGGCGGAGAGCTCCGACCCCGACTTGTACCCGAGGAAGGTAGCCTGCGGCATGCGCTTCTGGAGCCCTTCCCGGTAGGGTCCGTCGCCGACGACGATCAGCCGCACGTCATCTCGCCGTGACCGCAGGGACGAGTAGGCGGCGGCGAGAAGGTCGAGCCCTTTCTCGGCCGACACGCGGCCGACCCAGAGCACGACCTTCTCGCCGCCGCCCAGCTTCTGGTGAAGCTCCTCGCTGCGGTGCGCCGGCGAGAACCTGTCGCCGTCGACCGCCTGGTCGAAGGGTGCGAACGGGCCGCGGATGCCGTGGTCCGCAAGGTCTTCCTGGATGAGCTGCGACGGGCAGAAGATGAGCCGGCACTGCCCGTAGAACCAGCGAACGAACGTCCACATGAGCTCTTCGGCGGAGTGGTCCTTGGTCAGGAAGTACGCCAGCCGCGGCATATCGGTGTGGTAAGTGGCCACCAGCGGCAGGTGCAGCGCCTTGGCGATGAGAGCGGCGATCAGGCCGACCGGCCCCGCCGTGGCGGCGTGGATGACGTCGATCTGCTCGTCCTCGCACCAGCGCAGGAGGTCGAGGATGGGGCCGATGTGCATCGGGAACTCTGCGTAGACCTGCCACGCCATGGTGTGCACGGGCACGAATGTCTCCAGGCACGGCCCGCTGCGACGTTCCGGGCCGCAGTCTACGACCGTGAACGGCCAGCCACGGTTCTCGGCGTGCCTTCTGAGCTCTTGCAGCACGGTCGCGACCCCGTTGACCTCCACGTAGGTGTCGGTGAACATGGCGACTCGCGGGGACTGCACGCTCGGCAGCCGCGGCAGCAGGCCTCCGTCGGCCAGCACCCGGGCCACTCGCTGGGCGTGTTGCCGTTGACGCGCCCGATAGGCGGCGGCCGACAGGTACGGCGCCAGGAGGATCTGCGCCTGGGCGATCTCGCGCACCTCGTCGTCCGGCCGGCCACGGCCGGCCCGGTCCTGGATGCGCTGCAGGTTGTCGGTGAGCACGCGCTGCCAGGCGGCCTCGGCGGTGGCAGCCAGTCGTTCGTGGCGTGCGTGGCTCCAGTCCGCACCGCTGCGGCTGAGCTCGGCGGCGGCTTCTCGCAGCGTGGCGGACTGCCAGGTCGTGGACCCGAACGGCCGGCTGCTCACGGCAGCCACCGACAACGCCCGCCCGACCAGCTTGCGGCCGGTGGCCGAGCTGAGCAGCTCGCGGAGCATCATCGAGCGCTGTGCACGCTGGAACGTCCAGTTGGCCACGCGCCCGCCGGCGTTGGCGCTGCCCGCGAAGAGGCTGGCGCCCGTGTGCGCGACCTTGGGCGTGCTCGCGTCTTCGCCCGCAGCCACAAGGTCTCGCGTGCGCAGGGCATGGAGCAGATCGTCTCCTTCGATCGGCACCTCGGTGAACGTGGTGCCAACGTCCAGACCGCTGCGATCGTCCGACCCCCCGAACCCTCGCCGCGGCTGGGTCGGCACTGGCAGGCCGTGCCTGGCAGCCAGTTCGGGGAGGCGGTCCTCGCTGCTTTGCAGAAGTCGTTGCACCAGGGCGTTGTCGATCTTGTCGGAGTGGCCGTCTCGCACCTCCCACAGCGGGAAAAGCACAAGCAGCTGCTCGAAATGCTCTGCGCGCAGGCCGCCGATCTGGAAGGACGCGGGATGGGCCAGACCGAAGGCAAGCTGTTCCCCGTTGAGGTAGTCGACGAGTCGGAAGATGTTGAAGCGATGCCCCTGGATCTGCTCGTGCTGCGCGGGGCTCAGGCCCCAGACGAGCACGTCCACGTGCAGCGCCTCGGACGGGAAAAAGGCCGTGACCTCTTCGCCGATCACGAAGTCCGGGTAGCCGCTCAGTCGCAGGGCGCCCTGGATCGTGTCCCGGTCGGTGAGAGTGACGTGCGTCATGCCGCGGTCCTTGGCGGCGCGGTACGTGGTCTCCGGGTCGGTATACGACTCCTGCACGCCCAGCATGCGCGCCATCCACTCGTCCGTCATGGCCGAGAAGCGCGAATGGCAGTGCAGGTCTATGCGGGCCGTGCCGGCGGCGAGACCCTGGGAATCGGCAGACGCAGAAGCCACACTTTCCCCGTTCCTAGTGCGCGGGTCCCAACTGTATGTTCAGAGCCGGCCTACGCCAAACGCATCTGAAAGAGATGGTCGGGCGCAGGGCGCGCCGCGAGGACTTCGCCCCGGCGCGCCCTGTGCCCGACCTGCCGCCCGCCGGGCGGCTCGCGACGGTTACTCCTTGACGCCGCAGAAGCGCAGCGCGGTCAGTATCAACGCGCCAGTAGCGGTGACCATCTCGTGAACCGGGACGAACTCATCTGGGCGGTGCGCCCTGGTGACGTCGCCCGGCCCGAAGAGCACGGTCGGCATGTGGGCGACGTTGGTGAGCAGTCGCATGTCGGCGCCGTAGGTGACGCCTTCTACGACCGGCGCCGTCTCGGTGAGATCGGAGATGGCTTGTGACACGGTCGTCACGATGGGGTGGCCGGCCGGTGTGCTGGCCGGATCGAACTGCCCGCCCCACCACTCGCAGCGCGGCGGATGCTCGGCGAGCCACGCGTCCGTTTCGGCGACCGCAGTCAGCGCCGCCTCCAGCTCAGCGCGCGCGGTGGCCGGATCTTCGCCCACGGCGACTCCGTAG
>Ga0182021_10008390_pt1 | contig 12237 bp, 8 predicted proteins | sample 612E3MmetaG_FD_120493 | JGI IMG/M metagenome (GOLD analysis project Ga0182021, IMG submission 120493) | Permafrost microbial communities from Stordalen Mire, Sweden - 612E3M metaG (Illumina Assembly) | ecosystem: Environmental > Terrestrial > Soil > Wetlands > Permafrost | place: Sweden...
CGAGATCACATGCCCGAGGTCAATCTTCACGCCATCAAGAAGACCCTCGTCGTCGAGGCGGTACGAGAACTCCTGACCTTCGGGTACCGTGAGCAGCGCCTTGCGCCGAGTCTCCCACCGCAGGGGGTTGGATTCCACTGTTCCCGCCGCGACGCCGAACAACACGACGGTTCCGCTCGCCGGCTCGCACAGCAGGGATTCCATGGCCGCATCCGGCCTCGGGTTCTCCCAGGCGTACATCCACGCCAGGAAGTCGCCCGTATCGCCCGGATCCACCCGTGTCTGGCTCGAGCCCCACGACGGCCGAAGCTGCTCGTGGGGAGGGCGCACGGCGTGCGGAGCCAGATGGGCGACGGCCTCGAAGCAATTCTCTCCCCAGCGCTTCGTGAACGACCCGACCTGGAATCGACGGCGGATGGGGATCACCGCCTCGTCTCCGCCGGCAAAGCGCACCCTGTAGGTGCAGGCCAGCTCCCCGAGCTGTCCCTCGCCCCGCATGGGCGAGATGATGCCGCCGGGGCCCGGGTTCAGCGGCCGTGCGTCCGAGGTGTGCAGGAAGACCAGCCACCGCGCCTTTCTCCCTCCGAGCGGAACCTGCGCGGGGCGCTCGTCGAGTGCCAGGATATGACGGGCGTCGAAAGGAATGCCGCGGAAGACGCAGGCGCCGCGGGGAGCGCCGGAAAGACGGGCAGACATTGCCTCTGATACGCCGCGCTGCGGCAGTGCTCGAAGGGTGTCGCCGCCCCGCAGATGAATCGACTCGAAAAGCGGCGACGCGGGAGCCGCTGGTGCCATGCTTTCCTCTCCTAGACGTAGACGAACGGGATGAGGTCTTCCTCCGTGGACTTCAGGTCCTGCTGGGCGATCGAGCCCGCGCACTTCCGCGCTTCGGCCAGGTATTCCTCGAACAGCCGTGCCAGGTCCGGCGGCTCGTCCCGGTGCTGCCGCGTCTCCTGTCCATAGAGCGCCTGCTCGAGCCCGAACGGCACCGGGGGCGGGACGAAGTCCCGGTGGCGCCAGACGCCGGACCGCATGTCGAACCGGTACAGCGGCAGGAACTTCTTGCCATGGTCGGCGACGAACAGGATCGAGCGGCAAATGAAATCGACCTCGTCGTCGGTGTGCAGGAAGTGGAAGTTCACCCGCGCCCACCCCGGCTTCAGGCCGATGTTGCCACACATGATCGAGCGCCGCAGCTCACGGGACTTTCGCTCGTCGATGTGGAGGATCCGGTGCCCGTACGGGGCGGCGCAGGAGCAGCCGGCCCGGCTCTGGATGCCGAAGAGGTCATTCAGGAGCGTCGTGACATACCGGGGATGCAGCCAGGACGAGCCGACCCGCACATTGAAGGAAAAGATCGGAAGACGATCCTCGGGGCCCAGGCCGCCCATCAACTCGATGCCGGGATGCCCGCACAGGACCGCGTGCGCACGGCGCGCGAGCTGCGCTTCGTGGGAAGCGATTCTCTCGGGCCCGAGCATCTCCTTCAGCTCCATCGCCAGGGCGGCCCGCAGTGTCTGCAGGATCCCGGGGGTGCCGGGCTTTTCCCTGACCTCGATGTCGGTGCTGTACGCCTGACCCTCGAACCCGACGAAGTCCACCGTGCCGCCGGCGCCGATCGTCGGCGGAAGATCTGCACGGTAAATTGCTTCGTCGAAGATGAGGACGCCGCAGCTTCCGGGCCCCCCGAGGAACTTGTGGGGGGAGAAGTACAACGCATCGAACGATGAATGCGCGTCGCGGCGCATGTCCATCTGGACGTAGGGTGCCGCCGCTGCGAAATCGAAGAACGCCAGGGCCCCGTTCTCGTGGAGGATTCGCGCTACCTCGTAGACGGGAGTGGTGACGCCCGAGACGTTGGAGGCCGCCGAAAACGCCCCGATCTTCCGCCGCTCCGACCAGCGAGGGTCAGAAGCCTTCGAACGGAGGTCATCGAGGTCCAAGAGACCGTCATCGGTGAGCTCGATCTCGACGACCTCGGCGAAGCATTCCCTCCACGAGACCTCGTTGGAATGGTGCTCGTAGGGGCCGACGAACACCAGCGGACGGTTCGCCTCGTCCCGGGGCTGGAAGAAATCCCGGCCGGCCGGCGGCAGGTAGATCCCGAGGATCTGCTGGAGCTGGTGCACGGCCGCGGTCGTACCCGCGCCGACGGTGACGATCTTGTGCTGCGGTCCAGCGTTGACGAGTCGCTTGATCGTGGCCTCCGCCTGGCGCAGCCGCTCCGAGGTGAGGGTCCCCGTGGCGTCGTCTTCCGTATGGGTGTTGCCGTACATTTCCAGGGCGCTGCGGATCTGGTCCTCGATGAGCGCCACCCCGCGGCCCGAGGCCGTGTGGTCCGCGTACGTCAGCCGCCGCCTGCCGAATGGCGTATCCAGGAACGCGTTGCCCCCAATGATGCTCCCACGCACCCGGTCCCACAGGTCCGGCTGCCCCTGCCGAGCGTCCCGCACTTGCCTCTCCCTCCTTCGATTCGTATCACTGTACCATGAACAAGGCGGAAATGCGCACGGCGATGCAGCGCTTCCTGGACGGGATGGGAGGCGAGGACCTCGCCGACCGCAGCGCGAAGGTATCCCGGCGGCTCGAAGAGACCGGCGCCTGGATGTGGATGGACGTCCTGCTCACGTTTCTCTCCATGCCGCATGAGATCGGAACGCGCACCATGATCGAAGCCGCCTTCGCCGCAGGCAAGTCGGTTGCCGTTCCGCTCATCGAGTCCGGTGACATTCGATTTCTCGTGATGCCCCCCGACGCCCGCACGCCGCCCCGTGACCGCTGGGGCATCCCCGTTCCGGATTCCGCCTGGCAGCCCCTCGACCCCGCGCGCGCGGGGAGGATCCTCGTCGCCGCGCCGGGACTCGCATTCGACCGCACGGGCAACCGCCTGGGACGGGGGAAGGGGTACTACGACCGCTTCCTCGGCCGCGCACGCGCTTCGGGGGCGCGATTCCTCGTCATCGGCGTCTGCTTCGCGGACCAGCTCGTCGACGAGGTGCCGCACTCCCAACGCGACCAGCCCATCGACGGCGTGGTGACCGAGACGGAGACAATCCTGTTTGGGCCGACGAATGACACCGAGTACGGCGTCGACCGGGCTTGATTCGATACACGGGGGCGATTACATTGCGCGCATGGGTGTCATCAAATCCGCTCTTGAAATCGCCATGGAAAATTCGAAAGGCATCGAAGGCAACAAGGAGCTCGTCGAGCAGAACCGGCTCCGCGACGAGGGCAGGAAGCTCGCTTCGAAAATTCTGGAGGATCCCGCCTTCGACCTGAAGGGAGCCCTCAAAGGCTACGAGGTCAAGCTGGTGAGGAACGTGAAGGAGGGCCTTCTCCAGTCCCTCCTGGCCAACCTGGTGCTCCCTTTGGACGAGTTCGCCATGAAGGATACGAAGCGGCTGGGCGAGGCAGTGTCAGCCATCGTATCTGATACCAAGAAAATCGCGATGATCTTCAGCCAGCTGGAAGGATTCTTCAAGGAGTACACGGCGGAGCGCAAACGCGTCGTGGATGCCGTGGAGAAGCAGTACGCTCCCAAGCTCAAGAAGAAGGAAGAGGACCTTTCGCGGCAGATGGGACGCCCGGTGAGGATCAATCCCGCGGCGGATCCCGAGTTCCAGTCCATCATCCGGCAGTACCTCTCCCAGCTGGACGCCAAGTACGGAGATGCGCTGGACGGAGCCAAAGAAGAGATCAGGACGGCCTTCGCAAAAACCCTGTAATGAGGCTCGTCGCCGACCTGCACGTTCATTCCCGGTACTCACGGGCAACGAGCAGGGAAGCGGACCTGGACGGCTATCACCGGTGGGCCAGGGTCAAGGGCGTCGACATCGTCGGGACGGGGGATTTCACCCACCCGGCCTGGCTCGCCGAGCTCTCCTCGCGGCTGATCGAGAAAGACGGGCTGTTCGTCCTCCGTGACGCTCCGACCGGGTCGCCGCTGGAGGGCGCATCGCCGGCAGCCCGTAACGTGCGCTTCGCCCTGACCACGGAAATCAGCTCGATCTACAAGAAGCACGGGAGCGTCCGCAAAGTGCACAGCCTCATCGGCGTGCGGTCATTGGACGACGCGCGGAGGCTCGGCGTGAAGCTGGCTGCCATCGGCAACATCGCCTCCGATGGCAGGCCGATCCTCGGCCTTGATCCGAAGGACCTCCTGGCGATCGTCCTCGAAACGGCAAAAGATGGCTTTCTCATCCCTGCCCACATCTGGACGCCCTGGTTCTCGCTCTTCGGATCGAAGTCGGGTTTTGATCGCATCGAGGAATGCTTCGAGGAGCTCACCCCGCACATCTTCGCGCTGGAAACAGGCCTTTCCTCGGACCCGGCAATGAACTGGCGTTGGAGCGCCCTTGACCGTTACCGCATGGTCTCCAACTCGGACGCCCACTCGCCGGGCAATCTCGCGCGGGAAGCCAACCTGCTCGACATCGAGCCGAGCTGGCAGGGACTCACCGCCGCCCTGCAGAGCGGCGAGGGGTTCCGGGGAACCGTCGAGTTCTACCCCGAGGAGGGGAAGTACCACTACGACGGGCATCGGGCGTGCGGCGTCTGCATGGACCCGGAGGAAACCGCAAGGGCGGGCGGGAAATGCCCGGCGTGCGGGAAGCCGGTCACGGTGGGCGTCTTGAGCCGCGTGCTCGGGCTGGCCGATCGGCGCGCGCCGGCCCAGCCGCGCGCGGGCGAGGGATACCGGTCGCTCATTCCCCTGCGCGAGGTCCTGGCGGAGCTCGCGGGCACCGGCAGCGCTTCGCGCACGGTGGGCGCCCTGTACTCGCGGCTGATCGGCTCATTCGGCAGCGAGTTGGATCTCCTTCTCGAGGTGCCGGTGGAGGACATCAACCGCTCGCAGGGCTTTCTCCTGGCAGAGGCGATCCGGCGGATGCGGGAGGGCAGAACCAATCCGACGCCGGGCTACGACGGGGAGTTCGGCGTGATCCACGTCTTCGACGACGAGGAGCTCGCGCGGCTTCGGGGACAGGACGAGCTTTTCCCATCGGCGGTGCGCGCGAAGAAGGCGCGCCGCGAGTTCACCGAAGCTCGTGCCCCGGCCGTGGCCCGCCGGACGGCGCCTCCCGGGTCCACGGGGACGCTCGACCGTGACCAGGAGGCGATCGTCTCCTCCCGGGCGCCCCGCATCCTCGTTTCCGCCGGGCCCGGCTCGGGGAAAACGCGCGTACTGGTGCGCTGGATCGAGGAGCAGAGGAAGCGCGTGTCCGGCGGCATCCTTGCACTTACATTCACGAACAGGGCGGCGGCAGAGCTCTCCGAGCGGCTCGCCCTGACGGATGCACGGCAGGGTGCCTCTGCCTTCACGTTCCACTCGTTCAGCTGGTCGGTGCTCCGGGAAAACACTCCGGGGCTTCTCTCCGTCATCTCGCCGTCCGATCGAACGGCAATGCTCCAGCACGTGCTTCCCGTGCCGGCGCCCTGGAGCTGCGCAGGCTCTCCGAGCGCTTCGCGTCGGTGTGGGAAGGGCTGCAGGACGCAGACGAAGACCTCCTCGAGCTCCTGCACCGCTACGGGCGCATCCTGGCGGAGATCGGGGCGGCCGATGTGTCTTCCCTGGTCCCGAGAGTCGTCGACCTTCTGCGAACGGACGACGAGCTGCTGCGGACTCTGCGGGGACGGTATGGTGCAATCGCAGTCGACGAGCTGCAGGACATCAACAGGCCGCAATACGACCTGCTCCGGCTCCTCGCCGACCGCGCCGAATCGGTGCTCTGCATCGGCGATCCCGACCAGTCCATTTACGGGTTTCGCGGCTCGGACCGGGCGCTCTTCTTCGAGTTTGCCCGGGCAACGGGCGCGGAAACCCTCAGTCTGCAGAAGAATTATCGCTCCGCGCCGGCAATCGTTACCGCCGCCGATGCGGTGATCTCCGCCGTAAGGGATGCGGGTGTTCCGGCCTTGAGTCCGGTGCGGACCCTCGGCGCGCGGGTGCGGATCATGACCTGCGACGACCCGGCCGAAGAGGCTCGATTCATTGCCGCCGAAATACGCGACCTCGTCGGGGGTGTCGATTCGGTCTCCGTGGACGGCGCCCGCGCCCGCACGCCCGGGGAGTATGCGTTCTCCGAGATCGCCGTGCTTGCCCGCACGCGCGCCGTCCGCGACGCCCTGCTTCCCGGTCTCGAGGATGCCGGCCTCCCCCTCTCCATTGGAATGCACACGCCCCTTTCCGAGGAAGAACCGTTCCGATCGGTGCTCGCGGCGCTCCGCCTCGCCTTCAACCCCGCCGACGTGGCGGCCAGCCGGGTGCTGGCGGAGCGCCCGGGTGTCGCGGAGGAAGTGCTCTTGCGCGGCCCCGAGCTTCTGCATGCAGCGTCCACCGCCGGCGTCCGCGCGGCGCTCGACCTCGTCGCCGGGTCGATCATACCGCTGGACCGGACGCTCCCGGAAATATCACTCGGCGAAGAAGCGCTCCAGGCATCCGCGGAGCGCCCGGGGAAGGATCTCGCGGCTTTCCTGGCACACGTGTCCCTGTGCACGCGCGAAAGCGAGGGCCCGCGCTCGGTGCAGCAGGTCTCCCTTCTCACGTTTCATGCAGCAAAAGGCCTGGAGTTCCCCGCGGTGTTCATTGCAGGAGCCGAAGAGGGGATCACGCCGCTGGGTGCCGGACGTGGCGCGGATCCCGCAGAGGAAAGGCGGCTGTTCTACGTCGCCATGACGCGCGCCCGGGACGCGCTGTGCATCTCGCGCTGCCGCCGCAGGATGGTCCGGGGAGTCCTCACCGAGGCGGCGCCGAGCCGGTTCCTCGACGACATCCCGCCGGAGTGCCTCATCATCCCGGCGTCCCGTTCCCGGCGCGGCGTGCAGCTCCCCCTCTTCTGAGCACCTTCACGATCTCGAACCACGTGACGCTCACGAGGCCCGCAGCGAGTGCCAGGAGAATGTCGGGCAGGCTGACGGACGTGAAGTGGAAAATGCGCTGAAGTCCCGGCACGAACACGACCAGCCCGAGGAACGCAAGCGCGCTGCCGATGACCCACAGGAGGGCGCGGTTGCGGACCCCGAGAGTGGCGAACAGGCCCCTCTGCCAGCTCCGGTTGGTCAGGATGAGGCAGAGATTGGCCACGATCAGCGTGATGAAGGCGAGAGTGCGCGCGTGGGCGATGGTTTCCCCCAGGAGAAGTGACGCTTCGAAAACCCCGAAGACCATGGCGAAGGCGACGATGCCCTGGAGTCCGCTCCTGATGAGGCTCCCCCGGCCGAAGAGCCGGTCAGAGGCGTTGCGCGGGCTGCGCTGCATGACGTCCGGCTCCGCCGGTTCGGCTTCGAAGACGATCGAGCAGGCCGGGTCGATGATGAGCTCGAGGAACACGATGTGCACCGGGAAGAGGATCATCTCCTTCCAGTTCAGGAGCACGGGGAGGAGCGAGGCAAGGGCGATCGGGATGTGCACGCTGACGATGTACGCCATCGCCTTTTTCAGGTTGTCGTAGATCCGTCGTCCCATGCGCACGGCGGCCACGATGGAGGAAAAGTCGTCGTCAAGCAGCACCAGGTCGGAAGCTTCGCGTGCAACGTCGGTGCCCCGTTCGCCCATGGCAACACCGATGTGGGCGCTCTTCAGGGCCGGCGCGTCGTTCACCCCGTCGCCGGTCATCGCCACAATCTGACCATTGGCCTTCAAGGCCTCCACGATCAGGAGCTTCTGCTCGGGAACGACCCGGGCGAAAATCGCCGCATGTTTCACCCGTTCGCGAAGCTCATCCGGTCCCATGCGCGAAAGCTCCTGCCCCGTGACCACGTTCTCCCAGTCCCGCATCCCGATCTGGCGCGCGATCTTCTGTGCCGTTGCCGGGTAGTCCCCCGTGATCATCACGACGGAGATGCCCGCCTCCGCGCATTCGGCGATGGCGGCGGGCACGGTCGGGCGGATCGGGTCTTCCAGGCCGATGAGCCCGATGAACTGGAACACGAACTCGTGCTGGATGTCGGGCAGCTCGGCCTCGCCGAACCCGGCGCGGGCCACGCCAATCACCCGCAGCCCCAGGTCGGCCATGGCGTGCACGTCCCGTGAGAGGGCCGCCGTCGCGGAGGCGTCGAAATGGCAGAGGTCCGCGATCGCCTCGGGAGCTCCCTTGGTGGCAACAACGTAGCCTGCCCCGGCGACCGACCGCCACACGTGGGAAAGGGCGAGGAGGTCGCTCGAAAGCGGGTACTCCTGGACGAGCGTCCAGTTCTCGTGCAGGTGCTCGGTGTCGGTCAGCGTCTCCTCGCCGACCGCGTGCAATGCCTTCTCCATAGGGTCGAACGGGTCTTCCTGGCTGGCGAGGATCCCGTACTCAAGCAGCTCGTGGAATGTTTCCGGAAGCTTTCCCTTCGATTCCACGATGTCCAGGGACTGTCCCGCCGCGTGCAGCATGCGGATCTTCATCCGGTTCTGTGTCAGCGTACCGGTCTTGTCCGTGCAGAGGACGGTGGCCGCACCGAGGGATTCCACCGCGGCCATCCGCCGCGCGAGGACTCTCTTCTGGGATATCCGCCAGGCCCCGAGTGCGAGAAAGATCGTGAGAACGACGGGAAACTCTTCCGGCAGCATGGCCATGGCCAGCGTCACCCCCGAGAGCACGCCCTGGAGCCAGTTGCCCCGCGTGATCCCGTACACGACGACGACCGCTGCGCACAGGACGAGGGCGCCGACGAATATCGTGCGGACGATCGAGCCCGTCTCCCTCTGCAGCGGCGTCGGCTGCTGCTGTTCCAGCGACTGCAGCGCTTTCCCGATCCGCCCGATTTCCGAGGAGGCGCCGGTCGCCTTCACCTCCGCAACGCCCTGACCGTGCACAACGAGCGTGCCCGAATACAGGAACGGGGTGTCCTCCCCGCCGGGCCTCTGGAGCTCCTGCGCCGAATCCCCTGCCGTCTTTCGTACCGCTGCGGATTCGCCCGTGAGCAGGGACTCGTCCACCGAGAGGTTCACGCCCCAGAGCAGCACGCTGTCGGCGGGAACACGGTCGCCCTCCGCGAAGACGAGGAGGTCGCCGTTCACAACCTCGCGGCCCGCGATCCTCCGCCTCTGGCTGTCGCGGATGACCAGCGCCCGGGGGGAGGAAAGATCGCGCAGAGCCTCCAGCGTGTTCTCCGTCTTCTGTTCCTGGTAGATGGTGATCCCCATCGTCACCACCACGAAGCCCAGGAGCATGATCGCCTCCTGGATCTCACCGAGGAAGAGGTAAATCAGGCCGCACGCGAGGAGCAGGAGGAACATCGGCTCCTTCACCACGCCGAAGATCGTGGCGATGATGCCGTGTTTCTTCGCGGAGGGCAGCTCGTTCGGCCCATCGATACGCAGCACCTGGGCGGCGCGCTCAAGCGTGAGCCCTGTCAGGCTTTTCACCTGTGATTCGTTTAAAGCCATGGGTGTTCCGCACGGTAGGTCGATTCCGGTACCGTGTCAATCTTGTCACTGCCGGTGCCCCGGAGTATCCTCAGGGCGCATGGACGCGGCCGCCGACGATCGGGACACACGCACCTTCCTCAAGAGCCTCGGGTTTCCCGAGGTGAAGGTTCACCACTCCTTCAACCATTTCGATTTCTCCCGCGCCTCCCGCCGCATCCTCGTCATCGGGTCGATGGGCTCGGGCAAGACGGAGTTCTCAGCCCGGATCTGGCGCGACTCAGAGGTGGCCCGGAAGAAAACCGGCGCCGCCGCCCGGCAGACCCGGACCGACGGGGCCGACCGCAGGATCGTCTTCTTCATCCGCTCGGCGCTGGACAGCAAGCGCTTTCCCGACTACCCGCCGGACGCGCTGCCCTACCGCGGCGGGTACGTGCGCTGCGGGAACAATATCGCCGAGATCGGAAGCTCCTTCGACCTGGAGCGCGTCATGGAGGCAAACCCCGCGGCGGGGACCTGGGTGATCGATGAGGCGTCGTTCTACGAGGAGAGGCTTGCCTACGTCGTGGAAAGAGCCTCGCGGACGCGCGGCCTGACATTCATCTTTCCTTCGCTCGTGCTGAACTTCCGCCGCGAGATCTTCAACACGACCGCCCGTCTCCTCCTGGACACGGCGACGGACGTTTTCCCCCTCACCGCGTACTGCGAGCACCCGGAGTGCCTGCAGGATTCCTTCTACACCTACCGCTTCTACACCGTCGACGGGCGCGAATGCCCGGCGTTGTACTTCGACCCGCTCCTGGTCATCGGGGGCGACCGCGAGGTCAACGATTCCCGGGAACCGAACTATTGTACGCGCTGCGACGACCATCACTACCTGCCGGGCAAGGAGTACACGTTCCTCAACCTGAAGCCCCTGGGCGAGCAGGCTTCGCGTGGTGAGCCGGGCCCCCTGCGGGAGGAGCTCGCCCTCATCGCGGGCAGCCTCGAGAGCTCGCTCCTGTACCGGAACTTCTGCGGCCGCGCGGACGAGACCACAATGAACGCGCTGCGCGTGTCGTGCATCGCCGAGAAGGCGCTGCTGTTCCTGTTCACGGAGCAGAACCTCGTGCCGAACGAGCTGTTCCTGCGGCTGGTGAAGGAGCTGGACCTGGACCGCGATTACCTGCACCGGAGGCTCTCGGACTGCCGCCGCGCGTCTGTGCTGGAGGGACTGTGAGCATGCGCGCCGTCCGCACGGCCGCCGCCGCGTGCGCCGCGGTGGTCCTTCTGGTCACGGGCTGCTCGGGCAAGCCGCCCGTGCTCTCCCGTGTGTTCGGCCGCGTGATCTACGTGCACGATTCGGCGGCGAACACGAGCTCCGAGTCTCTCGGCGTCTTCCTCGTCGCCACCGATCCCGACGGCATGGAGAACCTCAGCGCCTTCTACGTCATCAACGACGACGCGCAGCTGTTCTGGAAAGTGGACAGCGGCACGTGGGTGACATCGAGCGCCGAAGGGGAGACCTGGATCGGCACGACGTCCCTTTCTATGCCCGGAACGACTCCCATCCCTGCGGGCGAGTACCGCGTGGTCTTGCAGGCGACCGGAGGGGCGACGGTGGAGGACACGCTGACGGTGCCCGCGCGCACGGTTGGTGCGGCGGAGGCGAAGTATCCGACGGCTGTGATCGACAACGGCACCATCAAGGTATCCGGGGCGGCCGGGGCGTACGAGATCTGGGTCTACGGCAAGGACGGCGCCTTTGCAGGTGCATTCCCTTCGCCGGGGGCGTCGAAGCCCGTCACCGTCCAGGCGATCGAGACGGCCGCGCCGTCGCTGGCTGTCGGTTTCACCTACCGTGTCTTCGTCTGGAACGCTTCGTCGGGGTATGGTGTGCTCTCCGGGTCGCTGGCGAGCGGGAGCTGACGCATGGAGCCCTGCATCCTCGCACTGGACCAGGGGACGACAAGCTCGCGGGCGCTCCTGTTCGACCGGACGGGCCGGGCCCTCGGCATCGCCCAGAAGCCCTTCCGCCAGATCTATCCGAAGCCCGGTTGGGTGGAGCACGATCCCATGGAGATCTGGTCCACCCAGCTGGCAGCGGCGCGCGAGGCGATCGCCGAGGCACGCATCGATCCCGCGCGGATCGCCGCGATCGGGATCGCCAACCAGAGGGAGACCGCCGTGTTCTGGGACCGGGTCACGGGCGAGCCGATCGGACCGGCCCTCGTGTGGCAGGACCGCCGAACGGCCGACATCTGCCGCACCCTGTCCGCACGCGGGCTGGAGCGCCTCGTGCGGGGGCGCACCGGGCTCCTCATCGACCCGTACTTCTCCGGAACAAAGATCATGTGGGCGATGGAGAACGTGCCAGGGATGCGCGACCGCGCGCAGGCAGGCGGCGTGTGCTTCGGCACGGTGGACTCCTGGCTCGTGTACATGCTCACCGGGCGGCACGCAACGGATCCTTCCAATGCATCCCGCACGCTCCTTTTCGACATCCACAAAGGCCGGTGGGACCCCGAGCTCCTTTCCGCGCTGGGAATTCCCGCCGCGATGCTTCCCGCCGTTGCTCCTTCCGCGTCGGATTTCGGCGTGACCGCCGGCAGCCTCTTCGGTGCCGAGATCCCGGTGCGGGGCGTGCTGGGCGACCAGCAAGCGGCACTGCTCGGCCAGGGGTGCCTGGAGCCGGGAATGGTGAAGGTGACCTACGGGACGGGGTGCTTCTGCCTCCTGTGTACCGGCCGGGAGGCGGTCGCCTCGCACAATCGGCTTCTCACCACCGTGGCGTGGGACCTGGGGGACGGCCTGGAGTACGCGCTGGAAGGGTCGGTCTTCATCGGGGGTGCGGTCGTTCAGTGGCTGCGCGACGAGCTTCGCATCCTTTCATCGTCCGCCGAGTC
>Ga0182021_10008391_pt1 | contig 12237 bp, 9 predicted proteins | sample 612E3MmetaG_FD_120493 | JGI IMG/M metagenome (GOLD analysis project Ga0182021, IMG submission 120493) | Permafrost microbial communities from Stordalen Mire, Sweden - 612E3M metaG (Illumina Assembly) | ecosystem: Environmental > Terrestrial > Soil > Wetlands > Permafrost | place: Sweden...
CCCGCGGCCACGCCCACGGGACGCCCTGCCGCCCCCCCCAAACCCCCCCCGGCATCCCCGCCCCCAGGAGCCCCCGCCCCCCCCCCCCAAACGCCCCGTGGCGGCCACGCCCAAAGGACTCCGGCTGCCCCCCAAACGCCCGGTGGCGGCCACGCCCCAGGGACTCCGGCCCCACCCCCCCACCAGACGCCGGAAACCATGGTCACTTTTGACCAGACCAGGAGGGCCTTTCTTGTTACCTTAGCTTGGGTGTCGATCTGGCGGGCCGAAAACCGAAGCTCCAGGTCCACCGAGGCTGATATGAGACAGAGAACAGAGTGGAAAACGGTCGCATTCCTGGCAGTACTGCTGCTGGCCTGCGCGGCGCTGGTCATGGCGGCGGACGATGTCAGGCCGCCCGCCAGGACGGCTTCCGGGGAGGCCGAATACCGCCTCGGCCCCGAGGACGTAATTGAAGTATTCGTGTGGAAAGAGCCGGATCTGTCGACCACCGTAGTGGTCCGTCCGGACGGCAGGATTTCACTTCCGCTGGCCAACGAACTCGAGGCCAGCGGCAAGACCGCGGCCGAGCTGCAGCAGGAGATCACGGCCAGATTGAGCAAGTACGCCATCCAGCCCGTCGTGAATGTGATGGTCAAGCAGGTGAACAGCCTCAAAATCTCGGTTTTGGGAGAAGTCCGCCGGCCGGACGTCTACAGAATCAAGAATCGGGTGACCGTACTCGACGCTATTGCGATGGCCGGCGGCTTCACCGACCTGGCCAGGCCGAACAAGGTGATTGTACTGAGGAATACAGCCAGCGGCGCGCAGCGAATCAAGGTCAATATCAAACAACTGGTGGACGAAGACACCGGGGCACCCTTGTATCTTCAGACGTTGGACACGGTTTACGTGGAGTAAGTTATGAGACGCGGGCTATTACTTTTGCTGGGCATCGTCCCGGCACTTCTAGTGCAGGATGCGGGGCAGGCGCAAGTACGGCCCAATGGCTTTTATCTTACCTCGCCCTTGAGCCTGAGTTCCGGCTACGACGACAACTCCCTGGTTGGCGCGCGGCTGCTCGATGGCAGTGTCTCTCTTTTGACCTCGCCGACTTTCGCCTGGATCGAAAACACTCATCGAACCATGGTTTCCATGGATTACCAGGGCGAGTTTGAGATGTTCTCCCGCGATGCCAGCCTGGATGCCTGGAACCACGCGGCGAACGTGCACGTTCACCACCAGATCACTTCCCGGCTGAGTTTTGACGCCGCGGATGCCTATCTCTCTACGATGGACCCGACACGCCGGCTGGTCAACAGTCTGCTTCTGTTGCCGCGCGGCCGCTATCAGGAGAACGGTTTTTATGCCCGCCTGGGCTACCGGCTGGACCACCGCACGGTATTGAGCGTTCGTTTCGACAACGCGGTCACAACCATGGCTTTGCCGGCGGAACTGGCGGGCCGGCTGGACCGGGTTGGGTTCGCCGGAACACTTACGGTGGACCACACCATCACCCGTCGCCATGCCATATCGGGAAGCTATGCGTATCTGTTTGTCCATCCGCTCCAGGTGGGACCTTCGGCCATCAATAGCGGCGTTCACAATGTCAGTTTGGGCTACATTTACACGGTCAATCCCGGCTTGACGCTGCGGGTTTCCGGGGGCGTCACGCGGGCCCTCGAATCGTCATTCACCGGCGCGGCCGCGGTGGATAAGAAAGTGGGCGACGTGTGGCTGTCGGCCGGGTACCAGCGCTATCTGGCGTTCTTCGGAGGGCTGGGGCCTGTCGGCGCTCCGGTCGGCCCGATCCCCTTCGCCGCCGGCATAGCGCCCAACTCGGTTTACCAGGTGGCGTCGCTGCGGGCTTGGGGACAGGTGACGAATCGTCTCGGCCTGGAAGGCAACGTGCAAAGGGCCCTCAACGGAGTCACGCCTGAGAACCGGGGTATCAAGAGCGTAATTCTTCAGCTTCGCGTGGATTATAAGCTTAGCGGGCGGCTGACGGTGTTCGCGCGCACGGAATTCTATGGCCAGAACGTAAGCGAGTTCTCGACGTTGCCGTTGTCGCGTAGGCGCTACTTCGGCGGTCTGGAAATCGCCTTGTCGCGTCCGCCGATACCGGCCGAGGATCCGCATCGGCACAAGCCGCTGCCGGCGGGATCGTCCCAGTCTCAGCAGGTCGAGGCGCAGGCTCCGGAGGAGCGATAGCCAATGGAAACGGATAAAGGTGGGAAGAGGCTTTCGGCATTCACGGTGTTGAGAACGCTGAAGCGCCGCATACTCTATTGGCTGGTCCCGATGGTGCTGATCACGGCTGCCGTGGCGGTTTACACCGGGAGAATGCCGAAACGATTTCGCGCCCAGGCGCTGGTGGCCGCGGTGGCCGCGGTACCGGAGCCTTACCTGAGCGGAAGGGTCGAGGCAGCGGCCACGGCCAGCGTTCAGGAGAACTTGCGTGCGATCCGCGAGACGCTTTTCAGCCCTCCGGTGCTGGAGACGGCGATTCGCGAATTCAAGCTATACGATGTCGCCGGGAGCCGGGGGATGGAGCAGGCGATGGTCTCGATGAAGTCGCGTATCCTGGTCCAGGTGGAAAGCCCGGATGCCTTCTACGTGGGCTTCGAGGGCGATCAACCGCGGCAGGTGATGCAGGTGGCCAACCGCCTGGCGGCGTTGTTCGTGGAGCGGACGTCGGACCTTCACGGCGAACGCGCGGCGCACGTGGACAGCCTGCTGGACGCCGAGGTAAACCGGTTGCGGACGGCAGTCTGGGAACAGGAAACGGGACTGAAGAACTACAAGCAGAGCGTGGCGCAGGAACTTCCCGATCGCCTCGCGACCAATCTCAAGTGGCTCGAGAACCTGCAGCAACAATCGCAGACGAAATCCGATCAGATAGCGGAAGCTCAGGCGCGCCGGCTGGCCGTGGCCGATGAGATCCTGGCTTTGGAAAGCCAGGGGGCGCTCGAGGCGGAGCAGCGGCAAAAGACCACCAATGAAACCGCGCTCGACGACTTACGGCTCAAACTGAGACAACTCAAGGCCCGGTACACCGCGGAGAATCCGGAGATCCAGCGGACCGAAAAGGAAATTCGGGACCTGGAAGCGCTCGCCACGCCTCTGGGGGCGCGGCGCGAACCGTCGGCTCTCCACATGCGCTATATCGCACTGCAAGCCGAACTGGCATCGATCGATCAACGCGCGAAGAGCTACCAACAGGAGCGAGCCGCTCTGACATCCCAGATGGCGAGTTATGAGAACAGGGTGAACTCTTCGCCCAGCCTCGAGACGACCCTCAGCCAGCGCATGAGGGATGCGGCGCTTACGCGCGGGCAATACGAGACCATGCTGGCCAAGCAACAGGCGCAACAACTGGACCAGCGGGTGGAGAAAAGCGACAAGCACGTGGCGTACAAGGTCATCGAGCCGGCCGAACTGCCTTCGGCCCCGTACAGCCCGCAGCGTCAGCGGCTCATCCTCATGGGTTTCCTGGCAAGTCTGGGGCTGGGGTTGGCCGGCGTTTTCCTGGTGGAACAGATGGACACGTCGTTCGAGACGACCGAAGACGTCCAGGGATTCACGAACCTTCCGGTGCTGTCGGCGATTCCCACCATAGCCAACCGCCCGACCAGGGTGCGCCCGGCCAGGAATGGGCACCACGGCACGATCCGCTTGGAAGCCAGGAAACCCGGTGACGATGGGATCGCCCCGGAGGCGCGGCGGAACTTTCAGAAGCACCGGCTCACGGTTCTAGCCGACCCCCAGTCGATTGCCTCGCAACAGTACGGCATTCTGACGCTGAAGGTGCAGCGGTGGATGGAACAAACCGGGGGCAGGGTGCTGCTGGTCACCAGTGCCGCGGGAGGCGAAGGGAAATCCCTGACGGCATTGAATCTCGCCATTTCGCTTTCCTTGTCGGTGGAAGGCCGCGTTCTGCTGGTGGATTGCGACCTGAGGCGTCCCCAGGTGCATGAGCGGCTGGGGATCGCGGAAGGGCCGGGTTTGAGCGATCTGCTGGCTGTGCCCGATCCCGATGTGGGTTCCTTTGTCGCCAAGGTCGGAAGCCTCTATGTGATGCCGGGCGGCACTCAATTGACCGAACCTGCCGGACTGTTTTCCTCGCGACGGACCAAAGCGCTTCTCGCCGACCTGAAAACGGAATACCAACTTATCGTGCTGGATAGTCCTCCCATCGTGCCGATTGCAGACAGCCATGCGTTGGCCGCTTTAGCCGATGGAGTCATGGTAGTTATCCGCGCTCGTCAAACCCGCCGCGAACTATTACAGGGCGCGATCGAGAGCCTCGGAGCCAGCAACATACTAGGCGTTGTGCTGAACGATGTGGAGTACGGAGACACTCGTTACGCTTATGCGTATCGGTACTATCAGCGGAACTACACAGGCCGGAGTTAGCACAGATGGCGACGATCCTGTTCTGGGCTGCATTTTCGTGTATTGTGTACGTCTACGCAGGGTATCCCGTATTGCTCATGCTGTGGCGCAGAGTAAGCCGGCGGCCGGTCGATAAGCGCTATCGAGAGCTGAGCGTCAGCCTGGTGATCGCCATGCACAACGAGAGGAACAACGTCCAGGCCAAGATGCGGAATTGCTTTGAGTTGGACTACCCCGCGGACAAGCTGCAGATCGTTGTGTCGCTGGATGCGCCGACCGACGGCACCGACGCTCTGCTCCGGGATTACGCGGGGCAAGGCGTCGAGGTGGTCTGTTGCGCGGTACGCCGAGGCAAAGCGGAGGCCCTGAACGGCGGAATGGCCGTGGCCCGCGGCGAAATCGCGATCTTTGGCGATGCCGGGCAACGATTGGAGAAATCGGCGGTTCGCGAGCTGGTGGCGAATTTCGCGGATGAATCCGTGGGAGCGGTCTCCGGAACGCTGGTGTTGCTGGATCGAGACGCCCACGAAGCCAACGATGGCGTGGGTCTGTATTGGCGCTATGAAAAGAAACTGCGCGCCATGGAGAGCGACATCCACTCGGTACCGGGGGCCACCGGGGCGATTTATGCCATTCGCCGCGAGCTGTTCGTGCCGCTGCCGCCGGGAACCATTCTGGACGACGTGGTGGTACCGATGAGGATCGTACTGGGAGGAAAGCGGGCGATTCTCGATCCGGCGGCGCGCGCCTACGGGGCGGCGACGCCCAGCGCGGGCAGTGAATACGAGAGGAAGAAACGCACGTTGGCGGGCAATTATCAGCTTTTCGCGGAGATGCCGGAGTTGCTGGCGCCGTGGCGCAATCCCATTTTCGTGCAGGTGGTGTCTCACAAGGTGGGCCGTCTGGTGGTTCCGTACTGTCTGGCCGCGCTGTTCATTTCCAACCTGTTCCTGCGGGATGGTCCGTATCGTACCGTTGGGATTCTGCAAGTCATTTGGTACGCGATGGCCTGCGCCGGGTGGTGGGCGTCCCGTGGCGGCGGGTCGCGCCTGGGAAAACTCATGGCGATTCCGTATGCGTTTGTGTTGATGAACTGGGCGCCGGTTGCGGGTCTCTATTATTTTGTACGCGGCCGTACCCTGGGCATCTGGAATTCGGCGGCGGTCGAGCGTACCCAGGAGGAATGGACAGCATGACGGGCACGGCGGTTATGGTGGAGCCGCTCGAGAAGGCGGCGGTCCGCGCGGCGATCCGCATTGAGGCCATTACCGGCCAGCAGTCGTTCCTGGATCTGGAACCGGTTTGGAACGAAGTGGCGGAAGCCGCCGGACTCGACCATCCTTTTCTGGAATACGCTTGGGTACACACCTGGTGGGAGTCTTTCGGCGCCGGGAGCACGCTGCATGTTCTGGTGCTCAGGGCAGGCGATCGGCCCATCGCCATCGCCCCGTTGATCGTGACGCCGATCCGTATGTGGGGCATCAAGGTGCGACGGCTGGGATTCTTCTACAATGCGCATGTTCCCCGCGCCGACTTCCTCATTGCGGAGCGGCGGGAGGAGGTCTATCGCGCGATCTGGGCTTACCTCTCGCGGAACCGGTTCTGGGACCTGCTGCAACTGTGTCAACTGGCGGAAGGGTGCCAAACGCTGGAGGAGATGCCTAAGTTGGCAGCGGCGGGCCAGTGCCGAACCGGAGTTTGGGCATCCGACGCTTCTCCGTATTTGCCGCTGGGCCCATCCTGGGACGAGTACTTCGCCAGCCTGGCGACGAAACATCGCTCGAATCTGCGCAATCGATTCAAACGCCTCAAGGCCGAGGGGCCGGTAGAGATGGAGACCATGGTTTCGGCCGAAGGGCTGGCGGAAGGTGTGGAAGCCGGATTGGGATTGGAAGCGGCGGCCTGGAAGGGCGCGGCGGAGACCGCCATCCGCTGCGACGGCGCCACCTCCCGGTTCTACTCGATGCTGGCGGGGCGCGCGGCCGAGCGGGGCTGGCTGGGCTTGCACTTCCTGCGGGCGGGCGAGACGCGAATCGCCTTCGATTATAGCCTCTCCTACAAGAACCGGGTTTACCTGCTCAAGGTGGGTTACGACCCGGCTTACGCACGCTTTTCTCCTTCGAATCTGCTGCTCTACCTGGTTTTGCAGAACGCCTTCGAGCGGGGTGTCGCGGAGTACGAGTTTCTGGGAGCGGACGCCGACTGGAAGCTGTGCTGGGCCAGGCAAGTGAAGCGGCATTTCTGGCTGTTCGTTTTTCCCGACACGTTGAAAGGACGTTTTCTGCATCGCATCAAGTTCCAGTTGGTTCCCTTGCTTAAGCGGCCCAGCCTTCGTTATGTGCGTGGATTCATCGAGCGAGCGGTGGCTCGCTGGCCGCATGGCGGCGTTCGAAGGGAGGACTGAGAGACCCCCATGTACATCTCATCCTGGCCGGGACTCACGCCGCACGAGTTTCTGCAACGCCGCTCCGATGAAGACTTGCCGTACCCGCTGAACGCCGCGAATCGGCTCTCCTTCTGCGTGGCGCGCAGCGGCATCTATCACCTATTCCGAGCGTTGAAGTTCAAGAAAGAAGATATCGTACTGGTTCCCGATTATCACAGCGGCAATGAAGTGTCGGCGATCCAGGCGGCCGGAGCCACCATCGTCTACTATCCGATCTTGCGCAACCTGGAGCCGGACCTGGACGCACTGTCGCGTCTGGCCAAACTGAATCCGCGGGTCATCTACGTGATTCACTACCTGGGATGGCCGCAGCCCATGAAAGAGATCGCGGCCTTGTGCCGCCAGCGAGGCAGCATCCTGATCGAGGACTGCGCTCTTTCTTTGCTGAGCGAACCAAACGGCGTGCCGCTCGGGGTGTCCGGGGATTATTCGGTCTTCTGCCTGTATAAGACTCTGCCCGTGCCGAATGGCGGTTTGCTGGTGCAGAACCGCAACTGCCTGGGGGAACTGGCGGGCCTGAAATTGCGGCGCTGCCCGCCAACCACGGCCATCGGCCGCAGCGCCGAGCTGGCACTGGAGGCGCTGCGATCCCGCGCGAATCTGATGGGCGGCATCCTGTTCGGAATCAAGCGGGCCTTTGGCCGGGTGCTGCGGGCGGCCGATGTGCGGCAGGTGCCCATTGGCAACATCGGATGGGACATTGGCGACGTGAACATCGGCATGTCCTCCATCTGCAATACGGTCATCAAGCGACTGGATTATGCGCGCATCCGCGGAAGGCGGAGGGAAAACTTCCTGCATTTGCGGCAGAAACTGCAAGGCCGGGTAACCATGCTGCGGGAAGACCTGGATGAAGGCGTCTGCCCGCTGTTCTTTCCCATACTGGTGCGGGACAAGCACGCGGTAGCCCGGGCCCTGTGGCGGCGCGGCATCGGAGCCGTGGAGTTCTGGAACGAAGTCCGTCCCCCCGCGGAACGGGCGAGCGGTCCCCAGGCGCAATATCTGAGGGCGCATGTGCTGGAACTGCCGATTCATCAGGACGTCGGTCCATCGCAGGTGGAATACATCGCGAACCAGGTACTGAACCTGGAATTACGGGCGGCATGATGACAGCCACATTCACAGAGGCGCCGGTAGACGGCCGTGGGATGGCGGTGGAAAGAATCGCCGACGTGCCGGGACTGGAGGCGCTGCGGGACGAGTGGAACGAGCTTCTCGATGCGAGCGACGCCGATTGCCTGTTTCTGACCTGGGAATGGCTCTCGACCTGGTGGAGGCATCTGGCCGGGGATCGGCGACTCGCGATTCTCGCCGTGCGCCGCGGGGGGAGGCTGGTGGGGCTGGCGCCATTCTGTCTGCGGCCTCCCAGTCTGTCGAGCCGGCGTCCGCTTCCGGTGCTGGAGTTTCTAGGAAATGGATGCGTCGGCTCCGACTATCTGGATTTGATTGTCCGCAGGGGCTACGAAGCCGAAGCGCGCCGGGCTTTCGCCTCGGCTTTAGCGAATGAGCGGCTGGTGCTCGATTGGGCACAACTGCGGCGGGGAAGGTGTGCGGCGGCGGGGGTCGCCGCGGACCTGGGCGCCAGGAACTGGAGCGTCTCGGAGGCGGTGACCAATACATGCCCTTTCATCCCTCTGGCAGGGATGTCCTGGGAGGCCTACCTGGCGAACCTGGGCGCGGAACATCGATACAACTTCCATCGCAAATGGAAGCGTCTCAACCGGGACTACAGTGTGCAGTTCGAGCGGGTGGATACCGAGGAGCAGCGCCGGGAATCGATCGACCTGGTCATGGATCTGCACAATGCGCGCTGGCGCGACCGGGGCGGCTCGGACGCCTTCGACACCCCCGGACTGGTGGCATTCCATCGTGAATTCAGTCGAATCGCGCTGGAGCGCGGATGGCTGCGCCTCTATGTGCTGCGCCTCGACCGAAAATCCGCGGCGTGTCTGTACGGGTTCCTATATGGCGGGACCTTCTATTTTTACCAATCGGGTTTCGATTCGGCATATCGCAAGGAGAGTGTCGGCCTGGTCTCGATGGGTCTGAGCATCAAAAGCGCTATCGAGGAAGGGGCCGAAGAATACGATCTGTTGCACGGAAACGAAGAATACAAGTCTCACTGGAGCCGCGAGAGCCGGGAACTGAGCAGATTGGAATTGTACCCGCCGGGCGGCATGGGAAGCATCTGCCGGCGGTCGGCGCAACTCGAGCGGGCGGCGCGCCGGATGGCCCGGCGCGTGCTGTCGAGAATGTTCGCATGATTCGAAGCTGGACCAAAACCGGAGTCGCGGGAGTGCTGAGCCGGACGGGTATGGACAGGGTTCTCGGCTCGCTGGCGGGTTCGATGGGCGCGGCGGTGGTAGTCGGCTACCACCGGGTGGTGGAGGATTTCGCGGCCAGCGCGGCCACCTCCATTCCCTCCCTGCTGGTGAGCCTGCAAATGCTGGAACGGCATCTGGATTGGCTGGGCCGCCGCTTCCGATTCGTTTCCCTGGACGACCTGGGCGCGCGCCTCGATGGCAGCGATGGCTCTCGCGACGCGATCGCGGCCATCACTTTCGACGACGGCTACCGCGATTTTTACGACCACGCGTTCCCGCTCTTAATGCAAAAGGGGATTCCCGCGGCGGTGTTTGTGGTAACCGGCCTGGTGGACACCACCGGCGTCCAGACCCACGATGAGCTGTATCTCCTGCTGACGAGGCGGCTGGCGGATCGCGCTCGGAAGCCGGACGGCCTCGCCGGGATGCTGCGGGGTATGGGAATCCCGGTGCCCGGCATCGTTCCCGGCACTCCGTACGAAGCCACCAGAGCGCTGCTTGAAGCGCTGCCCCAGGAGGGCGTACAAAGAGTGGTGGCGGCGCTCAAAACCGAGGCGCCGATTTCGGAAGACACCTTCAGACCCTTCCACTCGCTCACGTGGGAGATGCTCGAGAGAATCCAGCGGGCCGGCATGACCATCGGCTCCCATACCAGGACTCACGTCCTGATGACCAATGAGAGCGCACAGCGGGTAGCGGAAGAAGCGACGGGATCCCGGAAAGAGATCGAAACCAGACTGGGGACGGGCGTCCGGCATTTCGCCTATCCCAGCGGGCGGTTCGACACAGCTTCGGTGGGTGCCGTGGCCGACGCGGGTTACCGGTTCGGCTACTCCACCTGCGGCCACCGGGACGCCGTGCACCCCCGGTTGACGGTGCCGCGGACACTGCTCTGGGAGAAGTCCAGCCTGGATTTTCGCGGCGCGTTCTCGGGTCCCATTTTGAGTTGCCAGGTCCACCGCGCCTTCGACATGGTGAGCGGATGCCGCGAGCGGCACCAAATCACCAGGGAGAGCGCCAATGCCTAGTGGAGTGTCCAGGAAGCAACTAGACAGTGGGGCAGGCCATCGTTTTCTGTGGCCTGCCAACGCAGACGACGAAAAACGATCGTCTGCGCCACCTGTCCAGTCATTTCTTGGACAGTGCACTAGCGATAGCGGAGCGCGCCTGGAGGCCCCGATCCATGCAACCGGCGTTTCCCAAATCCGCTTCACCCAGCGGAGCGCCAAAGGTACGGGCGCCAGCGCGCCGGCCTCCTACTGGCTGCTGCTGATATTCCTGTTTCTGCTTTACGCGAATCTGCCTTTTGTGCTGCCGGTGACAGAGGTGCTGCGCCCGGCCAAAATCGTGGCCGGAGCCGCACTGGCGGCGTTGCTGGCGGAGGCTATGTTCGGGAAAAGGACTCTGGGGTTCGCATGGCCCGAGGGATCTCTCCTGGCAGGCTTCGTGGCGGTTGCGGCGTTGTCATGCCTGACCGCGCTGTGGCCGGCCTACGCGGTCGCGGCACTCTCGGACCTGGTGAAGATGGCCCTGGTCTACTTCTTCATTGTCAACTGCGCCAATACCGAGCGCCGCCTGCGGGGTGTGATGTGGACCATCGTGGTCTGCGGGGCGATACCGGCTGCCGGCACGTTGAGAAACTACTTACATGGCAACTTACTCGAAGGCAGGGCCTCCTGGCTGGGAATCTTCGCCAATCCCAACGAGGTGGCTTACAGCCTGGTCATCCTCTTGCCCCTGGCGGCAGTCCTGGCGACTGGCGCCGGTCTTATGCCGCGCCTGGCGCTGCTGGGGATTTCGACGCTTTACGTGGGAGCCATCTTTGTGACCTTCTCGCGCGGCGGACTGGTGGCGCTGGCCGTGGTGGTCGGGCTCTACGCCTGGCGGAAGCGAAATCTCTGGGTCCAGGCCGCGCTAGTGGCCTTGGTGGCGGCAGGCCTGGTGCTGGGCGGCAAGCACTGGTCGCGGGAGTCGGACTTCTCCGGGCTCAAAGGCGACGTGACCTTTCGGCAGCGCCTGGCAACTTCCGAGGCAGGTCTGGCGATGTTTGCCGATCACCCGTTGCTCGGCGTAGGGCTGGGGTGTTCGGTGATTGCCTGGCCGCTGTATGCGCCCAAAGACCTCTATTCCCGTAGCTCCTTAGTGGTTCATAACACCGTCATTCAGCCGCTGGGGGAGACCGGTGCGGTGGGCTTCATCCTATTCGCCTGGTTTGTGGGCTTCGGCATCTATTCCGCGCGCAAACTGGCCCTGGACGCTTCCAGGCCGAGCATGGCCAACCTGGGCGCGGGTCTGGAAATAGCAGTCTGGGGATTTGTAGTCTGCGGGCTATCTGGCGGATACCTGCTGACCTGGTTTCCATACATTCTGCTCGGTCTGGTGTCGTCGGCCAGGCGGGTTCGGGGGGAAAGTTAATGGCTGCCGCGGCGATCGGCGTTTCCCCAACGCCAAACGGTGTTGTTCCGGCCCCGGAAACCGACTCGGTCTTCAAGCCGGCCCTGTCGCTGATGTCCGGACGAACCGTGGCCTTCGCGGCGACGTTCTTCATTCCGCTGGTGTTGGCGCGGATCTTCGATCCAGCGCAATTCGGCACCTACAAACAGCTTTTTCTGATCTGGGGCACGGTTTATTACATCGCCCAACTGGGGATGGCCTCGAGCCTGTACTACTTTCTCCCGCGAGCGCCTCGCATGGCGGGTTCGTATGTCGCCAACTCCCTGCTATTCCTGGCGGCCGCGGGCCTGGTTTGTCTGGGCGCCCTGGCGATTGCCGCGCCGAAACTGGGTCGCTGGCTGAGCAACGACGCTCTGTCCCAATACGTGCCTTGGATCGGCCTGTATGTCTTCCTGATGATGATTTCCGTGGCGCTCGAGATGGTTCTCATCTCTCGCGGCCGGTACCTGTGGGCCTCGGCCACGTATGCCATCTCGGACATTTTGCGGGCGGCGGCCTTCATCGTGCCAGTGCTGCTGTTCCGGCAGCTCGAGTGGCTCCTGAAAGGCGCCGTAATCGTGGCTTGCCTACGGGTCGCTGTCACACTGTTCTACTTCCGCCGGGAATTCCGCGGCAGCTTCAAACTGGATGGGGCGCTGC